>Ga0210393_10000946_pt1 | contig 24946 bp, 27 predicted proteins | sample IncBWC27OmetaG_FD_160068 | JGI IMG/M metagenome (GOLD analysis project Ga0210393, IMG submission 160068) | Forest soil microbial communities from Barre Woods Harvard Forest LTER site, Petersham, Massachusetts, United States - Inc-BW-C-27-O ... | reverse complement strand
ATGAAGAATCCGACCGCGGCCGCTCCCAGAGCCAGCGCCCATAACTTCGCCAGGTACGAGCGCTCGAGCCCGGTCCATCCGACGCGCTTATTCAGCGCACGTCGCAGCAGCGCGAACTCGACCCATCCCGCCACGCCCGCCGAGACCGTCAGCCCCGCGACGCCCCACTTCTGCGCGATTCCGAGCATGTGCGGCAGCGGAATCGCACACAGATAGCCGAGCAGCAGCGTCAGCCCAACGCGAATCAACGCGTAGCGAAGCGGAGTGCGCGTATCGAACAGCGCGTAGAAAGCAGAATTATAAAGCCGGCCCATCGTAGCGGCGAGCAGTCCAACGCCCGAGCCTGCGAGCACGGCCCACACGTACACGGCGTCGGCGTGGCTGAACGCGCCGGATTGATAAATCATCGCGACGATCACATCGCCGAGAATAAGGAAGGCGGCCGACGACGGCACGACCATGAACGCGATTTGCCGCAGGCCCCGATTGAGCCGCGCGCGCAGAATCGCGTTCATCTGGTCGGGCATCGCGCCGGCCGCGCGCGACATCGCGGGCAACTCCGACGCTGCGACCGAGTAGCCGAACAAGCTGATCGGCATCATGTAGAGCAGCTGGCCGTAGTTGAGCGCGGCGACGGCGCCCGTCGGCAGCAGGCTCGCAAGGATGTTGTCGATGTAGGTGCTCAGGTTGACCACACCGCGACTGATGACGACTGGCGTGAGATTGTGGAACACGGCGCGCAGCGGAACGGCGACGCGGGCGAAATCAATCCGATGCCTGCGCAGCAGCGCAAGGGTCTGCGGCACCTGCACGGCGATTTGCAGAGCCGATCCCACGACAGAGCCCCACGAAATGGCGATGGCGAGTCCGTCCTGCGAACGGCGCGGGCCGTAGTAGAGGAGAGCCGCGATCATCGCGACGTTCCACGCGACGGGCGCCGTGTACGAGACGAAAAATTTGTGATGACTGTTGAGGACCCCGAGGAACCACGCCGACATCACGAGCAGGCCGGCGCCGGGAAACAGGATGCGCACGATTTGAATCGTCAGGTCGCGCTTGTCGCCTTCGAAGCCGGGCGCGATCACGTCGATGAGGTACGGCGTCACCAGCACGCCGATCGCGACCAGTACCGTCACGCCGACGGTCATGATCGCGCCGACGCCCCAAGCGAGCATGTCGGCGGTTTCGGCGTCGCCCTCGCCGAGCAATTTGCCGTAGACCGGAATGAACGACGCCGACAGCACGCCCTCGCCGAACAGGTTTTGCAGGATGTTCGGGATGCGGAAGCCGGCCTTGAACGCGTCGGCCGTGGCCGAGTCGCCGAGAAAATGCGCGAAGATGCTGTCGCGCACGAGGCCGGCAATCCGGCTGAGCAGTACGCCGACGGCGATGGTGCCGGCGTGGTTCGCGCTGGAGCCGCTCGAGCTGGCGACAGTGCGGCGTGGCTCGACGCGCGCTTCGTCGCGGTCCTGTTTGGGTGCGATTTCGGCCAAGGTACCTCTGACGCGAAAAGTATACCGACCGCGTCAGGCGCGTAGTAGCAGGTGACGCAGGCGCGCTACAATCGACGGGTGAGTTTTTCACTTTACGTTCATATTCCGTGGTGCCAATCGAAGTGCCCGTACTGCGATTTCAATTCGCACGCGGCGGCGTCGTGGCCGGAGGGGCAATACTCCAACGCGCTGATGTCCGAGCTTGAACATCGCGCTGCCGCGCCGCCGTATGCAGGCGAACGCATCCGCACGATCTTCTTCGGGGGCGGAACGCCGTCGCTGTTCGATCCCAAATCCATCGGCTCAATTATCGACGCCGCGAATCGGATTTGCGGAATCGAAGCGGACGCCGAGATCACGCTCGAGGCGAATCCGGGCACCGTCGATCTCGCGAAACTCGCCGGGATGCGCGCGGCGGGCGTGAATCGGATCAGTTTCGGTGCGCAGTCGTTCAATGCGGCGACGCTCAAGTTTCTCGGGCGTATTCACAGCGCCGACGAAACTCGTGCAGCGGCCAAGATGGCGCATCGCGCGGGTTTCGAGCGGCTCAATCTCGATTTGATTTTTTCAGTGCCGGGACAAACCGTCGCCGATGTTCTCTTCGACATCGAGTCGGTGGCCGCCCTCGAACCGGATCACATCTCGGCTTACAACCTGACCTTCGAGGAAGGCACCGCTTTTTTCACCGATTTGAAGCGCGGACGAATCAAACAGCTCGCGAGCGACGATCAGGCCGCGATGTATCAAACGGTGCGCGAGGAAATTCCGCGGCGCGGCTATGCGATGTATGAAATTTCGAACTACGCGGCGCCCGGCCACGAAGCGCGGCACAATCTTACCTACTGGCGCGGCCAGACCTACCTCGGAATCGGCGCCGGCGCTCACAGCTATGCGGGCGACGGGCGCGGCGGCCGTCGATGGTGGAACGAGAAACTCCCGTCGCGTTACATCGCGGCGATCGAGGATCGTGCCAACGCAGAGGCGGGCGCGGAGACATGCGACGAGGCCGCCACGCAGAGCGAATTCGTGTTCCTGAATCTGCGGCTGCGCGACGGCTTCGCGCTGTCCGATTTCCACGAGCGCTTCGGCCGCAACTTCGAATGTATCTTCGGCGGCGTCGCCACTCCGCTGTTCAACAACGGCTTGCTCACGCTCGAGCGCGGCCGAATCAAGCTGACCGACCGCGGCCTCGAGATGGCGGACTCGGTCCTCGCCGAATTCGTTTAAACAGTAGAAGGTCGCGCGAGCGTTGCGTCGATCAGCTCGACGATTCTTGCCGGCGTGGCGAGCCGAATGAAGGCGCCGAGGCGAGGGCCGCGCTGTTGTCCTAGAATCGAGCGATATAGCAGCGGGAAAATCTGGCCGGGCTTGTCGTAATTTTCGCGGCCCAAATCGTAGATTCTCTTTTCAATTTCTTCGGCGCTCGCGTCCTGGTTTTCGCGGAGCCAGGCCGCGAGAATTGTCAGGTACCCGCGCTCCGCATCTGCCGGCGTGTAGGGCTGTTTGGTCGGCTCGATAAAATCGCGATAGAAATTCAGCGCGCATTCCATCAGCGCGCGCCCCATCTTCTCGGTCTCGGCATCGCCCGCGATCGACGGATCGTAGCGAACGATATAGTTCCAGATGAAATCGCGGTCCGAGCTGCCGAGCGCTGCCACCAGGTTCATCATCAGGCCGAAGCTCAGCGCAGAGTTGAATCGCCGCGGCGTCGTGCTCTGGATCACGTATTCGAGGATCGATTCGCGGCGCTGCTCTTCCGACGCCGCTGCGTATTCGCGCACCGCGTCGAGGTATTCGTCGACGTATTGCGGAATCGCCTCGAGAAACAATTTGCGCGCGCGTCGCGGATTCAGCAGCAGGAAGTACTTGAGCACTTCGATCGGTGCGTAGCGCGTCCATTGATCGACCGTCACCCCGCGCCCGACCGACTTCGAGACCTTGTGCCCTTCCTCGTCGAGAAACATCTCGAACGGAAATCCCAGCGGCGCCCGCGCGCCCATCACGCGCAGAATTTGTCCCGACAGCCGCGCCGAGTCGGTCAGATCCTTGCCGTACAATTCGTAGTCGACCTTGAGCACGTACCATCGCAGCGCCCAATCGACCTTCCATTGCACTTTCGCTTTGCCGCCGAGGACCGACTGCTCGCCGCTAAACCCGCATCCTGGCGTGCCACCCGCGCTCTTTTCGCAAGTGAATTCGAGCGTGCCGCGCTCGGGGTGATAGGCCTTCACCGCGCGTTCGACGACTTGCCCGCACTTGGGACAAATCGGCATGAACGGCGACCATCCGGCGCGATTTTCCTCGCGCAGCGTCGGCGCGATGATCGCGATTATCTCCGCGTGCTTGTCGAGGATCAGCTTCAGGCCTTCGTCAAACTGCCCCGACGAATACATGTCGCTCGCGCGCTTCAGTTCGTACTCGACTTCGACCGGCGCCAGGAATCCGCCGAGCAGGCCGATCATATGATCGGCAAAACTCGCGCAGCAGCCGAAGGGGTCCGGGATCTTCGAGACCGGGACGCCGAGGTACTGCTGAGTGGCCTCGCGATTGGGCACGTTCTCCGGCACTTTGCGCAGCCCGTCGAGATCGTCGATGAAAACGATCAGGCGCGACGGCCGCGACGGCTCGATCAGATGAAATGCTTTGCGCACGAACGACGGGCGCAAAATCTCCGCCATCGTGCCGAGATGCGGCAGGCCCGAGGGCCCGAAGCCGCTCTGGAAGATTACCTGCCTCGACGGCTCGTAGGCTGCGACGCGCTCTGCCAGTCGCCGAGCTTCCTCGCGCGGCCACAGTTCCGCGGCCGTGTTCGCTTCCGATTTAATTGCGCCCGCCATCGAGTAAATCCATTCGCCTAATCTTCAGGCTTATCGGGATTTTTGCCGCGGAGCACGCTCGCGACCGCCTCGTGAATCCACGGATCGATCTGGAGGTCGCGATTTTTTTCCGAGGCGAGCCGCAGTTTAACCGCGCAGTTGCCACAGATAAAGGCCTGCTGCTGAAAGCCCGCCGTATCTTCGACCGAAATGCGCAACAGCCACTCCGCGAATTCGCGGCGGCAGATGGCGCAGTGAAACTTGCCGGTATGTGAATTTGAAGAATCCATAGTGAAGCTGTAATTCTATATCATTGCCTCAGCTCTTTGCGCTGTGGTATTCCCCTTGAACTGATGAATTTCACGACGGTTCGCCAGGATCTCGCCCGCCGCATGCAATTTCGGACCGCCAGTCCCGTTATTCCACTCCCTCGCGCCCAAGGCGCCCGCATTCGAGCAGTCCGCGACTAAACCGCTGAATCTATCCGTCGTCGCAAGTGTGCGACAACGGGCTTATATCCTTTTATGGATCAATCGTTCACCAAACAGAAAATCCGCGAATTGCGCGCCATGGTCGGCGAGGGCGATCGCGTAGCGATCGTGCTGCAGGACGATCCGGATCCCGACGCGATGGCCAGCGCGATGGCGCTGCGGACGCTGCTCGGACGCAACAAGCAGACCACGCCGTTCTTTGCGTTCCAGCCGGTGACGCGGCCGGAAAATCGCACGATGGAGCATCTGCTCGAAATTCAAATCCAGCCGGCCAGCACCGAGGAGCTGCGCGAGTTCGACAAAATCGCGATGGTCGATGTGCAGCCGCCGTTCTTCGGCGAGAAACTTCCGCGCGCCGATATCGCGATCGATCATCATCCCGGCTATCCCGGCGGCGCCGCCCCGTTCGAGGACGTGCGCATCAAGTATGGCGCCACCGCGACTATCATGACCGAGTACCTGGTGACGGCCGACGAAAAGATCAGTGAACGGCTGGCAACCGCCCTGCTCTACGGAATTCGCAGCGACACGCTCGCGTTGTCGCGACGCGTGACCGAGGACGACCTGCAGGCGTTCGCGCATCTCTACCCGCTCGCAAACTACGGACTGCTCCGGCAGATCGATCGTCCCGAGCTGCCCCTGAGTTTCGCGCAAATATTGGCGCGCGCGATGAAGCGGCTGGTAGTCAAGGATCACCTGGTCGTGCTCAATCTCGGCACCGTCGAGCGCGACGACATCATTGTGCAGATGGCCGACTTCTGCCTGCAGTTCGAGGGTGTGTCGTGGGCCGCCGTCGCAGGCAAGCTCGGCGGTAAGCTCGTCATCAGCGTGCGCAACTACGGCATGAGCGGCCACAACGCAGGCGAGGTGGTGAAGAATTTGTTCGGCGATATCGGCAGCGCCGGCGGGCATCGCAACATGTCGAAGGCGGTGATTCCGCTGCGCGCATGGCGCAAGCGCGAGGGCACTACCCGCGACGCCGAAATCGAAACGCGCCTGCGCGAGCTGTTCGGTACGGCCGTCAGACGAATCGCGGCTGAAGTTGCGGCGGCTCGCAGCGCGACGGCGCGCAATGGCAACTGACTCGCGGCGAGCGCCGAGTTCACCCCGCCGTTTACCGGTTTCGCCGATTTCCATATCGTAAGTGATGCCATGATTTACCTGCTGCGATGAGTTCGACGCCCTCCAAAATGACCGCGATGGAGTTCCTCGCGCCGATGATTGTCGGCTGCGCGCTCTTCATGGAGATGCTCGACTCGACGGTCATCTCCACCGCGCTGCCCGCGATGGCCAGGTCACTGGGCGAAGACCCGATCAAGCTCAACCTCGCGATCACGTCGTACCTGCTGAGCCTCGCCGTCTTCATTCCGATTAGCGGCTGGATGGCGGATCGATTTGGCGCGCGCACGATCTTCCGCAACGCGATCATCATCTTCACCATCGGCTCGGTCTTGTGCGGATGCTCGCACTCGCTGCCCGAGTTGGTCGCCTCGCGCATTCTGCAGGGCTTCGGCGGCGCCATGATGGTTCCGGTCGGCCGCCTGATCGTGCTGAAGACCATCCCCAAATCGGAACTCGTCACCGCGATGTCCTATCTGACCGTGCCTGCCGTGCTGGGTCCGGTGGTCGGACCGCCGGTCGGCGGCTTCATCGTGACGTATTATTCGTGGCGCTGGATTTTTTTCATCAACGTGCCGATCGGGATGATCGGTATCACGCTGGTGATGTGGTACATCCCCAACATCAAAGAGGATGTTACGTTCCCGCTCGACTTCCGTGGCTTTCTGCTTACCGGCCTCGGACTGGCGGGGTTGGTCATGGGCTTCGAGTCGATTGGCCGCAACGTCATCCCCGCGAGCATCATCATGTGCGTGATGGCCGCGGGTGGCCTCTGCATGGCGCTGTATATACTTCACGCCCGGCGCATGGACTATCCGATCATCGACCTCGGGTTGCTGAAAATTCCGACCTTCCTCGTGGCTACTCTCGGCGGCGGACTTTATCGGATGGGCATCGGCGCGTTGCCGTTTTTGCTGGCGATGCTGTTGCAGGTGGTTTTCGGCCTCTCTCCGTTCGCTTCGGGCATGCTGACCTTTACCAGCGCGGCCGGCGCGCTGTTCATGAAGACGACGGCAACGCCGATCATTCGCCGGCTGGGTTTTCGCTCGGTACTGATTTCCAACGGCGTGATCAGTTCGTTCATCATGATGAGCTATGCGCTGTTCCGTCCGACGACGCCGCACTTCTTCATCGTGTCCGCGCTCCTGCTGGGAGGATTCTTCCGCTCACTGCAATTCACGGCGCTCGGAACCCTCGCCTATGCCGACGTTCCCAACCAGATGATGAGCGGCGCCAGCACGCTGTCGAGCATGGCGCAGCAACTGTTTCTCAGCCTCGGCGTGGCGCTCGGCGCGATGCTGCTGCATCTCAGTCTGACCGCGCATGGCGGTCACTTGACGACGAGCGATTTCACGCCGGCCTTCGTGGTCATGGGAGTTCTCGCGCTGCTGTCGTCGCTGCTGTTCCTGCCGCTCGAATATCACGCGGGCGACGAAGTGAGCGGGCGCCAGCGCGGCGTCGAGCTCTCGCACACGCCGCAGACCGTGACCGAAGCGGACTGATCGCGCGCAGTCGTTTACCGAAGCCGTCGATACCTTTATCGTAGTGCTCGTGAATGTGGCGGAGGCGACAGTTGAAGTTCAGAATCGGCTCGGACTTCATCTGCGAGCCGCCTCGGCACTCGCGCAAACGGCGGCGCAATTCAAATCGAAGATCACGATCGGCACCGGCAAGGACGATCTCGTCAGCGCCAAGAGCATGACGAGCCTGATGATGCTCGGCGCCGCCCAGGGCTCCAAGCTGAAGGTGCGCGCCGAAGGCGACGATGCCCGCGAAGCGCTCAAGGCAGTGCAGACGCTGTTCGACGACAAATTCGGCGAAGAATAGATGGTACTGGCGTCATTTGCTCGACGAGGGCGGACGGCCTACTTTTCCTTGAGGCGCGGATCATCGGTGGCCACGCAAGTCGCCTCAATTTCGGCCATATCTTAAGCTTCGTCTGGACCGACACGCGAACCCGGCGTCCTGCTGCGGGCATCGCTCTCGCCTAGATACATCCGGCCTTTTTCGATCCACACGGCTTTACTCTTCTCGCAGTTCGCACGTGAATCGTAGGTTGCCCTTATCTGCCACCTTGAGAGTGGCGTCTGTTCGCAAGAGCGGCCACTAAATGCTCCAATGCAACTCTCGATCGGCGGAGTGATCATGTACCAGCCCACAAGCGCGAGCGCGGCTGCGTGGCGGGGCGTCATTCTACTTTTCCTTGAGGCGCGGATCGTCGCTCGCGACACACTTGCAAAGGACTTCGGAACTTCTTTCTGCTGCGCTGATTTCACATTTGCGCAGGGATTTAAACTCAGGTGGTTCAGATGCCTTGAACCATCGATCCAATGGCGCGTCGTAGTTGAATCCGTCGCTGCCACAAGACGTCTCTTTGCCGTTCCAATCGGAAGTACATAACGGCGGACACATCAGATACCAGCCCACAGGCGCGAGCGCTGCTGCGTGGCGGGGCTTCATGGACGCGATTTACCAGAAAGCAAAAAGCCGGAACAGGGCGCTATACATCCTCTCTTTTTTTGAAGACGCCAGTACCGGCTAGACACCCCTTCTTGATTCTGTCCGATTGGTCAGTTATACCTTCTCTACTTGAAAATCTTGAGGCGCGCTGCTGATTTTCGGCTTTTTTCGCTGTCGGGCAGGCGCTATGCTGACCCCTCGGAATAAAACTAAGTTGAACCCCTCAGTCTCGCGCGCCATCCGCATAAGTTGAATCCCGGTCTGCGACGGGCCACCTCGAAAGGCGCCTTGCAAGGAGCAATCGCGAATAATGCCGCTTAAGGATTTCCTGTTCACCTCGGAGTCGGTCTCCGAAGGCCATCCCGACAAAATGTGCGACCAGATCTCGGACGCCGTCCTCGACGCGCACCTCGCTGAGGATCCCCACTCGCGCGTCGCGCTCGAGTCGCTCGCCAAGACCGGGCTGATCGTGCTGGCCGGCGAGATTACCAGCAAGGCGCGTCCCGACTATGTGAAAATCGCGCGCCAGACGGCGCTCGAAATCGGTTACAACAGCACCGAGGTCGGATTCGACGGCAATATGTGCGCTGTCCTGACCGCCATCGAGCCGCAGTCGGCGGATATTTCGCAGGGCGTCACCGAGGGCGAAGGCCTCCACAAGGAACAGGGCGCCGGCGACCAGGGCCTGATGTTCGGGTTCGCGTGCGACGAAACGCCAGAGGTGATGCCGCTGCCGATCGCGATGGCGCATCGGCTGATGGAAAATCTCACCAAGCTGCGCAAGACCCGTCAGCTCGATTTTCTGCGGCCCGACGCCAAGAGCCAGGTCACCGTGCGCTACGTCGACGGACGCCCGGTCGAAGTGACGGCAGTCGTAATCTCGACGCAGCATTCGCCCGAAGTGAAGTACGAAAAAATTCGCGAGTCGATTATCGAGGAGCTGATCAAGAAAACGATTCCCGCGCAGTACCTGACCAAGGCGACGATCTACCACGTCAACCCGACCGGCAGTTTTATCATCGGCGGACCGCATGGCGATTGCGGACTCACCGGCCGCAAGATCATCGTCGACACCTACGGCGGCTACGGCCGTCATGGCGGCGGCGCATTCTCGGGCAAGGACCCGAGCAAGGTCGATCGCTCGGCCTGTTACATGGCGCGTCATGTGGCGAAGAATGTCGTCGCGGCGGGACTCGCGACCAAGTGCGAAATCCAGGTCGCCTACGCGATCGGCGTCGCCGAGCCGGTTTCAATATTGGTCGACACCTTCGACACCGGCCTCGTGCCCGAGAACAAACTCTCCGCAACTCTGCGCGAGCTGTTCGACTTCCGCCCCGCCGGCATCATCAAGACGCTCAACTTGAAGCGTCCGATTTATCAACCGACCGCTGCCTACGGACATTTCGGCCGCCACCCGCATGACGGGCTGTTCCCGTGGGAGCGCGTCGACATGGCCGAGACTCTGCGCAACGCGTTCGGCCTCAACGGCCGCAACTAGTTGGCAGGCCTCTCAACATAACCTGACTAAAGAATTTCGGAGTTCGAAATACGATGGCTACGACTGCAAGAAAGCTCAAAGCACTTCCCAAATCCCGCGCCAACGGCAACGGCCGCGACTTCGACGTCCATGACCTTGGACTGGCCGAGGCCGGTCGCAAACGAATCGAATGGGCCGACAAGCAGATGCCCGTGCTGCGCCGCCTGCGCGAGCGCTTCGCCAAAGAGCTGCCGCTCAAGGGCCAGCGCATGGGTGCGTGCCTGCATATCACCTGCGAGACCGCCAACCTGCTGCGCACGCTGAAGGCGGGAGGCGCCGAAGTGATCGCGTGCGCCTCGAATCCGCTCTCGACCCAGGACGACGTGGCGGCCGCGCTGGTCGATCAATACGACATTCCAACCTTCGCCATTCACGGCGAAGATCGCGACACTTACTACAGCCATCTGCGCGCCGTGCTCGAACGCCGTCCGACGATCACGATGGACGACGGCGCCGACCTCGTCAGCCTCCTGCACACCGAGTTCGCCAACCAGGCCGACGACGTCAAGGCCAGCATGGAGGAAACGACCACGGGCGTTATCCGGCTGCGCGCGATGGCCAAGGACGGCGCGCTCAAGATTCCGGTCGTCGCCGTCAATGACGCGCAGACCAAGCACCTGTTCGACAATCGCTACGGCACGGGACAGTCGACGCTCGACGGCATCATCCGCGCGACCGGCGTGCTGATCGCAGGCTCGGTAATCGTCGTGGCCGGCTACGGCTATTGCGGCCGCGGCATCGCGTCACGCGCGCGCGGGCTCGGCGCCGACGTGGTCGTGACCGAAGTGAATCCGATTCGCGCGCTGGAAGCGGCGATGGACGGGTTCCGCGTGATGAAGATGGTCGACGCGGCCAAGGTCGGCGATATTTTCATCACCGCCACAGGCGACAAGCACGTGCTCACCTCCGCGCATTTCACGCAGATGAAAGACGGCGCATTCCTCAGCAACTCGGGCCATTTCGATATCGAGATCGACGTCGCCTATCTGAACGACGCCGCGAAAAAAGTCGATCGCGACGTGACTCGTAACATCGACGCGTACCATCTCTCCAACGGGCGCATCGTCTATCTTCTCGGCGAAGGCCGGCTGGTGAACCTCGCATGCGCCGAAGGCCATCCCGCGCAGGTGATGGATATGAGCTTCGCCACGCAGGCGATGGCGTCGGAATGGGCCGCCAAGGGCGCGCAACTGGCGGTAAAAGTTCACGAGGTGCCAGTCGAGATCGAAGAGGAAATCGCCGCCGTAAAACTTGCCGCGATGAGCATCAAGATCGACACGCTCAGCGCCGAACAGCGCAAATACCTCGCCAGCTGGGAATCGGGCACCTAGGCGTAACTGCTCGAATTTCAAGTCTTTTCGCTAATCCAAGGCGGACAAACGTCGTTGTATACCGGCGTTTGTCCGATCTTGTTTGACTCTGGGCGACCCCGCTCAATATGATCGTATCACCTGATCATCATTGTCCCCGGAGGTTGCCTGCTTGTGCGAATGATTGTTCCTCCCGTTGCTCATCGCCGCGAAATTGATCGCAACCTCGCCGAGTTTTTTCATAGCCATCGCCCCGCCCATTTCAAACGCGCCATCTCCTCGATGTGCCGATATTTCAACGTGCGGCGCCCTCGCGTCGAATGGTTCGAGTACATCGATTGGGGCAAAACGGCCGGCCGCACCTACGAAGACGGCCGCATCCATCTCGTCCATCCCGAAAACTGGAAACGCGGCCGCATCTACTTCAGCGAGCGCAAGTGGATTCAGATGATCTACCACGAGATGGGCCACTTCCTGCTCTGGAGCGATCCCGAGCGCAAGGCCGACATATTCTCGCGCCGAATGATCACCGGTCTGCGAAGTCCGAGCCGCCGAACTTCATCCAATCGAGCGGCTCGCTCGCGCACCCGCAGCGGAACTTCGAGCACGCGTCGCGCCGCGACTCGCGTCCGCAAGCGACGTCCTCGTATTTCGATCGCCCGAAAATCGCGACGCCACGCGCGCAGCGTCTCGCGCAAATCCCGGCGGGCCGCCTGATGCCGCAGAAGCCAACCGTCGAAAATCGGTGGTGGGTCGAAACCACCAAGAAGCCGAAACGCACGAAGTCTGAAACCGAGATGCCGCAGCTGCCGGTCGCGATGGCTTTTTACCAGGTTGCGCAGGACTACGATCAGGATCGCGCCAAGGAAGACCTCACCGACAACAACCTGCGAATCGCGCGCGAGGCGAATCCTCCCCAGGGCGGCTGGGCTTACCTCGCGATGACCGAGCAGCACGCGCCCGCCAACGTTATCAAGCGCGTCAAGGACGAGTTCCGCATCCCGCGCGAGGCGCGCGGCCTCGTAATCGATCACGGCCGCGTCGTACGCCTGCTGATCTGCGGTCCGCAGATCGAGGACTGGATGCTCGACATCACGCTCGGCGACGAACCGTCGGTCGACGCCTATGTCTGGTCGGTGATGTATCGCGAAAGAATCTTCCGGCGCGCCGAAGACGCACTGCGCCAGGCCCGCAAATGGGCCATCAACCTGCTCCAGTTCCCGCCGCCCAGAGACGAACCCTTCCGCGGCGCCCTGCTCGTGTAGCTCTCTCCTTTACGATCAGACCGATCCTTCCAAATCCTGCCCGGTCGCGTTAGTGATCGATCCGTGATCGTCCAGCCCGCGGCCGCGCCATGAGATACCTGTCGCTCGTGCTCCGAAACCTGACCCGCAACAAGCGCCGCACGATTCTCACTACGCTGTCGATCAGCGTTTCGGTATTCATCTTCGCGTCGCTGATCAGTTTGCCCGGACTGCTCAATCAAATCCTGCGCGACCGCGCCAACTCGCGCCGCCTCATCACGCATAGCAAGGCCAGCCTCTTCTACATGCTGCCCGAGTCTTATCGCCGCCGAATCGAAGCCGTACCGCACGTCGAAGCGGTCGCGTCCTACAGCGTTTTCATGGCGACCTATCGCGATCCGAGCGTGCAGCTCGGCGTTCTGGCGGTGGACGACGATCACATCCACGAAATTTTTCCCGATTGGGATGTCAGTGCCGAAACCGAGCACGAATTCAAAACCATCCGCACCGCGGCCCTGGTCGCGCCGCCCCTGATGAAGCTCTATGGCTGGAAAGTCGGCCAGACGATCATGCTGAAAGGCACGCTGTACCCGGTCGATGTGCAACTGACGATCGTGGGTGTAATGAACGAGCAGGCTTCCGGCCCGCGAATCATTTTTCGCCGCGACTACATGGAAGAGCTGCTCGGCCGGCCCGGCACCGCCAACCTGTTCTGGGTGAAAATCGACAACTCTCGATCGGCGCCCGAAGTGATCGCCGCTATCGACGAAATGTTCGCCAATTCAGAGAACGAGACGGCCACCGAAACCGAAGTCGCGCTGATCAAGAATGAAATCGGCAGCAACCTGGGCATGATGGTCAACGGCGCAAAATTTCTCGCGGCCATCGTCATCTTCACAATCGCGCTGGTCGCCGCCAACACGGCCGCGATGGCGGTGCGCGAGCGGCGTCACGAAATGGCCGTGATGCGCGCCATTGGGTTCACGCGCAACTCGATCGTCGCGCGAATCCTGATCGAAGGGCTGATAGTCGGCGTGACAGGCGGCGTGCTCGGATGCGTGCTGGCCCTCCTCGCATTCGACCTGCTGCCGCACGTCGCCGGAGCGCTGGGCCCGCTCGCACTCGCGATGACGCTGTCGCCGCGGACCATCGCTTATAGTTTCATGGTCGCCGCCACTATCGGCGCCTTCAGCGGCCTGATTCCGGCAACGCTCGCCACCCGCGGCGACATCGCGACCGAACTCCGCGCCGTGTAATTGATCCTTGCCTCTCCGTCCGCGCGGCAATAGTTGTGATCCTAGAGCCGCTGTCGAGGAGTTGTACCTATGCGAAATTACATTTCAACAGCGATTGCGATATCGCTTCTGCTGATCGCGAGCGGATGTTCGACCAACAATAGTAACCCGTCTACTACGCAACAGGTTACGGCTTGCCATGCCGGCGATCCGCATCCGTGGTGCATGCAAATGGCGCAGACCAGGCCGCTCGGTGCGGCTCCGTACGGATTGGAAAACAACAACGGTCCGACGAATCCCGAGATGCAGGACGACAATACGCCGTATCCGAGAAACCCTGCCCTGCCGCTCACCAGTCCGGGCATGGGCCCGATTATGCTCGGCGCGCCCCGCTAGCGTCCGCTACTTATTGAATTCGACCTTCGCCGTAATGCGACCCCTTCGGTATTCCATCAATGTCACATTGGACGGGTGCTGCGATCATCGTGAAATGTTCGCGGACGAAGACTTACATCGTCACGCGGCGGAAAACCTCGAGCAGGCCGACGCTCTCCTCTTTGGCCGGGTGACTTATGAAATGATGGAGGCAGCGTGGCGGCCGCCGGCGCGGACAGGAGCGAGGCCTGATTGGATGGAACCCTTCGCCCGCACGATCGACGTGGCAAAGAAGTACGTCGTGTCGAGTACTCTGGACCGGGTCGATTGGAACGCGGAGCTAGTGCGCTGGGATCTAAGGACCGCCGTTCAGCAGCTCAAGCGGGAGTCGGGTAAGGGACTGTTAGCGGGAGGCGTAAAGCTCCCGCTCGCGTTGGCGGAGCTGGGATTGATCGATGAGTACGAGTTCGTGGTGCACCCCAGGCTAGCGGGCCGCGGGCCGACGTTGTTCGCGGGGCTATCGAAGCGTATCGACTTGAGGCTCGTGAGCCGGCTGGAGTTCGGCTCGGGGGCGGTTGCGATGCGATATGAGCCGAGAAGGTAGCCGGTTCACTATTTTTTGAACTCGACCGTCGCCGTCCCCGTGACGAGGCGCTCGGCTTCCTCGTTCTCCATCCAGACGTCGATTTCGGCCGTGCGATCGGCGGGATTCTTGTTCGTGATAAATCCGTGAATCGTGATCGTGTGTTCGGGCTGCACCGGCACCCGATAGGTCGTGCTCATCTGCTTCAGCCACGCACCACTCGAGCCGATCCAATCCGTCACCAGCTTCGACAGCAGTCCGAGGCTCATGTTGCCCGGCAGGATCATCCCGGGCAGGCCTTCCTTCTTCGCCGCTTCGTCGTCGGTGAAGCGTCCCGGGCCGTCGCCCATGCCCATCGTCCTGGCGTACGCGCGGCATTGATCCTTGCTCACGAACAACTCGAGCGGGCCGAGCGTGTCGCCGATATTGATTTCGTCAAAACTGGTCACGTGCGGTTCATGAAGCGATGGTCGATATGGGCCAGCACTTCGTCCTTCTGGTTCTTGAGCGTCGATCGGATCACGACGAAAACCATCGTGCCCGTGCGCCCCGTTTTCTCGTAAATTTCCTTGACGTGCGAGCTCAGCGTCACCTGGTCGCCCGGCCTTATCGGCGAGACGAACTCGACATCCTTGCCCGCGTCGAAACCGCGGCGTCCGAAGCGCGGCACGTTCTCGAAGAAATGCCGCCCGTTGCGAAACGTGACGGCGAACGACGGTGGCGCGACGATCCCGCCGTACGGCCCGTTCTTCGCCGCTTCCTCGTCGGTGTAGATCGGATTGGTCTCGCCTAGCGCCGCGCAAAACCGCTGGATCTTGTCGGCCTTGACCTCGACCGGTTCGGTCACTTCGAAGACCTTGTTGATCAGCGCCGGATCGTAATTGACTGCCATTAGCGGGTCTCCATCGCGACCGCATGCGGCACCGCTTTGCGCCGCGGGCGAAAATCCACCGGCTCGTAGTTGCCGGTTTTCAATTCCCGCACCAGGTCGTCGATCGTTTTGATATACGCGCTGAACTTCGTCGCGCACAAGCCGATCAGGCTGACCAGGTGGCTGTCGGATCCGCCGGTCGCCGCGAAATGATGCTTTGCGATCAGTTCGGCGCTGCGCTCGTCTTCGCCCTTGCGCGATCCGCCGTTGAGCGCCTCGACCGCAACGACATTCTCGAGCGGCGGCTTGCTTTGATAGTGCTCGTACATGCCGATATTCGGACGCCCCGGATGGCACGGCACGACGATTCCACCCATGCGAGCCACTTCATTGATCAGCGTCTGCGCGTCGAGCCGCACGTCGGCGAAATCGAAGCGCGCCGTCATGTCGTCGTTCACGCCGAACACGAGCATGTGCCCGTAGTTGGTCTCGACTTCCGACGCGCGCAGCACCATCGTGCCGAACTTGTCTTCGAGCGCGCGGTAATCGGCGGCCCGATTGAACTGGCGATGCTCGGTCAACACGATTCCGTCGACCGGCCGCTCCGTCGCCCGCAGCTTGATCCAGTTGAGGTACGCCTCTACCGGTGCGCGGCTGTCTTCCGATGCTTCACTATGCGTGTGCAGATCAAGGATTGTACTCACCAGGATTGAGCCCTCACCTCGCCGGGCGAAATTTCGCGAGAGTCACCGCGGGCGTGACGTCCTCGTATACGACCTCGACGGGCATCCCTATTTTAGCCTGTTCCGGCGTGCAGTCGACAAGGTTGGTGAGCATTTTCACGCCCTCGTCCAATTCGACATACGCCATAATGTATGGCAGCGATTCGCGAAATCCGGGCGCCTGGTTCTGATAGGTCGTCGTGAAAGTGTAAACCTTGCCGCGCCCGCTGCATTTGATCCATTGCGTATCCGACGACAGGCAATTGGTGCATAGCGCGCGCGGATAGTAGCGGATGTCGCCGCAGTTCCGGCATTTCTGGATGTACAGCTCGTGCCGCTGCAGCGCCTCCCACCACGGACGATTCTCTTCGTCGAGATGCGGGAGTGGCTTCGAGTATTTTTTCGCCTGCGTCTGTTCCGCCATAATTTTCTTACTTCCTGCCCGCTTGATCCGCGGCCACCTGGTCCGGTTCAGATCCCGGATACCATTTTTCGTACTTCGTCAGATCGTCATTCAGCTCGACCCACGGCATCTTCGACGACGTGAACACGTGCATCGAAGGACGCACGATCGGATCGCCCTCGAGCAATCCGGCCGGAACGCTCCAGGCGTTGTAGAGCTCGATCAACTTCGGCGCCGGCGAACCGCATCGGCTGCAGAAGCCGCGGGAGTGCCCCGGTTGCCATTCGTAGCCCGGATTTATCAGCTCCTCGCCGCTCAGCAGCTTGAAGCGATCGGGTCGCACATGCGCATAGGTGGCGAATTGAGCTCCCGTCGCTTTGCGGCATATCGAGCAATGGCAATGGGTGAGCAGCCGAACCTTCTCTATCTCAAACTCGATTCCGCCGCATATACAGCTTCCCTTGATCATGACTCAAACTCTTCTACTGATTGCTGAGAATAAGCGTCGCGCCCGAATGCCGCGTGCCGAGCGTGCCGCCGGTCCCGTGTGCGAGCGCGATCTTGCAATCCTTGACCTGCCGCGGGCCGCATTCGCCACGCAGCTGCTTGGTCGCTTCGATCACCAGGAAAATTCCGCGCATCCCCGGATGGTTCGACGACAGGCCGCCGCCGTCGGTGTTGATTGGAAATTCGCCGTCGAAGCGCAGCCGCCCGCCCGACACGAACGCGCCGCCCTCTCCGCGCTTACAAAAGCCGAGATTCTCCAGCGTCGACAGCACGGTGATCGTAAACGAGTCGTAGATCATCGCCATGTCGATATCTTTGTGCGCGACGCCCGCGCGCTCGAACGCCAGCCGTCCCGATTGCGCCGCCGCGATTTCCAGAAAATCGCGCTGCCCGCGCGCCGCGTGCCGCACCGTCTCGCCCGTCCCGAGGATATAAACTGGCTTCTTCTTCAAATCGCGCGCGCGCTCGGCCGACGTGATCACCAGCGCCCCGCCGCCGTCGCTGATGATGCAGCAATCGAGCAGATGCAGCGGTGACGAGATGATTCGTGACGCGAGCACGTCTTCCACTGTGATCGGATCGCGATACTTCGCCACCGGGTTCATCGACGCATGCAGCCGCATCGTGACCGCAATTTCGGCGAGCTGCTCCGAGGTCGTGCCGTAGTCATGCATATGGCGCTGCGCGATCATCGCGTACGAGCCGACCGTCGTCGGCCCAAACGGAATCTCGTACTGGTCGCACGGATCGCCTCCGCCGCCGCCTCCTCCACCGCCAGTGCCAATCGCAAACCGCGACGACGCCGCCGTCGAGCCATAGACCACGATGCAAACGTCGCACAGTCCGGCGTGAATCGCGGCCGCCGCATGCGCGGTATGCGCCACGAATGACGATCCGCCAATCGAGGTTGAGTCGACGAAGTTCGGCGTCAGGTTCAGGTAATCGCAGAATCCGATGATCCCCATCCCGCTCATCCCGATCCCCGTCGTGCACACGCCGTTCACGTCCTTGATAGTCAGGCCGGCGTCATCGAGCGCGCCCCGCACGCTCTCCGCCATTATCTGAAACAGACTTTTGTCCGGCGCGAATCGCGTGGGATGCTCAAACACTCCGGCCACTGCAGTCTTGCGGCTTAAACTCATCTCGAATTCCTGCTTCAGCTCTTTAACGATGAAACGAACTGTTCGATCACGGCGTTGTACTCGGCAGGACGTTCGCGCGGAATATAATGACCGGCGTCCGCGATAATTTTGCACGTCGCACCGCGAATCTTGCTCGCGATAAACTCGGCATCCGCCGGTGTCGTGCCCTTGTCGTCGGCGCCCGCGAGTACCAGCGCCGGCTTGTCGATCTTCGCAATCGAATCGCGCAAATCGACCTGCGCGCACGCGAGGATATCGGTGTAGCGCACGCGCGGGTCGGTCTTGATCTGTTCCATCCAGCCTTCGCGGATGACGTCGAAATTTTCCTTCGCCGTCTTCGGCGAGTAGCCATCGGTGTTAAACGCCTGGGGCGCGCGGCCCATCGTGATTGCGCGCAAGCCCTCGATTCGATCGGGAGTGACGTTGAACTTCGGCGCCGTGCAACTGAGGATCAGAGCGTCGACGCGCGCCGCGTGCCGCAATCCCAGGTCCATCGCAATCGCGCCGCCCATCGAATGCCCCAGTATCACCGCCGACTTGATCTTGAGCGCGTCGAGAAACGCCGCGACGAAATCCGCGTAGTCGTGAACTGTGCGCAGTCCCTCGACGCCCGCCGATCGCCCATGTCCCGGCAGGCAGAGCGAAATCGGACTGTGCTGCGCGCCGAACGCCTCGATCTGCCGATGCCACGTGTGCCCGTTGGACCCCGCGCCGTGCACGAACACGATCGTGCGCCCGCGCGAGAAGTCCGGCACCACGTCAGGCAGCGTCGTCGCGCCGCTGTAGTGGTAGTAAGTCGCGTATCCCTTAACGTCAGTATATTTCGTTTGCGTTGCCATCGGCGCGAATACTCTCCGCCATGTGCTTTTGAGGCTTAGCTATTAGGTTAACGGCGCAGTTGTCAAATGGAGCGACGCTCGGCCCGTCGCATCTTCAGCGCAAAGAGCGGGCCGATTCCTTCACCCATTCCTCCTCGCCCTCTTTCAGTTCTCGCACGCTCAAATCGTGAAAGATAAGACCGATATCGTGGCCATTCGTTTCGATTCGAACTTCGTGCATCTGTTTGCTCAGCTTGAGCGACCAGTCGCTTGCGAGTTCAGAATTCTCGACGTATGTCGCACCTGGGTAAGCGAGTAGACAGCCAGCGCCCCACACATAGCCGCTAGGAGCACCGGCACGTTCCCAAGCAGCGTAGTCGGTATAGATATCGTCCCACGATTCTTGCCAGAAGCGATCTGCCACTGCGGTTGTGATCCAGGCCGAGGTGCAGTGACTGAAACGGTACAGGAATTGATGCTCTTTGATGCAGGCGACGAGGTCGTAATCTCGAACGAAAGGCGCAAACCCGTGCCTTACGATCGCACTATCGAACAGTGGTTCCCGCAGAGCCTTCTTCATCTCCTCCACTGTCATCGCAGCATCATCAATCGCGGCGGCCGAGGATCAGCGGTTCGTGCTGCGTCACGCTTTGCAACGGTCCGGCCTTCGCGAGTTCCGCCAGCATCGCGTCCGCGCGTTCACGCTGTTCCGCGGGTATCAACGATAGCCATCTGATTCTGATCCACTCGTCGATATCCTCCCACGTGACGGTGAATGGCGCCACGCGTTCCTCGACGTGCAGCCCGACCTTGGCGAACGCCTGCTGATAACGATCCTTGGGGCGCGCGTCGGCTTCGCGGCGCGGCGCACGACGAAAGATTGTCTCGCTGTAGTCGCGCCATCGCTCCGGACCGACGATCGCACTCAGCATCTGCCGCACCCCGTCGTCGCGCTGCCCGGTCGCGATCAGCATGCCGCCCGGCTGCACGCATCGCGCGAATCCAGCCACGACGCCCTCGAGCTCGGCGTCCGCGATGAACTGCAACACATGACTGCCGAAAATGAGGTCGAACGACGCCGGCTTGAACGGTAGCCGCGAGATGTCCGCGCGCAGCACGCGGCATTTCGCGCCGACTCGACTGCGCGCCACTTGCAGCATCTCGAGCGTCAGGTCGACGCCCGTCACCGTGCGCGTTCCCGGCGCGCCCGTGAACGGCACGAGAAAGGCGCCGTTGCCGCAGCCGACGTCGAGCACATCGCGAGCCTGCGCGATTTCCGGGGCGATCGCCTCGAGCACGGCGTTGCGCCGTTTGCCGTAGTATTCGCCGTCGCCGTAAGTGTCTGAGAGACGCTTGAAGTAAGCTGCTATCTGCGAGGGTGCGCGATTTCTCGAGGTGTCGCCGGCGCTCATGCGCAGAGAATGACAGATATGCGGACGCGTCGAAAAGTGAAAACGCCGCGTGCTATTTGCGCGGCTTGCGGCCCTTGGCTTTGCGCGTCGGCGGCCCGTCGCCGTCTATCGGACCGGCCTGCCCGTGCTCCCATACTTCTATAGCCGCGCGGCTGAAGCGCCATGCACTGCCGACGCGGAAACCCGGAATCCGCCCCTCGCGCAGCAGGCGGTAAATCGTGGTCGGATGCACCCGAAGATGCGCCGACAACTCCGAGATGGTCAGAATTTCTTCCGCGGATGCCATCGTCGCACCATTCTCCCCAAGGGAGATTTAGTGTTCCCCTTTTTAGCGAGCCGTATCGCTTGAAGTCTCAAAATAGCTCACCAATCAGCCTGTAACCGTGCCAGACTTAAGTCAATACTGACTATTCCCGCCAATGAGACATTGAGAATCTTGGCGAAGCTGCTTCATGTTGCGTTATGGTTAGCGAAAGACGGGCAGAAGAAATCAAAGCCGTGCCCGTAGATCCCGGGAGGCAAACAGGCGATGGATTACGAAGCGATCGAAATCAAAAATGAAGGCGCAGTCGCGTGGCTGACGCTCAACCGCCCGCATAATCTAAACGCGCTCAGCGCGCGAATGGTTGCAGAGCTCGAAGACTACCTGCATCGGCTGCCGACGGAGACCGCAACGCGTGTCGTCGTGATGAAAGGTGCGGGACGCGCTTTCTGCGCCGGCCTCGATCTCAAGGAACAAAATCGCGGCGGCACCGGGCTCGGCGCCTCGACCACCGATACCGTCGAGAGTCAGCGCCGCATGAGCGATCTGGTAGTCGCGATGCGCCGCGCGCCGCAACCGTTCATTGCGGCAATCCGCGGACCTGCGGCAGGCGGCGGCTTCGCACTCGCGCTCGCGTGCGACGTGCGGATCGCGGGCGAGTCGGCGCGCTTCAACGCCGCATTCATTCGTATCGGGCTGAGCGCGTGCGACATGGGCGTCAGCTATTTTCTGCCGCGCGCCGTCGGCAGCTCGGTGGCGTCCGAGCTGATGCTGACGGGACGGTTCATCAACGCGCAACGCGCATTCGCAACCGGCCTCGTCTCCGAGCTGATGCCGGACGCGGAGGTCGACGCGGCCGCTGCGAAGCTCGCGCTCGAGATGACCGAGACTTCGCCGCTGGGGCTGCGCCTCACCAAGGAATGCCTGTCGATCAGTATCGACGCCGGCAGTCTGGAGCAGGCAGTAGCCATCGAGGATCGCAACCAGGTGCTATGCGTGCGCGCTGGCTACATCGAAGAAGGCGCCCGCGCTTTCCTCGAAAAGCGGAAACCGCGCTACGCCCCCCGCGCGTAGATTTCACCATAATAGCCAAAAAAAAAGGGCGGTTCGATGAACCGCCCCTCAACTTCTTGCTATCGATCACGCTACCGGCTCGCCACCGTCGTCGCCTCACCGAGGCGCGCTATCAGGTACTCGGGCTGCCCCTTATGCCATACGCGGAACTGCACGCGCTGGCCCGGAGAATATTGTGCGACCGTGGTATTCAATGCCCTCGCGTCGGGAATCGTCTTGCCGTCAAACTCGCTGATTACGTCGCCCGGCTTGAGACCCGCCTTGTCCGCCGGCGATCCTATAACCACCGACTTCACCTTCGCGCCCCACACCGCGGGCGCCGACGCCGTGGTCGCGCCGAAGTAGGCAGGACCGTTGGCCGGCAGCACGTCGGGATGCAGGAAGTGGACGCGGTTGACGCCGTTGACGCTATGCACGATGTGCGCGATCTCGTTCACCTCGTTGAGGCTGTAGACCTCGCCGGCCAGGTACGCGTCGCCACCCTTTGATACAGACACGCCTATATCCGGGAAGGCGCGCGACTTGAGCGTATCCTTGATATGCGCCTCGAGCTGGTCGGTTTTGACGGGCGGAGCCGACGCCGTTTCCATCCCGGTATCGGGAATTATCACCATCGTCGTTACCAGGTCAGCCGTGTCCTTCAGCGACGGCGAGGATGCTTCTTCTTTCTGCGACGGCGTCGGAATGTTCTGCTGCGCCATCAGCAAGACTGGCGGTCCGTTGACGATCGGCCCGTGCGTAATCAAGAACGCGAACAATACCATGAGCGCCGTACCCATCGCACCGAACGCGTAGTCGCGCGTGACTGCGTGGCGATTCGCCAGCGCCGCGATTTCCGAGTCGCCGATCTCCGGCTCGTCCTCGACCTCGAGTGCGGGCTCCGCAGTCTCGGTCGTATCGTCGGGAAAGTCCTGCTCGTAGGCCTGCTCAGCCATCAGGAGTTGCTCGAGCTGCTCGAGGGTGCGCGGAACGCCGTCGATCACCGCGACGAAATCTTGGCTCGCCGACATTTCGGCGCCCGCTTCGTCGCGCTGAACGGAGGCATTCGCACTGATCTCGATCGCGGTAAGTTCGCTGGTCGCGGCCGCGGTCACTTTGCCTTCAGGCTGGACCGTCGCCGAGACCTCAGCGTAGTCAACGCCGGAACCCTCTGGGGGTTCACCCATGCCCTCTTCGCCAACGCCACCGCGCTTGCACTTGAAGCGGCTGAGCGCCTCTTCGAGCGTCAAGATAGTGTCTATTGGCTCGCCGCCATTCTTACCCATTGCAGCACCGCCGTCCTGGTCGAATTAAGCACCTCTGAACGCATCAAGGCACCCTCAGTAGTTCTAGCAGGGATTTACGCCGTAGGCCAACCATGATTCACGCTACTACTAACAGCCGCAATACGACGCAGCTGGCATCATCTAACTATCGTTAGATAGCTTCGCTCACGGCATCCTCGCGCTGGGTCGGCACCGGCCGCGAATCCAGCGGAATGTAGTGCCGGGTCCCTTCACCGATGTACACCTGGCGCGGCCGCGCGATCTTCTGCTCGGGGTCGCGCACCATCTCGGCCCACTGCGCCATCCATCCCGAGGTCCGCGGAATCGCAAACAGCACCGGGAACATCGTCATCGGGAACCCCATCGCCTGGTAAATGATCCCCGAATAGAAATCCACGTTGGGATACAGTTTGTGCGAGATGAAATAGTCGTCCTGCAGCGCGATTCGCTCCAGCTCGATCGCGATATCGATCAGTGGATTGTGCCGCGTCACCGCGAACACCTGAGCTGCCATCTCCTTGAGAATTTTCGCTCGCGGATCGTAGTTCTTGTACACGCGATGGCCAAAGCCCATCAGCCGCCGCTCGCCCTCTTTCACCTTCCTGATCATGGCCGGCACATTCGCCACCGAGCCGATTTCCATCAGCATCCTGATTGCCGCTTCGTTCGCCCCTCCGTGCAGCGGACCGTACAGCGCCGCGATAGCAGCCGCGGCGCACGCATACGGATCCGGCTGCGAGCTGCCCACCGCGCGCATCGCATTGGCCGAGCAGTTCTGTTCGTGATCGGCATGCAGGATGAACAGCACGTCGAGCGCGCGCTCGAGCACCGGGTCGGGCTTGTACCTGACCTCGGTCATCTTGAAGAGCATCGCGAGCAGGTTGCCGGTGTAACTGAGTTCGTTGTCGGGATAGACGTAGGGCAGTCCGCGCGTATGCCGAAACGCGAACGCCGCCAGCGTCGGCATCTTGCCGATCAGCCGGCGCGTCTGCAGCCGTCGTGATTCGAGATCATGGATGTCGTTGGCGTCGGGATAAAACGTCGACAGCGCGCCGACCGTGCCGAGCAGCATCCCCATCGGATGCGCGTCGTAGCGGTAGCCCTCCATGAACTTCTTGATATTCTCATGCACCATCGTGTGAATCTTGATGTTGTTCTCCCAGCGCTCGTAGTGCGCGCGGTCGGGCAGCTCGCCCTTCACAATCAGGTACGCAGTCTCGAGATAGTTGCTCTTCTCGGCGAGCTCTTCGATCGGATATCCGCGATAGCGCAGTATCCCTTTGTCACCGTCGATATACGTGATGCGGCTGCGGCACGACGCGGTGTTGGTGAATGCCGGATCGTACGACATCAAGCCGAAATCGTCCTTGCCGACTTTGATTTGGCGCAAATCCGCGGCGCGAATCACGTCGCCTTCTTCGATCGCTAACTCGTATTTCTTCCCTGTGCGATTGTCGGTGATGCTCAGCGTGTTGTTAGCCATCGAAGTCACCTCGACTAGTTGATTGTGTCTGCGTTCAACATAAATACAGTATGTGGAATTTTATGTCCAAGGCTGATTCAACTCTTTTTCAACTGTGCACCATCTCGCAACCGATCCCGCGCCATGCCACTCTGTCCGCTTGTACTTTCACGATAAGAGCACATTGAAAAAATGATCGACAAACTGATCTCCGGCCTTTCCGCCTTCATCGTCGCGACGATTTCTACGCTCGGCTACGGCGGCGTGATCCTGATGATGGCGATTGAGAGCGCATGCATCCCGTTGCCGTCGGAAATCATCATGCCGTTCTCGGGCTACCTCGTC
>Ga0210393_10000939_pt1 | contig 25126 bp, 21 predicted proteins | sample IncBWC27OmetaG_FD_160068 | JGI IMG/M metagenome (GOLD analysis project Ga0210393, IMG submission 160068) | Forest soil microbial communities from Barre Woods Harvard Forest LTER site, Petersham, Massachusetts, United States - Inc-BW-C-27-O ... | reverse complement strand
TGGCGGCGACGCGGCCGGAATAAAGTACACGAGGTCGAGCTGCAGCGCCTCGCGAACTTCTTCGGCCGCACGCAGATGCCCGAGGTGAATCGGATTGAAACTGCCGCCGAACAAACCTACCCGCATATGATTTGATATTGCGCCGCGCCGTTCACGTGCGGACTTGTCCCGTCCCGCGCAGGACGTACTTATAAGTCGTCAATTCGTTGAGCCCCATCGGGCCGCGCGCATGCAGCCGATTGGTCGAAATTCCAGTCTCGGCGCCGAAGCCGAATTCAAAGCCGTCGGTGAAACGCGTCGACGCATTAACATAAACGGTAGCCGAATCGACCTCGCGTTCAAAGCGCGCGGCCGCATCCGCGTCGCCGGTGACGATCGCGTCGGCTAGATGAGATCCGTGACGCTCGATAAAAGCAGTCGCGTCGTCGAACGAATCGACGATCTTCACGGCCAATATCATATCGAGGTATTCCGCATCCCAGTCGGCGTCGGTGGCCGCGCGCATCGACGGCACGATTTTTCGCGCCGTCGCGTCGCCGCGAAGCTCGACCCCGGCCGCAGTCATCTGCGCTGCGAGCGCGGGCAGAAATTTTTCCGCAACCTCGCGATGCACGAGCACATTCTCCATCGAATTGCAGACCGACGGTCGCGAGCACTTCGCGTTGATGCAAATCTCCTCGGCCATCTTCAGATCCGCCGCGCGATCGACGTAGGTGTGACAGATGCCGTCAAAATGCGGCAACAACGGCACCGCAGATCCTTCGAGCGCATCTTTCAGCGACTTGCCGCCGCGCGGAATTATCAGATCGATCAGGTCGCGAGTGTGCTTCATCACCTGGATTACTTCGCGATCAGGATCGCGGACAAAGGTCGCCGCGTCCGCTTGGAGGCCGGCGTCCTTCAACGCGCGCGCGATCAATCCCGCCAGGAATCCGTTGCTGCTGAGCGCTTCGCTGCCGCCGCGCAGCACGACCGCATTGCCCGCCTTGAGCGTGAGCGCGGCCGCATCGACGGTGACGTTGGGGCGCGATTCGTAAATCATCGCGATCACCCCGATCGGCACCCGAATCTTTTCGATCTTCAGCCCGTTGGGACGCGTCCATTTCTCGATCGCGGTCCCGACCGGATCGTCGAGCGCTTCGACCTGGAGCACGCCTGCCGCCATCGCCTCGATGCGCCGGTGGTCGAGTGTGAGGCGCTCGACGAATGCGCCACCGCGTCCGCTCTTGCGCGCGCGCTCGAGGTCGATCGCGTTGGCGCGAATAATTTCCCCGCTCGAGTCGCGAATGAGAATCGCCAGCCGCCGCAGAAAATCGTTTTTTTCTGCCGTGGTCGCCAGCGCCATCCGTGGCGCCGCGGCGCGAGCCCGCTCGAGCGTCGCGATAGTTTCCGCTTCAACCGACATCAGACTTCGAGAATATACATCGAAGCCGTTCGAATAAACCGCGCGGCGGCGGGACCGGCGCGCGTGCGTAAACTCATTTCGCCGGCGAGGCGCTCATCTCTTACTGGCCATCGTAAATCAGGTACCGGCTGTTGCCGTCGACCACGATCAGTTGATTGCCGATCTGAGTGACTCCGTCAGGTTCGTCGAGATTGTTGGCCGATACTCCGCCCATGGCGCATCCGGTGCCGTCATTGTCTTCGACGCCGCAGGAGAAGTTCGTTTGGCCGAGCACGACATCGGCCGGCGTAAAATTAGCGGTCGGAAATGTATTCCAAATCATTACGCGATTATTCATCTGGTCGGTGACAAAGAGTTGGGTGCCGTTACTGTACACGCCGTCGTACGGCATATTCATGTTGCTCGCGCTGGGCGAGCCAGATCCGCCCGAGCCGTTGTTGTTCTCAACGTTTGAGGTGAAGTTGGGCTGTCCCAGCACGATATCGGCTTTCTGAAAATTTTTCTTGGGAAACTTTTTCCAAATCAGAACTCGACTTTCATCTTCGTCCGCAACCACCAGCCGAGTGCCGTCGGTCCACACTCCCGCCGGATAGCTGAAGTTGGCGGCGCTCGGTGCGCCCGAAACTCCATTGCCGTTGTTGAGTTCGACGCACGTCTTCAGGTTCTGCTGACCGAGCACAATACTGGGCTTCGCACCGCTCTTCTTGGGAATCTTTTTGTAAATGAGCACGCGAGAGTTGCTGGAATCGGTCACGACCAGCTTGCCGCCGCCCACCGAGAGTGTTTCGGGAGCACTCATGCCAATCGCGCTGCAGGCGCCGTTGCGCGTGCCGAATGTTTTCTGACCGATCACGATGTTGGCCGAGACATTGTTCGTGGTCGGGGCTTTTTTCCAAATCATGACGCGGCTGTTGTAGAAGTCGGCGACCAAAAGCATGTTCTTGAAGACGACAGGAGATTGACCTCCCATCTGGTTCGCGGCGTCGCCCTGGACGGTCGAACTGAAATCAGGCTGGCCGAGCACGAAATCCGCGGAGGCGTCATTTGACGACGGAATCGCATCAAAACCAAGCAAGCGGCGATTTTCGTAATCGCTAATGTAAATCGCCCCAGTTGGCCCAACACCGACCCCGCCGAAACCTCCCGTATCCGTGTCGGCAGCGGGAGTGTCCATATCTTGATTGGGAAACCTTGAGCTGAAGTCGGGCTGTCCTATGACAACCGAGGCCGCCTGAAAATTCGAAAGCGTGATCGTCGCGTCAGGCGATGATCCGACGGTGGAATCGTCACCGGCGCGTGAGGTTACGGGCGACGCGAAAATTGCGAGGGTTAAAATCGCGGCTGCAGCTACAACGCCAGGAACGAGCGGTTTCATCGAACCTCCATTGCAAAATGAAATGCGAAATGCAGGCCGGACGAATTATACAGAGAGAACGGTGAGTATCAAGCCAAATACACATCACTAGGCGCTACGTAATCTCTTTCAGCAGTACAAAATTATCGCGATGGATAATTTCGTCGGCGACTTTGTAGCCCAGCAAGGTTGGAATCTCGGTTGAACGGCGGCCAGCCACCTTTTGCACATCGGACGCCGGGTAATTTACCAGGCCGCGGCCGAATTCGACGCCGTCGGGATCGAGCAGGCTGACGCAATCGCCGCCGCCAAAGTCGCCGCGCACCTCGCGCACGCCCGATGGCAGCAGAGAACGTCCGCGGTTGCGCAGCGCGTCGGCCGCGCCCTTGTCGACTGCGAGCGAGCCCGCCGGGCGCAGCGCGAAAGCGATCCAGTGCTTACGGCTCTTGAGCCGCACTCCCGCCGGCACGATCAGCGTGCCCGCCTCGCGCGACGGATCGAGCGCGGCGGTGACGATTCCGGCTTCGCGTCCGCGCGCAATGACCACTGCGATACCCGCGCGCGCTGCTTGCCGCGCCGCCTTCAACTTGGTCGCCATTCCGCCGACGCCCAAAGGGCCGGCCTTCTCGGCGACCAGCCCGCGCATCTCGGCTTCGGGATCGCTGATCACGGAAATCAGCCGCGCGTCGGTGCGCTCGCGCGGGTCGCCGGTCAGGACGCCATCGACGTCGCTCAAAATGATCAGCAGCTGCGCCTGCACGAGGCTCGCGACCAGCGACGACAGCACGTCGTTGTCGCCGAGGCGAATCTCTTCGACCGCGACGGTGTCGTTCTCGTTGACGATCGGAATCACGCCCGCGCCGAGCAACTCCGAAATAGTTTGACTCGCGTTCTGACGGCGCCGGCGTTCCGCCAAATCCTGATGCGTCAGCAAAATCTGCGCGACGCTGCGCTCGTGGCCGGCGAACGCGCGCGCCCACGCCGACATCAAGTCTATTTGCCCGGTGGCCGCCGCGGCTTGTCGTGCGGCAATGGTCGCGCCTTTGAGTTTCGACAAGCGCGCGCGTCCCGCAGCGACCGCACCCGACGTGACGATCACGACTTCCTGTCCCGCGCGTACCGCCAGCTCGATCTGCGTGGCGAGCTGATCGATCACCTCGACACGCAGCCCGTCGACGTCGGACAGCACGGCGCTGCCGACCTTGATCACGACGCGCCGCGCGCGCGCGACCGTCGATTCCTTGTAGTTCAGCTGGGACATGCGGCCGGCTGATCCATCGTATGCAGCATGCGCGCGATCGCGGCGACCAGCGGTGCGAGATTTTCGCGCTGGTCCGCCGAAATCGGAAAGACTTCCAGCCCGGTGAGCTTGCGCAGCTTGCGCACGATCTTCTGTACCTCGGCCTTTTCGATCAGATCGATCTTGTTCAGCGTGACCAGCGCGAGGCGTTCCGACAGCACCGGATCGTACGCTGCAATCTCGCCGTGCACTGTCTTGAACGCGGCGGCGGGATCCTCGGCCGCATCGAGCACGTAAACGATTAGCCGCGTGCGTGCGAGATGGCGCAGAAAACGAATGCCGAGTCCAAGTCCGAGATGCGCTCCTTCGATCAGCCCGGGAATATCCGCCAGCGTGAAACTTTCCTCGCTGGAGATCGACACGCGGCCGATGTTGGGCGCCAGCGTAGTGAACGGGTAGGCGGCGATCTTCGGCCGCGCCGCGCTGAGCGCAGTCAGCAACGTCGATTTGCCGGCGTTGGGAAGTCCGACCAGTCCGGCCTCTGCCACCAGCCGCAACTCCATCCGGACCCAGCGCTGCTCGCCCGCCGTTCCCGGCGTCGCGATTCGCGGCGAGCGGCGAGTCGACGACGCGAAGTGCATGTTGCCGCGCCCGCCTTCGCCGCCTTGTGCGATCACCGCCGTGTCACCCGGCATCACGAGATCGGCGAGCGTCTTGCCGCTCTCCTCGTCGAACACGATCGTGCCGGGTGGCACTCGCACGACGATGTCGTCGGCGCCGTGTCCGTATTGTTCCTTGCCGCGGCCGTCCTCGCCGTCTTTGGCGATCAGCCGCGGCTGATATTTGAAATCGAGCAGCGTCGACAGGCCTTCGTCGACCTGAAAGATTACGCTGCCGCCGCGCCCGCCGTTGCCGCCAGAGGGTCCGCCGAACGGCCGAAACTTCTCGCGCAGAAACGCGATTGCACCGTTGCCGCCTTTCCCGGCGTGCACGAATACCCTGGCTTCATCGATGAATCGCATGGCGGCGTAATCACTATAGTCCCTTCTGCTGCGCCGAATCCGCCTACAGACAAATCTCCGCCAGCGCGCGCACCGTGTTGATATCGTTGGTGCCGATCAGCATCGTCTTGACCGGTGACGCCTTCCACGCCTTGAGCTGGTCTGCGATTCGCTCGCGATTGCCGACCAGCGCGACCTCGTCGACCAGCTTGTTCGGCACCAGCGCCATCGCCTCGGCCTTCTTGCCCGCGAGGAACAGGTCCTGGATTTTTCCCGCGACGTCTTCGTAACCCATCCGCTTGGCGTAATCGTTGTAGAAATTTTTCGAGCGCGCGCCCATCCCGCCAATGTAGAGCGCAAGCATTCCCTTCACCGGCATTCGGCATTTCTCGACGTCCGGGCCCATGTGGCATTGGACGAATGGCGCGACGTCGAAATTGTCGAGACTCTTTTTGCCGCCGGTCTTCGCGAAGCCTTCCTTGAGCGGCGCTTCGTAGATGTCCCATCGCTCCGGATTCATCCAGACCGGGATCACGCCGTCCGCAATTTCCCCCGCTAGCGCGATTCCCTTGGGGCTAATCGACGCCGTGTAAATCGGCATGTCCTTGCGGCCGTGCAGGATGCTCTTCAGCGGCTTGCCGAGGCCCGACGCGCCGGGCCCGGTGTACGGGATGTCGAATTCCTTGCCGTGATGTTCGACCGGAACTTCGCGGGCGAGAATCGCGCGCACGATCTCGATGTACTCGCGCGTGCGCTGCAGCGGCTTGCCGTACGAGACGCCGTGCCAGCCCTCGACAACCTGCGGACCCGAGGGCCCGATACCGAGGATGAAGCGACCGCCAGACAGCGCGTCGAGCGTCATCGCAGTCATCGCGGTCATGGCGGGAGTGCGTCCCGGCATCTGCATGATAGCGGTGCCGAGCCGGATTTTTTTGGTCAAGGCGCCGATCCACGCTAGCGGCGTGATAGCGTCGGAGCCGTAAGCCTCTGCCGTCCACGCAGAGTCGAAGCCTGCACGCTCCGCCTCGAGGATCGTGTCCATCGGCATGCCCATCTGCGCGCCCGAATAGCCGGTGATTAAACCTAGTCGCATCGAAATTCCTCCCGTCGCGGAAATGTCCGCGTCAAAGTTGCGAAGCCACAAAAAAAGAAGCCCTACGGCGCAAACCGCAGGGCTTCAGCAAATTCTCGCTGGAGAACGATCTACGCAGTCGCCCCTGCGGTGTCACTGGCGGGGAGCGGCTCGACGCTCACTTGCCGCTTCTCACCCTTCGGCTCGTACTTAACCACACCGTCGATAAGCGCGTAAATCGTATAGTCGCGACCGAGCCCGACATTGCGCCCCGGATGCACGCGAGTGCCGCACTGGCGGACGAGGATATTGCCGGCCTTGACGGTCTGGCCCGCGTAAATCTTGATACCACGGCGCTGGCCCGGACTGTCGCGGCCATTGCGCGTCGAACCTTGGCCTTTTTTGTGCGCCACGCAGTGTCTCCTGGGATGAGCGGCCTTCCGGGCCGCAGTCAACTAAGAATTCGCCAGCGGCTAAACGCCGGCGGAAATTTCCTCGATCTTGAGTACCGTCAATTCCTGCCGATGCCCGCGTTTGCGACGGTAGTTCTTGCGGCGCTTTTTCTTGAACACGATTATCTTCGTGCCGCGCGGCTGCTGCAGGATCTTCGCCGTCACCGACGCGCCTTCGACGATCGGAGTGCCGACCTTCGGAGCCTCGCCGCCAACAGCCAGCACCTGGTCAAGAGAAATCGCCGCGCCAACCTCGCCGGCAAGCCGCTCGACCGTAATCTGGTCGCCGACGCCGACGCGGTACTGTTTTCCGCCTGTCTTTACTATTGCAAACATCGCTTATGTCGAACCGACACAATTATCGGACGCAGTCCGCCGTGTCAACGCGTCTGCGTCGCGGTCTCATCCGACCGCTTATTTTTTCGCGTCTGGCTCCGGCCCAGTGGCGCGTCGATTAGTCGATACCCAAACGCTCGCGACCCTCGGGCGAGATCATTTGCGGCGTCCATGGCGGATCCCAGACCAGGTCGACGTCGGCCTCCGACACGCCCGGCAGGGTCATGATCTTGTGGCGCGCGTCGGTCGCAATCGAGGCGCCCATGCCGCAGCCCTGCGCCGTCAGCGTCATCTTCACTTCGACTTTCTTGGTGCCGTCGTCGGCGTCCTTCACTTCCATTCCATAGACGAGGCCGAGGTCGACGATGTTGACAGGAATTTCGGGATCGAAGCAGGTCTTGAGCTGCTCCCACACCATCGCTTCTAGATCGCCGCCGCCGCCCGAGGCCGACACGACGCCGGCATCCGCGGGCGTTTTGCCGAGTGCGTCGGCGTCCTTGCCCGCGACGCGAAACAGGCCGCCGTAAGCGGGAACTTGCAGGGTGAAGGTTCCGCCGAGCGACTGCGTGATAAAGGCTTCGAGCCCTTTTTCGAGCATCATCTTGTTCCCGGCCGGAACCTGCACGCCTTCGCATTCGCGGATCAATTCAACACGTTCCATTGGCAAATACCTTCCTTGTCAGACTGACCATTCTATCGCGACATTCCGCTGCGAGCCATAGGTTGAGGTCGCGGTCTCAATTTCGCGGCGCGAACGGGCTGTCCGGCAACGGTGATCTGCCAATCGCAGCGGCACTGTTGCAGCCGACTTTATCCCCGGTCGCCTTCCCGCACTGGGAAGAATTGTTGCTGCCGCCGCACCCGGCTATCCATACAGTCGATACGAGGAGCACCAGTGCCGCCGCATGATTTGCCTTCATGACTGGCGGTTTACTCCATGGCAGAAATTGTGAACAGCGCCGGAGAAGGGACACGCAGGAGCTATGGATGAGGCGCGACGTGTGAATCTTCGCGGGTTCACTTCCGTCATTTGAAGGGTGCGAATCCTGGGATCACTCACGATAGTCCGCAAGAACCTGCGCACCCATTGGCGTTCCGCTTTGGCCATTGCAGTGTTGGCAACGGTTATATTGGTCCCGCTGGTAATCCGGTCCAGAAACGCGAGGAAGCACGCGGCCGCGATCCAGGAACTCTCATTAATAGAGAAGTGTTTGAATCGTTACTATATCGACAACGGCTTTTACCCGACCACAGATCAAGGCTTGAGTGCTCTCATGTCTTCCGACCCGGACGAACTCGATCCAGGCATGATAATTCCGGCGCCGCCGCCATCGCGACGACGACGGCTACTCGACCCGTGGGGACGTCCGTTCGAATACGAGAGCGACGGCAACTCCTACCTTCTCAAATCGCTCGGCCCCAGCGGAGTCGAAAGCTCAGATCTTACGATAAACAGCCAGCCCTGATTCACCTGCCACGTTGCCGTCCTGGCCTTGCCCTGCTAAAGCGAAGGAAGGACGAAGGTGCGGGTGGATGGAAGAGGCGGTAGTACCAGGCGGCAATCAGCGCGATTTCGGCATCTCGGCCAAGCAAAAGCTCTACCAGTTCCTGCGCTCGCGGCCTGCAGGCGCCGACGCGGGCGAGTTGGTCGGTCTGCTGCTGAGCGGAGTCGGCTCGGACCCTGAGCTCGGCGCGCGGCTGGTGCGCCAACTGATCGGCGGCGATCCGAATTTCATCTTCGACGCCGATACCGCGCAGTGGCGGCTCGCGCAGAGTGATCGTTTGCGCGTCGGCCTCGACGAGGCCGAGTTCACGGTGGTCGATTTGGAAACCACCGGTGGACGCGCCGGCCCCGGCACTATCATCGAAATCGGCGCCTACCGAATGGTTGGTAAGCGGCTCACCGAAACATTCTCGACCCTGGTGCGGCCCAATGGCGGAGTCGTCCCGCGCTTTATCACCGGGCTGACGTCGATAACGACCGAGATGATTCGTGAGGCGCCGCCGATCGAAGACGTGCTGCCCGCGTTTCGGGAGTTCATGGGCGACCGCGTGATGGTCGCGCACAACGCGGCGTTCGATTTCGGCTTTCTGGATTTCGAGTACCGGCGCATCTTCGGTATCGGACTCGGCAATCCTGTGCTGTGCACGCTGCGGATGGCGCGCCGGTTCATGCCGTCGCTCAAGCGCCGCCGGCTCGACCTGCTCGCGGGGCATTTCGGTCTGTCACTCGAAGGACGGCATCGCGGACTGGGCGACGCGCGGATGGCGGCGGAGATCCTGTCGATCTTTCTCGAGATGGCGCAGCGGATGGGAATCACGCGGCTCGATCGCCTGCTCGACGACCATCATCGCGGATTTGCCGGCCGGAGAATCGAGCGTCACGTGCCGCCCGAGGAAATCGCGGCGATTCCGCGTGCGCCCGGCGTCTATATGATGCACAATGAGCGCGGTGATCTGCTGTACATCGGCAAGGCGCGGCGGCTCCGGGAGCGGGTGAGCTCATACTTCAGCGCGTCGGTGAAGGCGAAGACGGCGGAGCTCATCTCGCACGTTTACAAGATCGAGACACGGGTGACGCGCTCGCCGCTGGAGGCGGCGCTCGATGAAGCGCGGCTGATCCGCGAGCTCAAGCCGCCGTACAACAGAATGCTCAAGTCGGCGGCGCCTGCGTTCTTCATCAAGGTCGACCTGATGGACGATTTTCCGCGCGTCACTCTTTCGACCAAGATGAGCGCGCGGCGCGGCGTGATGCATCTGGGGCCGTTTATCGGGCGCCGCGGAATCGAGCATTCGATTCGCGCGCTGTCGCGAATTCTCGGCCTGCGCACCTGCGGCGGCAAGCTCGCGCCGCACGAGGATTTCGCTCCATGCATCTACGGCCAGATGGGGCACTGCACGGCGCCGTGCAATATGAGTATCGACGGCGACGGTTACGCCGAGCGGGTGCGGCGCGCGGTCGGTTTTTTGCGCGGACGTAGCGGACCACTGCTCGGCGAATTGGCCAGGGCGCGCGACCAGGCGGCGGCCGCGATGCGCTTTGAAGAAGCGGCGCGCTTCCGGCGCCATCTCGAGTCGCTGACCACGTTGGCACATCGCGCGACTCGGCTCAGCCAGGTCGTGACGGAAAACAACCTAGTGATCGTGACCGGAGACGGGAACGATCGCGCGGCGCACGTCGTGCTGTCGGGACGGCTCGCGATGACGCGGCGCCTGGAGAATGACGAGTCCGCGTGCGAGGTACGGGAGTTCGTCGCGGCGAATTACGAGCGATACCGGCTCAAGGCCGTCGAGCGCGGAGAACTGGAAGAGATGGCAATCGTCGCGCGATGGCTCCGGGAGCGCACGCCCGACGAAGGCCGGGTTGTCCATTTGACCGGCCCGCAGCTCGACCAGGCGGCGCTCGCGAGTTGATCGGGTCGCGCAAGAGCGCGATCGCTCATTTTTTCGGCCTGGCGCCGGTGCCGCTCAGGTTGACGACGGCCTGCGGGTTGTTCGCGTTACTCCCAATAGTCAGGGTGCCGTAGCTCGCGCCGAGCGCAGTCGGCATGAACCGTACAGTCACCTCGCATTTGCCCTTGGGACTGAGCGATGCGCCGCAGCCGTTCACGATCGCGAAATCGCCGTTGGCTACGATACTCGTGAAGGTGACGGTCGTGGTCCCACTGACGTTCTGAATTGTGACCTTGCGGCGCTTGCTGACGTCGCCTTCTCTGACTTTGCCCAACTGGAGATCGCGAGGCGAAATTTTCAGCCGTACGGGAACCGGCGTAGCGGTAGGAGTCGCGGTGGGAGTCGCCGTCTGAGTCGCCGTTGCCGTATCGGTCGCAGTCTGAGTTGCAGATGCCGTGGCGGTTGCCGTCGGAGTATCAGTTGCCGTCGGAGTGGCAGTGGCAGTTGAGGTATCGGTCGCCGTCGCAGTGCTGGTGGCGGTGGCCGTCTGAGTTGCGGTAGCCGTATCAGTCGCGGTCGCGGTTGCAGTTGCCGTCGCGGTGTCGGTTGACGTTGCCGAGGCGGTGGCAGTCGCGGTCTGAGTGGCGGTTGCCGTTTGAGTGTCAGTCGCCGTCGCGGTGAGGGTCGCCGTGGCTGTGGCAGTTGAGGTGTCGGTCGCGGTCGCAGTGTTGGTGGCGGTCGGCGAAGCCGTCGCGGTATCAGTGGCCGTCGCCGTAGCTGTCGTAGTTGGGGTCGCCGTCTGAGTTGCAGTTGGCGTCGCAGACGCTGTTGCGGTCGCTGTCTGAGTTGCGGTCGCAGTCGATGTTGGCGTCGAAGTATTGGTCGCGGTCGCAGTACCCGTTGCGGTGGAGGTTGCTGTCTCGGTCGCAGTCGAGGTCGCGGTAGCAGTGGCGGTGCTGGTCGCCGTCTGAGTAGAGGTTTCTGTCGCAGTCGCCGTGTCGGTGGCGGTCGGCGATGCTGTAGCCGTATCGGTCGCCGTCGCCGAAGCGGTCATCGTCGGAGTTGCGGTCGCAGTGCCGGTGGCAGTTGCGGTTGCTGTATCCGTGGAGGTGGATGTTGCCGTCCCAGTCGCGGTATCGGTCGAAGTCGTAGTCGCCGTGCCCGTTGCCGTCGCAGTTTCGGTGGCGGTAGCCGTTGACGTCGGAGTGTCCGTCGAGGTTGCGGTCGCCGTCTGAGTTGCAGTCGCAGTATCCGTCGCGGTCGCAGTACCGGTAGCCGTCTGCGTTGCAGTTGCAGTGTTAGTCGCCGTGTCGGTTGCGGTCGCCGTCGCCGTGTTCGTGGCCGTAGCAGTATCGGTGGCAGTAGCCGTTGACGTCGGAGTCTCCGTCGAAGTCGCGGTCTGAGTTGGGGTTTCTGTATCCGTCGCCGTGTCAGTTGCGGTCGCAGTATCGGTTGCCGTCGGCGATGCCGTGGCCGTATCGGTTGCTGTCGCAGTCGCCGTGCCTGTTGCCGTGGCAGTATCGGTTGCCGTCGGTGATGCCGTGGCCGTATTGGTTGCGGTATCAGTCGCAGTCGCTGATCCGGTTGCGGTGTCGGTCGCGGTCGCTGACGCTGTAGCGGTGTCGGTTGCGGTCGCAGTGTCGGTAGCCGTCGGGGTGGCGGTGCCAGTAGCCGTGGCAGTATCAGTCGCCGTCTGAGTTGGGGTTTCGGTATCAGTAGCCGTCGCCGTCTGGGTCGCGGTAGCAGTATCCGTCGCCGTCGCCGTGTTCGTTGCGGTGGCAGTATCGGTGGCAGTCGCCGTTGACGTCGGAGTGTCCGTCGCAGTCGCCGTCTGGGTATCTGTCGCGGTTGCGGTGTTAGTGGCGGTTGGTGATGCCGTAGCCGTATCGGTCGCTGTCTGAGTTGGGGTTGCTGTATCCGTCGCAGTCGCGGTGGCGGTTGCGGTCGATGATGCCGTGGCCGTATCGGTTGCGGTGTCCGTCGCGGTCGCCGTCTGAGTTGCGGTTGCAGTATCAGTGGCGGTCGCAGTATCTGTTGCCGTTGCGGTCGCGGTATCCGTGGCGGTTGCCGTTGGCGTGTCGGTGACGGTGGTGGTCGGCGTGGGCGTTGGAGGTGTCAGGGGGGCATCGAAGACCAGCACTCGATTATTTGCTTCATCGCCGACGTACAGGTTGCCGAGCGAGTCCATCGCGACTCCGGCCGGCTGGCACATGGCGGTTGCGCTGGGCGGCGTGTTGCCGGGGGCGGAGTCGGCGCAGAAGCTGTCGGTGAAATCAGTCCCGCTCGCGCCTTGTCCAAAGACCTCGTTGGCGGTGACGTTGGAGGTTGCCAAGGCCTGGTTGTATTCGAGCACGCGATTGTTGAACTGATCGGCGACCAGCAGGTCTCCGAAAGCGTCGAGGCTCAGACCGATGGGATCGCAGGTTGAGATGGCGCTCGCATCGGCACATCCCTGGGTCGTAAAGCTCGTCCCGCTGCCGCCCTGGCCGAAAACGAGATCCGCCGTCGTGTCTCCCGAACTGCCTGGCGTGCCAGGCGTACCGCCTCCGCTCGCAAGCGGGTTCAGATAGGCAAGGACGCGCGCATTGCCCGAGTCGGCGACGAACAGGTCGCCGGACGGATCCGCCGTCATACCGCGCGGATCGCATAGCGCGTCCGCGTCGAGACCGGTGCCGTTGCAGAATCCGGTGGTGAAAAGTCCGCCTTGTCCGAACACGGTGTCGGCGACGGTATCGCCGGCTCCCGTCAGCATGTTGGGCGCGGCCAGCGGCTGATTGAATTCGAGCACGCGATCATTGTTCGTATCCGACACGTACAGGTCTGCGGACGCGTCTACCGTCACGCCTTCCGGAAAGCACATCGACGAGGCGTTGATGGTGCTGCTGCCCAGGTTGCATTGATTGTTGATGAAGCTGCCATTCTGTCCGAAGACCAGGCTGGCGCTCAGTCCAAATGGTGAGCCGGCGCTGAACGGAGTGGCGTATTCGAGAACGCGATGATCGCCGGCGTCGGCTACATACAGATTGCCGGCGCTGTCGACGGCCACGTCGGCCGGATCGCAGAGGCTGTCGGCGCCGAGTCCGTTGGAGTCGCCCTCGGCGAGGCCGTCGTTGCAGTTCACTGACAGCGGGTCGGGCTGGCCGATGACGATATCCGCGGGTTGGTCGTTGGTGAAGGCGGCGGCGTTGGCCCATCCGAGCACGCGATTGTTGACTGAGTCGGCGACGTAGAGGTGATTCGGGGTGGCGCTCGAATCGATCGCGACTCCCTGCGGAAACTGCAGCGCCGCCGCGGTCGGATTGTTGACTCCGTTGTGAACCAAATCCATCTCTCCGAGCACCAATGCAGCCGCCGGCGGCGATGACTGCGGAGTCGGGTACTCGAGGACGCGGTTGTTGGACGAATCGGCGACGAAGACGTCGCCCGCACCGTCGAGCGTAACGCCGTCGGGCTGGCAGAGCACGAATCCGCTCGGTGCGATCCCGCTGGCTGCAGTGCCGCCGCAGATGCCGGTGGCGAAGCTGCCGTTCTGGCCGAAGACGAGGTCCGCGGTCACGTCGCCGGAACTGCCGGGCGTGCCGGGCGAGCCGCCGCCCTCGGCGAGCGGGCTCAGATATTCGAGCACGCGGCTGTTGCCGACGTCGGTTACGTACAAATCGCCCGCGCTGTCGAGGGAGATTCCGTTCAAGTCGCAGATGCCGTCGGCGCTTGGCGCTGGGTCTTCGCCATTGCCGTCATAGCAAGTGGTGTCGGTGAAATCGGTTCCGCTCGGACCCTGGCCGAAGACAAGTTGGGCGGTGAAGTTCTCGGCGCCGATCGATTGAAATTCGAGCACACGATGGTCGCCGTCGTCACCGACGTACAAATTTTGCGAAGCGTCGATGGCGACTGACAAGGGGTTGCACATCCCGACAGCCGAGGCGTTTCCGTCAATATTGTCGCAGGTGCTGTCGGTAAAGTCGGTGCCAGACGCGCCTTGTCCAAAGACCCGTAGCGCAGTCTCGTAGCCTAAGCCTTCATCGTACCAGAGCACGCGATTATTGCCCGCGTCCGCGACATATAGATTTCCGGCCGAGTCGAGGACGATGCCCTGCGGATCACAGAGGCCCGACGCACCCGTCGAGCAGCCCGCCTGAGTGAAGCTGCCACCTTGGCCGGTTGCGAGGAACGCCGAGAAGCCGACACTTTTTCCTTGAGTGAACGGCGTTGTGTATGCGAGCACGCGACTGTTGAGGGTGTCCGCGACCCAGAGATTGCCGGCGGCGTCCACGGTGACGCCGCCCGGCAGGCATAGGCTACTGGCGCTGATGCCTCCGCTGTTGCACAGGGTCGTTTCAAAATCGGGCTGGCCGATCTCGAGGTCCGCCGGTTGGCCGTTGGCGAAGCTGGTGGCGTCGTTCCATCCGAGGATGCGGCTGTTTTCGGTGTCTACGACATACAGATGCTGCGCGGTCGCCGAGACGCTGAAGTCGATCGCCATCTGGCCGGGCGAATTGAGACTCGTCGCGTTGGGGTTGTTCAAGCCGTTGTGCGAGAAGTCGATTTGTCCAAGGACCGCGTCGGCAATGTTGTCGCCGGTGGCCGCTGTCAGCACCGTCACCATCAGCACGGCTGCGAACATCGATACGAGCGCGATGGTGCTCAGGCGAAGCTTGGAACCTACTCGAGGCGACTTTTGCGGGGGCCTGCTGTGTGCCATTTGACGCCGCGCAATCGTCCAGAACCCAGGCGGCGATTTGACTCTCAAGCAGTGTCGTGCCGACGCAACAGCGAGTTAAGTGGGGTGACAATTTGTGCCTAAACATACTGCACGGCGCCAAATACGGAACGTCGCGAGACAACGCCGCGATCAATAGGCGCGATGAGGCGATAGAAAGTGGCTAACGCTTGATCAACTAGAAGAGACTCGCGCGCCGTGTCGATCGATCATTATGCGCGCGCGGCCATTGTCACTCGGCGGCCGTCACCGGTATGAAGCCCGTCGCGCCATTCTTCATTCTGATCTGAAGATAGTCGCCCGCGATGCCGGTGACGTGGACGTACTTCTTGCGGTGCACCTGGCCGATGGTCGAGCTCGTCGGGTCGGGACTCTGATACACCAGCGAATTTTTCGTCAACAGGAAAAGTTTATTGAGCGGCTTGACGGTCGGCGCGACCGACGCGGTCGTCGTCGCCGCTCCCGCCGGAGCCTCACTGACGGCAGGCGTCGTGGGCGCAGGCATCAGCTTGGGATCGAGTGCGCGCACCTCGTCGAACTCTGCGTTGGCTTCGGCCGCGCGCGCCGGCTCCATTGCGAGCAGATTCGCCAGCGCCAGGTGGGCCTTGGCATCCTTGGGGCTGAGTCCGATTGCCGTGCGAATCTGATCTTCCGCCTCGGTGAGCTTGCCTTCCTGCCTAAGCACTTCGCCCAAATCGAGATGGTAGTTGGCGCGATCCGGTTCGAGCGCGACCGCCGCGCGATACTGATTTTCCGCGAGACCGTGCTGGTTCTGCTCGTTATATAGATTGCCGAGCGCTACATGCGTCGCCGCGTTCTTCGGATCGAGCTCGAGGACCTTCATGAACTCGACCTGAGCGTCGCTCTCCTTGTGCTCGAAGATGTACAGGTTGCCGAGCGCGATGTGAGAGCGCGGATCGTTCGGCGCGAGCTTCACCGCTTCCTGGTAGGCCGTCTCGGCGTCGGAGAGCTTGGTCGCCTGCATGTCGGCGTCGCCCTCGGCCAGGAAGTCTTCGGCCGCCTTGTGATGGCATCCTGCGACCGTCAGAACTATCGCGCCAAACGCCACTATCGCCCCTGTCCGGGCCAGTAAGGTTCGCTTGCTCTTCATCAGTCAGGGTCCTCCCGGACACCCGCGGGTCTCGACGTGCAATGATTGGACCGCGACGGAAAAATGTACAATTGATGTTGAAGTTAGGCACGAAACGGTGTCAAGCCGCACGAACTCGTCCGCGAAGTTGGTAACTTTTACCCTGGCATTCCGATTCCCGTTTCATGCTCACGCCGGTTAGGTTATAAGGAAACGCCGTGCGCTTTATACTGATCGCAGCCAAGCAGCTCGAATTCGCCAAGACCCGGCTGGCGCCCGCATTGCCGCCCGGTGAGCGACGCGCGCTGGCTGAGGCGATGTTTCGCGACGTGCTGGCCGCCGCGCTCGGCGCTTCTGCTGCCGACCACGTGGCCGTGGTGACGTCAGATGCGGGCCTGCTCGCGATGGCGCGTGCTGCGAATGCGCTCGCTATCGACGAGGAATTTCCGCGCGGCCTCAACGTAGCGATTGCGCTCGCCACTTCGGCGTTGATTGCCGAGGGCGCAGAAACCATTTGCACTTTGCTGTCGGATATACCGCTGGTCACTCCCGAAGACGTCGACGCCGTGTTCGCCGCGATGCCCTCCGGACGCGGCGCGGTGCTGGTGCCCTCGCGCGATTTCTCGGGCACCAACATCATATGCCGTTCCCCCGCCGACGCCGTGCCCACTCGATTCGGCCGGCTCAGCCTGGTCAAGCATCTGGACGATTGCCGCGCTGCCGACGTTCCAGCTAGAGTGCTGCGACTTGCGCGGCCCGCGCTGGATCTCGACGTGATCGCCGATCTCGCCGAGTTCGAGCGCGCCGGGTCAGGCACGCATACACAAAACCAGTTGGCCCGGCTCGGAATTGCCCACCACTAAAAATTGAAAAACCGCTGATGTCGACGTGGAAATGATTGAGCGGCTCGGCGCGCTTGTGCTCGACGGCATTGTTCGCCTCGGCGCATTCGTACTGTTCCTGCTGAACGCGGTGCTTTATGTTTTCGTGCCGCCGTTCAAACCGCGGCTGTGGATTCGACAGATTCGGATCATCGGCGCCGATTCGCTCTTTCTTATTATCCTGATAGGCGGCTTCACCGGCATGGTGCTGGGCCTGCAAGGCTACAACACGCTGCGGCGCTTCGGCTCCGACGGCGCACTGGGCACGGTCGTCGCGCTGGTGCTGGTGCGCGAGCTTGGACCCGTGCTGGCGGCGTTGATGATCGCGGCGCGCGCGGGTTCCGCGATGGCGGCAGAGCTCGGCTCAATGCAATCGACCGAGCAGATTGACGCACTCACCGTGATGGCGATCAACCCCGTGCAGTACCTGGTCTCGCCGCGGATGCTGGCCGGCATCATCAGCTTCCCGTTGCTGACCTCGATCTTCGATGTAGTCGGAATCTACGGCGGCTACATGGTCGGTGTCGGCCTGATGGGTGCGCCGTCGGGCGCCTACTTCAACGGTATCGCCGCCAATATGACCGGCCACGACGTCATGACCGGACTCTACAAAGCTCTCGTCTTCGGCGTGATCGTGATGTGGGTCTGCTGCTACAAGGGATACCACGCCGAGCGGATGGCGACCGGGGTCAGCCGCGCCACCACCGAAGCGGTAGTGCTTTCGAGCGTTCTGATTCTTGCTTTCGACTATTTTCTTACGTCTATACTTTTGTAATAACACCCCATCTTCGACCAACTATGAGCGAACCTCAAATCAACGGCCGCGACGGTAATCCACCGCCGGTTCGCGACGCGGCCGGCGCCGGGAATGCAATCGAGGTGCGGGATCTTCGCCGCCGCTTCGGCCATCAGCAGGTGCTCGACGGCGTCACCCTCGACTTTCCATCGGGCAAGATCACAACCATCGTCGGCCCCAGCGGATCGGGCAAGACCGTCCTGTTGAAGCATCTCAACCTGCTGATGCGGCCCGATTCGGGCAAGATAACGATCGATGGGGTCGAGGTTACGCGGCTCGGCGCTACCGGGCTGGACGCCGTGCGCGAAAAATTCGGGATGCTGTTCCAGGCGGGCGCGCTGTTCGACTCGATGTCGATATTCGACAACGTGGCCTTCCCGCTGGTCGAGAAGACAAAACTAACCCGCGACGAGATAGCAGAGCGCGTGCATGAGACGCTCAAGGCGGTCGGGCTCGAGGGCATGGAAGCGAAGTTTCCATCGCAGATAAGCGGCGGGATGCAGAAGCGGGCCGCGCTCGCGCGCGCACTGGTGCGGCGCCCAAAGATTCTCATGCTCGATGAGCCGACCACCGGCCTCGATCCGTCGCGCACCGGCGCGATTCACGAGCTGATCCGCCGCACGCAGGAAAACTTTCACCTGACCGCCGTGATGGTCAGCCACGACGTGCCCGCGGTGTTCCAGGTTTCGGACCACGTCGCGTTTCTCCATAATGGCCGAACTCATCTCAACGGCACGGTGGCCGAGGTGATGGCGGCCGAGGACGAAATCTTCAAGCGTTTTCTGGCCGGCAAGGCGTCCGGCGAGGAGAATGAAACGGCCCTGGCGGGCTGAAATAACTATCTTATGTACGCAAGTCGAACTACGCAGTTTATCGTCGGGGTGTTCGCGATTCTCGGAATTGCCGCGCTGGGGATTCTGTCGATCTCGTTGGGAAAAATTTCGTTGTTCCCCACGCCGGGGTACACCCTCTATGCAAGTTTCGATAATATTTCTGGCTTGAAGACCGGCGACCAGGTGCAACTGTCCGGCGTGCAGGTCGGTAAAGTCGTGCATATCGGACTCAAGGACATGCGCGCACGGGTCGCGTTGCGCGTAGACGACGGTGTCGAGATCGACACCGATGCGATCGCGGCGATCAAGACCAGCGGAATCATCGGTGACAAGTTCGTATCGATCGCACTTGGCCCGAGCGATCGCATGCTCAGGAATGGCGACACGATTCGGCAAACCCAATCCGCCTTCGTGCTCGAGGATGCAATCGGCCAGCTGATCAACAATTCAGGCAGCAGCAACTCCGACAAGGATTCAAAATCCTCGAGCTCGGACAATAATCAGAAGACCGGAACTCCGGGGAAATAACCGCAAGTGAGAAATATGATAACGCTCAATTCTTTTCAGCGACTCGTTCGGCGGCGTGCGGTCGCGATACTCACGCTGACCGCCGCTATCGCCCTAAGTCTTGCGCCGTCGCGCTTCATCGCACCCGCCTGGGCCGACGATCCGATGGGCGTAGTGAAGACCACAGTCAACCAGGCGCTGGATGTCCTGCGCGACAGTTCAACGCCGTTGGCTCAGCGCCAGGACAAGCTTCGTCAAATCGTGGCGACCACCTTCGATTTCACCGAGATGGCGAAGTCTGCCCTCGGCTACCATTGGAAGCAGATCACGCCCGCGCAGCAGCAGGAGTTTACGACGGCGTTCGTCGCTTTCATCGAGGATTCTTACCTGAGCAAGATTAACGAGTACCGCGGTCAGCAGGTTTCATTCCTGAAATCGACCAGCGACGGACCGCAATACGCGCAGGTCAGCACCGACATTATCGAGCCGGACGGCAAGGACACGATTCACGTGAACTACCGCCTGCTGCAAAGTGGCGACACTTGGAAAATCTACGACGTGACGGTGGACGCTATCAGCATTATTGCGAATTACCGTAACCAGTTTAATCGCGTGATGAATAACTCCGGCTACGACACTTTGATCAGCGATCTCAAGAGCAAACAGGCCGCCCTTGCGGCAAGTCTGGCGAACCATTAACAAGTATGGATTCCCCCGGTCAGGATAGGTACGCTCTCAAGGGGAAATTTCAAGGGATGGCGATGGAGAGGCAAATGAGATCTCGTTCTAAACAAGTCGAAAAGACAGGCGCGCTCTGGATGATGCTCGCATCGTCCGTGCTTGCGGTCGTTTCGTTTACGACCCAGGCGATGAGCGCAGATGTAGCACCTCTCTCGTCGAGTCCCGCGGCTCAATCGGCAGCGGCCACGCAGCCTCCGCCGGGCGAGAACAATCAGGCCTATACCGACCCGTTGTCAGGTTTCAACGAGCCGATGTTCACCTTCAACCTCAAGCTCGACGATTGGGTGCTGCGGCCGGTAGCCAGCGGATATTCCGTTATTGCGCCGGAGCCCGTTCGCGAGGGAATCGGCAGGTTCTTTGACAACGTCCGCGTCATTCCGCGCTTCGCCAACAACCTGTTTCAGCTCAAGTTCGCGGAGGCCGGCACCGAAGTCGCCCGCTTCGGAATCAACTCGACGATCGGACTGGCGGGCTTTTTCGATCCTGCCAGCGAATTGTTCGGGCTCGAGCAGCATAACAACGACTTCGGCCTCACCATTCGCTACTACGGCATCCCGACGGGTCCGTACGTGATGCTGCCGTTCTTTGGTCCTTCGACGGTTGGCGACACTATCGGTCTGGTAGCAGACGGCGCGATGAATCCGATGAGCTATCTGCTGCCGTGGTGGATAACGATCACTGCCGACACCGGCGAGCAAGTGGTTGAAGCAGTGAACTACCGCTCACTCCACATGAACCAGTTCGAGGAAGCGGATCGCTATGCGATCGACCTCTACGGCGCAGTGCAGGACGCTTACCTGCAGACGCGCGACCATCAGGTGAAGAAGCTCCACGAGGAGCAGTGGTAGGTCGAAGCTAGATTCCAGAAGTAATTTGACGATCGGCGCGCCGCGGGACAGATGTTTCGCGGCGCGCTCTTTTTTGGAGCGGGCGTCAGACGTGCTCCCACGCGTGGTAGGAGCTGCGCACCAGCGGTCCCGACTCGACGTGATGGAATCCCATCGCGAGCGCGGCGGTTTTAATCTCGGCGAACTCAGCGGGCGGAACGTAGCGAGCGACGGGAATGTGGTCGGCCGACGGACGTAGATACTGGCCGAGCGTCAGGATGTCGCACTCGACGTCGTGAAGATCGCGAATCACATCGAGCAGTTGGTCGTTGGTTTCGCCCAGCCCGAGCATAACGCCCGCCTTGGTGAACATCGCCTTGCCGAGCCGGCGCGCGGCGTCCTTGGCGTGACGAATAACGTCGAGCGAGCGCTGGTAGTTTCCGCCGGGCCGGACTGAGCGGTAGAGGCTCGGCACCGTTTCGATATTGTGGTTGTAGATATCGATTGGCGATTCCACCACCGTCTCGACGCTGTCGAACGATCCCTGGAAGTCGGGCACCAGCACCTCGACGCGCGCGGGCGTCGGGTTCGATTTGATCGCATGAGCGGTAGCCGCGAAATGTGCGGCGCCGCCGTCGGGCAGGTCGTCGCGATCGACCGACGTGACAACGACATGCTGCAAGCCGAGTCTCGCTACGGCCTCTGCTATTCGGCGCGGCTCGTCGGCGTCGAGCGGGCGCACCTTGCCGTGCGCGACCGCGCAATACGGACAATTGCGCGTGCACACATCGCCCATCAGCATGAAGGTCGCAGTGCGATGCGAAAAGCATTCGCCGATGTTGGGGCAGCACGCCTCCTGGCAGACGGAATGCAGCTTCAGCTCGGCGAGGATCGCCTTGGTGCGGAAGTACTCGGGCGATACCGGCGCGCGAACCTTAATCCAGTCGGGATGCTTTCGTTCAGTCATCACCAGCCATCAATTGCGCGGCCGGCACGAGTTGCGACGCGCCGGCGAGAATGATTTCGTCGTAGCCGAACGTTCGCGCGAAACTCTCGCGCATCACGGCGGCGAATTCGCGCACCGACACCGCGCGCTTCGTCTCTTCGCAGACGGAAGTCATGCGGCATCCGTCGATTCCGCAGGGCACGATCGAATCGAAATAGCCGAGGTCGGTGGATACGTTCAGCGCGAAGCCGTGCCACGTGATCCAGCGGCGAAGGCCGACGCCGATCGACGCAATCTTGCGCGCGCCGACCCAGACGCCGGTCATCGAATCGCGGCGACTCGCGTCGATGCCGAATTTTGCGAGCGCATCGATCATCGCGGCTTCTAGACCGCGGAGATACTTCGTCACGTCGCGGTCGGGGCCTTCGAGCTTGAGAATCGGATAGCCGATCAGCTGGCCGGGGCCGTGATAGGTCACCTGTCCGCCGCGCGAGACGCGCCTCACCGGCACACCCGCGGGATTATCGACGATAAACCGCTCGTCGGCGCCGCGGCCGAGCGTGAAAATGTGCGGATGCTCCAACATCAGGAGCATATCCGCACTTTCGCCTCTTCCGCGCGCCGCCAGCAGGTCGGCTTGCAGAGCGAGCGCGGCGTCGTAGTCGATGATGCCCAAATCGACGACGGTGAGTGTTCCGCGCGGGTTCATCGTCACAAGTCTATCGCTTCCCCGTCGGCGGCCAAAGCTGCCTGCATGATCGCCTCGGACATCGTGGGATGCGGATGCGCCGTCTTGCCGATTTCGGTGACGGTGGTCTCGAGCGTTTTGCCCAGCACGACTTCGGAGATGATGTCGGTGGCGGCGTGTCCGACTATCTGGCATCCGATCACTTCGCCGTACTGTTTGGTGGCGACGATTTTCACGAAGCCCGCGGTCTCGTCGATCGCCACCGCCTTGCCGATCGCGCGAAACGGAAACTTGCCGACCTTCACTTCGATGCCTCGTGCTTTGGCGTCGGCTTCGCTGAGGCCGACGGTTGCAACTTCGGGCTCGCAGTAGATGCATGCGGGGATAGCGAGCAGGTCGAAGCCAGGCTCGCGCACGCCAGCCATGATTTCGACGGCGGCGATACCCTCGGCGCTGGCCTTGTGCGCGAGCAGGGGCGGACGGAGGACGTCGCCGATCGAGTAGATGCTCGGGACGGTCGTTTGGAATGAGTCGTTTGTCTTGATGAAGCCTCCACGCTCGAGCTCGATGCCGAGTTTTTCCAGGCCGATATTCCGGCTGAGCGGCGTGCGGCCGACAGCGACCAGCACGACTTCGGCCTCGATCGATTTGTCGGCGTCCTCGGCGGTTACGGCGACCGACCAAAGATCGCCGTTGCGCGCCATCGACTTGTAGCCATGCCCGAGCATCACGGTGACGCCGCGCTTGATGAATGCGCGGCGCAGTTCTTCGGCGACCTCGGCGTCCATGCCGGGGAGCATCTGCTTTTCCAGCTCTACGATTGTCACCTTGGCGCCGAATGCGCTGTAGAAGTAGCCGAACTCGAGGCCGATGGCGCCGGCGCCGATGACGACGACGCTCGCCGGCATCTTGTCGAGCACGAGGGCTTCCTTGCTGGTGACGACGCCGTCGCCGACCTTCATTCCCGGGAACAGGCGTTCGCCCGAGCCGGCGGCGATTAAGATGCGCTCGCCGTCGAGCGTGGCAGATGCAGGCGCGGGTTTGCCTTCGAGCGGCGCGAGCGTAACGGAATTCGGGCCGGTGATTGTCGCGTCGGCTTCGAAGTAGTCGATTTTGTTTTTCTTGAAGAGATAGAGCACGCCCTTGGAGAGCTTGTCGGCGGCGGCGCGCGAACGTGCGATGACCTTGGTGAAATCGAAGCGGATTTCGCCGGTCTCGATGCCGTGTTCTTTCGACGCGCCGCGGATGGTGTCCATCGCGGTGGCGGAGTTGAGCAGCGCCTTCGACGGGATGCATCCCCAGTTGAGGCATACGCCGCCGGGGCGGTCGCGCTCGATGACGGCGACGCGCATTTTGAGCTGAGCGGCGCGAATCGCGGCGACGTATCCGCCGGGTCCGGAGCCGATTACGACGAGGTCATAGCGGGTGTTTGGCAAGATGAAGTTCCTTCGGGATTTTATTTGCGCCTTCTATTATTCTCCGAATCTAAGCATCGAGTAAGGGTGAGACTAGCCGCGCACGTTGATGAGGCCTATCGTCAAAGCGACGCGGTGACGGGCGCGGTAAAATGATCTTTCGCGAACTCAACCGTGGCAAGTGCAAGACCTATCTCGCCATCTCGGAGAAGACCGGTAGGGCCGCAATCATCGATCCGGTGCGCGATAGGGTCGAACGCTACCTCGCCGTGCTGGCTTATCATGGGTGGCGGCTGGAAGTGATCGTCGACACGCATACTCATGCGGACCATCGGAGCGGGGCGCTTGAGTTGAGCGAATTGACCGGGACGCCCGTCGCGATGCATCGGCTGGCGCCGGCGCCGCACGTCAGCATCCATGTCGAAGATGGGCAGGTGCTTAAGGTTGGAGATGAGGAGCTTCGGATTCTTCATACGCCCGGGCATACGCCGGATTCGATAAGTCTGTTGGCCAAGGATCGCGTATTTACCGGCGACGTGTTGTTTATCCATGGAACGGGTCGCGCGGATTTCGCGGGCGGCGATCCGGGCATCCAGTACAATTCGATCGTGCGCAAGCTGTTCACGCTGCCCGATCAGACTTTGGTTTTTCCCGCGCACGATTATCGAGGGCACACGCAATCGACGATTGGAGAAGAGAAGCAGTCGAATCCGAGGCTGGCGGGCAAGTCGCGCGACGATTACATCAACTTGATGAACAACCTCGGTCTGCCGCTGCCCGACGGTATCCAGGAGGCGCTGCAGCCGAACCAATCTGACCTCGACGCGGGCGCGCTAAAATTCCCCACACTCGCGCAGCTCAACCAGGTGCGTCAGTTGACCGCGGCGGAGCTGCGCGATCGGATCGCCGGCGCCAATCCACCGATGTTAATCGACGTTCGCGAGGAAAATGAGTATCGCGGAGAGCTGGGGCATATTGCGGGTGCGCACCTGATTCCGCTCAAGGAGTTGCCCGAGCGAATCGGTGAGCTAGGCGACGCGAAAGGGCGCGACATTGTGGCGATATGCCGAGTAGGAGTGCGCAGCGCTACTGCCGCCGCGATTCTTACCGGGCTAGGCTTCGAGCACGTGTGGAATTTGAAGGGCGGAATGCTCGAGTGGAAGGATGCGCGGCTGCCGGTTGAGTTTTAAGAAGATGGCGTGGGGGACCAGAGCAGGAACTTAGGCATTGTGCGAGTACGCGACAGGATCGCTACTGCGCGCTGGCCGTCGGTGAAATAGGGATCGCCGGTCAGGTTGTGGCGCGGTGAGGCCACGGGTGCGGGCTCGACGCCGCCGACGCAGCCTAGGCGCGATACGCGGCGCGACGCGAGCAGATCGTCGAGCACGTAGTCGCGCGACTCGTCGACGTTGGGATCGATCTGATAGATCGG
>Ga0210393_10000938_pt1 | contig 25137 bp, 25 predicted proteins | sample IncBWC27OmetaG_FD_160068 | JGI IMG/M metagenome (GOLD analysis project Ga0210393, IMG submission 160068) | Forest soil microbial communities from Barre Woods Harvard Forest LTER site, Petersham, Massachusetts, United States - Inc-BW-C-27-O ... | reverse complement strand
CGACAAACTTCGGGTGGTTACTACACGTCGCCCGAAGTAGCGGCTTGGCTCGTCAAATGGGCAATCCGCAGCCGAAGAGATGCCGTCCTGGAACCGAGCTGCGGCGACGGCATCTTCTTGGCAGCCGCGGCTGCCAGGCTTGCCGACCTGGGTTCGCGCGGGCCCACAATTGCCAATAACCTCACGGGAATTGAAATCATACCTAGTGAGGCAGAGAAAGCAAACACTCGACTTACCCCCCAAATCGGTTTGCCCGGCAGCGAAGCAGTAGAGGTATGTGATTTCTTTGCCTGGTCGCAACGCTCGCCTCGGCCATCTTTTGACGCCGTGGTCGGTAACCCGCCCTTCATCCGCTATCAAAGTTTCCCGGAACCGCATCGCGCTCGGGCGATGAAGATCATGTCCGACTTGGGGATGAAACCAAACCGGCTAACCAACATCTGGGTACCGTTCGTGGCAACGGCTGCTGCGTGTCTGCGCCCTGGCGGCCGCCTTGCTTTTGTTCTTCCTGCCGAGCTGCTGCAGGTGAGTTACGCCGCACAGCTCCGCTCCTTTCTGACTGACCGTTTCACCCGTATCGACATTGTCGCCTGCAACGAGCTTTTTTTTCGGAATGCCGAACAAGAAGTCGTACTCCTTCTCGCTGACGGCGCGCTGATGGCACCCTCGGCTGCTAACGAATGTCGAGTGACCATGACCGAAGCACACACCGTCGCTGAAATAACTGACCGTGCGCCGGGCCGTGTTCTTGCAAAGGCCGCGCCAAAGATTATTCGGCACGACGATGAGAAGTGGCTCAAATACTTCCTGACAGAACGTGAGATCACTTTCATGCGGGAATTGCGCGCGGCTCCGGTCACAACAACGCTCAAGACACACGCGAGCGTAGATGTCGGTGTCGTCACCGGTAAGAACGAGTTTTTTGTTCTTAGTTCTGAGCAGGTCGAGGAACTTGGGCTCTCTGACTATACCGTGCCCTTAGTTTCACGGTCCGCGCACTTGAAGGGCGCGTGCATCAACAGGGCCGAGTGGCGGGAGTTTGCCGGCGGGGGCGGGCGCGTCCACCTATTGCATCTTGCTCCGCTCAATGGATCGAAGCTTTCAAAGTCCTTAGCCACGTACATCAGTCTCGGCGAATCCAACTCAGTCCACAAGGGATACAAGTGCTCGATCCGAGCACCCTGGTATGCGGTCCCGTCAGTTTGGACCCCGGATGCTTTTGTGTTCCGCCAGATCTACGATTTCCCGCGTGTCGTCTTGAACCAGGCGAAAGCTACCTCTACTGACACAATTCACCGCCTGACCTGCAAGGCTAAGCCAGAGCGCGTCCTGAGTAACATGTATACACATCTCACCGCCGCATCGGCCGAAATCGAAGGACGCAGCTATGGTGGTGGAGTACTCGAGCTTGAACCAACCGAGGCCGAACGGCTTCTTATTCCAGCTAATCTCGGTGCCGCTTTGTCACTGGACGAGTGTGACCGCCTGATCCGTGCCGGACGCCTAGACCAGGTTCTCACCGAAAATGACCGTCTGGTTCTCAAAGAAGAGATGGGCCTCTCTCAGCGGGGATGCGTTATGCTACGGAACATTTGGGAAAAGATGCGTGACCGCCGATTTGCCCGCCGTCGCAAGTGTAACTCGGCCCAGGAGAACCCCGCTGCATGACAGACTCTGCCGCCAAGGCTGCGGCCCTCGCCCGCGTGGCAGAATTGGTCCAGAGCTTTCGCCGAAACGAGGCCGATCATCTCCTTGCCAATTACAACGAGACTCAGGCTCGTACTGATTTCATCACACCCTTGCTTGAAGCCTTCGGCTGGGACGTTCACAACGCACAGCGGCAGCCTCTCGCTTTCCGTGAGGTAATCGAAGAAGCAACCGTCGAAGTCGGTGAGGAACGCCTTTCCAAGAAACCTGATTACGAGTTACGGCTTGCGCGCCAGCGCAAAATGTTTATCGAGGCCAAAAAGCCCAACGTGCGTATCGAACGCGACCGCGGGCCCGCCTTCCAGACACGCCGGTATGGCTATTCCGCGAGCCTTCCTATCGCTATTCTGACCAACTTTCATCTCCTCGCCATTTATGATTGTCGTCCGGCCCCGGCTGAGGGCGACGAAGCTCATGTCGCACGTTTCCTGTTGATGAGGTACGAGGAGTTCGAGGCCCGCTTCGACGAGCTATGGGACATCCTCTCGCGTGACGCAGTTTATTCGGGCGCTTTCGACAAACGGTTCGCTGTCGGAGTCACGCGTCAAGGAGCGCAGCAGTTCGATGATTATTTTCTAGGTCAAGTCCGCGAGTGGCGAGCGCGCCTTGCCGTTGACATTCATGCCAACACACCTGGCCTGACTCCCGCCGAATTGACTTACGCGGTTCAGCTTTTTTTGTCGAGAATTGTGTTTCTCCGTATCTGCGAGGACCGTGATATTGAAAAATACGAAACCCTCAAAAATCTCGATCGCCCAGGTACATTCGTCGCGCTCATGGAAATGCTCAGAAGGGCCGATGCCTTCTACAATTCAGGTCTGTTTCGCCTCCTCGATGACGAACGACTCGGAATTCGCATCAGCGATGGCACGCTTCAGAGCATCATAAGTGAACTCTATTACCCGCAAAGTCCTTATACATTCGCCGTCGTCGAGACGGAAGTACTTGGCCAAATCTATGAGCAATTCCTAGGCGAAGTAATTACAGCCTCTGGCGGGAACATCGAAATCGTCAGCAAGCCGGAAGTCCGCGACAGCGGGGGCGTTGTACCAACACCGCGTTACATCGTCGATGCCATCGTCGAGCGCACTCTCACCCCGGCTATAACCGGCAAGAGCCCGGCCGAGCTGGCAGAGTTTACGGTCGCCGACACCTGCTGCGGCTCCGGGATATTTCTTTTGTCGGCATTTGAGCAGTTAATGGATCAGCATCTGACTTGGTATCTTGCGAACAACCGAGAGAACCACGTCGGACGGACAATCTATGATGCAGGAGCCGGACGATGGCGGCTTACATTCGATGAGAAACGCCGCATTCTCCTTGCGCACATACGCGGCGTGGACATCGACGCCAACGCCGTTGAAGTTACACGATTCAGTCTTCTGTTGAAGCTCATCGAAGACGAGACCGCATCGGGCCTACAGGAATTCGTTGCAAATCGTAGAACTACCGCCCTTCCCGCGCTCGACAATGGAATCCGCTGCGGCAATAGCCTGGTTAGCCGTGCGGAATGGATTACAGCTTGTGGCGCTCTGCCAACTGCGCTTGCCAACAAGGTCAATCCTTTCACATGGTCGGACGAATTCCCGACCGAACTGGCTCGGGGCGGGTTCGATGTAATTGTCGGCAACCCCCCATATATCCGTATCCAGAATATGACAGTCTATTCACCCGAGGAGGTCGCTTACTACCAAAGTCCACGGTCGCCTTACTCGACGGCCCGACAGGATAACTTCGACAAATACGCTATTTTCATCGAGCGCTCACTTACTCTCCTCCGCCCTCAGGGTCGCCTCGGCGTGATCGTCCCGCACAAATTCATGACAATTCACGCAGGACGCACGTTGCGCCGCTTGATATCTACAGGGAGATTGCTCGAAGATGTAGTCCATTTCGGCGTCAAGCAGGTGTTCGGGCCCGGTACGTCAAACTATACCTGCATCCTTATTATGGATCGCCGTGGATGTGATCCTGCCCACTTCGAGCAGGCAGGACCACTCGAGGCGTGGCGCTACACGCGGTCAGGAACTGTAACTAGAATTCCTGCGGTCGAACTGACCGAGGAACCCTGGCAATTTGCCGACGCCGAAACCCGTGCTTTGTTCGACCGGGTACGCGCAGCAGTTCCCAATCAACTCGATGCTCTCGCCGAGATTCTGGTGGGAGTCCAAACAAGCGCCGACAACGTCTACATCATTCATCCAGTTGACGAGACGCCAACTACAATAACTTGCCGATGGAACGAGCTGGATTGGCCCATTGAGCGTGGCATCCTTCGGCCCTGCCTGCACGACGCCCCGCTCGCGTCCTACACTCGACCGGTTGCCAACGCCTGGATTATCTTCCCTTACGACTTGGCAGCCAATCATAGCCATCGTGTGCGCGCGAACCTGATCCAGCCCGCCGAGTTTGCACGTCGCTTTCCTCGGTGCTGGGCCTACCTCAGTGCGCGTCGAGTTGAGCTAGACGACCGCAATATCACTGGCGGAGCCGCTGCAAGCCAGCAATGGTATCAGTACGGCCGTTCGCAAAGCCTCACCAAGTTCGACACACCCAAGATTATCTTGCCAGTCCTTTCAACCGAACCACGTTACAGCTACGACGATACGAACATGATGTTCACCGGTGGGGGCAATGGTCCCTACTACATGGTCAGGCCCCGCCCCGGAGCCCACATCTCAAATCAATATCTACTGGCTGTGCTCAACCATCCTCTCAGCGAAGCTTTTATTAGGAAAAACACGAGTACCTTCAGGGGCGGCTACTACTCGCACGGGAAGCAGTTCATTGAGGTCCTACCAGTTCCGGTTCCGCCCGACGCAGAGCGTGTGGCAATCGAGGAATTAGTTACCGCCTTGATTGATGCACTGGCTGCTGCTGCGAATGCACGCACGCCCCATGAGCGCACACTCCAGGTTCGAGCCGCTGCCGACGTGAAATACCAGATCGAGGCACGCGTCTCGGCCGTCTTTGGACTGTCCGAGGCCGACATAGACGTGATCCGCGCGGTCCCAATCCCTGATTAAAACCAATTATCGCTGCCCGATTATCGTCTCAGGCTCTTCCGGGGAGCACGTCAACAACTAGGCGAACCCCTGTGTTAGAGTGAACGAAGAATGCACAGATGACTCTCATCTGGACAAAGGACGGCCCTACCGTTGCGCAAGATACTGGATGTAGCCAATACTTCCAATCCTGATAAATCGGCACCGAACCTTCTCGACGTTACTGGAGTGGACACTGTGGTTGTGCCTGCGCGGGAAGAAGGTTTCCAAAGAGTTTTCATAGGCGAGAATCGTTGGCATGTGGTCAGGATTCAAAGCACTGTGCGCCCGCAAATTAAATTCATCGCCGTATACCGTGTAGCGCCGATTTCCGCAATTACGCACATCGCGCCAGTCCGATCAATAGAGCCTTGGCAGGACACAGACAAATTTGTTGTGAATTTTTCGGACTCTGCGCGTGAATTGGGCCCTATTCCCTTGGTGAAGGGCGGCCGTGTAATGGGTGTACAAAGCCTGAGATATACCACTCGTACAAAATTGGACCGGGCAAAGACCTTAGACGATGTCTGGTAGCCGAGGATAACATGGCGGTTCTGGCGGCAATGCCTCAAGTTGCTGTACCGCCGGCAGTACTCTTGCCTTTTGGCCAGCAATGGGCCGCCAATGGGAGTTCACTCTCGCGGAGTGCGCCGAATTCTTCGACACAACTTGGGCGACAATTTGACATAGCAGTGGCAACCGCTCTCGCTGTTATGCTCGGAGGAATCCCTGTTCTTCCGCCGCAAAATCAAAATGCATTGATCCCTCCTCAGCCGGATTGCGTAGAGCAAGGTGCTACGCGCGTGATTGGTGGGGTGCGGCCCCAAAACTTCGACGTTTGCTATCGTCCTGATGGTGTTCGATTCGCCTATGATAGTAAGACGCTGAACGATTTAAAAAGCGTCCGGAAGAACTATCAAAACATGATCAATGATCTTGCAACCGAGGCAACAACAGTTCACACGAGATTCCCTTACGCAGTTGTTGCCTTTATGGTTGCCATTCCAGAACCGTGCCTTGTAAATCCTCAGCGCGCTGCGCTGATCGGCACCCTTGACCGCTTGGCAAGACGGGCTAAAGTGACCGAGCATTCGCATCTCGCCGAGGCTATCTCGCTTGTTGTGTGGGACCCCCACACGGGTCAGATAAATCCTAACGTTCCAACGGCAGGCTCGATCCTGCGAATTGACATGTTCTCATCTCGCGTCCAGGAAGCATATTTCTCCAGATACGAGGGGCTACCGCCCCATTCAGTGTGAGCTGGGCCTAGTTAACGACCCCTAATGAGGAACCAGGTTTAGGGAATGGCAAACCACTCGAAAGAGGTTCGATCCATAGGAACGGTCATGCTTTTCCAGTGAGGTCTGTTAGCTTCTTTGCCGTCATCAATTGAGTAAAAGTGGTGTAGCGCGGACCTTGCATAGCGCCCTGTGCCGCGTCTCCGAAGGGAATCGGCCCTATCGGTCTCGCCTTTTCCGAAAAGACTAACTTGTACTTGCCGCCTTCGCCGTACGGTTCGATGCGGTCAACAGGCGCGTAGTGAGTAATGGCTGAGACCGGCTGCGTTTGATAGGCCGCGATGTACTTGATTTTGTCCAGCATGCCTCCTGAGATGCGGATCGCATACCAGCAGTCTTCACCGAGAAACACTTTGTCAAATCCCTCTTTCTGCGCAGGCACGATAACGGTGTCGGGTTGCGGAGAAGATTGTTTCTGCGACGGAGGGGGAATCGTTGAAGTCTTCGGTGCTGCGACCGCCTTCGGAAATTCGAAAGCCCGGAGTCCCACGAGAGGGAGAATCTGAAGGATCTCTTTCAGAAATGCTTGAGTGTCGGCTTTCTCGGCCTCGGTGAGACCCGGCTCCTGAGGTGCGTTGCCGTTGTCGAGCCGGCAACGGCCCGTCGCTGTTGCGCGGTTCACTAAAGCGTACTCTAGCCAAGTGACGTGCGCGCGATTAAGCCCACCGCTATTTGAGACAAAAATGATTCCCCAGTCCCAAAATTCCTTGTTCTGGAAGTGAGCTTCGATACGATTTCGTACCCCATCGGCTTGCCCGATGTAGATTGTGGGCAGGTCGTCTTCTTGATAGCCAACCAGAATGTAAACGCCTGCCCGAATGAACTCAGCACGCTGGCGGACTTCGGGCCATTTAGATCGGGGAAAGGCAATCCCCAGTCCTGTCCAATTCATGCGGTCGATCAGGCGTACCCCTTCGGGGTCCCCGTCGGGCACGAAGATGCGTATCGTGAAAGGGTCGGGCATTATCCCTCAGTTTCTTCTGTGGATGACTGCCTCTTACGGATCTAAAGAATGCTAGGCGCTAGATTATCGCCAAAGCCCGATAGAACCTAGCACGGCTAACATGGAGACTGCCGGTGATAAAGGAACGGTAACGATCGGTAGTGGTCGTATTCTATATAGGAATTAGATTCTTATGAGACTGACGGTAGTACAAGGAAGTCAAAAAACCCCTTGGGAATCAGAGGAGAGCCTACTTGCTCTCCTCCCGCGAACTCCCCGCTTTGAGGATTGTCTGCGCTGCGCTAAGAATTCGCACTGCAGACTGATTGGGAATTTCTTTCTCGCCGTGCAACCAATGTTGAATGTAGCCGCGAGCGGCTTCTGCGCCGGGCAACCCGAGCGACTCACAACAGATGAGAGCTACGGATTCAGCCTCTACTTCCCGGATGTTCCGGTCCAGGTGCTCTAGGTCAACAAGCTTTTGAGAGGTCGTGTGGCCGAGGATAATATGGGCTATTTCGTGCAGAGTGGTCTTGAGCGGAAGCGCTGCAATCGGGCTAACGGCTATCTCCCGCTGATGCGCGAAGCCTTGCACGTTGCCGTTGAGTTCATCAAATGGTGTGCGCGTGATGTCAAGCGATTGCAATGCGGCATCTAGGTCAAAGCCGGGGATCGGCTGCACGTAAGGTGCTACTCCCTCGGTCTGCGCAAGGACAAACCAGTAGTTACGGAAAACGAAGCACTGCCGCACCTCATCCTGATTCTCTCCACTTTCTTCGCTTGGATCCGACGCTGCTTTGCAAGCAGTCCGCTTTTTGTAAGTCACGGGCATGCATAGGCAGAGACCCTTCTCGCCCTTGCGCACTTGCCGCTTGAGGGTTATCCAGCCCTTATAACTATTGAGCGGTCCAGGTTCGATTTTCCGGCTGATGCACTGTTCGAGGGCGAGCAGTGCATTTCCAAACGAGTAGTTGTGAAATGCTGTGTAGGCGGCGAGTAGTTTTCCCGGTGTGTGGACGGCGCTGTGAAGCAGTTCTGCCCAAGTTTCATGATTGTGTTTATTCGTCATTGTCGTTTCTCCTTTTTCTTTTTCGAGCGGTTTTCCTGCTCGAAAAAAGAAGCAAATTCCCTTCATAGCTGGCTCATTGCGAACGGGCGCGCGCGCCGTCAAGGGCGGCGGGGTATGCCGTTCATTGGAGAGAAGCGAAAACCCTTGACGGAAGAAGCGCGGGACCGGGCGCAGCCTCACGCGGAGAAGGGAATTTGCGGTGGAACTGTTCTAATCGCGGAGGTGCATCACTGTTGCTTTTTTAGAGTTTTTGCGTTGCTTTTGACCTGCTGCACGTACCCGTTGGTGAGTCCCGCTGTAGGAGATCCCGTGTTGTAGTAGGAAAGGGCGGAATCGAGTGCGGCGAAGCCTTCACCCTGGATTCGAGCTGTTGATATGTAGGTGGCAGAAAGAAGCGCAGCACCTGAGCGAAGATTTGTGCAAGGGTCGAAAAGTTGTTCAGCGGTGAGATGCAAATACGCAGCATGCTCGCTGTTCACCTGGAGCAGCCCAATGCTCACAGTGATGCCTTGCCCGAGAAGCCATTTAGTCCACGCGATTGCCTCTTCGAGCGATGTAGGCTGTCGTTCAAGGGTGATGGAGCCGCGATCCCATCCCTGGCGCCGAGCTAGTTGGTGGGGACGGTTGATGCTGAGGGCATAGGGGTAAAGCGCGGACTCAGTTCGGGCGATAGCTTCGAGGGTGCTGGCCGGGACGTTCGCTGCACACGCTTGCGCGAGCGTTTGAAAGGAAGTGGGCGGAATCTTTCTGTTGGGGCTCGACGGGCCTCTTTGCGCGCAAGAGGTGGTGCCGGCGAGAGCGAACAGCGCTGCGAAAATCATTCTTACAATGTTCATTAGAAATTCGTCGCCGAAAGCACGGGAAGATGGAACAGTCGCGCCCAGCTCGCAACGTTCGATCGTTGAATCGCCGGAATACGGGTGTCCTTAGCCCAATAGTCATTCGAGGTCGTCAACAGAATAGTCGGATGTTCGAGAGCGGAAGAAAGAAACGGCCACACGAGGACTTGTTCGTAACAAATGAGTACGGCCGCTTTTTGAGAGCGGACATGGATTGTTCCCCGGCCAAAAAGTCTCAGTGGTACGCCGTCATCAGTAAAAGGCTTCCACATTGCAATAGGAATAGGAATGCGTTCTTGATAGACCTCGACCTTTTCCTCCCCACGGGCAAGCAGGACATTCAGGTAGCGATTCTGTGCGAGAGGATTTTTCAGAGTAGCCGGTCGGTTGATACCGGCTCCGATAAGGACCGTGCGTCGCTGCGCTGCGATCAAGTTCAAGGTATCTCCCCAAAAAGCATCCGTCGATTCATTCCAGCGTGCGACCAGATGTTCTGGGAACAGCAGCACGGTCGCATGCGACTCGACAATCGTTGTTTGCATGGTCTGGGCCGTGTTGTATTCGGTCGTAAAATCGGGGTCGCCTTGCCCAACACCCCCATAGTTTGTGTTGACGGCTTCCCATCCTGCAGGGAGATTCGGTTCCGTGTATTGGAAATGAAAGACGAGGGCGCAGAACGTCAGTCCGACGAGGCTCTGGGCCGGCTTGAGGCGGAAGACACTCAGAAAGACGACGATGCATGCCAACCCGAACCACTTCGAGCCAGGAAAAAGAACACCCGCTGAAAGGAGGGGCGAAGCCCATCCGATCATCCCTAGCGGCGGCATCGTACTGAGCAGAATGCACAGCGGCATACAGAACGCAGCCCTTCCCCGTCCGCGTGCGAATAGCAAACTCCAGGGCAATGCCAGCAGACCTGCTGCTGTTAAGCAGAGGAACAATCCTATGAGTGGAGTTCCCTGCACTCCAAAGAAAGCACGCGCTCCAGGGATGATCGGCCAGCTTGCCACCGCGTAATAGCTGAACATCGAAGCATAGGCGTGCTTTCTGGATTTCGTTTGATAGACAAGTAGCGGAGCAACAAGGGAAAAAGGGATTGCCGCAAGGTGTCCGTTCCACGCAATCGCGCCTGTCGAAGCTGCGACAACGGGAAGCGTCAGCCTACTGCTCAGGAACTTCGGTAGCGAATGTCCACAGCGGGCGGAGATGGTGGCGAATCGCGGAAGTTGGAATCGCGCCGTAGTATCGGCTGTCGAAGCTGTAGCTATTGAACGAAGAGACGACCCACATGGTTCCCGGTTCGACTTTGTACGTGCCATACGGCCACGGATTGAGCGGCCGTTGCAGGTGGTCGCGGAATCGTCCTGCGCTGTTGGCAAGCAGTTGTCCATTGACTCGAATTCCATTCGCGCTTACCTCTACTTGGTCGCCGGGAAATGCAACGGCGGGTTTGAGAAGCGGCGCTCCGCCATCGGGGCAAGCCCCTGCTGTGCGATATCGGCGGATGAGGGAGATAGAAGCCGCGTTTCCTTGAGGGCAGAACTCCACAAGTTTTGCGTCTGACGAACGGCTGGTGACGTAAAAGCCAAGCGGGAGGGAGGGAGTGAGATTAAGACGGATGCCGAAAACCCATCCCGCAATGAGCCCGAGAAAGAAGGGAGAGACCAGCAAGCTGGGCCACAGAACTGCACGGCGGAGTCGTTGGTGTAATTCATAAGAGCCAGGTATCTTGAAGTTCTGAGGATTCGATAGACGGAGCGCCATCGGTCATGACCTCGTTCGGTGATGTGGCTTGCGATTTGGGTGGAACTGGTGGGTCTTGCGCCGCGCCACCAACTACGAAGAATTTGTGCACTGTGACCTCATACACATAGCGGGTGTATTTATCCTGCCCGACGAAAGGCCGTTGGTCGAAGGTTCCATCCACGTAAAGGTTGGTGCCTTTCTCAAGTTCGGTCGCAAGGATCGCCAAATCCCCGTAGAAAACGAGGCTAAACCAATTGGTGTGTTCAGCAGGCTTGTCCTTGCGCGAGAAACGATAGGTTTGTCCAAGTCTGGCATTGGCAACTGGCATGGAGGATGGCAAATATCGCAACGTGGGTTTCGCTGCGAGATAACCAGCGAGTTGAAAGCGGTTCTCCTGCATTCCCTAACGCTCCGAATTCAAATCCAAGCGCTCTAATAAACCGGGGGCTGGCCGAAGGGCAGAGCCCGGTGGCGGTGCAGGTTGCTCGATTGGCGGATCTGTGCCAGGCTCACCAGACGAAGCCGGGAGGCGGCGGCGCGAGCTTGATCCCGATATTGGCTTCGGCCGCAGAGCCAAATCCGGGAGTGGATCCTGAGGCGAAAGGCCTCCATCGTGAATGGAATAAAACTTGGTGGGTGGAGGGATTTCTGCACGGGAACGCAGGATGGGGTCAAAAAAATAGAGCATCTGCGTGCCGTAGATAGGGTAGTGTCCGGAAACAAAAATAAGCATATCGCCGGGAGCAATGATTTTTTCCTGATTGCCGCCGCGCTCTTTTTTCGGAGGCCGCAAACGCATGATCTCGTCCGGTGTCATGAGCGGACGCTCGATCTCGTCCATATGAGTGCTCACGCGGTCGAGGACGGGAGACATCCGCGATCCTGAGAAATTGAAAGAGGCTTTCCTGATTGTTTGTGTCCCTGTCATCTTGCTGAGGAGTTCCGCGGTGTCGTACTGGTTCGGCGCAAAAGCAACGCGAACCTGGCAATTACTGACGATGCTCTCGTTTCGCCCGTATTCGTCAACGATCTGGCGAATATCCTGCGTGATGAGATATGCCTTCAGGCCAAATCCAGCCATGTAGGAAAGTGCGTCCGCGAAAATCTCCATGCGTTTGAGGGACGGGAATTCGTCAATTAGGAAGAGCAATCGATGTTTGTTGCGGAGTTGCTCGGAACCTTGAAAATCGAGTTTTTCCGTGAGCCGATTAACGATCATGGTAAAGATCAGGCGCATGAGGGGACGAAGCCGAATCTTGTCGCTCGGAGGTACAACGAGGTAGAGCGATACCGGCCGTTCATGGTTCACGAGGTCTTGGATCGTAAAGTCACTAACGGAAGTGGTGCGGCTAACAAGTGGATCGCTGTAAAGCGTTAGTGCGGTCTTCGCCGTGGACAGGACGCCGGAGAAATCCTTGTCCTCCTTGTCGAGCATTTCCTGGACTTTCTCTTTTACGACGGGATGGGTGCGAGTCGGTTCACCCGTCGGAAGCCGCCAACCGTGTGAGTTATTTTTATCGTGTGTGTAGCTGAGAAGCTCAGTCAGGGTTTCACGGAAGTTGAAACCGGGTCGCGTAAAAACGCCGGCTAGCTGGCTGAGAGAAGCTTGCCTAGCGTCGAGTGCCGCGGCGTAGCACACATGAAGGATCATCCCCGTCGTTATCGACGCTGCGGCGTCCTGCCAGTAGCGTTCTTGAGGACTGTCTTCTCCGGTGCGCACGAGCATGTTCGCGATGTTTTGGGCGTCGGAAACATCGCGGTCCGTAAAGAGGCGAATTTCAGCCAGCGGGTTGAATCGAGAAGACCTTTCAGGTTCTACGGGAGAGAACTTGAAACAGATTTGCCCAGCTTGGCTGCGGAAACCCGCTGTCTTGGCCCAATTCTCCCCCTTAATGTCGTAGACCACGGTGCTCTCCGCCCACGCCAGGAGTGTAGGAATGACGATGCCCACGCCCTTGCCGCTTCGTGTGGGGGCAAACGCGAGGATGTGTTCCGGGCCGTTGTGCCGCAAGTAGTGGAGATGCTTGGTGGACTTTTCGTGCCAGCCTCCGACATACACGCCCTGCTTTGCCTGAATGAGATTGGTTTCCTCGATATCGGCTTTGGTGGCCCACCGCGCGGAACCATGAAGGTCCTCGGTGTTTTTCGAGAGCGCCTTCGTGTGCGCGAGATTCAGGAGAAAAAATAGGGCGCCGGAGGCGAACGACCCGCCCACAATGATGCCCGCGCCGATGACCAGTGGAAGTTTGATTCTAATATCTGCCGTGCCGCCTTCCGTCCATACCCACACGAGCCATTTATAAGGTGCGTACAAACAGAAGGAGCCGATGCGGAGCAAGGCGGGACCGAGTGCGGGCTGATTCTCGAAGCGCCAAGCCACAAACTGAGTCGCAATCACATTTGTTAGGAACAGGCCGATAAAACCTACGATTGTTGGGGGCCAATAGAACCCACCGACGTAGCCGGGGTCTCTTGGCTTTCGGTAAGCAGTTAGTTGATTCACCGTCCCACCTCCTGCGTTTTGCTCCTGTCCTTGACTGCGACGACGCGGGCTCTGTCGTTGCTGTAAGCAATTCGCACGTTTTCGCCCATAGCCGGGAGGATGTCGAGAAGGTCTTTCGGATGGATAACCACGGTACGCGAGGTGATTTGCTGAATGAGTTTTTTGTCGGTTTCACCGATGACGGCACCACGGTAAATGCCACTGTCGGTTTGTGCATCTTCAACGAGTGCATCCGGGCCCATCTTTTTCAATGCGGACTGGAGACCTGCGGGCAACTCGCCACCGCCAAGCAACTTGCGGACATCAGTACCCGTAGTTTTGTCGTGAATCTCGACGGCTCCGCTTCCGGGCTGGTGCGTCGCCACAGATGCAGTGGTCTCGCGTCGTTCGATATCGGGTTTTGTATCAAGAGTGGGAGTGGTCTGCGCGTTCTCTTTCTCCCACGCCCGGATGTCTAATTGCTCGATCAGATGTTTCAGGTCTTGGCTGTCAGTCGGGTCGAAAAGCAGCTCGTAGCCGGTGTCTTTCCCTTCACTGCGTCTGGTCACTATTTGCAGCGTCGAGTCACCTAGGTTCATCGGTCCACCTTCACCGTTCAACTCTTCGAGATAATCGTGGGCGGCTGTTCCGTCGCGGTCAAAGGCTGCTTCGAGAACGTCCTGAAGCTGCTCGGCATTTAGGGGCACGCGGCCTGTTGCATCGGAATCGAGATAGGTTTCGAGGTATTGCCGGGGCCACTCGATAAGGTCGTGATCGAGTTCCGAGTTGAGTAATGTTTCCAGTTCTGCCGGCGAAGCGGCGGAGTTTGCAAGGGTGGAGACTTGGTGGTCCACTGAATTTGCGATTACATCCTGTCTAATGGCTGCGTTGTTGCTATTCATCGAAAAAACCTCCCTTAAGCGGTCAGAAAAACTGGCCTTCTCTGACCTGCTATTCAATGTAGCTATACATATAGCACCATCACGGGAGGGAATGTCAATATCTTACCTTGAGCGCCCTGAATCTCCGCGCTTACGTGTTTCAGCGTGGTGTAATGTGTTTTGCAGCTTCGCTTGGTATTGTCCGAGCCATCCGCCCCATACCGGCCGGACATCGTGAATGCCCTTCCGAAGTAAGAGGTCTGCTTCCATTTGGAAGTACGGAGAATTCTGAAGGAGCGCGGTCGCATCTCCCAAATCGTCCACACGCAAGACAGGTTTCTTTTTCGCGAATCGTTTCTCAATACGAACGAAATTGTTCACCGCGAGTTTTCCCTGCCTGCGGGCCTCCTCAATGGAGTCGGTTTTATAGATCAAGTGAACTTTCCCGTCCGTGCCCTCGACCATCATGTAGCGCTTCCCTGTTTGGTCATCTTCGGCGTGGAGGAGTACGCGCCCGGCCACACACTGTAGCTGACGTAGCGCTGTGACTTGGAGGGGAAGCCGCTTGTCGGAAACCATTGCCCCGTGTGCCGCGAGCATCTTTTGTCGGTCCCCACTCTGCTGCAAGGTACGGAGCACCTTTTCAAAGTCTGCCTGCACCCTCCACTCGTGCGGCGCGACGAGTTGCGCGAGGCCCATCGTTTGGAGGTGCATGAGCCGTGCGCTTAGATGTTGCTGCAGAATGCGGGCCGATTCCGAAAGGGCCTCGTCGTTGGGATCGGCAGTGACCGCGAAGTGGGAGGAGGAGCCGTCATTCCCCCGTTGCAGCATACGGTCGAGAGATGTGTAGCGGCTTTGAACTGTTTCACGGCGCTGTCCCTCCTGAGCATCCGCGCGGGAACGATAGCCGAGGGCTTCGGTAGCGATTTCTTCGGCCCGTCCGCGCAGGCCCCCGCGAATATATTCCCGCGCCAAGAGAAGCGGCCTTCCCTGGTCGTCAAGTCCGCGAACCGCAATGTGAACGTGGGGATGCTCCGTGTTGCGATGGACGGCAGCGACCCATTCGAGTTTTGTGCCCAGGTCATGCTCCATGCGTCGCATCAATTCGCGAGCGTAATGCTGAAGGTTCAAGCGGCCAGCGAACTCAGGAGACACAATGATTTTGAAGAGCCGCTCGTCGCCGGCACTCTGCCAATTGTCGAGTTTGGTTGCGATGCCTAACGTCTGGTTGGTGGCATTAAACCCAGAATCGACTGCCCGCCCTCCTTGCGTTGCGCTCTCGCGGGCGACGTAACGTCCGTGTGACTTCCATTGACCCGGATTCTTGTTCGTCGAGTAGCTGACCCTCACGGCCACGCGTTGGTTAAACGTGCGCGGCACCCGGGAGCTTCCCTCTGACCCACGCTCCCCGTATCTGCTACGTTTGTTTTGTCCTCGCTTCGACATCTGCACAAGACGAAGCATTGATCGGACGAGGTTTTTGTACTTACGAGGGTTCTCGTTTGGGCCGTGGTTCGACTTTCGTGGTCGCAATCGAATTCTCGGCTCGTCATTCATCGCCTAACATTCCTTTGAGAGTGTCTCGGTTCTTGTTCGAGATCCCTTCCGCCGCGGCGCGCACCAGCTTTTCATACCGCAACCTGGCGCGAACTCTCGCGGCGGGGAGCGCATCATCCGGGGGTTCCACAACACACGTAATCACGTACTTTAGAAACACGTCCGTTAGCGCAACCTGGGCGTGCGCGAGGGTCTGAAGACCCTGAACCTGCTTCGCCAAGTTCGTAAGGGTGGCTGCCACGCGTGCTTCAAACTGCGTAGTAGCTTCCGTGTTGTCGCCCTGCCGAAGTTCATGTTCGCAAGCGGCAATGAGGAACGCTTGCTCGGAACGGAAGCCACGTTCTCTGACGGCGATGCGAACTTTCTCCCGCAGTTCGACGGAAGGGTATCTAAAGCTTCGCGGATTGGGTTTTCTGTTCATTAAGTATCTCCTTTCAAGGACGGTACCGACGAGGTGCCACAATTTCCTCGAAGTGGTACCAAGGAAAACGCAAGAAATATAAGTAGTTAAGCCAGAAAGACACCGCGAAGCGGCTACATCCCTTTATGTTCCAATACGTGTGTCGGTCGCCGATAATCCGCCTGCATTTCATGCACGCTGCTCCTACTGCTGTTGAAGAATGATGACTTCTGATGACAAATGTTGACCCGTGTTGTGATTTGTTGACATCTGTTGATTTTTGCTGACTTCTGTCGTCTTCTGCTGACCAGGTACCTTTTCTTGCTTTACATCCACAGATTGATGGTGCTATATATACAGCAGCGTAAAAGAGCGTGTCAATGCAAAAAGACTACCGCCGATGCCTAGACAAACTAGCGGGGGCTTCCCCAAAGAAGAAAGCCGCGCTTATTCGGTCTCTTCTTCCTGGGATAGAAGCGGCCCTGAACTCAGGGCAGAGTCTTAAAGAGATTTGGGAAGCGCTGGGAAGTGAAGGACTGCAGATGACCTACAGCGTTTTTCACATTACGGTGTCGCGCGCCAGAAAAGCAAAGAAAGCAACCGCTGCCAGCAACTGGGGGAAACAGGATAAGCCTCTTGAGGCGCAAGCACTGCCGGAAACAAAAGTGGAAGCAGTTGAAGGCCGGGACCCGTTTGCGAATCTAAAACGACTTGAAGAAAACAGGCCTGGTTTTCATTGGCGGGGTACACGGAATATGAAAACGCCAGTGGACAGGGCGGAGGACTCGAATGACAAACACAATCGGTAATGCCAACGGTGGAGCATCGATTCACATCTTGCTGCAAGGCAAGGGCGGGGTTGGAAAGAGCCTGATCTCCGCGATCCTGTCGCAGTATTTATTGTCGAAAGGGCAGGATGTGCGCGGCATTGATGCGGACCCAGTGAATCAGACGCTGTCCGAATACCGAGGTTTGGCGGTGAGCTGCCTGAATCTCTTGAAAGAGGGGAGCGTCGACCAACGTGAATTCGATCTGCTCATGGAGCGGTTTCTTACAGAGAGCGGCACGTTCGTTGTGGACACAGGGGCGTCCACTTTTATTCCTCTCTGGCACTATATCTTAGAAAACCACGCGCTCGATTATTTGCGGGAGAGAGGCAAACGGGTGTTCGTTCATTCGGTTATTACTGGAGGCCAGTCGCTAAACGACACGCTAGCTGGATTCGAGCAACTGGCCGAAACTACGGGGGAGAAGAATATCGTCGTCTGGTTGAATGAATATTTTGGCGCGGTGCTGCCGGCCGGATCGCTTTTCAGAGACATGGCAGTATGTAGGAAGCATGCGGGTAAAGTGCATGGCACCGTGGCGATCGTGCGGCGCACGGCGGACACCTTTGGCCGGGATGTCGAAGAGATGATTTGCAATAAAATGACTTTCGACGAAGCATTGAATGGGAGTGGTTTTACGATCATGGCGAAGCAGAGGTTGCGGGTTGTGCAGCGCGACCTCTTCGAACAGTTGGACGCAATTCCATTTGTTTAAGGAAAGGGTGTGTCGGTTAGAGGGGAAGTCCAATGACTCCAGTAGTCGCGCTCGACTTAAAACGGATAACCGCAGAAGTGGCGGCGCGGCATGGGATGCTGCTCAGGCCGGATGACCCTGCGATGCTCTTGGTGACGATGAACGAGGTGGTGTTGCAGCAGGTGATTGGGAGTATCGAAACCCGCACAGAAGAAATCGTCGCCGGCATAGAAGCGGGGTTTCGCTCAGCACAACGCGAAGCGTTGGGAAGTGTTGAAAGGGAGGCGCGGAAGGCCGGAGTCGCCGTGCGTGAGGAGATTCAGAAGGATATTGACGCTGGGCGATTGCACGCGCGCGAATTAATTGTAGAGTTGAACCGTGCATACACGCGTTCCGCGGTCCGTCGATGGGTTGCAATAGGCGTCGTTTTTGCGAGCGGCCTTTTGGTGCTCGGTGTTGGCTTAGGGGTGCTGCTTGCGAGGGTGTTGAAATGAGATCTTTCCTTGCACTGCTGCTTTATATCGACCATAAGTGCGACACGCAACCGGCATTTCGGAAGACGCTTTTGGTGTTTACGCTTATCTTCGCGCTCCTTTTGTGGTCGCCCTGGCGACCCTTGCTTTGCCCTGTGTTCGGCGTTTGCCCGGCGCCAGTCGTGCGAGCTGATTCAGCCCCGCAACCCAAGCCCGTACCTCGTCTCGCAAAACATAGAAAAAGCATCGCCGCAAGTCCTGTCCAAGTTCCAGCAGTGTCCTCGGATCAAGTTGCCATCCAACCGTAACCTCCTCCAGAAAACATTCTGACCGTCGTCTTCTGATAGGCGTAAGTCAGTTATAAGCAGGAATCTCGACATGCTTTTTCCATGAAAGTCTTTGCGTGTCTGAAGCGGGCGGGAAGCCGTTAAGCAACGGAGGCCCTCCAGAAGCGCGCCTGGGGTTTCAAGGGGCACAATCAATCACAATGGGCTGTGCCGCATGTTGGGACGAAACGTGTAGGGAAAGGGGGGCGTGGTGCGCGGAGGTTGGGCCGATGTTGCCAGGCGACTGCCCGCGAGCTCTTCGGCTTGAGTACCTGATGTTCTGGAGTGCCTATATGACAGCCCGGAGTACGGTCTTAAAGACATCCGTCCATGTTAACCAACCCATTCGGTCCGCGACCTGGGCAGCCTGGCCTGCGTTCAGCCCGTCTTCCAACAGAAGGTCCTTGAGGGGCTTAAGGCTCCCCCGATGACCGTACTTATAGCGAGAGAACCAGTACGACGTGAGCCATTTACCACCGAATCCCGATGCCTTCCCCTTCGCCTCATCCAGAGTAGCGCCCGGGTTTAGCTGTGCCAGGCAATCAGCCGGTGCGATGTCGAGCAGGATAAAGTAAAGATCTTTGCCCATTGCCTGCGCGGCCTGTAAGCCGATTGTCAACTTGCGTGCGATCTGATTGTGGGGCTTGTCATTGTCCGGATCGGCCTGGCTCATGGGAGAATATAGCTTCGCTTCCACGAGAACAAGAAAGCCGTCGCCTTCAAAACTCAAATCGACTTCGGTGGTCTTCCTGCCCGCTCCGTAGCTCTTTCCGATGTAGATCGTCGACTCCCGGAGCCCATCGGGCGCGGCCATGTCGCCATAAGCGAGCTCCCACAACTCTTCGAGCGCCCACGCGCGGCGTCTCTGGCTCACGTTCGCAAGCGTATCGAAGCACGACCACGTGAGCGCATCCTCGCTGTTTGCGCTGCGCGCGTTCTTCATCTTGTGATTTATGCCCATGAAGGATTGCCGAAGGAATTTAACAAGATGAGGTTCCCTGCCGGGCCAAACCACGTGGTTATCTCGAAAACTGTCGTAAATGAATGGGCCCTTGCCCTCAATCCTGCGGCGGCCACGCGTCTTCGTCGATGCCATCGATTCCTCCTTCGCCGGACCTTATCAGCTCACCGCGGCCGTCCTGCTCGGCCCGGCGGCTCGTAGATATAGTGACCGCCTGCGCCGAGAGTGGCTCGGGCGAGCCAACGCTTGTTAGCGACGGTGCCCCAGTCCGCATGGAACATGTAAGTGGGCCGCATCATTTATTGGCGTACTATCTAATTCTACATGAGGCGCAATGGCAGAACTTCTACTTCACAAGAGAAAGGTCGAGAGCATTTTCCATTTGCTCGGCGAACACGAAAACGACATCACCTACAGTGTCTCTTGGGCTTTGGCGCAGTCGGCGCGATTCTTGGCCGCGTTCCTTCATGAGGTCTTGGGACTGCGAGCCGACCTGAACAAGGTCGTCATTCGCCTACAACAGGTCGAAAAGGACGCGGGCGTTACTGATATAGAAATCGAATCACCCGGCGAATTCTTTGTCATCGTCGAGGCTAAGCGGGGTTGGAACCTGCCCGGACGCAATCAGCTTGTGAAGTATGCGAAGAGACCTTCGTTCGTCGCCTCGAAAGGAATCATCCGTCGCATCGTAGTCTTGAGCGAGTGCAGCACGGAATACGCTTTGCGCCATCTGGGTTTGAACCACATTGGGAGCGTTGGGGTAATTCCGCTATCGTGGAAAACGCTGGCATCACTGGCGGGCAAGGTGCGACAAGGTTCTTCTCACGCCGAGAAACGATTGCTTCGAGAACTTCTTGTCTATCTCAGAGGTCTGATGACTATGCAGAATCATGATTCGAATTGGGTGTACGTCGTTTCGCTCGGACCCGGCAGTCCAAAGAAAGCGACAATTTCGTGGATAGACATTGTCGAGAAAAAACGCCGCTACTTCCATCCAGTCGGGGGTACGTGGCCCAAAGAACCTCCTAACTACATCGCGTTCAGGTATCGGGGCAAACTCCAATCTATCCACCATGTCGAAGGAGCGAAGACTCTAACGAATCCACACGAAGAGTTCAGCGACATACCAAGTAAGAAATGGAAGGAGCCACATTTTCTTTACAAGTTGGGACGTGGTTTTCGTCCAGCCCATGAAGTTCCGATGGGGAACATTTACGCGAGCGGGCGAGTTTGGTGCATGTTAGACACGCTGTTCACGAGTAAAACTATCTCTCAGGCTAGAGACCTGTCGAAACGGCGAGATAAAGGGGAATGAGATGGGAGACTCGCGTGTGTTCGCATACATCATTGCTTCTGTAGGCCCGCGCTACAAACTTCGGGGAACAGTGCCGTGGGTTAAGGAAGGTACGGTGTTCTTTGGTCCTTGCAAGAAGAAGATGCGTCCAGAAATGAAGGAAGGTGATTATGTAATGGGTATTTCTCCCGCCGGAGTAGGAGAGCACCGTCGAGTTCTGTTGTGGATGCGGGTACACAAAAAGATGACGTTCGCTAAAGCCTACGAACTGGGAGGAATGGACAGGCTTTTTCGCTTGGCTCGGGGAAACGCAATTCATGTTCGTCCCAAGAAGGGAATTGACCGCGTGGCAGGAAACCCGAACACATACGAGCACATTCCGCACGCCACGCACTCTAGCGACTGGAAAACGGATATAAAGGGGAAAAGAGACGCTTTCTTCGTTGGCGATAAGAATTCTTGGGCTGCCGAGAGCGGCGGACCCGTTGTCACCGAGGAGTTAGTCGAACTTCTCCGCGAAGGAATCCCGTGGAGGGGTAACCCGACAATTGAAAATCCTCTGACCGAGAACGCTCGTGGAAAACACGCGTTACTGACTGGAGAAGCCGCTCGGAGGGTGATTGAATGGGTTCCTGAACCGAGCAAGCGACTACTCTCCTCCCGCTCAAGGATAAAGTGCGGTCGTCATTGCTCCTGTGAATAGAGTTGAAGCCGTGACGGAAGAAATCGCATTCTTCGCCGACTACACTGCGCTCGCATATCACGAAGCTCGCAATGTTCGGCACCTTGTAAGAGCAGGCTATTTGGATAGCCTATCCATTCATAACGAGTAATCGTCCATTCTTGAGCTACGACTGTGTTCGATTCGCTCCCGAGCCTTCCTAATCGTGCGATCAATATAATCTAGTTGCCGCTTCCTATCTCCTTTGTGCGAAAGATCACGCGAAGTAAGCGCCTCCCGCGCCGTGTTCTCCGGGACGCCATGGGCCAAAGCGTAGACGGCATAGGCGAGATCCACGCGCGTCTGGTCGCCGTCGTAGATTGGCTTCGCTCGGAAGTCCTCGATGGTCTTGAGATTACAACGGTACAGGCTCAGGCGCCGGAAAGAGACGGGAGGGGCAGGCTTGGAGTGCTCCGATTCATATAGGGTTCTGACTTCTGCGAGAAATGCGACCGCTTTTGAATACACCGCTCCCGTAGCCTCATGAAGCCTCACGTAAGGAAAGGTTCCGTCCCTCCTTCGATATTTGTCTTTGCGATTCGTAAATCCCGCAAGTCTTCCGTAGTGCCGCCAATCCGCCGAAGCAGGATCACCGCCAAAGCGTGACGCCAGCAGTCTCGCTGCAATCGTAGAAACTTGCTTCGGCAGGATCTGCCCATGGCAGAGCCATGCTTGAAAGTTCCTCGGAGATGTTTCGATAACCACTCCTGGAGCAAAGCCTTCTGATTTCAACAGCTCGATGGTCTGAGGGCCGGCGTCGTCGATAAGCGAAAGAGCGTGTTCGCCATGCGGCCGGATATAGATATTCCGGCCTTGAGAATTCTTTAAGCGCAGCCAAGACACAGAGCGAAGCAACGTGTCGAGGTCCCATACGCGCGGGAGCATCGCTCCATGCTCGGCGGTAGGATCAAAGAGGCCCACCTCGAAAATGCTTGCCCTCATGGCGCGCGCCTGTTTCTCGACGGCTTCAGTGGTTTTGGTGGTTGACATCTTTTGACTTGACAGCCACAAATAATCGGCGTACTTAGATGGTGCTGTATGTATAGTAGCATAGATGGTCAAACACCACGATAGATTCAGATTTGGATGATCGCGGGAATTGGCGGGGCTCGATGCACGAACTTCAACAAGTCACCGAACGACGAAATGAAAAACTGATCCGGGAACTCGGGTCGCTGGTTTCCTCTTGCCTTCAAGATCATGGCACCGAAGACATCTTGCTGAATCCCGATGGGCAATTGTGGGTCAAGCGGACTCACGAAGATTTTCGGGTTGTTGGCAAAATGCCCTCCGCACAAGCCTTGAGTGCGTTCGGCACTATCGCCGCGATTCGCGATACGGTCATTAATCACGAGAACCCCATTCTCGAAACAGAACTGCCCACGGATGGGAGCCGCTTCGAGGGTTTGATCCCTCCAGTGGTGCGGTATCCGGTATTTGCCATTAGGCAACGGCCGCATTGCGTATTCACTCTGAACGAGTACGAGATCGACGGAATTCTCACGGACAAGAGCGATGCGCTGAACCTCCAGCGTCGTCGCGATTACTTTCTGGAGTCGGTGCGAGGAAAGCGCCACTTGGAAGTGATCCGCGCCGCGATAGAGCAGCGGAAAAATATTCTTGTTGCCGGATCAACCGGTTCAGGCAAAACGACGTTCATCAACGCTGTCCTTGATGAACTGGCGTGGATTTCGCCGAACGACCGTGTCCTCATCATCGAAGATACACCCGAACTGCAATGCAACGTAAAGAACTCGGTCGCGCTGCTCGCGGTCGGACGTGTGTCAATGCTGGATTGCCTAAGGGCCTGCATGCGCTTGAAGCCAACAAGGATTGTCGTGGGAGAAGTGCGCGGTGCGGAAGCGTTGAGCATGCTCAAAGCGTGGAACACAGGACATCCGGGAGGTGCGGCAAGCGTGCATGCAAACGATGCGCACGGCGCACTGATTCGCTTGGAGAGTCTGGTGGCGGAAGCGACTGCGGCTCCCCAACAGCAATTGATAGCCGAAGCTGTAAATGTGGTCGTTTTCGTGGATGGCGAACCAAGCATTCGCGCTGGTCGCAAGGTCCGCGAGGTGGCGGTAGTCACTGGGTACCTCGACGGAGATTACAGGCTGGAGTACGTGTAGGAAGCTCTTATGGAAAACAGAAAACAGCAGAGCGGAGCTGATTCTGTGCATGACACAGGTGTTCTGTGGAGCGTGTTGTTCGTCACACTCGGCGCGATGCTCGTGGGCACAGCTCTTTCTCTCGTTCCTAGGGTGGGAATGTCGCGGATGGTTTTCCCTGGAGTTGAGCACCTCGCGCTGACGGTTATGGTTTTGGGTTTTTCGGGTGTGCTCGTCACCACGCTGGTGAATCTGCCGGAAACAACACGGCGGACGTTGGTGGTGTTGTTTGCGGCGGCGCTCCTGTGTTCAGGATTCGTTGCGCTAGTGGTGCGGTTTGCCGTTAGTGGAGCGAGTGGTCGCTCGTTGTAAATTTCAGAACGAAAGGAAGATACAAAATGAAAGTATCCGGGAGAAAAGTGGAATGGCGGCGTCTCGTTGCCCACACAGGCTTACTCACGCTGGCGTCGGCAATTCTCAGTCTGCCTGCCTCCGCGGCGGCGGGAGGACAGGCGTTGCCGTGGGAGCAACCACTCACAAGGTTGCAACAGTCGTTGAGCGGTCCCGTAGCTGGGGCAATAGCGATTATCGCGTTGGTGGCAATCGGCGTGACGCTTGTGTTCGGAGGTGAGTGGAATGAATTTGCCCGCCGTGCCGTGTATGCCGTCTGCGCAATTGCTTTTATCATTTCCGCGGCTGCTTTGCTGGGAGGCTTGTTCGCGGTGGGCGCGGCGGTCGTTTAATCATGGAACAACCACGCGAAGTACCGTTTCACGAGTCGGCAAACCGGCCGCAATTGCTGATGGGCGGGGACCGCGAATTGATTTTGGTCTCCGCCATCCTCGCGGCGATGTTGGTTTTTGCCGTCATGAAGTGGTGGAGCATTCTTGGCGGCTTGGTTCTGTGGCTGATCGCTGTGGGGGTTCTCGCACGAATGGCGAAGGTGGACCCTCTCTTGCGTCATGTTTACATTCGGCACATTGGTTATCGGGATTTTTATCCCGCCAAGAGCCGGATGTCCACTCCTCCCACGACGACGCCAGCAAATTGGAGATAGACCATGCCTCTTGTTGAACAGCGCCGTCACGCGATTGGATTGGCTGACCTTCTTCTGTACGACTCCTTGATTGAGGACGGAGTTCTCTTGCTGCAGGACGGCGGGCTGCTTGCTGCGTGGAAATTTCAGGGACCGGATCTCGGTTCCGCGACGAACGGAGAGATGGCGGCATTGAGCGGGCGCTTGGGAGCCCTGCTCCGGCTTGGCGGAGGCTGGATGGTGCAGTGTGACAGCGTTCGCTCCCCGGCTCCCGGCTATCCTGAACAACAAGAGTTCCCGGATTCGATTACAAAGATCATCGACGATGAGCGTCGCGAGCAGTTCATGTCCGAGGGCGTGCATTTCGAAAGCGATTACTATCTGTCGCTGACCTACCTTCCCCCTGTCGCGCGGGAAGAAAAAATTAAAGGCTGGATGTTTGAGGGAATGAAAGACCAGAGGGGTAATGCCGCGCGCATCGTGGACTATTTCAAGAGCCGCATTGCGAGTTTCGAGGATGTTTTCAAGTCGTTGTTCGCCGTGACGCGCTTGAGAGCGGTACACACGAAAGATGATGCCGGCAATCCAGTAGTTCACGACGAGCTGCTGCGCTACGTACATCGCTGTGTGTCCTGGAAAGATCATCCCATCCGGCTACCTGAATTCCCGGTGTATCTGAACGACATGCTAGCCACGGAGGATTTCGTGGGTGGTTTAACGCCACGCATTGG
>Ga0210393_10000937_pt1 | contig 25137 bp, 19 predicted proteins | sample IncBWC27OmetaG_FD_160068 | JGI IMG/M metagenome (GOLD analysis project Ga0210393, IMG submission 160068) | Forest soil microbial communities from Barre Woods Harvard Forest LTER site, Petersham, Massachusetts, United States - Inc-BW-C-27-O ... | reverse complement strand
TTCCTGACGCTGTCGGTGTTCCGCTGATCTGGCCGGAACTGCTGAGCGTCAATCCACCAGGCAAAGTTCCTGAACTCACCGTCCAGCTGTACGGGCTCTTACCCCCGCTCGCCGCCAGCGTCGCTGTATACCCGCTGCTCACTTCCCCGCCTGCAAGAGATGTCGTTGTGATTTGAAGCGTGGTTGGAACCGCAGCTACCACGATGCTCAGACTTGCTGTAGCGCTCTCTAGAGGCGAGCTCGAATCCGTCACCTTTACGAGAAAGGAAAAGGTTCCTGACGCCGTTGGTGTTCCACTGATCTGGCCGGAACTGCTGAGCGTCAATCCACCAGGCAAAGCTCCTGAACTCACCGTCCAGCTGTACGGGCTTTTACCGCCATTCGCCGCTAGCGCCGCTGTATACCCGCTACCCACTTCCCCGCCCGCAAGAGATGTCGTTGTGATTTGAAGCGTGGTTGGAACCGCGGCTACCACGATGCTCAGATTTGCTGTAGCGCTCTCTAGAGGCGAGCTTGAATCCGTCACCTTTACGACAAAGGAAAAGGTTCCTGACGCCGTCGGTGTTCCACCGATCTGGCCGGAACTGCTGAGTGTCAATCCACCAGGCAAAGTTCCTGAACTCACCGTCCAGCTGTACGGGCTCTTACCCCCGCTCGCCGCCAGCGTCGCTGTATACCCGCTGCCCACTTCCCCGCCTGCAAGAGATGTCGTTGTGATTTTAAGCGTGGTTGGAACCGCAGCTACCACGATGCTCAGACTTGCTGTAGCGCTCTCTAGAGGCGAGCTTGAATCCGTCACCTTTACGACAAAGGAAAAGGTTCCTGACGCTGTCGGTGTTCCACCGATCTGGCCGGAACTGCTGAGTGTCAATCCACCAGGCAAAGCTCCTGAACTCACCGTCCAGCTGTATGGGCTCTTACCGCCGCTCGCTGCCAGCGTCGCTGTATACCCGCTACCCACTCCACCGCCCGCAAGAGATGTCGTTGTGATTTGAAGCGTGGTTGGCACTGCGGCTACCACGATGCTCAGACTTGCTGTAGCGCTCTCTAGAGGCGAGCTTGAATCCGTCACCTTTACGACAAAGGAAAAGCTTCCTGACGCTGTCGGTGTTCCGCTGATCTGGCCGGAACTGCTGAGCGTCAATCCACCAGGCAAAGTTCCTGAACTCACCGTCCAGCTGTACGGGCTCTTACCCCCGCTCGCCGCCAGCGTCGCTGTATACCCGCTGCCCACTCCCCCGCCCGCAAGAGATGTCGTTGTGATTTGAAGCGTGGTTGGCACCGCGGCTACCACGATGCTCAGACTTGCTGTAGCGCTCTGTTGGGGCGAGCTTGAATCCGTCACCTTTACGACAAAGGAAAAGCTTCCTGACGCTGTCGGTGTTCCACTGATCTGGCCGGAACTGCTGAGCGTCAATCCACCAGGCAAAGTTCCTGAACTCACCGTCCAGCTGTATGGGCTTTGTCCACCAGTCGCCGCCACTGTCGCCGTATAAGTCGCCTGGACCGTTGCTGCAGGCAAGGAACTGACAGTAATGACCAATGCGGTCGGCTGCACTTGTGCGGAATTTGTCCCACTAACGACGCCTGCACAGCCCGACAACCCAATCATCGCAAACGCTAAGACCGAGAGTGAAAGTAAAGCAACTCGTGTCCGTCCAGTTGGCAAGGTTCCACGGAACATTCTTTCTCCCTCGACGCCTGGCATGAGGCTAACAGCTACCCTAGGGGCCGCCAACTGGTCAAAAGGCGTATTTTAGGACAGGTTGGGAACCCCTAAAAACCTGTACCAGGTCGCTGCCACCCGGAAGACCGATTCCCCCATTTGTCAGCTCCCTTGGGTAAAAAGGTGCCCGCGGAGAACTATCGATGGCTCAAGCTAGATTCCTAGAAGGGCCGATTGCTCCATTCTCCAGCGAGCTCCAGGCACAGTTGCCAGTTAGGAGCGGCGCCTCCGATGGTGGGGGTGAGGCGTGTCCCGTCCCAGCCAGGGCTGAAAGCTGGGTGTGTCGGTGGAGGGACGAAGCTCCGGGGAGAGGGGGTGCGCTGGCGCGATTTCGTGCCTGGTTTCAAACCAAACCAGAACGTCCTCATCCATTTCTAGGTTCGGACAGATTGCCGCAGCTTGTCGAGCGAATCTTGAACGGGCCGCCATCTACACAAAATCACCCCAAGGACAGTGCCGAGCGTATTCGTAATGATGTCCGTGACGCCAGAACTTCTGGGGGGGATGAACACTTGGAGAGCCTCGATCGTGACACTTGTCAGACCACCCAAGACGATGGTGGCGACCGCGGCCCGAGTCTCGCTTCGGTCCCAAGCGAAAAAAGCGTAGAAAAAAAAGCCTAAAGGGATGAACCCCCCCACATTCACAAGCACATCCCAAAGATAACTGAGATCGAAAGAAAACTCTTCCCATGGTGGAGTCAGGAGTTTTTTGTGCAATATCTTAAAAGTGTCGGGGATATATAGATCAGGACTCGAACCCGTGCCATCGTGAATGGTCCGGCCTGATCCCTGCTCAAAAGAATAGAGCGCGAACACGCGCTCATTTTGGAATTCGACCGGATGCCGGGCCTGAGACCACGCCCCATAGTGGCGCGACGCTTGTTCCTTGCTAAAGCTTTGATGGAAGATGGCCAGGCCCAGAAGTTTTCCTTGCCAGGTGTTGTAGGAGACGGGCGAGTTTCCGACGATAAGCTGGCCGGAAAAACTCTCGCAGGTTAGGCCAAAGCGCGACGAAGATTCCCCGAACTCGCCGTTCCCATAAACCACAGTGCCCTTTGGACTGGACGTGATTGTGAATAGAGTCTTTTCATTCTCTCTGAAAGCGCGTTCAACTTTGATTGCAGCGGTCTTCAGATGATGTTGTTCATCCCTATAATCCCTTTGTAGAAGCAGCGCGTCGCGATATTGCTTCAAACTGAATTTCAATGGGTCGTCCGGCGTATAAAAGGCAAGAATGGTGACTGAGGTTTTCACCTCTCCATGGGAAGGTTGCAACCAAATGTCCAAGCTGCAGAACGAATCTTCTCCGGGCGCAGCGATCTGAAATGCGTTCGGGCTGTATATGGTTCCATCGCGACCAAATTCCAAGCCGTTCTGATTGGCCAGCTGACTTACGTTATTGGAGGGAGTCGGATTTAGCGGCCAGAGTCCGGCTAGCAATAAGGCGCAAAGCACCCCAGCACAAATCACCAGCAAGATTCCCCGCATTGGCTCTGCCCGCTTTCCTGGTTCACTTAAACTAGTTTGGCGCTATCGGTTGACCAATGCATTTTATGATGGAATTTGTTCGATCGCAGGCTCCGTTTCTCGATGGGACTTCGCTGGAGCGGCCGGCTGAGGGCCAAGTTTCTGGTGACGGAGCCTGCTCTTTTCGACTCGCGCGTTCTTTCTGTATAGAGTGAATCTCTCAGAGGCGGGACGAGCAGGCCGGCGAAGCTTCGTTCAAGAACCGTTGGTCTTCTAGCGGCTCATAACCAAGGGAAATCAGTGCTCTCGGCGCGAAGGAATGGTCAGCTACACGCGGCTAAACAGACAATCGAGGGCCAGGCCAGCACCACGTACCGCTTCATGATTTCAAGGGCGGAACGTATTTGTAAGGCACGTGCCCGAATTAAGCGACAAATTTCCTCCGGCCGCCCTCTTAGAGATCTTTGTCCCCGTACATTACAGATAATAAAGCACTTAATTGGCGGCCAGCTTGGACAGTGAATTGCATCAATTCTAAATGCAACCAGCCGTTCGATGTACCAGATCGGCCCTAGGAGGCTTTACGGTGTCAATCAGGCGATCCTTCTGCGTTTTTTCAGTACTCTTTTTGTCGGCCCTTTCTGCCAACGTAGTAGCAGCAAAGTCTATAGCCGACAACGGCCCAAGCAGTGGCCTGTTGCAGAAAAGTGGACCTCAGGTTTCGGAATTTCATCCCCCCATCCTCCCGTTTAAAAGGAAGCCGGTTGTCACGCCGGAACCTGCGAGCCTCGTGTTACTTGGCACAGGGCTTCTGGGACTGGCGGCAAGAATGGGCCGAAACAAGCAAAAGAGTGCGTAGCATCAGTTTCTGCTCAGAGATTCGACGGAATTCTTCTCTGCTTATCTCTTTTGTTCTCACAATCTGAGGGGTCTTTGGTGACCACTCTTCTCCCACTCCGGTAAAGACTCTCGGCGGAGCCTTTCTTTCTAGGGCCACGATTCTGGTTCAAGAGATTGAGCCGGAGATTTTAGATGCTAGACATCGCTCAGAAGCTTGGCGTCGGCAAAGAAATCTCTCCCACCACGAAGCCTCTTCCCGCCGGCGCGGCGGCAGAACTCCACCCTCCGCATTTATTTATTTGTATTTATTGAAAGCTATTGCGGGATATAAGAATCGAGCAGGGGAACAATACGTTTTGTAAATTCGACGGCCCGCTTCTCTGCTCTTGCTTCATCATCACCGGTCCCGAACGGAGTGGCCACGCGAACCAGGGCTCCATCCGTACGGTTCATGCGGATAGCGTCCTCAACCAGGAAAATCTTGGCCCAGTATTCGCTGCCGGTTACACGCCCGTGCGCCTGGTACCAATAGAAAACAAGCATGCGGTCCGACCCGCTACCCACAATATAGCGATTGACGACCATAGCCGTGCCGCTAGGGCGTTCGATCTGAAGACTGCCTAATTTCAATGTTGTCCAACCAGAACCAGGCAGACAATTCCGGGGAGAATGAATCGTGTCGCCAGAGCGTTGCGAGCTGTAATAGGCAAGGAAGAGATTTATGGGAGAGTCATCCCCGCGCTCATAGTCGCGCAGGAGAAAATCGCCAGGGCCCAAGATGGAAAGCTCCTCTGGCGACAGAGAAATGTCTTTGGCCGTCCAAGCATCGAGGGTCGCCGGGAAAAGATTGAGTTCCCTGCGCGGAGTGACCGTTTCCGCATAATTGCGCGCCTGCAAAACGAGAGCGGTTAAAGAAATCAACAGCAACGCAGGCAGAAAATGCCGCCAGGGGATCGGGCTTTTCATGCAGTCCGCCAAACCCGCACCAGCCGATGTGCCCACCCAAACGACGTATGTAGGAGCATGAGGAGCATAAGAGAAAAAGCGAAGACCAGAACCCCGGATAAGGTATGGAAAAAACCTTCTGCTTTTTCCGGGCTCCAGTATTCTCCTAGGAGCCCAATCACCATGATGCGGAAGCCGTTGGCAGCAATGGCAACGGGGATGGAACCCAGGAAGAGCAGCAGCCGGCGGCCGGATTTCGGTTCATAAAAATATCCATAAAACACTCCGACGGCTGCTAAAGACATCAGTGAGCGCAATCCGCTACAGGCTTCCGCGACATCTAGAGACAAGGATGGCAAATAAATCGCGTTGCCCTCGCGAAGCACAGGGACTCCTGAAACAGCCAGAAGGAGACTGCCGAGACGGGAAGCCATCAACTGGAGCGGCAGGGTGATTTCATTGAAGATAATCGCCGGAAGAGGCAACATCAAAAACAGCACGGCCCAAGGGAAAGAGACGGCTCGAAAAAATCTCCATCCCCAAAATTGAATGACCAGTCCACAGAGCGCAAGCAAGAGAGATACTCTCGACAAGAAGTTTTCTGCGCCGAGCACGCCGAGGGTCAAAATCCCCATAGCCCCCAAAAGGATCAAGAGCCCGAACCAACTCGGTTCTGACGGAAGATTCCTCAACCGGTCCCTGCGAGCCCACACCACCCAAGCACAAAACAAGGGGACAAAGAAGCCGTGCGAGTAGTTTGGATCCTCGGACCACTGGCCAACCAATCGGGCAATCACTGGACCATAGAGCACCGCTAGAAAAACCACTAGGAGAGTGACCTGTACCCAACTCTGCCAGGCAAGAACCGACAGCCCGGCTCTGCTGCCACACTTAAAACCCTTGTCTTCAGAATTCATCAAGGGGCTTCGGCTCCATCCAGGCTTAGATAATTGCAAGACAACTGCCAAGTCCGGCATTCCTAGCGGTCCTAGAACTGCCAGCCTAGAATCGATGGCAGATCAGGCTTCTCTGAAGCTAAAGGCTTTTGATTCAGTCTCTTGGCAGAAAATCAGAAAGGGAGCCCTTGCAAACGGAAATAGAAGGCAGAGGCGTCGCTGGCGCGTTTTGAAGCAAGGGCGGTAGCCCAAGAGAAGGGAATAAACGGAACTTCTTTGGACTTGCCTGGCCTCTGAGAGGCGTCAATCGCTACTAGCCTTCTCCTCAGTTTCTACCTACGTTGTTCATTTTAATATAGTTAGCGGACTGGATTTTAGATCGATCGAGCGTACGAAACTGGCATCCGCCTTGCAACTTTGCGTCCTGGGAGATCGTGTGAAGCCCAGTGGAAGCTCTGCCCGCAGAGACGTACCGCAACAAGTGACGAAATTGGGCCTGCGCTCCATCTAGATCGATTACTTCGGCCCAAAATCTACGCTGTTGAGATTGTCGATGCGGCGACCGGGAAAACACGGGCGATAGAAAGTCAAGGAATCAGCCGCAGTGCAGTAAGGGCTGCCCAAACTCTAGGCCAAATCGAAGTCGAAGAGAACTAAATACGGGAGCTTAACCGTGGTTCGTATATTCAATTCTTACGTTCCAGCCCGGGCGCTGGTTTTGCTATTCGGTGAGGTTGCGGCCGTTTGTATTTCCTTCACACTTGCGATTGTCATCTGCTTTGGCGCTCAGAGCAGAGTCGTCTACACCGACCAGCAGACTATCCTGAAGATTTTGATCGTGGCAGTGCTAGCTTTTCTTTGCTCTCATTACCTCGAGCTACATGATCTCCGGCGGCTGACCAGCAAGGGAGATATGTATCCCCGAATCTTAATGCTTGTTGGAATACTTTCCTTCCTTCTGGCCGCGGTCAGCTACGTATTCCCGGAGTTCAATGTAGGGCGATATGTTTTCCTGACTGGACTGCTCATCCTGGCGGCGGTATGGATCTTATGGAGGTGGGCCTACACGCGGCTGATCTCAATGCGCATGTTGCGCGAGAGAGTATTCCTTCTGGGAAACGGGGATCGCGCAATGCGGATCCGAGAGGCCATTGAATCTCGCGCGGAGCTAGGCATGGATTTAGTCGGCTGGGGAGGCGACAGCAACCCCGGGGAATTGACCGGAACGCTGCTCGCAAACAAGCTAAGAAATCTTGCGAGTCAGAGTGCCGTGGACCGTATTATCGTCGCTCTTCCTGATCGCAGATCCAAGCTGCCAGTGAATGAATTGCTGGACTTGCGACTACAAGGAATTCGCATCGACGATGGGACTTCCCTTCTGGAGAAGGTAACCGGAAAAATCGACGTAGATGAGTTGTATCCGAGTTGGATGATCTTCGGCGAAGGATTTCGATTGACAGAACGCCATTCCTTTCTACGTCGGATCATTTCAACGCTCTTGGCGTTGACGCTATCCATTCTTACCCTGCCACTGATTCCGGTTATCATGCTGCTCATAAAGCTCACCTCTGCTGGACCCGTGCTCTACCGACAAAAGCGCGTGGGGCTGCGAGGACACGTATTTGAGTGCTATAAGTTCCGCAGCATGCGGCAGGATGCCGAAGCGGACAGCGGTGCCACCTGGGCGAGCGATGAGGATCCTCGAATCACGGCGGTCGGAAGATTCCTTAGAAGGTCTCGGTTGGATGAAATCCCTCAGATTTGGAACGTGCTCCGCGGGGATATGGCTTTCGTCGGTCCTCGTCCTGAGAGGCCGGAGTTCGTAATGAAGCTAAACGAGCAGATACCTTATTACAATGCTCGCCATTCAGCGCGTCCTGGTATTACCGGATGGGCGCAGATTAAATATGGTTACGGTTCCTCTGTGGAAGAGTCAAAGGAAAAGCTGAGCTTCGATTTGTATTACATCCGTAATGTTTCCGTGATGCTGGACCTAGTAATCGTGTTCTACACGATTCGAGCTGTTCTGATCGGGCGCGGAGTGCGCTAAATGCGGTCTGGGATCGACAGTCGTTCGACTTCGCTCTGGGACTGCAAAGCCACTTGGCTGGAAGCTCGTGCAATCATGAGGACGCCATGAAGGTCCAAATAGCAGAGAGATCGCTAAAAGTCCTCGTTCTGGACGAAGAGATTCCCTATCCTCCGGATGCAGGAAAACGTATCCGCACGTGGAATCTGCTGAAACGCCTCGCCGAGAGACACGAAATTCATCTGCTGTGTTATGGCCGGAAGGAAGAGTCGACTTGGTCCGCTCTTCGTGCCGCGGGAATTGCGTTGCATCTTGTCGAGCCGCCGCCAAAGCTCGTGGGCTCTGCTTTGTATTTGCGGCTCCTTGGCAATTTGTTCTCCCCTTATCCCTTCTCCGTCGCCAAACACTATTCTCGACGGTTCCAGCAGGCCCTTGACGGCCTGTTAGCAGGCGGGGATTGGGATTTGTTGCAATGCGAATGGACGCCCTATGCTCAGTTCATCAGCTCTCCTCTGACAACGCCGACGCTGATTGCCACGCACAACATCGAATCTCAGATTTGGAACCGGCGTGCCAAGCACAGCGCCAGCCTTGTCGAAAAATACTTTTTTGGCCTACAAGGATTGAAAATGGCATGGTTTGAGCGCCGCGCCCTCCTACGGGCCACGGCGGTTACGGCGGTCACCGCCGACGACGCCCAGCAGATGCACGAATGGGGTGTCCGAGCGGTAACCATTGTTCCGAACGGAGTAGATCCGGAATTCTATCTTGGCGAGGGAGATATCGAGGATGACAACGAGATATTGTCCGTCGCTTCACTCGACTGGTTCCCGAACGCAGATGCACTCGATTACTTTTCCTCGGAAATCTTTCCTCTAGTGCGGCAGAAATTGCCTAACGCCGTTCTTCGAGTCGTTGGCCGTCGGCCGCCGGAAGCGTTAAAGAAAAGGCTCTCGGCCATACCGGGCATAGAGTTTGTCGGGGAGGTCACAGACGTACGCCCTTACATCGATCGAGCTTCCGTGATCGTAGTTCCACTCCGCATCGGCGGCGGTAGCCGCCTCAAAATCCTCGAAGCGCTTGCAGCAGGAAAAGCCGTCGTCTCCACTTCGATTGGGGCGGAAGGCCTCGGACTAAAACCCGAGAAACACCTACTTATAGCAGATTCTTCAACTGAATTTGCCCGGCGGGTCGTCGAAGTTCTTACCTCCAAAGAAACCCGCAAGCGGCTGGGCCAAGGCGGCAGGGAGATCGTCTGCGACCAATTCGGGTGGAACGGAATTGCCACGCGTCTCGAAGGGGCCTGGCGAGATCTCTTGCACTCCCCAAGGAGTAGAGAGTTGACCGGCTCCCATCGGCAAGAGGTCCAAGCAACACCATGAACCGTCCACGGGTCTTACATTTGCGCGCCAGTAATTTCGTCGGTGGGCCGGAAAGGCAACTGCTCCGATACGCCGAATTGGATCGTGACGGCCCCTGGGAAAATGAGTTCGGCGTCTATATAGGAGCGGAAGAAGGGAGGGAGTTCCGGGATGCGATCGAAAGCCATGGGCTTCGGGTCATCCCCTTATCGGTGGGATCCCTGCTCTCTTCTGTTCGAGAGCTAGTCGATGTTATCCGGAAGCAACGGTTTGCACTCATCTGTACTCACGGTTATAAAGCGGACATCGTTGGTCTGCTTGCCGGGCACATTGCAAAAGTTCCCGTGGCGTGCTTCCTTCGCGGTTGGACAAGGGAAAACCGCAGGGTGCAGTCCTACGAAGCCCTGGATCGGTCCTGCTTGCGATTTGCTGAGCGAATCGTTTGCTTGTCGGGCTCCCAAGCCGAGCGGGTCGCTCGCCATCGTTCTCTTTCGGCGAAAATTCGTGTGGTGACCAACGCCATCAATACTTCCCAGATCGATCCCCGAGTCAACGCGGCGGCTCGCGAAAAACTTTGCCAAAGATTCAGGTTGCCTCGGAACTCCTTCCTGATTGCCACCGGTGGAAGGCTTAGCCCCGAAAAAGGCGTCGGCGACTTTGTTGACGCCGCTGCCCAACTGAGGGACAAAATCGAGCACGCTCGATTCCTGATTTTCGGCAGTGGTGCGCTTCAGCATGAACTCGAACAAAAAGTGGCAAAGCTGAAGCTCGAAGGGCATGTTACGTTTGCAGGATTTGAGCCTGATTTGCGGCGTCTGCTTCCTGGCGTCGATGTCCTGGTCAATCCCTCGCACTCGGAAGAGATGCCCAACATCGTTCTGGAAGGAATGGCAGAGGGCATTCCCGTCGTTGCAACAGCTGTCGGTGGGGTGGAGGAAATTGCGGGCCCTCAGGGGGCTGTCCGACTAGTGCCCATGGCCCAACCGGCGGCACTCGCAGATGCCATCTTTGAACTCTACACTCAGCCACAGCGAGCGAAGGATCTGGCGAGAGCGGGGCGCGATCGGATCGTTGAGTCTTTCTCTGTCGGTAAACAAAGAGATCAGATACATGCTCTGTACAAAGACTTACTCGGGCCCCCGGAGGTATCGCCGGTCGACGGCGCCATCTTTTCTACGTCAGAAAGCGCAGTAACCGATTCTCCTTCTATCGAGTTATGCCACGGTGAACCGGCCCCCTTTCTGTCGATAGTATTGCCCATACGAAACGAAGAAGCGCACATTGGAGCCGTATTAAAGCAGCTTCGAGAGCAGGAATATCCGCTGAACCGCTTTGAGGTCCTTGTGGCCGTTGGAACTTCGACTGACAGGACCGTTGAGGTAGTGGAACACTTCAAAGAACACAGCACCATGTCCATAAGGCGGTTTGACAACCCCGCCAAGCTTTCTAGCGCGGGCCGAAACATCGGCGCCCGGCATGCGCAAGGTGAGTATGTCATTTTTATCGATGGCCACTGCAATATCCCCAGTAAAACGTTATTGCGCGATACGGCCGCAATATTTGAGAAAACCGGGGCAGACTGCCTCTGCAGACCGCAACCGCTAAAGATGCACGGAAATAACTTGTTCCAGAAAGTGGTTGCACACGCACGGGCAACTCCCCTGGGGCACGGAAGAGATTCCACCATTTACGATATGGGGCATGAAGGTCCTGTCAACCCTTCAAGCGCTGGCGCAATCTATCGGCGTACCGTGTTCGAACGCATTGGCGATTACGATGAAAATTTTGATGCTTGCGAAGATGTGGAATTCAACTACCGCGTTTTCAAGGCAGGGCTCAGCTCCTACATTAGCCCTCGGCTTGCGGTCGAATATCAGCCCCGGGCCAGCCTTAGCGCGCTCTGGCGGCAAATGATGCGTTACGGAAGCGGGCGCTTCCGGTTGATAGAAAAGCACCGCGATGCCTTCTCTTTCGGCCAAATTGTTCCGGCAGCCGTTCTGCTCTGGCTCGTCTTCGGGGGAATCGCCTCCGTGTTTTCACGCCCATTTTCACTGGCCTTTGGCTTGTCCCTCGTGTTCTACGCGGCCGTTGTGCTGTATTACTCGCTCGGCCTTGGCGTTCGCCATGGATTCCGCCACCTGGTTCTGGGGCCATTCATCTATCTGACGATCCATCTTGGTTTAGGCGCCGGATTTCTGACCGAAGTGTTTCGGCGAGGGGGTAAGTCCAGCCGGTCGGGAGCGAAAACCCCTTCTACGACTTCGGGAAAACCGTCGTCGCTCAAGCCGCCGTTCTCCGTACAGACTAAGTTCGAGTGAACAGCTGGGGACGCGCTCCGAGATGCATGAGTGGTCATCTATTGTGCGAACCAGACCCATTCCAGTTGCTCGGCGTGAAGCCGTGTTGCGGCAAACTAGGGAAAATCATTTCCTCAAGGGGCTCTCCCGGCAGCTCAGCCTGACCCCGGTTAATGAATAAATCTATTAGTTTCATAGCTTTATAAAAACTCTCGCGTACGGGAGCAATGGATCCAAAGCTGCAATTATCGAGGGTGTCGGGTGTGTACCTGCGCGGTGCTATCCGTGGCCTTCCTGGCTTTAAAAGGCTCGGCCAAAAACTGGAAATTAAGAGGAGAGATTCACCGCCAAATGGCACAAGTTCCGGAGCAACGGCTAAACAGTCTGACTCGCCTGACAAACGCCATGTCGGTCGACGTAGAGGATTTTTTCCAAACAGAGGCCATGGCCAAGACCGTACCTCGAAGCTCGTGGGACGGCATACCAAGTCGTGTGCAGCGCAATACTGAACAATTATTCGAACTATTTGATGCTCACGGAGTCAGGGCCACCTTTTTTTTCCGCGGCTGGGTGGCGGAACGGTTTCCTGGGTTGGTCCGCGCGGCGAAGGATCTAGGGCACGAGATCGCCTGCCACAGTTATTGGCACCGCCCCGTTTACACCTTGTCTCCTAGCGAATTCCGCGAGGATACAAAACGGGCGAAAAGCGTGATTGAAGACGCGGCGGGCGTTCAGATCTATGGTTACCGCGCGCCCAGCTTCTCTCTGGTCTCAGGAACAGAATGGGCGGCGGAGATTCTCGCTGAAACAGGTTTTACTTATGATTCGAGCGTACATCCGATCATGCATGACCTGTACGATAATCGCAACGCTCCAAGGCACCCGCATCAACTCGGGGAAACTCTCCTGCTGGAAATTCCGATCTCGACCGTTCGCTTGGGTGAAAAGAACATGCCATTCAGCGGAGGAGGCTATTTCCGAATCTTTCCCTCGGCTTACGTGCACTGGGCGATGCGGCGCATCAATCGTGTGGAGAAGCGCCCAGCTGTCTTCTACATCCATCCCTGGGAACTTGATCCCGGGCAGCCTCGATTGGCGACAAGTCGCAGATCGAGATTTCGTCACTACACGGGAATAGGAAAAACAGCGAAAAATCTCGGCCGCCTCCTTAAAATTTTCTCTTTCGCTCCAATCTGCGAGGCGTTCTCAAACGAGCCGGGCACTCTCGGATTTGGTACGGAGCACACCGGAACTCGTCAAATAAGAGACGATGCGAGATTACCGTCGGTAGCGTCGCAAGTTTAGTTCTTTAAATCTATATAAATCTGATTAAAGATGACACGTTTCAAACACTTCCAGAATCGGTTGGCAGGAGTTTTGGGTGATAGACCGCCAGTCAAGCACGCCGTGAAGTGGTTGAGTGGCCCCCAGGCGGCGATCTTTACTTTTCATCGTGTGCTTCCGGCAGAAGAGAAGTGTTTCGAGCCGGAGATGTCCACAGGTGTAGAGAAATTCAGAGACTTTCTGGATTGGATCCTGAAGAACTATCAAGTTGTCTCTCTCGATGAGATAGCCTCGCGGAACGGCAAGCCCTCCACGAAACAGCGCCCCGACTGCGCGATCACTTTCGATGATGGCTGGTACGACAATTTTACGTATGCCTTCCCGGAACTCGCGCGCCGCGGCATGACGGCGACAATTTTCTTGGCGACTCGCTACATAGGAACAGACCGCCGGCTGTGGCAAGAACGGCTATGGCTCTGCTGGCAAGAATTGAAAATCGAGGAGAATCGTCGGGTCGTGCTCGAGAAAGTAGCGCGGCGAACACCTTGGTTTCCCCCCGCTGAAACACTAAGCGATCGTACCGATTATGCCTCTTTGAGAAGATTTCTCATGACTCGGCCCAGCTTGGAGGCCGAGGAGTTCTCTCTGCGCATCGAGGAATCTAGCAACTTTGCCAGCGCGCGCTCGGGAAGGTCTTTCCTCAATTGGGACGAAGTCAAGAAAATGCAGGCAGCCGGGATTCGGTTTGGTTCTCACACATTGAATCATACTCTCTTGCCAAATACCTCCCCGAGCGATGCAGAGAGAGAAATTCGGGATTCGAGAGAGGAACTAGCAGCCCAAATTAAGGAAAACGTCACCGGCTTTGCCTATCCTTGGGGAGCTTTGGGACCTCGTTCGCACGAGCAAGTCCGGCAATCCGGGTACGAGTTTGCGGTCACTACAACGGCTGGATTGGTTAAGAGTAGTTCCGATCGTCTTCTGTTGCCCCGCGTTTCTGTCAGCGATACCGTTTTGGACGGAGGCGAAGGGACTTTCGATCCTGGAAAGGCGCGGATCTCGTTCGCGAGGCAAATTTTCACCGTCTCCGCCAAGAAACTTCTCAGAAGAAAGAAGAAATCCGGCAAACGCATTAAAGTGCTCTTTGTTTTGGATCTGATAGAAGCGTGGGAAGGTGGAACTGAACGGCAAGTCCACTTGTTGATACGATCCCTCGATCCGCAGTATTTCGAGACAAAGTTGTGTTTTCTCTTTCAATCACCAAAATCCGTGGAAGCAGGTTCTCCCTGTCCCGTTATTGTGGCTTGCCCCCAGAAAACGAAAATCCCCGCCCTCCCATTACGACTCTGGAATCTAACTCGAGTGCTCAGAAAAGAGCGCCCCGATATTGTCCAAGCCTTCTTTGTCGAGGGAATCATGGCTGGAATTCTTGCGGCACGAATTGCGAAAGTGCCCCAGATTATCGGGTCAGTCAGAAACGACGGCTATTGGAGGCAAACGAAACACCGTCTTTTCATGAAAGCGGTCACACCGCTTGCGCATCATTGGCAGGCCAACTCCCGTGTTCTCTGGAGCTTTCAGAACAAAGTGGAGGACGTGCCTGGCACGCAGATCGAGATTCTGCCAAATGGTACCGACGTATCCAGGTTCAATCCTGCGACGCACGAGCAGCGTCAGCAGGTGCGACGCGAAATGGGATTCAGCGAGAACGGACCGATCTGTGTTTGTGTTGCGAATCTATATGCTGTAAAGGACTTGGAAACCCTGATAAGGAGCGCCGCGCACTTGCGGGAGAAACTCCCCACAATCCAGTTCCTGCTCGTAGGTGACGGGCCCCTGCGCGAAGAATTGGAGAATCTGGCGAACAGCTTGGGGCTATCGGAGAACGTAAAATTTGTTGGACGGCAGCCGGATGTTCGCCCCTTCCTTGCCGCAGCAGACTTCGGCGTTCTTACGTCGCTGAGCGAGGGAAGCTCGAACTCTATTCTTGAGTATATGGCGATGGGCCTCCCTTCGATTGTGTCCGATCTTCCGGCAAACCGGGAATTGCTAAGTGAAGTTTTGTTTCAACCTGGCAATTCCCTTGATCTGGCCGAGAAAATCTATCGGCTTTGGCTGGATCTAAGCATGCGCACATGCCTTTCCAAGTTATCCCGAGAAATTGCCGCCGAATATAGCGTTGAGAAGTTTAGCGTTCGAGCGCAGAGTTACTACAGCAGGATGGCTTCTTAGTTTCGAAAGAATCAGATCGAACCTGTCTTTTTCCGGGCAGAGAGGTTTGGGAACGAAATGCAGCATACGTCCGCTCCACTCAAACAATCGTTGACCGCCAGATCGGCGAGCTGGGCTGTCCGTAGCTTGATCTTTCCGCTCTGGATCAGACGTGATCACCCGACATTTCCGCGTTACTACCGCGAATTTGAAAGGACGCAATTCCTGACCAAGGCGGAACTGGACACCTTGCAGTTGGAGCGCCTTCGAAGTCTTTTGCGCTTCGCCAAGGAGAATTGCCCGTTTTATGCCCAACGAATGGAACAAGCCGGGATAACGCCTGAAGCGGTGGTCTCTCTAGAGCAATTCTCGAGACTTCCGGTCCTGACCAAGCGGGACATCCAGGATCATGGCGCAGATCTCCGGGCCAAGGGATTTCCTACAGACAAAACCGTAAGGAACCAGACGGGAGGGTCGACCGGAAGCCCATTGCAGTTTTATGTGGATCGAGAGCGCTTTGACTCTCGGAAAGCCAGTACGCTAAGGCACAACTTGTGGGCTGGAATGCGTCCCGGGGATTGGCAGGCCAGCCTGTGGGGTTCTCGGCTAGATCAGTTGCGACCGGAAACGTGGTGGGACCATCTTCGCAACAAACTGCTCTATCGCACGGTGGCACTGAATACTTCGAGAGTTAGCGACGCCGATTGGGCAAAATTCACGAGCGAAGTGCGCCGGGCAAGACCGGTCTCGATGGTGGCTTACACGCAAGCTGCTGTGCAGTTTGCCCGCTATCTGCGGCAGCAAAAGATCGATGATATCCGAATCGCTTCGATTATTACGACCGCCGAAATGTTGCTGCCGGGCCAACGCGAGTTTCTTGAGGAAACGTTCGGTGGAAAGGTCTTTAATCGCTACGGTTGCCGAGAAGTCAGTGTCATCGCAAGTGAATGTGAGCACCACCGCGGGATGCACGTAAACGCGGAGGCATTGCTTGTTGAGATCGTGCCCGATGAAATGCGATCGGGCAGGGCCGGGAAGATTGTGGTGACGGATCTTCTTAACTACAGCATGCCGCTGGTTCGCTATGAGATCGGCGACGTGGCCGAGTGGGCGGAAGATCAAAACTGCCCCTGCGGAAGACATCTGCCGCTGCTCGGGGATGTGCAAGGCAGAACTACCGACTTTTTGATCCTCTCGGACGGACGCCAAATTTCCGGACCGGCTCTGACTCTGGTCGTCTCCGACATGGCCGATGTCCGGCAGGTGCAATTCGAGCAACGGACTCCTGAGCTGATAGTGCTCCGCGTGGTCCCTGGCAAGAATTTCGGGCCTTCCACAGAACAAGAACTCCGCAAGAGGATAGGGATGTATTTGGGAGATGGTGCGGCGTTGCAAATTGAACAAACGGACAGCATCGCGAGCGAAATTTCGGGCAAATATCGGTTTGTGGTGCGCGACTCCGGCGCTCCAATACATGATTCGCGGCCGGCGGCTCCCACAAAGAAGACCCATGCGCCTGCTTAACCGAGCATATCTGAGCGTGGCCCTGCCCTTCTTCGAACCCAGAAGTTTTCGAGATGCGACTTCCCGTTTCCGAAAGTACGAGCAGCTCGAGAAACTGACCTTGGCAGAAAACAAGGATCGCCAATGGGAGTCGCTACTGCGTCTGCTTCTCTACAGTTATCAGCACAGCCCCTTTTACCGGAGACGGTTTGAAGAAGCCGGACTCCATCCTTCGTCGATCCAATCCCCCCTGGATTTACTGAGGTTTCCCGTACTCACAAGGGAAGATATCGCGCATCACCTCGACAGTCTGCAATCGAGTCAATACGAACGCGCGTCGCTGCAACAAGCCGCGACCGGAGGGACGACCGATACTCCAGTACCGATCCTTCGTAGTCCCGTGTCGGTTTATGAGAAAGCCGCCGTGCAATTGCGTTTCAATGCTTGGGCGGGATTCTTGCCCGGGGACAAGGTGTTCAACCTCTGGGGTGCACGCCAGGATTACAGCGAGAATCCGAGCTGGCGCTGGCGGCTGTACGACCGGCACCTGATGAGGCGAGTCTGGGCGCCGACATCGATCCTTAATCCGCAAGTTCTAGAATCCCACCGTCAACTGCTAAACAAACTGCGCCCGCGCATAGTGTATGCATACCCGACTCCACTCTCTCTGTTCTGCGAGTATCTGAAGGAGTCTGGCCTTCCCTTCCATCACCCTGCGAGCGCGATCTGCACGGCCGAGCCGCTCTTCCCTGAACAACGAGCGATCATCGAAGAAGTTTTGGGATGCCGTGTCTTTGAACATTACGGCAGCCGTGAATTTGGAATGATCGCAGGGGAATGTGAAGAGCACAATGGGATGCATCTGAATCCAGCCAGCGCTTATCTGGAATTCCTGCCGGTAGAGAGTTCTGAAACGCCGGGGCTGCATGAGATGCTGGTAACAGATCTATTGAATTACGGTATGCCATTGATCCGATATCGGGTGAATGACTGCGTCTTAACGGGCCCGGAAAAGTGCGGATGTGGACGAGGTTATCCGCTTGTCCGGCAAATCATCGGGCGCACAGGAGACGTTTTTCAGCTGCCCAATGGAGATCGAATTCCTGGCGTGGCGTTCACCAACCGAGTATTGAAAGTGTGCCCCGGCCTTGCCAAGACCCAAATCATCCAGGAGTCGTTGACGGAATTCCACATTCGCTACGTGCCGGGTCGAGATTTCTCGAATGCCGATCTCGATCTGCTAAGGACTAACCTTCAGGGATTCGTTGCCGGCGGCATCGAGTGGACTTTTGAGCAGGTTGCAGAGATTCCGAGAGAGCGCTCCGGCAAGACCCGTTTTTGCATTTCTCGCGTCCGTCCTGCTGCTCCGATCACGAGCGGAACGAGACAGTAAACATCGCCCGGGCGCGCAGATTTGACGAACAGGAACCGCCGGCCATAAGGATGATAGCGGACAGCTAAATTTACGATCATGATCGAGAGCAACGTGGTTCCAGCAGTGCCAACATCAACGGAAAAGCCTAAGCGCTCAGAGATCTCGCGGGCGCTCATTGCTAAAAGTGTGCTCAGCAACTGGTCCTACTTGAGTCTCAACATCCTGGTTGCCTTTTGGATGACGCCATTCGTTGTACGCCATTTGGGTGATACTTCCTTTGGCATCTGGGCTCTCGTCTTGCAGTTAACAGGTTATATGGGAGTCGTTGACGTTGGCCTCCGCTCGGCTCTGGTTCGATTTGTATCGCGATTTCAAGCGCAGGGCGACCATGAAGCGCTCAATCGACTCTTAAATACCACCATCACCTTGTATGCCATGATGGCGCCCATCTGCTTGATGGTGGCGGCAATAGTGGCCTTTTTCGGATTGCAGCACATGCATATTCCGCCGCAAATGCTGCGGGTCGCTCAGCTTACGGTGTTTATTGCTGCGGGGTGTGTCGCGTGCGATTTTATCTTTGCCACCTCGCACGCGAGTCTTGCAGGTCTGTCGCGCTGGGACTTGATCAATAGCGTTTGGATTCCTGTCCTCCTCGTACGCACGGCCTTGATCATTTTGTTTCTCGAGTTAGGATTCGGTTTACTGACATTGGCCCTGATTCAATTCAGCGTCACGTTAATCGGTTATTCGGTAGAGGTGGTTTTTTTGCGGCGCTTGCTTCCGACCTTCCGCTTCAAGTGGCGCGCATTCGAAATGGCGCATATGCGCCCGATCATGGAGCACGGCTGGTATTCGTTTTTGTTGAGTATGGCCACTCGAGTTAACTATCAAGTGGATTCCATCGTCATCGCGTTCTTTCTTCCGATTAGTGAAATCACTTTTTATGTTATTGGGCTTCGCCTGATCGAATATCTGCGAGATCTATTGAATTCGACGACGATGATTGTTGCACCGCTGGTAAGTTCGCAGGAAGCTGTGGGGGATACTCATCGAGTGGCAACGACCCTGATTCGGAGCACGAGATACAGCCTATTGGTCGGCTTTTTGGGTGTTGGCGTGTTTCTCGGATTGGGGACAGACTTCATTCGTCTGTGGATGGGACCGAGATTTGCGGGGCCATCTGGAACTGTACTTGTCATCCTCGCTATCGGCGTGCTTGCTTCCAGCACTCAATTTGCAAGTTCTCACGTGCTTTACGGCCTGAGCAAACATCGTCTAAATGTAAATTGGACCATTGTGGAATCGATTTTGAACCTAAGCTTCAGCTTGGTTCTGGTTCGCCGTTACGGCATTCTAGGTGTAGCCGCTGGCACGACTATCGCCAATATCATCATCCGCGGTTGGCTTTACCCTCGATCCTTTTTGAGAGCTTTGGACGTTCCTTGGAGGGAGTACCTGCATCATGGCGTTGGGCCTGCGATTGCTCCCGCCTTATCGTTTCTTGCTGCCGTCGAGTTGTCTAAGAACTTCCTGCCGATTCAAAACTATGGGGGATTGGTTCTAGCTGCAATCTTGGGACTGTTTGCTTTTGGCGTGTGCTTGTGGTTTTTCGGCCTGGACGACGCGGATCGAGAAATGCTGCTCCTGAGGGGCAAAGCATTTACAGCGCGGGCATGAACCGCCTGGGTTGCGAGTTTCGCTTTTGATGAAGTGAACTGGGCCGGTTTATCTCGAAACGAGCCTCTATAAAATCATCCGGCCCTGATAAGTGAGAGTCATTTGACGATAGTCATAATCGCGTTAGTAGGCGGGGCGCTCCTGCTTGCAGGTCTCTTTCGCCCTTTTCTCGGCCTTCTCCTGCTAATGACCCTCCACTTCGTTCAACCTGGGGAAATGATTCCCGCACTTGCGCCTTTGCGGATTGAGATGGTCTACGGCATCTTGATGTTGATCATTGTGCTTCGGAGAAAAGCTTCTGACGTCAAAGCCATCCTCACCACCGACCCCATCGTGCGCGCTACGCTGTTGCTCGAGGCACTAGCGATGTTGACGTTCCCTTTTGCGATCTGGCCAGGGGGAGCGTTTACCGAAGCCACTGAACTGGCCAAGATGGTTCTGCTGCAATTGTTGATGACGATCTTTATCGATTCGCAGGATCGACTGCGTTACATCCTCTGGCTCCTGGTGGGATTCCTGGTGTGGTTCGCGGGGAGCTCCTTTTCAGGATACCTGCAAGGCCAGTACTATCTCGTGAATGGAGTTCAGCGCGCCCAGGGTGTGAATAGCATGGTGGGAGGTCCAAACGAGCTGGCGGGCCTGCTGCTGGCATTGCTGCCTTTCCTAGTCGCTCTGGTCAGTTGTACGAAGAATTTCTTCGTAAAACTCCTGCTAGTCGCCTGTGGGGGGCTAACTCTTTTTGTCTTGTTGCTGACGGGCGCGCGCATTTCCCTTATCGCCCTCCTCGCCATGTCTGTTTTCTACATTCTTCGTTCAAAGAAGAAGGTCCTCAGCTTGATCATGGCCGTGGCACTCGGGCTGATTCTCTGGTTTTCTCTTCCCATGCAATATCGCCAGCGATATTTGACCGTGAAGCAGTACGCCGAGGGCGGTGAACTGGACGATTCGAACAAGCTTCGGCTTGCGATCTGGGATGCGGGCCGCCGGATGTTTTTGGACCATCCGATTCTGGGCGTGGGCGCCGGACAATTTTCAACGGCCTATGGGACGGTCTATGCTCATAAATTCCACACGGCTTGGATGCAACCTCATAATCTTTTGCTCCAAGTGACGTGCGAACTGGGGCTTGTGGGGCTTTTCATTTTTGGATCTTTTGTGAAACAAATCGGAAAAGCCATTCGCGCGGTTCTTCGGCTTAGAGGGTCGCCTGATTTCAAAGTCAACTATCAATTCGCACTGGCGTGCACTCTAATGATGATCGGAATAGTTCTCATCAGCACGGTCAGTCATACGCTCTATCGACCACATTGGTATCTTCTTGCCGGAATGGTGGCTGCAAACCGCCGGATTACGGACAGCCTCTTGCGCGCGCGGAACGAGGCCACCTCGCTTGAACCAGTCAGAGAGGATTCCGACCGGTTCGGCATCCAGCGAATGCGTCAGCGACCTAGCACCCAGGGACTGTCCTAGTCTCGGAGGTAGTGCTGCCCAGAGTGAGGCTGTAATTCAGGGTAGTGCAGCCGGGTTTAACGATGGAAATGGCAAACGGACTGTAGCTTGTCGTGGTGTAGTTGCCGCTCGTTGCCGCATATTTCGTATCGTTCATAACGCAAGTGAATACGCCGCTCGAATTCGTCGCCCCGTTGCACTCCTGCCCGCTCTGAGAGTCTGTAGCCGTCACCGTGGCGCCACTCACCACACTGCCGCTGGTGGCACCTTTCACCGTCACCGTGTACGTCCACTGAACCGTGTAGCTGAAACTCAGAGAACCGTTGTTCGAGGCCCATGTCGACAGGTTGTTGCTGTCCTTGGTCGCCCCGCCAGTGAAAGCCGGGTCTACCAGGTACATCGGCTGGCTGCTCTGCCCGCTCTGCCCGCCTCCATCGTAGTCGAGCATCACCCAACCGGAAATGGCATTCGCTCCCTTGCCAAACGTGCACTGATTACAGGTCCACGTCGGCGTCCCGTCGTACCAAATGTAAATTGCCGACGTATCCCCTATATAGGTATCACCTGTTCCCACCACTGCCGCGATCCCCGGATTGTACTGGTTGGCATCAAATCGCGCTCCAGCGCAGGGACCGGCCGTGAATCCACTCGCTAGCCTGCAAACAAAACTATTGTTTTTTGTCTTGTTCGGACCGCTTCCCGCCGTCGCACCCGACCATGAGAAGCCAAATCCCGGACACACTCCGGATGTCACCGTAACCTTATTGTTCTGAAACGTGTTGTTGGAAAGGGCCGCATTTGACCCTGCCGTGTTGATCTGCATCCCATAAGACCCGTCTATCTGGCAGCCCCCATACTCGACGTCGTTGTTCAGGTTCGTCGTGTACAGAATGTTGTTCTGCACTACCGTTCCCGTGACCGACACATTGTTCGCCGAGCTGACTTGCACCCCACGGCAACTTAGACAGCTTCCTTCCATTCCGCTGCCCGTGGTCAGGTTGTTCTCTACCACCGTTCCTGGACCCCAATCCTGAAAGATGAACCCGTTCGTGTTCGTTGATGTGCTATTCCCTGGCGCAATGAAATTGTTATAAAACTGCGAATTGGGCGCCGTCGAAACGATGCCTCCCTGCGTGCTCCCTGCTCCAGTCACGTTATAGACTACCGTCGGTCCGGCTGGCGACGATTGGTCCACTACGATCGGATAGCCCTGGTCCACATCGCGGCATCCAACGTCTCCGCAGGCATACTTATCGTTGTCCATGTAGATGACGTCGTGGATGGTCGTCCCAAATGAAGTCCCGTTGCCGGCATTCTCCTCAAACACCACCTTGGCACGAGCGTCGTTGACCGTGATGTTCATGTTGAACACCGTGGTGCCCAGGCTGACCGAAGAACCTCCGTCGCTGCTGGCGATGATTCCACCCGACCCGTAGCCGTTCGACGGGGTAAGCCCGGTGCATAGCCCGGCCCCTTCCGTAATCGTTCCGTTATGCACGGTCGTCCCGCTGGTCGGGTTACCCGTCATGAAAACGCCGCCCACCAGGCTCGACGAAGAAGACGAGCAGTAGGTGATCGTATACCCGTTCAAATTGATGTCCGTGTTGCTTCCTCCCACAGTGAAGCAGCTTCCCGACGCGCTCACATTGGCCATCAACTGATAATTCGTGTTCCCGTTGAGCGCCTGGCAGCTGGTGACTGCTGTCATCGTTGCGCTCGTGCCCGTAAGACTCATCGTCTGCGGGCTGCCCACGCCATTGCTGTTCACCGTCAACGTTGCTGCTTCATTGCTTCCCGACGCTTGGCTTGGTGTGAACCTTAAAATGATCGTGCAATCCGATCCGCTGCCGACTGCCAAACCATTCGAGCACGTCCCTAAACCGGTGTTGGAAAAGTCCGCTGCATTCGCTCCCGTGATGGTGTAATAGGGCGAGCCCAAAGTAAGACTTCCCGTCCCCGTACAAACCGCAATGTTCGGCGTCGAGCAGTTGTTCACCGAAATTGTCAAAGCTCCCGACGGAGTGCTGGTCCCTTGTTTACCGAAGCTCAGTACCGGAGACGCCGCACAAGCCGCGTTGTTCCCGGTTTCTCCGTTGTTCGGGCAAAGAACCGCCGTCGCACCGCTTCCCGTCACCGCGCCGCTGATCGTTAGACTGAGATTGGCCGTGGCCTCTTCGGCCGGAGAACTGGAGTCTGTCGCCATCACCGTAAAGGAAAAGGTTCCTGACGCTGTCGGTGTTCCGCTGATCTGGCCGGAACTGCTGAGCGTCAATCCACCAGGCAAAGTTCCTGAACTCACCGTCCAGCTGTACGGGCTCTTACCCCCGCTCGCCGCCAGCGTCGCTGTATACGCGCTGCTCACTTCCCCGCTCCCTAGCGAAGTGGTTGTGACTGTTAGTGGCACCGCCGCTGCATTCACCGTCAGCGTCGCCGTTCCGCTTGTCACCGTCCCCGCCGTATTGGTCACCACCACGTCGAACGTCGTTCCGCTTTGCGATGTCGTCGTTACAGGCGTCGTATAACTCGCCGCGGTCGCTCCCGATATGTTCACGCCATTGCTCTGCCATTGGTAACTCAGTGGCGCCGTCCCTGCCGCTACTACTGCGAACGTTGCTGTCTGCCCTGCCGTAACCGTCTGGCTCACCGGCTGTGTCGCGATCGTCGGTGCTACCGCCGCTGCATTCACCGTCAGCGTCGCTGTTCCACTCGTCACCGTCCCCGCCGTATTGGTCACCACCACGTCGAACGTCGTTCCGCTCTGCGATGTCGTCGTTACAGGCGTCGTATAACTTGCCGATGTCGCTCCCGATATGTTCACGCCGCTCTTTTGCCATTGGTAACTCAGTGGCGCCGTCCCTGCCGCTACTACTGCGAACGTTGCTGTCTGTCCTGCCGTCACGGTCTGGCTCACCGGCTGCGTCGCGATCGTCGGTGCTACCGCCGCTGCATTCACCGTCAGCGTCGCCGTTCCACTCGTCACCGTCCCCGCCGTATTGGTCACCACCACGTCGAACGTCGTTCCGCTATTTGATGTTGTCGTCACCGGCGTGGTGTAACTTGCCGATGTCGCTCCCGATATGTTCACGCCATTGCTCTGCCACTGGTAGCCAAGCGGCGCCGTCCCTGCCGCTACTACTGCGAACGTTGCTGTCTGTCCTGCCGTAACCGTCTGGCTCACCGGCTGTGTCGCGATCGTCGGTGCCACCGCCGCTGCATTCACCGTCAGCGTCGCTGTTCCACTCGTCACCGTCCCCGCCGTATTGGTCACCACTACGTCGAACGTCGTTCCGCTCTGCGATGTCGTCGTTACAGGTGTCGTGTAACTTGCCGATGTCGCTCCCGATATGTTCACGCCGCTCTTTTGCCACTGGTAACTCAGTGGCGCCGTCCCTCCTGCCACCACCGCGAATGTAGCCGTCTGCCCTGCCGTAACCGTCTGGCTCACCGGCTGCGTCGTGATCGTCGGTGCTACTGCAGCCGCATTCACGGTCAGTGTCGCCGTTCCACTCGTCACCGTCCCTGCCGTATTGGTCACCACCACGTCGAACGTCGTTCCGCTCTGCGATGTCGTCGTTACAGGCGTCGTGTAACTCGCCGCTGTCGCTCCCGATATGTTCACGCCATTGCTCTGCCACTGGTAACTCAGTGGCGCCGTCCCTGCCGCTACTACTGCGAACGTTGCTGTCTGTCCTGCCGTCACGGTCTGGCTCACCGGCTGTGTCGCGATCGTCGGTGCTACTGCAGCTGCATTCACGGTCAGTGTCGCCGTTCCACTCGTCACCGTCCCCGCCGTATTGGTCACCACCACGTCGAACGTCGTTCCGCTCTGCGATGTCGTCGTTACAGGCGTCGTATAACTTGCCGCGGTCGCTCCCGATATGTTCACGCCATTGCTCTGCCATTGGTAACTCAGTGGCGCCGTCCCTGCCGCTACTACTGCGAACGTTGCTGTCTGCCCTGCCGTCACCGTCTGGCTCACCGGTTGCGTCGTGATCGTCGGTGCTACTGCAGCCGCATTCACGGTCAGTGTCGCCGTTCCACTCGTCACCGTCCCTGCCGTATTGGTCACCACCAC
>Ga0210393_10000936_pt1 | contig 25139 bp, 23 predicted proteins | sample IncBWC27OmetaG_FD_160068 | JGI IMG/M metagenome (GOLD analysis project Ga0210393, IMG submission 160068) | Forest soil microbial communities from Barre Woods Harvard Forest LTER site, Petersham, Massachusetts, United States - Inc-BW-C-27-O ... | reverse complement strand
GGCTGCGGTTCTGTACCTCAACGAGGGATTCGGCATCTGGACTCGCCCCGGACCAATCGTCAAGCCAGTGAGCGCAACGGTGTTTTCACCCGACGGTGCCCCCGACAATCCGCAGAACGCCAATTTGGCAATCGACGGCAACCCAAACACGGCGTGGTCCACCGTTACCTATAAGGACGCCGTCCCTTTCCCGAAATTCATCGAAGGAATGGGTCTGCTGCTGCACCTGTCCGAACCGACCGCACTGAGCGCCGTGACGATCGACGTGTCCAGCACAGGAACCCAGGTGCAGATCCGCTCGTCGCCCACCGAAGCCCCAGCCAAATTGACGGACACCATCGAGCTGACCCCAAACACGCCACTGCAGCCGGGGCACAACCGCATAGCGGTACATGACCGGACCAAGACCTCCAATGTGCTGGTGTGGATCTCCACCTTGGGCAGCACGCATGGCGAGAGCCGGATGGAAATCTCCGAGATCACGCTGCAGGCGGCAGCGTAAGTTTGTCTTGCTGATAGGCGACCGCGGTAATGACTGCGTCCTGCGGCCAGTGACCCAGCTAAATCTCAGTGGAGCTGCCGGGAATCGAACCCGTTGCTCTACCAGACGTTTGGCGATCCGCAGCGGCGGCACATCCGTCGGTGACAGGTCTCGTGGAATTAGGTGGTCTGGGCCTCTGGCTCGGCCTGGATCTTCTGCACATGACGCCGTCGTGCCAAAGAAACCTCACTGGAGGCCGAGTGCGCGGGATTCGCAGAGCCGATCACGTAGCACTGGCGCCGACCTGGCGGCCGCCTTCAATGCTCGGGCGTTGGCGAATCGTGTGCGGTCGTCGCCGATTTCGGCGAGCAGGCGGGCGCCGGTAAGGTCCCCGGCCCCCACAAATGAGGTGATGATCCTGTTACCTCAGAGTTCGGCGAGCGCGATGCCGGTGAGGCCTGGGCCGAGGTGCACCAGTTCGGTGTCAATACCGGTGTCGAGGTTGACGTGGCGGATGCTGCCACCGAGATCGCCGACGTAGAACTCAGACTCGGAGACCGCGGCCACGCCGATCGCCTCATGGTATCCGCGAGAGAGGATCTCGGGTGTGCCGACGCTGGGCTGCACCATCGCGCGGTTGAGCGTGTTGCCCTCCGGTTCGGCGCCCCGATCGGTCCACACCAGCGTCGCCCCACCGAATAGGTGCAGATCGATGGGCTCCGGCAGGTCCTTCCACAGCAGCTCGATGTCGTCGCGGTGCTGGGCACTGGTGCCCGGCCGGAGATCGAGGGAGGCACGAAAGACCCTGCCCTCACCCGCTTTTGGTGCACCCTTCTGCGTCCAGTACAGCAGGCGCCGATCCAGATCCACGGCGACGCCGACGCAGTGATTACTGGCCGCCTGCGCGGCCTCGTCACCAACCGCCGGCACCACCAGTGGACGCAGCTCACTACCGTCAAGGTTGCATGACAGCACCTGCATGCCCTCGCGATCGCACCAGTACAGCACACCCGCCTCGAAGTCAGCGGCCAGCTGTTTGCCGGTCGTAAACGCACCGCGCGGCACGATCGTGACGCGATTGCTCCCGTCGAGATCGGCACGCTCCAATGACCCGTTGCGGGCGTAGGCCTCTTCCGAACGTGGGCCGCTCCCGGGGTCGGGAGCGCCCATGTTCGTCCAGTACACATGGCCGCGCAGTTGGTCGACGACGATGCCGTCGGCCCTCTCGTCGATTCCGGTGATCAGGGTCCGCACTCGAGTGCCGTCCAAAGACACCGCCTGCATCTCCTGCTTGCCGTCGTTGAGCACCAGCAGCTCGCTCATCAGCGCTCGCTTTCAGGTACGTCGACGTGACCCGCGGAGAAGGCGGGCACGGCATCACAGATCGCCGCAACGTTGCGGCCGGCCTGCATGACGGCGCCGTCGGGCCTGACAATGGCGGCGGTCGCCCGGCCTTGCTTCAGCCAGCTGCCGAGTTGGCCGTCCCGACCGACGGAGACGACCGCGGCTCCGCGGCTCTTGAGCTCCTTTTCTTGCGCAGTGCTCAGCGGGGACGAGGTGACCAGCGCAAACCGGCTCCCGACAATCTGGTCAAAGCGCACGCCATCATGCAAAACCGGGTTGGGGCACAGGGTTCCGGCGAGCTTCCCGGGAGTGCGGGATTTGACCACCAGCGCCGACTTGTGCAGCCCGGGGGCCACGCCGTCGGCTGCGCTGGTGCGCGTGCCCGGCAGGCGCAGGTGCGCCAGCCGCGGGAACACCACCTTGCGGACCACGTCGCCTAGCCGGCCGCCGCCGGTCATCGCCGCTCCGACCGACACGGCCATCAAGATCATGGCCGCCGCATGGGCTTTGCGCTCCTGCTCGTAGGTGTCCAGCACGCTTTCGGGCAGGGTCTTGCCCAGCACGCCGGCCACTTTCCACGTCAGGTTCAGCGCGTCACGCAGGCCCGCTGCCATACCCTGGCCGACGAACGGCGGGGTGAGATGGGCGGCGTCACCGAGGACGAACACATTGCGATCACGCCAACGACTGGCCACCTGGGCCCGGAACGTGTAAGCGGTGACGCGGACCAGGCGCAACTGTTCGGCGGATGTGTCGCCCAGCCACGGCTTGATCAGCGGCTCGATGCGCTCGATGGTTTGGTAATCCGCGGCCGTCTCGCCCTCGAGCAGCCGGAATTCCCACCGGTAGCGGGTCTGCCCCACACGCATGTACGTGCCGGCGCGCTGGACGCTGCACAGTTGGTGGCAGCCCTCCCACTGGTTGAGCTCGGCGTCGGTGTCGACGTCGATGACCAGCCAGTCCTGTTGGAACGGCAGCCCGTACATGTGCGAACCGATCGACGCCCGCACCGCGCTGCCGGCGCCGTCGCAGCCCAGTACGTAGCTGGCCTCTACGGACTGCTCGCCGCCGCGCACGCGGTCAAGGAAGCTCACTCGCACCCGGCCGGGACGGTTCTGGGTGACGCTGGTGACCTCGACATCACCCCGCAACACGACGTGCGGATACCTCTTGAGGTTCGCCCGCAACATGCCTTCCAACTCGGGTTGGTCGAACATGTTCATCTGGGGGTAGCCGTTGGCGCTGGGCTCGGGGCTGCGCTCCAACTGCGCCAGCACCCGCATGTCGGTGTCGAGCATTCGAAGACCCAGGGCGCCCCGGCGGTGGGCGGCGAACTCGTCGCCGACGCCCAGGCGGGCCAGGATGCGGTAGATCTCGTCGTCGGCGTGCACCGCGCGCGGCAGCGGGTAGACGGTTTCATGGCGGTCCAGCACCAGACACGAAATGCCGTACTGGCCAAGCATGGTGGCCGCGGTGATGCCGGTCGGGCCGGCGCCGATAATGATCACCGGCACGAAGTCCGGCAGTGACGCCGGGGCGCCGTTGGATTGGGCATTCATGCGTATACCACCTTGTTGCGTTGCGTGCCGAGGTTGATGGCGCCGTCGTCGGTGGCCACTGTGGCTTCCACGACGTCACCGTGATGCAGGTAGTTGGGGTTTTGCGTCTGACCGGCCAGGAACGTCTTCAGATCCATTTGGTTCGGGTTCTCGATTCCACGCGCGGTGAGTGCGGTGCCCACCGGGGTGCCGGTGAGTACGAGGTCGCCGGCTTCCAGCTTCTGGAACTTCGCCAGTGTCTGCAGTGCCTGCACCGGCGAGTAGAGGATGTCGCCCTCGACGATCATGTTCTGGCGCACTTCGCCGTTGACCCGCAATTGCACCCGCAGGTCACCAAAGCGCTTGAGCTCGTCGGCATCGACCAGCGCCAGCGCGGGCCCGACTGGGGTGAACGTCGGATAGGACTTCGACTCGTAGAACTGGGCTTTGGCCAGCTGCACATCGCGCGCCGACACGTCGTTGGTCACCAGCAGTCCGGAGACGAACTCGGCCAGATTGGCCTGGGTCACCTCGGTGCCGACCGGCAGGTCGTGACCGATCAGCAGACCGATCTCCACCTCGTAGTCCAGCAGCTGCACATGGGCGGGTTTGACGATGTCATCGAACGGACCACTGATCGAACCGGAGGCCTTGCGGAAAAAGGTCAGCGGCGTCTTGGCGGGGTCGCGGCCGACATCTCGCACGTGCGAGGCGTAGTTAGTGGCCTGAGCCACCACGCGGCATGGCGTCGTGACCGGCGACAGCAGCTCAAGGCTTTCCACCGGCACGGTGTCGGTGGAGTGCGCGGCGTCGTCGATGGCCCCGCGGTCGGCCAGCACCTCGGCGGTGGTGGATGCGTCGGTGTGGATGCGGGCGGCGCCGCTTGGCGTCTGCACCCACCAGTCGTCAGCGGTGCGCAGGATCGAGATGGTCATGAGGTGTCCTTACTTTCTTTGAGTTGGGGTGGTTGGTTAGGAATTGGCTACGTTGAACAGCCCGCGCAGCGCGGACAGGTCGAACTCGTTGTCGTGGCGCAATGCATCGAGCATCGCGACGACTTCACGCGCCAAGTCGCGCGGTGTTCCGATGCCCAGGAAGTCCTTGCTCGGCGGGGGTCCCCATTGATACAGCCCGGAGGAGGCCAACGGGGCCCAGCCGGGCTCCAGGGTGTTGTCGAACATGTCCCCGTCGGCGAAGTGCTCGACCAGGAAACCTTCCGGGTCGCGCCAGTAGTCAAAGATCTGGCTGCCCTGGATGTGCCGGCCGATGCCCCAGGAGCGGAAATACTCGCGCTCGGCCAGGTACTCACCGCCGGCGGCCAGCGCGTCGAGGTCACATACCTGATACGCCGAATGCACGTAGCGGTTGGCCGGACCCAGCGCCATCGCCAGGGTGTGGTGATCGGCAGGGGTCTGGCCACGGTCGCAGCGGATGAAGCTCATGATCGGTCCGCGCTCACGCTGGCCCGGGTAGAAGCAGAAGTCGCTGACGATCATCCCCAGGTGATTCAAATACCAGTTCAGCGCTTCGATGTACTTCGTGGTCTGCACCACCACGTGCCCGAGCCGTTGCACCCGGGTGGGCACCCGTGGCGGGCGCTGGGCGGAGTTAACCCGGCGCAGTTCGTGGCCGAAGTTAAACACGTGCGGGTCCTGGGCGGGCAGCGCCTCAAGCTGATGAGTGCCCGTGACCACCCGCACCGCCAGCCCGCTGGGGTCGACGAGATTAACCGCCACCCCGCCGAGGGTCGCCGGCAGCGCGCGCACGGTGGCCCCGGTCGCATCGGCCAACCGCAGCAGATCGCTCTGGTCCGCGGCGACAAACGCCGGGCCGATAAACCGCGAACGGGGGCCGCGGCGGATCAGCACACACGGCGCGCCTGCGTCGCTGCCCCGCAGGTGCAGCTCATCGTTGGTGCGCAGCGCGGTCTTGAACCCGAACGCCAGCGCAAACGCCTCCGCCCGCTCGAGGTCCGGTTTCTCAAACTCCAGCCAGCTAACGTCTTGGACCTTGATGACCGGGTCGGCCGAGCGCCCGGGATGCTCGCCCCGAAGAGCACCTTGATCGCTGTGCAGATCGTTGTGGGCGCCGATGACATGCTCACTCATTGGTGTCCTTTCTCAGTTGACTGACGTTATCGTCACTTACGAATATACCCTCAGTCAAGGTCATGTGACAATAGTCTCAAGACTGAGGCTTCTGCTAAGAAGCGCTGATGCCCTCAGAGGCCAACCGCCGCCCGCACGCCGTACCGGCGGTGCTCTCCGTGGCCATAGCCTAGTCGCGGGCACGCGGCAGCGGGAGGCGCCGATTACAGTTAGTGCGTCGTGATGGATGCTAGCTAGAACGGCACCAACCATACTTGCCGAAACACTCATTCCTGAGGCAGTCGTCACAAGTTGTTGACTGATGATTTACTCGTAAGTGACGATTCACTCAACGTAGTCTCTACGAACAGATTGGGAAGACCATCGACGCACCGGCTTGATCGTTCGCCGAGGCCGAGACTTAACGAAAGGAAAGCCAACCATGCCTAACTTCACCGTGGGGAAATACCTCGCGACCCGGTTCGAGCAGATCGGACTCAAGCACTACTTCATGGTCCCCGGGGACTACAACCTCGTCCTGCTCGATGAGCTCCTGGAGAACAAGAACCTCGAGCAGATCGGCTGCTGCAACGAGCTCAACGCCGCCTATGCCGCCGAGGGCTACGCCCGGGTCAACGGCGCCGGGGCCGTGCTCACTACCTTTAACGTGGGCGCGTTCTCCGCACTCAACGGTGTGGCCGGCGCCTACGCCGAACGCCTTCCGGTGATCATCGTTTCCTCAGGTCCCAACACCAATGACCTGGGCTCCAATCACGTCCTGCACCACACCATGGACAACAGCGACCTGTCCTATCAGTACGAGGTCTTCCGACAGGTGACCTGCAAGGCGGTGCGCATCGTGCACCCCGACACAGCGCCGCAGCTCATCGATGAGGCGATCAGCGCCGCCCTTCGCGAGCGGAAGCCCGCCTATATCGAGATCCCCTGCAACCTGTCGGCCGCGCCCTGCTCTGAGCCGGCCCCGTTCTCCATGCTGCCGGCGTGGCAGCCCAGCAACGCGGGGATGCTGACCGACGCGGTTGCCCGGGCCAGCGACCTTCTCGACAAGGCAAATAAGCCGATTCTGCTGGCCGGGGTTCACCTGCGCTCCTACGGCGCCATCGATGCCTTCCGCGAACTGGCCGAGGCGCTGGGCTGCGCGGTGGCGGTCATGCCGAACGCCAAGGGCTTCTTCCCTGAGGACCACCCGCAATACGTCGGCATCTACTGGGGCGAGGTGAGCAGCCTGCAGTGTCAGGCGATCGTCGACTGGTCCGATCTGATAGTGGCCGCCGGGCCGGTGTTCAACGACTACACGACGGTGGGCTGGAGCGCACTCCCGCCGCGGCAGCGGCTCATCAGCGCCGAGCCCCGAAAGGTGCGGTTGCCCGACGTCGAATTCACCGGCGTAGCGCTGGCCGAGTTCCTGTCCGACCTAGCCAAGAAGGTCCAAGCCAACGCAGCGACCCTGACCCAGTACAAGCGCCTCCGCCGGACCGCATCCGTAGCGGTGGCGGCTGCGGATGTCGATAGCGCGGCCGCGCTGAGCCGGGTCGAGATGTGGCGCCAGATCGAGCAAGACCTCGACTCCAAGACCACCCTATTGGTGGAAACCGGTGATTCCTGGCTCAACGGCATGTACACGCGGCTGCCCGGCGGCGCCAGGTTCGAGATCGAGATGCAATACGGCTCGATCGGTTGGTCCGTCCCCGCCAGCTTCGGCTACGCAATGGGTCTGGAACCGGACCGGCGCCTGGTCTCGGTCATCGGCGACGGGTCCTTCCAGCTCACCGCCCAAGAAGTGTCCAACATGATTCGCCACGGCCAAGAGATCCTGATTTTTTTAGTCAACAACCAGGGGTACGTGATCGAATCGGCGATCCATGACGGTCCCTACAACTACTACAAGAACTGGGACTACGCCGGGCTCATCGCCGTCTTCAACGCAGAAGACGGCGGCGGACTCGGGCTGACGGCAAACACCGCAGGAGAACTGTCCGTTGCGATCGGCAAAGCCCGCGCCCATAAGGGCGGGCCGGTCCTGATCGAATGCCGGATCTCCAACGACGACGCCAGCCCTGAGCTCATCTCCTGGGGGTCTAGGGTGGCCGGCGCCAACGCCCGCCCGTTCAGAGACTAGCGTCGCGAGTCATTACTTTGACTGCAGTGATGGCCCATGCTGGCCAGGATCTGCTCTGCGGGCAGTGTCAACACGCAGCGGCGGGGGCGCCCGAATGTCGGCGTTGAACTGGCGCACGGAGGTATTGAGTCGTGGCGCAGCCAGCCGGCGAATTCTCATCGATGCCCAATGGGTCATGCTAACGACAACCGATGTCACATTTGCACCATGATTTGCCGAAAACCTCAGAACTGAGGATTCCTGCTAAACTGGCTGGTATGTGGCGAGCAACAGGCGCGCCAAGACAGAACGAGGTGAACCACTGTGGCGGACGGTGATGGCGGGCGGCAGAACCGCCTGGAACGGCGCAAACAGCAAACCCGCGCCGCATTGATCAAGGCCGCGCAGGCCTTCATTGCCGCAGGCAAGCTGAATGTGCCGGTGCTGGACATCACCCAGGCCGCCGATGTGGGCATGGGGTCGTTTTACAACCACTTCGACAGCAAGGAGGAGCTGTTCCAGGCGGCGGTCACCGACGTCTTCGACGCCCACGGGGCGCTGCTTGACAGCCTGCCCGAGGTGGAGGACCCGGCCGAGACGTTTGCGCGGAGCTTCCGGTTGACCGGTCGGCTATTTCGGCGCCGCCCGCAAGAAAGCCGTGTGCTGCTCAATGTCGGCCTGGGACCAATCCTGTCGGAGCGCGGCCTGGCGCCGCGGGCGCTGCGCGACATCATCGCCGCCAACCGGGCCGGTCGCTTCCGTGTCGCTGATCCCCAACTCGCGCTGGCCATGGCCACCGGAGTGTTGCTGGCGCTAGGTCAACTGGTGCAAGACCAGCCGGAGCGCGACGACGCGCAGGCCAGCGACCAGATGGCCGAAGATCTGCTATGCATCTTCGGGCTACCGGCTGCGGAGGCCCACGAAATCTGCTGCCGACCCCTCCCCGAAATTGCCGGCATCACCGGTAACGGGTCGGCGGCGCGATGGAGGGCGCCGGTCATTCCGCGGTCCCGGTCCACATAGTGAAAGCGGGCGGATGCTCGGCTACGCCAAGGCATCGATGACCTTGGACGTGTACGCAGACTTGTTCGAACGGGATGTCCTCGCCAGCCTCAATCAGTTGGATGTACGGCTTCCTGAATGAGTGTCGAATGGCTAGCTCATAGAACACATTGGCGTTGTGTCCGGTCAGGTCGGCGATCAACAGGTCAGCTTCGATCCACCTTCATTAGCCAATTCGCGCACCCCTGGCCATATCCAACTCAGCCACGCTTACGTCCGGCCGCGTACCGGTCGGCGATCCGCAGGGGCGGCACATTCGTCGGAGAAGGGCCTCGCGGAATTAGATGGCCAGGGTTAGTTGTGCGTGCGGGCACAGAGCATTCTCTTCTTTCGTCCAGCGCTGCCAAGCTGAATACGCTGCGCGCACTCCCTATGCAAGCCTCGGTGGGGACCGCCAGGAGGTACCAGCGGGGTTTCCAGTCCGCCATCCCGCCGAAGCGTTGCAGCGCAGCGCCTAACAGCGCCGGGCGGTGATTCCACCGAACCAGAGACAGGTCATCGCCCTCGATGCGCACCAGCCCGTCGTCATCGACCACTGCGGTGACGGGAATGACTACCGACGGCTCCCGCATGGAGTGGTTGAAATGGATCCAGTGAATCAGGTGGCCCGGACCGTATGAGGCGCACTGCTTATCGGTACCCGAAAGATCCCAGACATACCCGGACATGGAGACTCCATAGTTTCGAGCCTCCGCAAGGGAGGCGCTCTTGCGGCACCGGTTGGTGCCCGCCGCTTCGTCATCCGAGCCACCCAACGAGCGTGGGGTTGGCGTGCCGTCCAGTCGGAGCTTGTCGACGGCAACTCGTGAAGCAAGGTCATTCTACGGAGACGAACCGACACGGTGCTGGACAGAAGACATAAACAACGAAGAAGCGCACCACACCAGCGCATTGAACTGGTTCCATTCCAGTATCGCGCACCAGTATCATCGCAGGTCAAGGCATATTTTCGCGCTGATTCTCGACGGCGCTGCCGATATGCTGCCAATGCAACGGCAGCATAGCCGGATTCCATTCCGGCGAATCGGGGCGAGCCGAGTTACTTCATGCAAGGAACGGGCTCGGACTTTCGGCCCTGGAGCTGAGCAAAGACGCGGTTGGTCCTAGCCAGCACTCACGCGAATGGGTACTGTCTCCGGTCATGCGTAGCGCGATACTGGCGCTGGTGTTGATGGTTGGTTTGCTGGCCGCACCAAGGGCCTCGGCTGATCCGGTCAGCACTCCGGCGCCAAGCTCGCCGGAAGGCCAGGCGATCCTGGCGCCGGCCCTCGCAGACCTCAACAACCAGCTCCAGAAACCGGCGAACCTCGACGGCACCATGCTGAGGACATCCCAGGGCTGGGCTTTCGTCCAGGGTCAGATCAAGGGGCCGGACGGTCAATGGATCGACTATTCCGGCACGCCGTTCGCCATCGGGAACCATTCGAAGAAGTATCTGGCGCTGGTGCGCGGCAGCGGTCAGAGCTGGCAACTGGTCACCAGCAAGGTCGGCCCGTCCGACGTCGCGTGGGCGAATTGGAGCCAAGAGTACGGCGCCCCGGCCGAGATCTTTCCGCCAAGCTGATTGAGCCGCCGCTTCGCCTGCACAGCCAGCAAATAGTCTCCTTGACTTCCGCTTGGCCGTTGCCAGGGAGATTTACGGCAACGCTCGCTATATGTGCATGAATGCTTACCGATGTGCTGGGCGGTAACCTAGCCGGCCCCGGCAACCCGTCGAGGACCGGGGCCGGTTGCGGCTCGGGCGCGCCCCCACCCGCTGACGAGGTGTGGGCCGGTCGCGCCCGGCCTGGAAAGCAGGCGAAGCAACATACCGGCAGTAATTCTTTCGCCTTGAAAAACCCTACTATTCGGCTAGCGCAATGCTACGAATGCTGTCACCGCTGTAACCAGCGGCGGCAGAGTGCCGTCGTCTTCCAGAGAAAAGGAATCCCAACATGAAGACGAGAGTATTGATGGCCACCGCAGCCCTGGCCGCAGCTGTGATGTGGACCGCACCCTCGGCCTCGGCTAGCACCCCCTATTGCGATGCGCTCCCGCCCAAGGACGCTCACGAGTGCAACTGCGGCTTCGACTTCGCCCCGGGTAGTCAGGAGCTTCATGATTGCATGTCGGGAAATGCGGCTGTGGTTCCAGCACCACCGGCTGCGCCCGGCCCGTAGAGCGGGTCCGACCACCGACACACGCCGCCAAACCCACAGCGGCGTCGGGGCGGGGGTCGTCGCCACTTGCCGGCGCTCACCGAACGCACCGCGCCGTCCATCCACGTCGCCGAAACACCCGAGGGGTTGGACCCGGTAGGGGCGCGGCGGTTGACGGCCGGGCTGATGGATGCGGCCGACCTGATCGACCCCAAAACCTACGACTAGAACCCCTCGCCAATGTGGCGGGGTTGGTGGGGTGCGGCGGGCGCCGAGGAACACGGCGGCGCCCTCTAAGCGTTCCTCGCGAAGTGATGTCATTGGGTACCTCCATAGCGATCCGGCCGCGCACACAGCGCAGCACAACAAATGGAAAATTGGATTCGCTCGGCAGGTGACGGGCGGAATTTGGGTTGGCCCGAGCAACGTTCGCCCGGACGGACCCGCACCGATGGCCCACTTCCAAGACAGGGTTGACGCGGCGGACCCCGTTGGCCCGATGGCCGTTCGGACGGGCGGAACCCCGCCGCGTCACCTTCGTGTCCTGTTGTCAAGGAGGACAGGACAGGCCCAATTCTACGACGGCGGCCTATCCGACCAACAGGTTTCATCCGACTGACCAGCCATCCCCGGATCGACCTCAATGAACCCGGTCGGGCGGCCGAACTAGTGAATGAGGGCGCCGGGGTGAAGTGCCGTCGCCGCCGCGCCGACCTACGCTCCGCGCATGCGCGAAATCGAGACCATCGACTCCGAGCTGCGATTGGTGGCGGCTCTTCGCCGTGCGGCTCGGGGGCGGGGTGGGCCGCTGCCGTTGATAGCTGTCGCGGATGCTCTCCGCCAGCACGCTCGGTAGGACAACGGCGCCGATCTGTACGAGAATGAAGCGATGCGACTGCTTGCAGTGCTTGCGAGCTTCGCCGCTGTAATCGGCCTGGCCGTGCCGGCGCACGGCGATCCCAGCGGCGACGATGCAGACTTCCTCGCCGCGCTCATCGGCCTGGTCCCACGCGGTCATCGCAGCCCGAGCTAGCGAGGGCGCCGAAATGTTCTGCGGTTAAGGCAGATACCGGGTCGGCAGTGGCCGGCACAACTCTCGTCGTCCGGACCGCGCCGGCGTCAGACGAGCCGCCGGGTGCTCGGCAAGGCGTGTTGCGCGTCTTGCACCGGCCTGCTCAGATCCTCCCGATGGAGCAGATGCGTGGGCGGGTCGGGTAATGCCACACTGCGAGTGACCCGCAGCGCGCTGTTGACATGAACCAGCTCCCCTGGTTCGAGCAGACGCCAACGCGTGTCGTCGTCCATCGGTTCGGATGCGAACACCACGGACGGCCGGGTGCACAAACGTTCCGACCGCGCGTGAATTCGCTTGGTGCGTAAGTCGAATTCGGGACGGGGTGACGCTGTTTGGGGTTCGTCGTGGCGTTCCAAGGCATAGAGCTCATGGGACTCCGGGTATCGCAGCGCCCACATGTCCGTGGCCGTGCTCAGCAGCACGTTGACCGCATAGATCGGCACATTAGCCGCGAGCCACTTCATGGCATCGACCAGACCCGCTGTCACGTCGCCCTCGCGTGCGCGTATCGAGGCGGTGATCAACGCGAACACCCGCTCGGAGTCGGTGTCGCCCCATACCAAATCGTCGGTGCCGACCTCGTGTAGCCGCTCGTCGAGGACATCCAGCCCTTCGACCACACCGTTATGCGCGAAGATCCGGCCGTCCTGCAAAAACGGATGGGTGTTGCGGACGTCGAGCGAACCGGTCGTCGCATAACGAACATGGGCGATGAACGTCGTGCCGGTCATCTGGTGAGCTTCGGTGGCAAAGGTGGCGTCCCGCCAGGCCGCGATCGGCTGCTTGTGTACCTGGGGCCGGCCGTGCTCGTCGAAGACACCCAGGCCCGTGCCGTCCGGGTTCCTCCTGCTCTGCTTGGCCAGGCTTTCGGGGGCGTCTAGCAACCAAAATGTCGCGGTGCACACGTCTGTCCCGGCGTGCAGGCCAAAGAGTCGACACATGACTCGACCGTACCGAAGACGGCGGCCACGTCAGGCCGTCAGGATGGTCGCCAGATCCTGCAGTGCTTGCCGCGCGTAGCCTTTCCACACCCTGCCGAACACCGGCAGCAGCCAGGAGGTCAGCGGCGACTTCGAATGGATGTTCCAGCGCCAGGTGACTTCGGTGCCGTCCGCGACGGGTGTGAAGATCCACTCGCCTCCGACGTGGTTGACCAACAACGCCATGGGACCACTGATTTCGGTGAGCCGGTAGCCGAATGATCGCGGCGGGTCGACGCTGGTCAGTTCCTCGCGCATGCTGGCGCCACCGGCCAGTCGCACGGCGCGGGTCTGGCCCGCAGCGTCCCACGCACCCGTCTGCTCACGCACCTCCTTGACCGGCGGGATCGGCCCGTGCCAGCGCTTGAAGATCTCTGGAAGCGGAGCCGGCAGCGTGCGGTGAAAGGCTTGGGCGGCGGGGACGGGTATGACTCGGGATTCCTCGACGACGAGCGACTGTGCCATTGGGGTAACGGCTTTCAACTATCTGTCCGTAGGCCGGCGGCGGCGCGGCCGGTGAAGAGCGGCAGATCGAAGAAGCTTTGGATACCCGCCGGCGCGGCACACGTTGCGGGGATGGCATTCACGCAATGAGCTGCGGTCGCGACAATTCCCGGATTGCTTTTCAGCCCTGCCTCCACACTCTCCGGCTGCCATCCCTTGACCGTCACAAAGGCATCCGGGTTGCCGTGCACTTCGATCTCGTAGCGTTCTCCTGCCGGGCCGAAAGACCAAGGTGGATCAAGGTTTTCCTCACCCATCAGCCAGTTCACGGTGATACGGACGACCACGTTCTCGCCGACGACTGCCTCCCAGTGGAAGCGACGCCCGGCGACCTGCCCGGGCTCGATCGCCCCAATGGGCGACGCGATCGGCGCGGTCGCGACGGCAACCTCCTGCGACGAGTGGATTTCGGGATCGGCGGCGAAGCCCAACCGGTCGACGCACAGCCGGACCGACTGGATAAAGCCGCCGTCGAGCAGTTTTTGCATCGGCCCGGTCAACGCGCTGTCCGGTGTTCCGCCGAAGCCCATCACATAGCGCAGCACATCCGGTGCACCATAGGTACGAAGATCTGAAAACTCTTCGGAGCGAACGAAAGTCACGCCGGTAGACATCACCGAAAACAGCAGCGGGAACAGCTCGGTGGCCGCCCCGGGCCCGATGCCCGCGCCATGCAGCGTCGCATTGCCGGCCTGCGCGGCGATTTCCAGCGGGGCGCCCTCCTTTTCGCTCGGGTAGAACCAGCCGAGCGGGGTGACGACATTCTTCCCGGAGCGCAGCAGTGCGGCGACTTCGTCGACGTTGGGCAACAGCGGTGCGTAGATCACCGCGTCGGCGTCCAGCGCAAGCACGTCGTCGATGTTGTTCGTCGCGGTCACTCCCAGCGGCGACGTACCGATGATCTCACCGACGTCTTTGCCGGCCTTGGCTTCGGAATGCACCCAGCAGCCGACAAGTTCGAGTTCGGGATGATCCAGTACACCTTTGATCGCCGCCACACCGACCGACCCGGTTGCCCATTGAATGACCCGCAGACTCATGAACTCGTTCTACACCATCGGCGCGAGCAGCCGTCATTCGCGAGCCTCGACCACCCAGTAGCCACGCTCGGCATATCGCGACCGGATGGTTTTCTTGTCGTACTTGCCCACACTGGTCCGCGGGATCTCGTCGACGAACGTCCACCGTTCCGGCAGCCACCAACGAACGACCTTGTCCGCAAGAAACATTCGCAGATGCTCGGCACTGACCGACGTGCCTTGCTTGGTTACGACGACTGCAAGCGGTCGTTCCTGCCAGCGCTCGTCGGGAACCCCGACGACCGCTGCCTCTAGCACATCGGGGTGCCCGATCAGACAGTTCTCCAACTCGACCGAGGAGATCCATTCCCCGCCGGACTTGATGACATCTTTGGCCCGGTCGGTCAGGGTCACGAAGCCCTGCTCGTCAATACGGCCAACATCCCCGGTGCGCAACCAACCGGAATCGAACTTGGACTGGTCTCGTCCCCGGTAATAGGCACCGGTGATCCACGGGCCGCGAACCTCCACCTCGCCCACGGCTTTGCCGTCGGTGGGCAGCACGTCGCCGTGGTCGTTGACGATTCGGGCTTCCACACCGCACAGCGGTCGTCCCGCGGTACCGCGATACGCCCAGTGCTGCTCCTCAGGCGCTCCCCGCGGTGGCCACGCCATGGTGGCCAGCGGCGATGTTTCCGTCATGCCCCACAGCTGCCGGATCTGGACGTCGTGTCGTTCTTCGTAGATCCGCATCAGCGACACCGGAACGGCCGAGCCGCCGCAGATCACCAGCCGCAGCGACGAGATGTCGTGGTCCGGGTCCTTCTCCAGGCAATGCATGACGTCGTTCCAGATGGTCGGCACCGCGCCGGCCACCGTGGGCCGTTGCGTTTCGATCATGTCGATCACCGACCGAGGGTCAAGGTGGCAATCGGGTAACACCAAGTCGGCGCCTGCCATCAACGCCGCGTACGGCAACCCCCACGCGCTGGCATGGAACATCGGCACGATCGGCAGCACGCTGTCGCTGGAGCCGAGCCCGGTGGCGTTGCCCGCACAGGCCGCCATCGTGTGCAGGTAGCTCGAACGGTGGCTATAGACGACGCCTTTGGGGTTGCCGGTGGTGCCGCTGGTGTAGCACATGGCGGCCGCCGATTTCTCGTCGATCTGCGGCCAGTCGAACTCGGTCGACTGGCCGCCGATCACCTCGGCGTACCGCAGCACGGTCTTGCCCGATTCCTGCAGCGGCGAAAGGTCTCCCTCCCCCACCGCGATCACGGTATGGACGGTGTCGAGGCTGGGCAGGATCGGCCCCAGCGATTTAGCTAACGACATGTCGAACAAGATGACCTGGTCTTCGGCCTCGTTGGCCACATAGGCGATCTGCTCGGGGAAGAGCCGGATGTTGAGGGTATGCAGAACCGCGCCCATCGACGGCACCGTCAGGTAAGCCGTCAGGTGCTCAGTGTTGTTCCACATGAACGTGCCGACCCGCTGGTCCCCGGTGATGCCGATCCCGCGCAGCGCGTTCGCCAACTGGGCGGCGTGTTGACCCACTTCGCGGTAGGTGGTGTGCCGGTAGCCGGCGCCCGTGGCAGTGGTGACCGTGCGCGCCCCGTGGACACCGCAGGCGTAGCGCAAGATCGCGGCGATCGTCAACGGAAAGTCCTGCATTGTGCTGTCCATCGATGTACCACCTTATGGGTCTCGGCGCAGCACCGCCTGATGATCAATCGGGCGAATGCTATCGCCACGCGCAAATATGAGAAACGGGTTCCCCCGACAACGCGCGTTTTACCCAGGCGCCGGGCTGTCGCTGATTGCGCGGCTATGCGAGTGCCGGCTCGTACTGCAGCAGCTCGGGCGTGACCCAGTCGGTCGGAATTTGAGTCTCGGGCGCCGGGCTCTCGATACCCAACGCGACTATCGAGGCGACCGCGGCCACGGTGACCGCGCCCGAGTAGTCGGCGATGTACAGGTATTTTGCGTCCGGGCTTTCGACCATGCATGACGGCTGATTCGTCACTGTCACGGTGCCGACGACGTCGTGGGTCAGGGTGCAGAACACCGCGATGCCGTCGTCGCTGACCAGGTAGGCGCGATCGCCGTCGCGGCTGAGCGTCAAACCGGTGAGAATGCCACTGATCTCGCCGATCTTGCGCGTGCCGATGATCTTGTTGGTGCGAGTGTCGATAACGTCGACCACTGCGCCCAACTCGGGAGCGCAACTGGCCACGTAGGCGATGGCACCGTTGGGGGAAAGTGCGACGTCGCGGACGGGCAAACCGATCTCAACCGTGTCGATGACGTGCAAACCGGTTTGCTCGGCGTTGCCCCGCGATGCGGTGAAGCTCTGTCGGCGCCAGCTCGAGCGTCCGGCACCGGGCTCGTTGGACTGCGGGTGCGTGCCGATCACGACCACCCGACCGCCGGCCGGCCCGTTGGTGCCGACGTACAGACGGCCCCCGTCAGGGCTGACGCGCACGCATTCCGTGGTGGTTCCCGGCGTGGTTGCGACCTCGAGCGCCTCGACGTGGCCGGTCATGGTGTCCAAAACGGCGACGTCAGCACCGCCAGCGTCATTTCGGCTGGCGTAGACATACCTTCCGTCGGCGCTTACCCCCAGGTCGCTGACACTGAGCGTCAGCGGATTAGTCGCGACAACCGTGTTGGTGGGCACGTCGATGACTCCGATCGCGTCATACGCCGTTGACACCGTGCTGACATATGCGCGCTCGGCATCCGCGCTGCCCATGGCGATCGCGAACGGTTCGTTGAGGTCGGCGACGGTGTCTACAACCCGGCAGGTGTCGGTGTCGATGACCGAGACGCTGTCGCGACCGTAGTTGGTCACCAACAGTCGGCTGCCATCGGGGCTGGTCGCAATGCCGCTGATGGGGCCGTTGTTCACGGCGATTTCAACGACGATCGGGAAACCCGGTGCGGCGCCGATCTCGAGGACCTGGCCATCCCGGCCGTCACGGGCGGCCTTCCGGCCTCTCACATTGCGCATGCTGGTACCGCCTTTCGTCGGGTGTCCATGCGCGCGACAGCTCTCGCGAGGGCTCTGCGCGACACAGGATCAATCGGATTCCAGCACCTAAAGGTGACTGCTTTGGTCAAATTTTAGCGACGGAATTTCGGTGAAAAAGAATTCAATTTGACCACTGTTACCCACGTCACGCCGTCGGCCCAGGCTGCGCTTAGAGGGCGCTTATGACGCAAATGTCGCCGTGCTCGACAGCGAACGCTACAGGCGGCTTCTAACAGTCTTTCCATGGGCGCCCGCTAACTACCGGAACACCAACCTCACTAGTCACCGATTAAGAAATCCTTAGAATTATTCGTAAAAGAGGCAAACGTCACATTTATGCGCTGTCGCGCGTGTCGATGGCCGAATCAATTCGCTGAGCGCGACGGTAGAACGCCGAATCTGATCGCAGCAGCTAACCGCTCGATCACGCCCGCGAGGAGTACACAAGCCTGCCGCCCAGGCTCGATCTCTCAAAATGGCCGTAGGACAGTCGAATCAGGAAGCCGCACACTAGATTTCCCGGCTCAACCAAAACCGGCGCGTCGAAGAGCATTGTCCTGATAGAGCTTATCGGCGGTCGAAGTCAAAGCGCATCGTGGTCGCGTTCCCCGGTCCGTATGCGGACCAGACTCTCCACCGGAGTAACCCAGACCTTGCCGTCGCCGATCTTGCCGGTGCGGGCCACCCGAATGATGGCGTCAACGACTCGTTGGGCGAACTCGTCGTCGACCACGATGTCGATACGGGCCTTCGGCACGAAGTCGACCGAGTACTCGGCTCCGCGGTAGACCTCGGTGTGGCCGCGTTGCCTGCCGTAGCCCTGGACTTCGGTGAGGGTCAACCCCAGCACACCGGCGGACTCAATGGCATGCCTGACGTCATCGATCGTGAAGGGCTTGACGATCGCCGTGACCAGCTTCATGGCGTCAACCGTCGACCGGCTCGGAGGGTTTGGTGGCCACCGCATCAGCACCCGTTGCCACTAACGAGTCAACCCGCCGGCCCGTGACGAGTGCTTCGTCGGGGTAAGCCTCTTCGTCGTGCACACCCAGGTCGCCGGTTTCCAACACCTCGTCGGGCAACCGTAACTTCATAAAGAGGCCAAGGACTCTCAAGATGACGAAGGTGACGAAGGCATCCCAGACGATGACCGTTCCCGCCGCCCCGGCCTGGATCAATATCTGTTTGGGATGATGGCCCCACAGCCAACCCGAGAAGGTCACGTCCGGCCCGGTGCTGCCGCCCAGATATTCGACGATGTGCGGGTCTGCGAGCACCCCGACGAGCAACCCGCCCGCCAGGCCCGCTACGCCGTGGGTGTGGAACACGCCCAGGGTGTCGTCGACCTTCTTGAAGGGCCTAGTCCTGCCGAGCCAGTTCCAGGACATCCAGACCAGGGACGAGGCGACGACGCCGATGATCATCGCGCCGAAGCTGTTGACGAAGCCGGCCGCCGGGGTGATCGCGACAAGACCGGTGATCATGCCGTTCACGGCGCCGAGGAATGTCGGCTTGCGCTGCTTGCTCGCGAAAATGTCCCAGAGCACCCACGTGAGCAACGCGACGGCGGTGGTGAGGTTGGTGTTCAGCACCGCCAGCGATGCGTCTGCGCCCGAGAAGTACGGGTCACCGCCGTTGAACCCGTTCCAGCCCAACCACAGGACGCCGGCGCCGACCGCGGCCAGCGGAAGGTTGTTGGGCACAGCGTGTTCCCGATCACGCCTCAACCTCGGACCGATGACCGCGGCGGCGACGAATCCGGATGTTCCGGCGGCGAGGTGAATCACGTACCCACCGCTGTAGTCCAGAGCACCTGCGTGTGACCACCAGCCACCGCCCCACAACAGGAACGCGTTGACCGAGTAGGCGAACGTCGACCACAGCGGCACGAAGATCAGCCACACCTTGAAGTTCATCCGGCCGATCACGCTGCCGAGGAACAGCAGCGGGGTGATGGCGGCGAAGACGAACTGGAAGTAGGCCAGCGTGGTCTCCGAGAAGCGGAACGACGGCATGGTGCCGTCCAGCAACGGGATGTAGGCGATCTGCTGGTTGTTACTGCTCAGGATGGTTCTGGGTTTCCCCACCGCCGATTGCAGGATGCCCGGGCCGAGTTTCAGCGGCTCGCCGAAGCCCATCTTGAAGCCCCACAGCACCCACACGACCAGCACCAGCGCGAATCCGCTGAAGGCCATCAGCATGGTGTTGACGGCCCATTTCTTCTGGACGAGGCCGCCGTACAGAACGGCGATGCCTGGAATGCTCATCAGGCCGACGAGAGTCGCCGCCACCAACTGCCAGGCGTTGTCTCCGGAATTTAGCCAATCGGGATAGGGCAACATGGTTCAGACACACTCCAATTCGAGGCAATGGGCTAATCGAAATCAGCCGCGGTGTGAAGTGACGCCGTGGACGGGTGAAGCCTCGAATTTAAATGTTTCGGGGGTGTGTGCGGCGGTTTAAATATTCATTTCGGTTCGCGCCGCCACCCGGGGCGGTTAGCCGAACTGGGTCTGCGGTCGGGGCAGGGCGGCACCGTCGACGGTGATGTCGAGCTTCTCGTTGTAGAACGCCACGAGGCCGGCGATCTGGCCGACGGCCGGCAGCGGGTAGTGGTACGCCCACGCGAGGTCGGGATGCACAGTGTCGCCAACCCGCACCGACCAGTAGCCCGACGTCACTCCTTTGTACGGGCACAGCGTCTGCGTCAGGCTGGGCTCCAGATGCTCGAAGGCGATGTCGGTCGGATCGATGTAATACCTTGTGGGCAAACCAGTTTCGAAAAGCAAAACCGGCGACCGGGTGTCGGCGAGCACAACCCCGTCGAGTTCCACCCGGACGTGCCGGTGTGAGCGCAGCGCGTCGACGCGAGAATACGGATTGCGCGGGTGGCCGTAGATCGGCTCGTCTTCCTCAAACCACCGCAACGGATTCCATTCGAATCGCACGGTGCCCGCCACGGGGCTGTCGCTGCCTATGTCGAACACTCGGGCCGCCGATTGGTAGGTTTGGCCGGCGCCGACCAGGGAGTGCAGCCGCGACGGGCCCAGCTGCACTGTCTGCGGATGGTTCTCGTCACGCAGGAACCCGTCTCGGACATCAGCCAATGGCACGTAATACGCTGGGTAATAAGGCAATTCCCACACGTAGCAAGCCGCGGTGGTGTCGAAAACCAGTTCGTGGCCGAGAAAGCCTCGGACCCGGCGCGGCGCGGGCTCGATCCGTCCACGCGTGGCAGCCATTTGGGGGTAGTCACGGTCCCTAATGTCGCTAGCCATGTGACACCTACTGATCCTTCGAGGCCAGCCCGGCCGGCGCATGGGCGATCGCTTTTCGGATGGCGTCGGCCAACGCCAGCGCGCTCTCCTCGGTGAGTTCGAGGGCAACCCGTGCCGACGGGCCCAGCTGCGGATTGATGACGTCGATGTTGACCGTGTGGCCATAGGGCGCATGCACGGGATGGTCGAGGTACCCCGTCGCGCGGTTGGCGCTGAACCATCCCGCCGCGCTCTTGCCGCTGCCGTCGATCTCGACGTGTTCGGTGAGATATGTGCACATGGCTTCCAGACACCTAGCCTTTCAGGTGGGTGGCGAAGAACTCGTCGATGTGACGCCAACCGTCAACCGCGGCATCCACCCGGTACACCGGCCGGTCGACGGAGAAGAATGCGTGGCCCGCGCCCTCGTAGGAGTGAAACTCATGCGGCTTGTCCAGTTTGGTCAGCTCGGCGTCCAGCACGGCCACCGCAGCGGGTGCGGGGAACCGGTCCTCGAGCCCGAATAGGCCCAGCAGCGGGCAGCTCAGGTTCGATGCCAGGTTCAGGATCGGTTTCATGGCCTTGGGCATGCCCTCGGGCGGTTCCTCGACGATGAAGGCGCCGTAGCAGTCCACCGCGGCGTCGAACTGCAACGAGCACGCCGCCAGATATGCGTGCCGCCCACCCGAGCAGTGTCCGATGACACCGAACTTCCCGTTCGCGCCCGGCAATGAACGCAGGTGCTCCACCGCTCCGGCGACATCGCCGACCAGTCGCTCATCGGGGACCCCGCCGGCGGCCCGCACCGCCGCGGCGGCATCGTCGGGTGCGGCGCCCGGGGCCTCGCGTGAATACAGGTTCGGGGCCACCGTGTGATAGCCGTTGACCGCGAGCCGCCGCACGAACTCTTTGGTCTCCCGGTCGTAGCCGGGCATGTGGTGGACCCAGACGATTCCGCCGCGCGATCCCTCGGCAAGCGGCTCGGCTAGTGGCATAGCCCGGTAGGCCTCGATCTCGTCGCCACCGTGGCCGGTGATGGTGATCGTTTCTGCGCGAATGGCATCTGGGCTGAACGCATTCATCGCGTGCTCCTTGTTTGGCCGCAAACAGGATGCGGGGCGCGTGCGGCTCGTCTTGGTCGCCCCGCCGCCACCAACCTATCCGAACTGCGTGTGGGGCGGACGCGGACGGATTGGCAAACGGCCCATACCCATACCGCGAATCGATTACCGTCTAGCTCATGTCGCTTCGGCGCGAGAGCCCGATTCGCGGGCGGCGGCTGCGGCTCGGCGAAGCGCTGGGAGAGCGCTTCGCGATGAGTCCGATCGGCCGCCAGTTCCTGCTGCACCTCGCCCCCCGCATCGACAAAGTACTAATCCCGTGGACGAACGGGCGTTTGAGCTCGGCGGGTATCGACATGGTCGGTCTTGTCACCACTACCGGCGCCAAGTCCGGACAGCCGCGTACCCAGCCGCTGGTACTGATCGACGACCCTGACGGCCTGCTGGCCATCGGATCCAACTATGGCCGGCCTGCGCATCCGGCCTGGTCTGCCAACCTGTTGGCAGACCCCGAGTGCACGGTTGAGTTCAGGGGTCCGCCGGAGCGGTACCGGGCGGAATTGCTCACCGGCGACGCCCGCGCCGCAGCATGGGACACGGCCGTCGATGTCTACCTCGGCTATGACAGTTACCGCACCAGCTGCGCACCTCGCGAGATCAGGGTCTTCCGCCTCCGGCCCATCGGCGCCTGACAGCACGCCGCGGCAGAACGGCTCAGCCGACCGAGATCGGAATCGTCACCGATTCCGTTTTAGCGGGCAGCTTGGTCATGTCGACGGCCAAGATCTCGCCGCTGTCCTGAGTGCCGTTGGGCAGCATCTTGGGCCTGAGTTTGAACGGCGGGATGTCGGAAGCCGGCCCGGCCAGCCCGAAATCGCTGTCGTTGGCGAGCATCAGCGTATTTCCACCGTCCCTGCTGATGACGCCCTCGATCTTGTCGTGCCCGAAGAAATCACCGTTGGCGGACAGCGAACGCACCAGATCGCCGACATCGAGTTTGAGCGTCTTGGCGGCCAGGGTGATCCCGGCGACCTTGAGCTTGTCCGCGGCAGCCGCGTCGGTGCTGACGCCGACAAAGGTCTCGAGCGGAACACCGTTGATGAGCAGGCCGCCGGCGTCGGCATGATAAGACGTTTCCGGCACCGTCGAGTGGGGGCCGACATCGGTGGCCCCGGAGATGTCGGCGACGTAGATCTTCTTGTTGCCGTCGGGCGCAGCGGCGTTGTCATGCTCGTCGATCAGGAACGTGGTGGGGCTCAGCGCGGTGATTTCCGACACCGCCACCTTCGTCTGCTGCGGATTGGCGAGCGGATACAGGTACTCGTGCATGTTTGTGCGGTCGGCGAGGTTGATGGTCACGATCCGGGTGACGGGGACGGACTTGGACGCACCGACCAGGCCGGGTGTGTTGAGGGCCGACTGCATGATGCCCACCAACGTCGTGCCGTCGGGAGTGATCGTCAGCCCCTCCATGCCCTCATTCGGGCTGCGCAACGAGAGCTCTTTGGGCAGGGTCCCATCGAACGGCGAAAGGCGTTCCAGCTCCTTGCCTTTGGCATCGAAATGGACAACGAAGGGGCCGTACTCGTCGGACACCCAGAAGGTCCCGTCGGGCATGGCGACCAGCCCTTCGCTGTCCAGGCCATGATCGGAAAGCGCCAACGGATTGCAGTTGAGGTCCACCAGTGTCTCGCCAGTGGACGCTTGCGGGTCGATGAGCCCCACCACGGGCGCACCGTCTTTTCCGGTCAGCGTGATGATCTGCTCCAGCGACGCCACGCCGCCGGCCAGTTTGAGCTTGGCGATCTGCGGGTGGAAGTTGGGCACCGGCAGCACCTTTTCGCCGGGGGTAGGCCCATCGACATTAGGGCCACGGTCGGTGAGGCCGTAGATCTCATCGGCGCTGCCCGGCACCGCAGCGATCGCAGACCCATGCGCATTGGCCTGTACGGCGACCTCGCCGATGATGGTCAACGGCGACTGGTCCTCGGCGTAGAGCCTGACAGCGGGGCTTACGGTGACCGGAATCTGATCGGCTCCGGTAAACCCGCTGTCGGGGGTGTAAATCATTGCCCCGTATGCGCCGTACGCGATGCTGCCGTGCGCGGGCTTGCCAAACGCCACCGGTGTCACGCCGTTGGTGGCGGCCAACAACTGGCCCGGAGAGATGGTCAGAACCTTTCCGGGTTTGGTGCTCAGCTTCCCGTCGACCGGCTGCGCAGGCTCGGTGGTCGACGCGTCCAGCGACGAGCACGCAGCCACTGCAAATAACACCGTCCCCATCGCGACCGCCCAGCAGTTGTTTGCGATGCGCACGACTTACCAAGCTAATTTGCCGCGCGGATGAGCGCGAGCAAATCGCCGACGATGCGCGCGGGGTCCTGGTTTTTTTCAGTGTGCCTTGTCGCGCACTTTGTAGGTCGAGGGCCACGACTTTCGAGACTCGTCTCCGGTCAGGGGAGTCCCCATTCCTCCGACCTTGACGCGGTAGGCCTCCTTACCCGGCCCGACCTCGCGGTTGGCGTGTTCCTGGGCGAGGTAGTACAGCTCATCGATGGTGGCTTCGTCGTAGGCAACGAACGAGGTTTCCCGCGCGACGTCTTCGATGCCGACGAGCATCCGGTCGGGCAGGTAGCGCGACGCCAGGACCGCCATGCCCAGCAGCGAGAACGGAATGACCCAGTAACAGACGAACGACAGTGGAGTCTTGGTGTCGAGGATCGTGGCTTCTTCTCCGCCGAGGCGCTGCACAATCGGTGGGATCGCCGACGACACCGTCATACCGGCAAAGGCCACGATCCAAATCCAGGTCACGACCGTGACGATCCGGCCGAACAGCTCGGTCTTGACAACGTCGGCAGGCTGTTCGGCTGCGGCGAACTCACGCACGAACGGCTTGCCGATCAGCAGGCTAACCAGCGCCACCAGGAAAATTCCGGCGTTGCTCAGCGGCTGTATCCACCCCTGCATGAAGGTGTCGCTTACCGTAAACGTGAGCACGGTCAGCACCAAAAACGTTGCGACAGCACCTATGTCGAGCGTACGACCGGGCTTCCCGGTAACGCGCCCGATCACAAACACGGCGACGGCGATCGCCAGCGCGACCAACACGGCCGCCTTGAAGGGGACGTTACCGACAAGCACCCAGTAAACGATCCACGGCGCGAATCCAAAGAGCATGCCCACGGTGGGTCAGTGTATGGCCGGCGGTTCCCGCCGCCGCGACCGCCGTTACCGGCGGTGGCCGGCGTTTGAACGGTGTCGTCGTGGGTGACCGGACGGATCAACAGCGGAGTGCCCACCCCGCCACCCGCAGCGACAAGCGAGCCCGGGTAGCCGATCTAGCTACTTCGACCTGAAAAAGTCGGGGCGTGGCGGTCCCTGAGCCGGGGGTGTTTGGACGAGAGGATGGCCTCAACCCCTTGGGCTAGAAGGGATCG
>Ga0210393_10000935_pt1 | contig 25147 bp, 19 predicted proteins | sample IncBWC27OmetaG_FD_160068 | JGI IMG/M metagenome (GOLD analysis project Ga0210393, IMG submission 160068) | Forest soil microbial communities from Barre Woods Harvard Forest LTER site, Petersham, Massachusetts, United States - Inc-BW-C-27-O ... | reverse complement strand
GAGCTTCTCGGTGTGGTACTGCGCCAGCGCTTCCTGCGTGATCAGCGGATGCGTTTCGCAGTGGCCCAAATATCCCGGAGGCGATCCAATCAATTTTGCAATCTCGTGCGAGTGCTGAAACTCCGCGCAATCCACCTTGATCCCAGCGCGCGGATCGCCATACAGCACTTCGGCCGTCGCTTCCACCACCCGCGTTTTCCCCGCGCCCGTCGGCCCCAAAAACAGCAAATTCCCCACCGGCTGTCCCGGCGAATTCAACCCGGCGCGAAACACCTGGTACAAGTCCACCACCGCTTGCACTGCTTCGTCCTGCGCCACAATCTTCCGCCGCAACCCTGCCTCAAAATCCCGCGACTCAGTACTCCGGCGTGCCGGATCCAATTGGCGTTCTACAGCGGCGTCCATTGTGCTGTCCCTCCCGCCGGCCTCCCGGCCCTCCCCAATGGCGCGTTCACGACCTCGAACCGCGCCGCTAATAGACCTGCAGACGTGCGGCCAAAGTGCACTCCTAGAGTCCTCACCAACACACCTGTAATCAGTGGAATGAGAGACCTCTCAGGCAGGGCTCCGCGAACCGAAAGCGGAATTGATGTTTCAACCGGGACGCGCCGTCCCGATGTGACACGTTGTTAATACTGTGTTAAAAAATCCACGTACCCTCCTCTACTCCTTGCTTCCGAGGGCCGCTTTCCCGTATCTTGTCTGCGTTCACCGAGAAATCACCCAAATGAAACGTATTCTGGTTATCGAAGACGATAAAGACATCGTAGAGTTGGTGCGCTACAACCTGGAGAAGGACGGTTACCAGGTCACCTCCAGCGGCGATGGCTCGACCGGTCTCGCGCAAATCCGCAAGGCTGCGCCCGATCTCCTGGTCCTCGATCTGATGTTGCCGAAACTTTCCGGTCTGGAAATCTGCAAGGAAGTCCGCAAAGAAGTCACGCTCAACAGGATTCCAATCCTCATCCTCACCGCCAAGGGCGAAGAAGCTGATCGCGTCGTAGGTCTGGAACTCGGCGCCGACGACTACGTCACCAAACCCTTCAGCCCCCGCGAACTCGTCGCACGGGTGAAGGCGCTGTTGCGCCGCGCCGAACCCGGAACTCCCTCGGAAAAGCCCGTCGAAATCGGCGCGCTGCGCATTGATCCGGCCGCTTACCGCGTCACGCGCACCGGCAAGCCCGTTCCCATGAGCACCCTGGAATTTCGCCTGCTCTATTTTCTTGCGGCCCGCCCCAATCGCGTCTTCACTCGCGATCAACTGCTCGATGCCGTCTGGGGCACCGAGCGTTTCGTCACTCCGCGCAGCGTGGATGTGTACGTTCGCCGCTTGCGCGAGAAAATCGAGCTGGACCCGCAACACCCCGTGTTCATGAAAACCATTCGTGGCGCCGGATACCTCTTCGAAACCCGTGCGAGCTAGACTTTTCTGGAAGCTCGGGCTCACCTATGGCGCCCTACTTCTCGTCGTCTTACTCGCCGTGCACCTTTATTCCGCTCGCGTCATCCGCAGCCAGGCTATCCGGTCCGCCAACGATCAACTCGCCTCGCTTCTCAACCTCACCCTCGCCAATCCCCCCTTATCGGACGACCCCGCCGACCTTCGCAGCTGGACCGGCAGGGCAGCCCACAGTGGCGCGCGCGTAACCATCGTGGACCATACCGGCCGCGTGCTCGCCGATTCCGAAGCCGACGCCGAAAAAATGGAAAACCACGCCAATCGCCCGGAGATTCAGGATGCCTTCGCCCACGGAACAGGGCACTCCGTGCGCCGCAGCGCCACCCTCGACCGCGAATTGGTTTACCGCGCGCAACGTTACGACCATGTCGGCAGCGCGCCGATCGTACTCCGCCTGGCCCTGCCCCTTGCGCAAATTGACCTCTCGCTCGTGGAGCTTCGCCAGAGGCTGCTCCTGGCCACCCTCGTCGTGCTGTTCGTCGGCGGTCTGGTCTCCTTCGCCTTCGCGCGCATGTTCGCCGCGCGCGTCCAGCGTTTGCAGCGCTTTTCCCAGCGGATTGCCGAAGGTGATTTCCGTCCCTTGCTGCGCGAAGGCCCGCGCGACGAGCTTTCCGATCTCGCCGACTCGCTCAACCAGACCGCCGCGCGCCTCGACCGCGAAATCCGCCTGCTGAGCGGCGAACGCAACCGCTCCAGCGCCATCCTGCGCAGCATGGTCGAAGGCGTCGCCGTGATTGACGCCGAAGAACGTCTCGTTTTCTATAATCGCGCGTTTTCAGAAATTTTGAATGTGGACCCCGCCAACGCTGAAGGCCACCCGCTCATCGAAGTGGTGCGCAATTCCGACCTTGTAGGCTTGATTCGTCGCGCTCTGCGCGGTGAGGAAGGCCTGCAAAGCGATATCACCATGGGCATCACCCAAACGCAGAGTTTTTCCATCACCGCCGCGCCCGTAAAAGCGTTGGATCTCTCCTCATCCGGCCGCACGCCGGATGGAAAACCTTCCGGAGCCGTCGTCGTGCTTCACGATGTCACCGAACTCCGCCGCCTCGAGCGCGTGCGTCAGGATTTCGTCGCCAACGTCTCCCATGAATTCAAAACGCCGCTCACCGCCATTCAAGGATTTGCAGAAACCTTGCTCGCCGGCGCCCTCGACGATCCCCAAAACAATCGCCGCTTCCTGGAAATCATTCGCAATCACGCCATTCGTCTCGCCCGCCTCACCAATGATTTGCTCAAACTCGCCCGCATCGAAGCCGGAAAAATGGAACTGGAATTTTCCTCAGTGGCGCTGCTCGAGCTTATCGAAGCCTGCACCGAAACCACTTTGCTCAAGGCCAACCGCAAGGAAATCACTCTCGAAATCACAGTCCCGCCGCAACTTCCCGCCGTGCGCGGCGATGCCGCCCTGCTGCGCGACGTTCTCCAAAATCTCCTCGACAACGCCATCCAGTACACTCCCGCGCGCGGCCACATCTCCGTCGTCGCCACCGCCGGCCCGCGCGAAGCCGTCGTCACCGTCGCCGACACCGGCATCGGTATTCCCCTCGCGGATGCCGAACGCATCTTCGAACGCTTCTACCGCGTGGACGCCGCACGCTCCCGCGAGGCCGGTGGCACCGGCCTAGGCCTCTCCATCGCCAAACACATCGTCGAAGCCCACGGCGGCAAACTCTGGGTAGAAAGCACAGTAGGCCAAGGCTCCAAATTTTCCTTCTCCCTCCCCCTAGACGCCTAGCCTGCCGTCCCCTGGAACGCCATTCTCCTGAATGGCGTTTTTTGCAGCGCCCCGCAATCCCCGCGCAATCGCTGCCTGGCAAGCCTTATATGGAGTGCGGCGGCTTGCCGCCGCTTTCGCCCAGGTGCGATGTCCGGCGACAAAGCGTGCCAGGCGAGCCTGGCCTCGCCTGCTTCCCGCGAACAATCTCAGCTTTCAGCACTGCTAAGTAGGTGCACGGCATGCCGTGCCCGCTCCTAAAGTTTCGAGCCGCCAGCCCCGCTGGGTTGTCCGAGAATTTATGTCGGCCGGTAGGGGCGCTGCTTGTGAATCGCCCGCCGCAGCTTGCCAGGATGTCAGCTGCGGGTGACTCCCCAAGCACAGTTCCCGATTCCCCCACTCTTTGAATATTCACTTTCGTTTCATGCTCTTGCAATCTGCCCCGCCCATCCTGTAAACGCCGCTACTAAAGCAGCTCAAAGCCCACAGGAGGCTCCCAAAGTGGCGTCCACTAAGACAAGTGCGGAGGGAATTTTCCAAAGTGTGCTGGTGAATTACCTGATCTCCCAAGCCCGCACGGTAGAGGCCTCGGTCAATCGCGCTCTCTGGGCCCTGCTCGAACGCAACGAACGTCTCGCCAGCGAAGTCTTCCTCACCGAGCCCCGCATCAACGAAATGGAAATCCTGATAGATGAGCACGCCATCCGCATGTTGCGCCAGGGCGAAATGCTCGATTCCGATGTCCGCCTGATCGTCGCCACTCTGAAAATCAATAACGATCTCGAGCGCATGGGCGACCTCGCCGTCAATCTCAGCGAACGCGCCATCTCCCTCGCCCAAATGGGCGAAGTCCACATCCCCATTGAACTCGAGCCTATGACCACCGCCGTCCGCGCCATGGTTTCCAAATGCCTCGGTGCGCTCATCTATCAAAATGTGGATTTAGCCACCCAGGTCCTCGAAAGCGACGATGTCGTTGACCAATATCGCGATCAGGTATTCGAAGCTCTGCTCGCGGGCATGACCGAAAATCCCGCGCTCGCCGCGCCCAATCTCCATTACGTCCTCGCCTCCCGCCATCTTGAGCGCATCGCCGACCACGCCACCAACATCGCCGAGGACATTTTGTTCTGGGTGCGCGGTTTGGAAGTTCGCCACGGCCGCGCCAAGCAGATGGAACTCAATGCCGGCGGCCCCGCCTCATCTGCGGCGGAGTAATCGATATTTCACGGCGCGGTCATCTGCGGTTCAAGTGTTCCATTTAGGATCATTACGGGTTGGAAGCCACATCGTGGCACCGTCGCTCTAGCAGTTCGCTTTGCCCTGCGGAAACCGGCGGCAACCGAATTCAGCGTCAACAAGTTCCTGCGCTGCACCACGTAGCGCCGGAAGCAGCACACCACGTCCCAACCACCCGCGAGGCGCGGCCCGACCACACCCCCGGGGCTGCGCCTCCCCTTTTTTGGAAATACCCCGCGCTTATTTCACTCCCAATTCGCGTCGATGTAACACGCCAGTAACATTGCAGTCAAAAAATGGTACCCAGGAGAATCCCTGAATATGAAAAAGGCCTTGCTGGTTGTGTGGCTCATGACGCTCTCGATGGCCGTCGCCGCCCCGCGCGCCACAGCGCAAGGCGGCGCTGTAAAACTCAACGCCGCGGGCGCTACCTTTCCCACGCCCATCTACACCAAGTGGTTCGACGTTTATCACACCGCTCATCCCAACATTGAGATCAATTACCAGTCCATCGGTTCGGGCGGCGGCATCCGTCAGTTGCAGTCCGGCACGGTTGATTTCGGCGCATCCGATGGCCCCATGAGCGACGAGCAACTCGCGCAATCCAAATTCAAAATCCTCCATTTTCCCACGGTTCTCGGCGCTGTTGTGCCCACTTACAACATCGCGGGCATAACCGGAGAGCTGAATTTCACCCAGAAAGCTCTCGCCGGTATTTACCTGGGCACCATCACCAAGTGGAACGATCCCGAAATCGCGAAAGCCAATCCTGGTGTCAACCTCCCCGCTGCGGATATCGTCGTCGTGCACCGCTCCGATGGCAGCGGCACTTCCTACATCTGGACCGATTTTCTCTCCAAAGTCAGCGACGACTGGAAGACCAAGGTGGGCAAGGCAAACACCTCCGTGAATTGGCCCGTGGGCCTGGGCGGCAAGGGCAATGAAGGCGTCACCGGGCTCGTCAAGCAAACCCCGAACGCCATCGGCTACATCGAACTCATTTACGCCGTGCAAAACAGTATTCCTTACGGAAAAGTTCAGAACGCCGCCGGAAAATTCGTGAAGGCTGATCTGGCGAGCGTCACTGCCGCCGCCGCCGCCGATGCTAAGAACATTCCGGACGACTTCCGCGTTTCCATCACCAATGCGCCCGGACCAACCGTCTATCCCATCTCCAGTTTCACCTGGCTGCTCATCCCCGCGCAAATTCAGGACGCCGCCAAGCGCGACGCGATCAAAGATTTCCTGAAGTGGATGGTCACCGACGGTCAGAAGTTCAACGAGGGGCTGACCTACGCGCAGCTGCCTAAGGAAGTCATCGCCAGGGAGTCCAAAGCGATCTCGCTGATCCAATAACCGGTAAAATGTCCGCAGCCGCCACCACTCTCGCGCACGAGGTTCCTCCGCAAGCAGGACCTCGTGCGTTTCTTCATCGCCTCCGTCAAGGCGATCAGATCGCGCACCTGCTCACTCTCACCTTCGCTGCCGTCATCCTCTTGCTCACCTCCATGCTGGTGTACGAACTCTGGATCAATTCGCACCTCTCGCGCACGCAATTCGGTTGGGCGTTTTTCTGGACCAAAGTCTGGGATCCCAACTTCGATAATTTCGGCGCCGCGCCCTTCATATACGGCACCTTGGTCACCTCCGCTGTCGCGCTCCTGCTCGCCGTCCCCCTCGGCTTAGCCAGCGCCATTTTTCTCTCCGAGCTTGCGCCTCGAAAAGTCAGCGACAGCATTTCATTCTTGATTGATCTTCTTGCTGCCGTCCCCAGCGTGATCTACGGCTTGCTCGGAATTTTCATCGTCGTGCCCTTGATGCGTACCACGCTCGGTCCGCTGCTCATCAATACCGTCGGCAATGTTCCCTACATCGGCGTTCTCTTCCGCGGTCCAAATTACGGCGTCGGCTTTCTCACCGCCGGGATCGTTCTCGCCATCATGGTCGTGCCCTTCATAATTTCCGTCTCGCGCGAGGTTCTCCTCACCGTCCCGCGCGAGCAGCGCGAAGCCGCCATGGCCCTGGGCGCCACGCGCTGGGAATCCACCTGGCAAGTCGTCGTGCCCTGGGCCCGAACCGGCATCATGGGTTCCGTGTTCCTCGCCCTCGCACGCGCGCTCGGCGAAACCATGGCCGTCACCATGGTGATCGGCAACGCCGCCGCCATCAAGGCCTCTTTGCTTGCTCCCGGCGACACCATCGCCTCCACCATCGCCAATCAATTCACCGAAGCCACCGGCGATTTGTACCTGAGCTCCTTGATCGAATTAGGCCTCGTCCTCTTCCTCATCACTTTCATCCTGAATGGCCTGGCGCGCATCCTCATCGTCGCCACCGAACGTGGCGGAGGCCGTCCCGCATGAGCGCCCTGCGCATAACCTGGCGCAAGTCGCTGAACTTCGTCATGCTTACCTTGACCGGTGTCGCCGCCTTCGCCGTCGTCTCGGTGTTGTTTCTCATCCTCGGTTACCTGATCTGGAACGGCGGCGCGTCGCTCAGTTGGAAATTTTTCACGCAGCTCCCCAAACCCGTCGGAGAAACCGGCGGCGGCATGGCCAACGCCATCGTCGGCAGTCTGAAGCTTCTCTTTCTCGCCGCGGTGATGGGCTTGCCCGTAGGCTTGCTCGCCGGCGTCTATCTGGCCGAGTTCGGCGGCAAGACTTTTTCCTTCATCGTGCGTTACACCACCGATCTGCTCAACGGCGTCCCTTCCATCGTCATCGGCATCTTCGCCTACTCGCTCGCGGTCCTGCCCGTGAAACATTTCTCCGCGCTAGCGGGCGGCGTCGCCCTCGGCATCATGGTCATCCCCATCACCGTGCGCAGCACCGAAGAATTTTTGCGCGCCGTGCCCGGTAACATGCGCGAAGCCGCCATGGCCCTGGGTGCCAGCAGATGGAAAACGATTGCCACCGTCGTCCTTCCCGCAGCCAGCGGCGGCATTCTCACCGGCATGTTGCTCGCCCTGGCGCGCGTCGCCGGCGAAACCGCTCCATTACTGTTCACCGCCTTCGGCAATCGCTTTTGGAGTCAAGGCTGGGGGCAGCCCATCGCCTCCCTCCCGGTAATGATTTACACCTACGCTGTCGCACCGTACGATGATTGGCATAGGCAGGCGTGGGCGGCAGGCCTAGTCCTTTTGGGTTTGGTCTTGTTGTCGAATCTGGGCGCCCGTTTCATCTTGGCGCGCAGCAAAGTGGTTTAATGGAAATTGCAGCAACGAAGGACAAAATTGTGAGTGGAGCACCTCAATCCGCGCTATCAGTCAAAGCCTTCAGAGATCCGGTGCCTATGGAAAAAACGACGTCACCAACGATCGAGCATAAACTGCGCTTGACGATTTCCAATCTGAATTTCTATTACGGCCCCAAGCAGGCCGTCTTCGCCCTCAATCTGAAAATTCCCACCAACCGCGTCACCGCGCTCATCGGCCCTTCCGGCTGCGGCAAATCCACATTCTTGCGCACTTTGAACCGCATGAACGAGACCATTCGCAACACCCGCGTCGAAGGCGAAGTGCTCCTCGACGGCCAGGACATTCACTCGCTCGATGTCGTCGGCCTGCGCCGCCGCGTAGGCATGGTCTTCCAACGCCCCAACCCATTTCCGAAATCAATTTACGACAACGTCGCCTACGGCCTGCGCATCAACGGCTACAAAGGCCGCCTCGACGATCTCGTCGAACACAGCCTGCGCCGCGCCGCCCTCTGGGACGAAGTGAAGGACTATCTCAAAAAATCCGCGTTCGCTCTTTCCGGCGGACAGCAGCAGCGCCTCTGCATCGCTCGTGCGCTAGCGGTGGACCCCGAAGTGCTTCTCCTCGATGAGCCTTGCTCGGCTCTCGATCCCGTCACCACTGCAAAAATCGAAGAGCTGATGTTCCAACTAAAAGACAGCTGCACCATGGCCATCGTCACCCACAACATGCAGCAAGCCGCCCGTGCCAGCGACTTCACTGCGTTCATGCTGGACGGCCACCTGATCGAGCACAGCGAAACCTCGAAGCTGTTTACGACGCCGACCGACCCGCGCACAGAAGCCTACATCACCGGCCGGTTCGGCTAAGACGCTGCAGTTTTCCGCGCGCCCGCTTTTGACTTTGTAGCGCGCTGTTGCCCTTGTATTGCGCCGTTGCCGTTGAATTTGTAGCGGCCAGCTTTAGCTGGGCGCCTTTGACTTTGGTAGCGCCGGCGTCCCGCCGGCTCTGTTGCAAGAACCGAGGAACCATGGAACGACATTTCGATCACGATCTCGAAGAACTAAAACAGCGCCTCCTATGGATGGGCAGCCTCGCCGAGCGCGCCGCGCATCAAGCCGTCCACGCCGTGCTGGATGCCGAAGAACATCTCGCCGAAGTCGTCCTCTCCGAAGAAGACGCCATCAACGAAATGCAAATCGAAATTGACGAGCGCGTCCAGCGCCTCCTGGCCACCCAGCAGCCCATGGCCGCGGACCTGCGCTTCCTCCTCGCCGTCTCGCGCATCAATGGCGACCTGGAACGCATCGGCGATCAGGCCGTCAACATCGCCCAATCCGCTACGCGCATCCTGCGCCACCCGCAGGTGAAGCCCTACGTGGACTTGCCCCGCATGAGCGAACTGGCCGAAGCAATGGTGCGCGACAGCCTCAACGCCCTGGTCCGCGGCGATCAGGAACTAGCGCAAAGCGTCCTGCGCCGCGACGATCAGGTAGACCGCCTGCGCGACCAACTCTTCCGCGAACTCCTCGCCTACATGATGGAAGACTCCGCCCAAGTCTTCAACGCCTTCGAACTGATCCTCGTAGCCAAAAATCTAGAACGCATCGGCGACCACGCCACCAACATTGCCGAAGACGTAATCTATTTCGTCGCCGGCCGCGACGTCCGCCACCCCGCCCTCGACCGCCGCTGAATCTCGCTGCAGCGAAATTCACCCTGAGATTCGCCCGAAGAGTCGGCGCTACCGAATCGAAGCGCCGCCCCTGGGAAAGCCAATCTCCCGATGGGCGTCTTGCGCATCATCCCACCTGGATCGCGCCGTAGCAGGGCGACTCACTGCTGGCTGTGCTCCTGCCGTCACAGTCAATTACGGCGCCTCGTCATCTGAGCGCAGCGAAGGCGCTCTCTCGCCTGCTCCCCTGCTGGCATAGGGGCACGGCCTGCCGTGCCCGCATTAGCCCAGCCACGCTCGCAAATATTCCGTAGGGGCGCTGCTTGCTGCGCCCCCAACTTGCCCGGGCGTCAACATTTCCGCGGCGCCGGTTTTCTGTGCGCCCTCTGCGCGCGGACCTCTGCGCCTCTGCGGTAAACCAGTTGCCTTTCCCAAACGCAATCAAAGAGAAGAGTTCACAACAGGTGGGCCTTCCGCAATACAAAGAAGAAACGTCTAAATCCGTGTCAAAGCCGTAGCCTCATCCTCAGCTAAATCCAAAATCGAATCCAGCCGCACCATCTTCAACAACATCATCACCCGCTTATTCGCTGCAAAATAAGTAGCCTTCCCGCCAGCCCGCTTCAAAGTCGTGAACGCCCGCACCAAAGCCCCAATCCCCGAGCTATCCAGTTCCGTCACGCCCGCCAGATTCACCGCCACGTGCAACGACCCAGCATCAATCAGCTGTTGCACCTGATTCCGAAACGCTTCCTCGGCGTCGCCCAATTTCAGCGCCCCTTCGAGGTCCAGGATCGTGGCACGCCCCGCTTTGCGAATACCAATCTTCACGATGCCCCTCGTTCAGCCCAGCAAAGCTAACCGAATTAAGCCCGTCAATCAAGGGGACACCACAAACTCCCACGCATTTGCTGGGAACGCCAATCTCCCGATTGGCGTTTTTCCGTTGCCTTTGAATTTGTAGCGGCGGTCTTAAGACCGCCAGCCGCTGACGCTGGTAGCGCCGGCGTCCCGCCGGCTCTGTTAGCTTCGAATTTGTGAATCGCGCTACAGCGCGATTCATCCTGAGATCGCGCGGGGCGCGATCGAACGGTAGCGGCCGGTTCAGGTTCATCGAACCGCGCACGCCGTTGTCTGAGGTTTTCTCTTTGCACTCTTGGTCAAATCCTTTGCCTTTTTCGAGCGTATCACTGTACCCGCCGCCCCTACTCCGCCCGCAAAGCATCCACCGGATCCACGGTAGCCGCCCGCCGCGAAGGCAAATAACACGCCAGGTAAGCCGTAACGACCACTCCCAAAGTTACCGCCCCATAAGTAACCGGATCCACCGGGCTAATATTGAAAAGCAAAGACGACATCAATCGCATCACCCCAAACGCCGTCCCGAGCCCGCACACAATCCCCACGCCCGTCAGCCACAATCCCTGCCGCACAAACATCCCCACGAGCATCTTCCGCTGCGCCCCCAGCGCCATGCGAATCCCAATCTCCCGCGTGCGCTGCGATACCGAATACGCAATCACTCCGTAAATCCCCACGATCCCCAGCAGCAGCGCCATTCCTCCCGCTACTCCCAGCATCACCAAAGCAAAAGAAGTCCGCGCCATTGACTCCGTGTAGAAATATCCCAGCGTGTGTACGTCCGCCAACGGGACATTCGCATCCACCGACCACACCGTCTGCCGCACCTCGTTCAGAAAAGCCTGCGACCCCGCCCGTGGGCTGCGAATCACAAACGCGATCCCCCGCCGCAGCATTTCCTTTTGACCCTCGAACCGGTCCATCATCACCGGCCAATAAACCGAGCTGCTCGCGGGCTGGTCCACACCGGCGTCGTACACGTCCCCCACCACTCCGACAATTTCGCGCCAGTCGTCCGTGTTCCCTACACGAATTCGCTTCCCCAACGCATTCCGCGCGTCGTGCCAATATTCCTTCGCGAAATTTTCAGAAATCATCGCCACCGGTATTTTCTGGTAGGTGTCCTCCCACGTTATATCGCGTCCGGCCACCAGCGGAGTCCCCATCGTTGCCAAAAATCCCGGTGATGTGAATTTGAACCGTCGCAGCGGCGGAAGATCTCCCTCCGCGTACTGGCGATCTTGCGCAAAGATCGGATCGTTCGAGTTATGTCCGTCCATCGGAATGGCGCTTGAAAAACTCACCGACGAAACGCCCGGAATCGCCGCGAGCTTCCCTAGAATTTCCTGGTCCATGCGCACCAGCCGTTCGCGGTCGCTATCAGGAATCTCCGTTTCCGGCACGTAGAACCGGAACGTCTCGACCGAGTCCGGCCCCGTAAATCCCGGGGGCACGTGCAGCAAAGCCCGAAACGTCCGAATCATCAGCCCCGAACAAATCAGCAGCACCAGTGCCAATCCCACCTGCACCACCACCAGCACATTGCGCGCGCGATGTTGCTGCCGGCTCTGGCTCAGCGCCCGCCCACCCTCGCGAAGCCCGGTGTTTAAATGCGCTCCCGCATACTTGAAAATCGGAATCGAGCCAAACAGCACGCTGGAAAAAAGCGCGATCGCAAACGTAAAGAGCAGCACCGGCAAATCAATCCCGATTTCATGAATTCGCGGCAAACCTGTAGGCGCCAGCGCCACCAGCACACGCAACGCCCCAGAAGCCAGCGCCAATCCCAGCAAACTCCCCAGCAAGCCGAGAATCACGCTCTCGAACATCAACTCCATCGCGATGCGTCCCCATCCCGCTCCCAGCGCCGCGCGTATCGCCAACTCCTGCCGACGTCCATCCACGCGCACCAGCAGCAAATTCGCCACGTTCGCGCAAGCAATCAGCAACACCATCGCGATCGATCCCATCAGAACCCACAGGACCTTGCCCACGTCGCCCACCACGTCCTGTTTTAACGGCCGCAAGTTCGGAGCGATGTGCGCCTTTTCAAACAGCTCCGCGCTAAATCCATCCGGCGCGGGAAAACTGCGGTTCGCGATCGGCAGCATCCGCGCCACGTCCGCGCTCGCCTGCGCCATCGTCACTCCCGGCTTCAATCGCGCCAGCCCTTCGTAACTGAAGTTCCCCAGCTTTGTCTTGCTGCGGTCCCATTTGAACGGCACGACCAGCGCGGCATCCTCAAAATCCAGAAAATGAAATCCCTGCGGCAACACTCCGATGATCTCGCGCGGCTTGCCGTCGACGGTGATCGACTGCCCAATCACCGATGTAGCGCCGCCAAATTTCTGCCGCCAATATCCGTACGAAAGCAGCACGGTTTCTGGCGTCCCCGGCGAATCGTCCTCCCGCGTGAACAACCGCCCCAGCGTCGGCCGCACTCCCAGAATCGGCAACGTCCCATCGGAAACGTCCAGCCCGCGCACCTGCTCCGGCTCTCCCGCGCCCGTCACGTTCAGCGAATCGCCGTCATAAACCCCGATATCCTGAAACGTAGTGCTCTGTTCGCGATCAATAAAATATATGGACGGCGCCATGTTCAAGTTCGGGATTCCCACGCCCGGCGCCGTGTGCCACACTCCAATCAACTGCTCTGGCTGCGGGTACGGCAAAGGCTTCAGCAGCACGCCTTCCAGCACGCTGAAAATCACCGTGTTCGCGCCCACGCCCACCCCCAGCGTGATCAACGTAATGATCGTAAAGAGCGGCGCCCGCCCCAGCCGTCGCAAAACTTGCCTCAGGTGATCGCTAAACGTTCCCATGTCCTAACCCTCCCCGTCCGCGCACACCGTTCGCAGTCGGGACAACTCCGCACCGAGCTCCCGCGCGATATTGCCGTGCAGTAGTAGGTACGATGCCAACCAACAAAATGTTTCCAACGTTATTGCGCATATGTCGTCACGCAACGCCGCACAGTCAGCCCAAGCCTTCCAGCCGCTAGCCACTCTGCACGAGCCACTGCCTTTATCTTCGAACCGCGCTGCCGTTGTCATCGTTCCGTCGTTGTCCTCGTCTGCGCTATCTGCTTCTCTGCGGTAATCCTCAGCCCTTGCCTTCCCGTCGCACCCGAGCGACAACACCCACTTCCTTGACGTCCACTCTCCCGATTTGCTAGGCTGCGCCCATTCGCCTCCGCCGCGGACGTGGGTGACGCCCGCGGTCAGCGAATTGACGTCCCCCTTCCCCTGGGAGAATCATGGAAACATTTTCGGCGCTCTTTGAACTTGCGAGCGTGTCTCTGGCCTGCCGCGATCAGGATACCCTGCTGAAGACTTTCGCCGCGCGCGTCGGGGCCACTCTCGGCGCTCGCGCGGTATTCGTCTGGACCAACGGCGCCTCCTCCAAAGGCGCCGAAGGCCTGGTCTGCCGCATGCGCTGGAATGAGCCGGGCGAGCGTTTCGCTCCGCTGGGTGAATCGGTCAGCGAAGGCTTGCTCGCCGAAGTTTACGAGTCCGCCGAAACCCGCCGCGTCAGCAGCAAGGAAATCGTCGCCGATGACTTCGAGCACCTCGACGAACCCAGCCGCGCCCGCGTCAAATCCGCCATCGTAGTTTCCCTGCCGGGCGCTCAACGCGCCGAAGGCGTCGTCGAAGTTCTCAACAAACGCGCCGGCGAATTCACGGCCGAAGACGCGCACTTTCTCGAAGAGGCCAGCCGCCTCGCCGGCTCCGCGCTCACCAATCTCGAAGCCATCGAAAGGGAACGGCAATCTCAACTCTTCACGCTCGAGCGCCTCACCGCGCTTTACGATCTCGGCCGCACCTTCACCTCGACCCTCGAACTCGGCGTTCTCGTTCCTGTTGTCGCCGGGAAAATTCGCGACATTATGGGTGCCGGCGCCTGTAGCGTTTGGCTCGCCGATCCCGGCTCGCAGGATCTTTACCTCGCCAAAAAAATCGGCGAAGATCCCACGGTCGAAGACGACGCGCGCGTTTCCCTCAGCGAAGGCCTCCTCGGGGGAGTCGCCCAATCCGCCAATCCGAAATTAGTCGAAAATCCATCCGAAGAGCCGGGTCTCGCAGAACGCCTCGAAGCTGCCGGCGAATTCGAAATCCAATCCTGGATGTGCGCCCCGCTCCGCAAAGAAAACGACGTCCTCGGCGTCGTCGAGCTGGTCAACAAAGCCGACGGCACGCCCTTCAACGAAGACGACTTGTTCTTCCTGTCCTCCATCAGCGAACAGGCGGCCGTAGCGCTGCACAACGCCAATCTCCTCGACGCCGAGCGCAAAGTTCACGCTCTCGATGCGCTCCTGAAAATTTCGCGGGAAATCACTTCCACTCTCGACCTCGATCATGTCCTCTCCACCGTAGTCCAACAGGCCGCCTCCGTAATCCCTTTCGATCGCTGCGTCATCGGCTTCTTCGATCGCGGTCGCTTCGTCCTCGGCGCGCTCTCCGGCGAAACCGAAGTTCCCAAGACGCGCGAGATGAGTGATCTCCGCACTCGCCTGGAATGGGTTGCAGATCAGGAAGGCGCCGTCTCGGCGGATCTCTACGACGACGGCTGGCACGTCGAGCCCCAAGAAGCTCACGCCCAGATCGTTTCGTTCCTTGAAGAGCACAACGAAAATGGTTTTTACGCGCTGCCGCTCCGCGACGATCAAGGAACCCTCGGCGTCTTGGCCCTGCTGAGCAGCGATGCCGATTTCCTCAACGACAACAATAAAGAAACGGTCGCCATCCTTGCCAACCAGACCACCGTCGCCATTCGCAACGCGCAGCTCTATCAACAAGTCCCGCTCGCCAATCTGCTCCAGCCCTTCTCCCAGAGAAAAAAGAAATTTCTCGCCGCGATGCCGCGCAGCCGCTGGGCGCTCTACGCACAGCGCGCCGCTCTTGTCGTCGCCTTTCTGCTAATCGTCCCCTGGCCCCTGCGCGTCGGCACCGATGCCACCGTCGTTCCCGCCGAACGCCGCATGGTCAGCGCGATTGATGGCGGCGTGGTTCAGCACGTCTTTGTTCACGAAGGCGACAACGTTCAAGCCGGCCAGGTCCTCGCCCAGCTCGATGACGGCGAAGATCGCGTAAAGCTGGCGCAAGCCGAAGCCGCCCTCGCGCAATCCCGCCGCGAACTCGCCGAGGCCGAATTTCGCAACGATCCCTCGGCCGCAGGCCAGGCCAAAATCCGCTCCGACCTGCACGACGCCGAAGTGCAACTCGAGCAGCAGCGCGTCGCCGCATCCCAGTTGCGCTCGCCCATCGCCGGAATCGTCGTCACTCCGAAAGTCGAAGAAAAAACCGGAACCATGGTCAAGCCCGGAGATAGTTTCGCCGAAATCGTCGGCCAGGATCGCATCGCCGCCGAAATGAGCGTGCCCGAAACGGACCTCGAGCTCGTGCACCCCGGCAATAAAGTCGCCCTCAAGCTCAACGCCTTCCCCACCGCCACCTTCGAAGGCACCGTCGAACGTGTAGGCGCACAAACCCAAGCCGCCGCCGGCGAACAATACTTCCTCGCCCGCGCCATCTTTAATAATCCCCGCGGCCTCGCGCGCGATGGCATGGTCGGCCGCGCCAGGATTCACTCGGTCGGCGGCTGGTTCCAAAGCGGATGGTATCCGGTCGGCTACACCTTGTTGCGCTCGCCGATCCGCTGGCTTTGGGAGAAGATTTGGAGCTGGATGCCATGAGGTCCGCTCCAGCGCTCGATCAAAGCAGCAGGATGCCAAAAGGACTGATCATGAACAGAAGTGCAAACCTGTTTTTCATCGCCGCGTTGGCGCTCGCCGCCAACGGTTGCGATAATTCTTCCGTCGCCTCGAGCCCAAGTCCCACCCCGCCGCCCGCCGTCGCCGCTCCCGCAACTGCTCCCGCGAAACCCAAAAATGCCAGCGACATCCTCAGCGTCCTCACAGTCGAACATCAAGTGGACATCACTTCTCAGCGCGATGGACTGGTAATGTCGCTCAACCACGACGAAGGCAGCGCCGTGAAAGCCGGCGACGTCCTCGGCCAGATTGACGACCGCAGCCTCCAAATGGAACTCATCAAAGCCAATTCCGACCTGCAGGTCGAGGAAAACAACAAAAAATATAAGGAGGCCGAGCTCAAAGCCAAAAGCGCCGCCCTACGCCGCCAGCAGCAACTGCGCGCGCTCGGTCTTTCCAGCGATGCAGATCTAGAAGCCGCCGAATTCGAAGCCAAAGCCGCCGAGTACGACCTGCACGGCTACGAAGCCCTCGTCGAAAGCGGCCACGCCGAGATCAATCGCCTGAAATTGGAACAGGAGCAGACCCGCATCCACGCTCCCTTCTCTGGCGTAGTCGTCCGCCGTTACATCCGCGAAGGCCAGGCCATTTCCAAAGGCGACAAATGTTTTCGCATCAGCCAGCTCTCTCCGTTGCAAGTCCAGTTTCAGGTGCCAGAGTCCTCAGGCCGCCGCCCCGCGCTCGGCACGCCCGTCGAGCTTTCCCTCGTCGAAGATTCCACTCGCGCTCTCACAGCTCGCGTCCTAAAAGTCAGTCCCACCGTTGACGCCGCCAGCGACAGTTACGACGTTCTTGCCCAACTAACAGGCTCCGGCACTTCCGACCTGCGTCCCGGCATGGCCGTCAAAGTCCTTTGGCCCAGCGCGACGCGCTCCAATTCCGATGCGGGCTCGGCCCCGATCGCGCGCCCAGCGCCGCCTAAATAAATGCGCGACGCACGGGTCGGGATTTTGGCGTTGCTGTTGAACTTGTAGCGGCGGTCTTCAGACCGCCAGCCTTTGATTTTGTTTTTGCATCGGTAGGGGCACGGCATGCCGTGCCCGCTGATAATTCGGCGACTCAGTTGAGCGTTGCTGCCGACTTCACGGTGACGGCACGGACGCCGTCGTAACTATTTCGCATCACTCAGCTCGGAGAACACTGAATGCGTTTCGGCCCCACCAGCCTGCAAATCTCCAGCGTCCTCGCCAAAGGCCTGCGCCGCCCCAAGCTTCGCAGCGACCTGCGCATCAGCGAACAAATCATCTCCGGCGAAACCAGTTACGTCGTCAAAAATTTCGAAACCAATTCCTACAATCGTTACGGCGCGACCGAATACGGCGTGCTCGAACTCTGCGACGGCACCCGCACCGCCGCTGAAATTTCCGACGCGCTCACCGAACTTCATCCCGACTCCCCCCTCAGCGAAGCCGAAGTCCTCGAATTCCTGGACAGCATCGAGTCTGCCCTCTGGGAGCGCTCCGTCGGCGAAAAAAATCTCGCCGTCCTCGAACGCATCCGCGACGAACGCAAAGGCCGCGTGGACCAATCCAGCGTCCTCTATATGTCCTTCAAAGCCTGGGACCCGGACAAAACCCTTGCCAAGCTCGATCCCTACCTCAGCTGGATGTTCACGACCGGCTTCGTCGTTTTTTCCATTGGCGTATTTATCGTCGCCTGCTATTTGCTCGCCTCCGATTGGACTCGCGTCCAACACGACACCTCATCCCTGTATAGTTTTGCCGGCAAAAGCGCCTATGACATCTGGATGTTCTGGATTCTTCTGTTGGTTCTCGGTGGCATCCACGAGTTCGGTCACGGCCTCACCTGCAAACATTTCGGCGGCGACGTCCATCAGATGGGATTTCTGCTCATCTATTTCACGCCCGCCTTCTACACGGACACCACGGACATCCTCCTATTCAAACGCGGTTCGCAGCGCCAGTGGGTAATCTTTGCTGGCATCTGGATTGAACTGGTCCTGTGCGGCCTCTCCGGTGTGGTCTGGTACTTCTCTCCGGTTGGCTCGGTGCTGAATGACATTGCCTATAAAATGATGCTCCTCAGCGGCATTCAGGGCGCGCTCCTCAACCTCAATCCTTTAATCAAAGCGGACGGCTACTACGCGCTTTCCCAATTCCTGAATATTGACAATCTCCGCGAGGAATCCTTTGCCTTCCTCCGCGCCTGGGCCCAGAAATATTTACTCCGCCACGATATTGATTTGCCCCCGGCCAGCAAGCGCCAGCGCCGCATTTTCTTCCTGTTCGGCCTGGCCGCGATCGTTTACAGCAACACTTTGCTCATCCTTGTCATCGTCTTCGCCAAAAACATCCTGGTCAGCAAACTCGGCGACGAGTGGGGCTACCTCGCCACTCTCGTCGTCATCTATTTTTTTGCTAGGAAGGGAATTCAGCAGGTTTTACCTGCGGTGCGCGCTTGGCTGCGCCAGAAGAGAGAGGACTATATGGCTTGGAAAATGTCCCGAACCCAGCAGGCCGGAGCGCTGGGCTTGGCGCTCCTGCTTCTGATTCCACCAGTATCCTCATCCATTTCCTCCGGCCTGGTGCTCGAGCCGGGAGCCTCCGCGCACGTGCGCGCCGAAGTCGCCGGCGAGGTCCAAACTGTTTACGTCAAACCGGGCGATACCGTTAAGACCGGACAGCTTCTCGCCGTCCTTCAGAATCCCGAAATCGCGGCCGACGCGGATTCCCTCCGCCACCAATTGGCCCTCGCCAGCAGCCAACTCCGAACCGGCCAGGACCGCTCCGATTTCGACTCGGCCGCAAACGCCGTCCGCGAGCGCACTCGCCTCCAGCAAGAACTCGCCGTCGCCGAAAAACGAGCGGCGGCCTTGGAGATTCGCGCCCCCATTGATGGCGTCGTTGCCACCAGCGACCTCAATCAAAAGCCCGGGTCATTCCTCGCCGCGGGCGAGGAATTCACCCAAATAGTCGATCGCTCCACCATGAAGGCGCGCATCCTCGTGCGCGATTGGGACTTGCAGGACGTGCAGCAGGGCGCAACAGTCAGGGTCAAGGTCGTTCCGTTTCCCTATCGCACCTACTCCGGCAAAGTTGACCGAATTTACCCTGCCTCTGCGTCGGATCGCCCCGTCACCCAAACGGAAAACCTCGAGCGCCTGGGCCAGCAACTCACCAATTATTTCGGCGTGGATATGGAATTCGCGAACCCGGATGGCTCACTAACAGAAGGTATGACTGGAACCGCGAAGGTTTCCGGCAAGCGCGCTTCCTTGGCCTGGCAAGCTTCCCGCGCGGTGTGGCGCTGGGCGCATAGCCAAGCTTGGTAACGAACCAAGAGTCGAAAGTTACATGTCATCTCGAACGGAGTCCCGCGCTTTTTCTTTCCCGTCCCGCAACTGCGGGATGGACGCGAGACGCAGAGAGGGATCTGCTTTTCGCGGGACACTCTAGCTTGTGAGGCGATCGGACCTTCGGATTCGAAGTAAGAACGGGAGAATCTTTGTAGGTCGCGGCTTCCGTTCATCCTGAGAGCCTGCCTGTGGCAGGGTCGAAGGGCCACGACGTAAACATAGCAAGATCAGAGCGGCTTCAGCCGCTGAGGCCACGAATTTCGAGTTGCCACACAGGCTCTTTAGGTAGGCGCAGTTGAATTTGCTTTTGAGTTTGTAGGGGCGGGTCTCAGACCCGCCGCTACAACGAGTCCGCGCTCCGGAATTACGCCAGAAAAAAAAGAAAGGGCCGCCGTTCCTGGGACGGCGGCCCTTGGGGGTGTTGCTACGTCAATCTCCGATAAGGCTAGGGGCCTAACCGAAGAATCTGTGGAATGTAGTTACAACCTGATCAAGGGTTTCACGGCCGGCAGATCCGCACGCTTCATCAGCGGCTTAACCGTACCCGCTTTCTTGCCCTTCACTGGCTTCGATTTCTTCTCCATTACCTGTTCTCCTTTATGAACTGATCATTCCCGTCCGCCTGCCCACCGCGCTTGCCCACTCAACCTGTTAAATCTCGAAAAGGGCCGTTGCCATCGCGGCAGCGGCCCGCTTGCCATTCGAGATGCTTCTCTCAGGCCGCGTCGTGGGTTTCAGCGCGCTCCTGACAACGAAAATCAGGCCTTACTTCTTGTGGTAACCGAGTTGAATCAGCGGCTTGGTCGCTTCGAGCTTCTTGGACTTCTTTAAGGTTTTCTTGGCCATTTTGTTTCCCCCTCGTTTGATTTGCCCTGATGGGCATCTGCCTATACACATGCAAAGCGCTCGCCAAACTTCACCTCCGATTCGCCCAGCTGCAACCCGCTCAATTTGTGGCACTTCGCCCTTCAGTCAATCCCCAACCATCCCGCGCAGGACGTGCGCAGCGTTGAATTAATCAACGCCCGTTGAGAATTTCAACACGAACGCGCACAGGATCCTCATCTCCGCCCCGCCAGAAAGGCAAAGGCAGGAATGCGGTAGCTCCGTTCGGACCAAAGCGCACCTCAAACAAGAATGGGCCGCTGCCGTTCGGGCAGTGGCCCACCTTGCCGCCAAAATCGCGTTTTTGCCGTAACGTCTGCCATTCCGCAGCGCGCCGGCCGCAAAACTTGAGTTTAAATCTTGCCCATCCCCGTGTGAGCCAACAGCGGTTTGGTCGCTTGGATCTTCTTCGACTTCTTCAACTTCTTCTTAGCCATTTTGTTCTCCCTCACTTGATTTGCCCGATTGGGCATCGCTGCCCTTATATGCAAAGCGCCCGCCGAAGTCCATGCGCATTTTTTGTCGCTCGCAAATCCTCATTTTCCAGCGCGCTCGCAGCCCGCGCAATCGTCAACTCAATACAATCCGCAGCGTCCCGCGGCACCCTCGCGCTCCGCACCGGCACGCAATGCGCTGCACCTTTATCGGATAATGGTAATTCCAGGTTAGTTCTTCGCCCGCGCGTATTTTCCGCCGGCTAAAAAGCAGCAAGTGCCCGCGCACGCGCCGCGCCACCAGATTCGGTTCGCAAGAATGATTCATGAGCTCGGCGCCGCTGCCATCCCGCCTGCCGTCCACGAACCATCCGGGCTTAATCAACGCGATATAGGTGTCTTGGGGAGGCTTTATCTTGCCTAGCTGCTCGAGCGTCAGGCGCTTGCCGGTATATTCGATCACGCGCCGGTCCGCTGGAATGTCCTCCAGCGCAAAGACTCCATAGCGGTGCTTCGCGGAGCGCGCAATCCGCAAACGAAACCGCGCGAATTTCGCATCGATCCGCCGCTTCGGCGCTCGGGGCGCTTTCATCTTCGGCGCTCCATCACAGACCGTACTTCCGGCACAGGTAATTCAGCCGGTTGCGATCCACTCCCAGCAGTTTCGAGGCGTCCGCTTTCACGTGCTTGGCCTGTTCCAGGGCCTCGTGTACCCAGCGCTTTTCGAACGCTTCCATTTCCTTATCCAGCTTGATCCCGGCGGCCGGCAGTTGGAACCGATTGCGGTAGTCGTGCCCAACCGACTGCGTCATTTCCGCCGGCAGATCCTTCGCGGTGATGGCATCGCCGTCCGTCATGATCACCAGGCGCTGGATGGCGTTCTCGAGCTCGCGCACGTTCCCCGGCCAGGCATAACGCTTCAGCGCCGCAACGGCATCATCCGCGATGTGCTTCGCCGGATATCCGTTCGCCGCCGAATACACGCTCACGAAATAATCCGCCAGCACCGGAATGTCCTCCACGCGTTCACGCAGCGCCGGCACGAAAATCGGCACCACGTGAATCCGGTAATAAAGGTCCTCGCGGAAGCGCCCCTGCCGCACCATCTCTTCCAAATCCTCGTTCGTTGCGCTCACCAGCCGAAAATCCACACGAATGTTTTTCTTGCCGCCCAGCCGGGTGATCGAACGATCCTCCAGCACCCGTAACAATTTGCTCTGCAGCAAAGGCGTCAGCGTCGCAATCTCATCCAAAAACAAAGTCCCCTGATGCGCCAGCTCGATCCGCCCTTCCTTCGTCGCCACCGCTCCGGTAAACGCGCCGCGCTCGTACCCAAAAAGCTCCGCCTCCATCAACCCTTCGGGCAGCGCCGCGCAATTCACGCTCACAAATGCCCGGTTGCGCCGCGGGCTCTGCTCGTGCAGCGCCTTGGCCACCAATTCCTTGCCCACGCCGCTCTCGCCGCGGATGATCACGTTGGTCGTCGCGCGCGCCATGCGCTTGATCGAATCGAACACATGCCGCATCGCGTCCGTCGCGCCAATCAAATCTCCCAGCGCGTTCTTGCGGCTGATTTCCTCGCGCAGGATGCGGTTCTCGCGCTGGATGTGCAGCTTCTCGATCGACCGTTCCAGCAGCAGCCGCAGCACGTCCGTATCAATCGGCTGAATAAAATAATCGTGGCAGCCCGCGTCAATCACTTTCAGCGCCGTCGTCTTCGTCTGGTCCGTGCTCAAAACGATCACCAGCGTGTCAATGTCTCCGCCCGCCAGGCGACTCAGCAACTCCGTGCACTCGCGCAGCCCGCCTGATTCCATCGGCACAGCCAGCAACAGCACGTCCAACCCTGCTTCCTGCAAAAGTTTGTAAGCCGCAGCGTAATCTCCGCCCTCCACCACTTCAAAAGTCGAACGCAGGGCCGCAACAATACTCCCGCGCATTCGCGCGTCATCATCCACCACAGCAATTTTTGGTTTCAGCGCAGCAGGCGTGATAAGCAGTCTCCGCCGGGAATGGCGTGGCGTCGCTCCCAGCCAGCACCGACGGCCATCCCATGTGGCCGCGATTCTAGGTGCCGCCAGTCCCCATGTCAACGCCGGGAAGTGAGTGGCGAATGGTGAGTAGTGATCAGTGTCCCGTGATCCGTGACTTGTGTTTCATGCCCGCGACCCGTGATCCGTGCAACGTGGCATCGGCCTGCCCGCCGAGGCGCGAGCGAAGGTGGCCAATCCTGCCGGTGCGCCTTTGCCTCTGGTAGCGTCGGCTCGTCCTGAGAGTCTGCCAGCAGCGGACTCGAAGGGCGTCCACCGGCTCGGCGAGCTCATTGTTCTGCGGGTCAACAAGGATGGTACCTGTGTCCAGGGGGCTTCACGCTTTGGACACCTCTCGGCCAGTCATTCGCGCCCTCGCGACGGTTCCGACGTATTCTTCGTCGAGGGATCCTCTTTGGACCAGATCCCGGGAAGAACCTCCTGCCGAGCCCAAGCTTATGTCGCTGAAAATCATGGTCGTCGATAATGAACCGCTGAGCCTGAAAGTCATGAGGGCTGTGGCCGTCCCCTTAGGTCATACGGTCCTGACGTTGGACGACAACCAGGAAGCCACCCAACAGGCGGAGAAACAGCGGTTTGATGTGGTCTTTGTGGGCATGTCGCAACCAGAGGGACTGGAGCTCGCCCGCCAAATCCAGAACTCACGACTCAGTAGTGAGACCGTCATCGTGATGTTCGGCGCCACGGACGATATTGAGATGATGCGGAAGGCTTTCGGCGCGGGAGTCGCGTTCGTTATCCCGAAGCCGATTGCCGCGGCTCGTATCATTCCGATGCTGACCGCTATGGACTCTCCTGGGTGGAAAGCCAGAATCCGCGAGGCCCGATTACCTCTCTTTACTGAGGTCAACTGCACGTGGGGTGACCGAGACTTTCCCATGCGAAGCATGAATATCAGCGGATCGGGGATGCTGTTGCAACCTTCGCATGGCGTGGAGGCGGGCCAGGAAGTTTCGTTGCAGTTCAAAATCGCAGAGGTTCGTGCCTCTCTTAACGTGCGTGCTCGTGTTACCCGCAAAGAGGGAACGGAGCGGGTAGGCATGGAATTCATCAGCCTTACAGCGGAAGATCAAAGTGCAATTCAGCTTTACGTGATGGGTCGTTTGAAGAAACCGACGTCGCGGCAAGACTTACCGGACGCCCGAATGCATAGGTTATTCAATCCCTAGAGGGGGAATTTTTCCAATCCTGCGACTTTCTGCCAGATGGAAGGCCGGGCACACCCGTTCAAGCCGACAGACGCTATCAGGACTTCCGCGACTTTCTCCCGCGTGTTGCTCATAAACTGCCGAACTTGGACAAGCGCGAACGTCAGCGAGTGAAAGAAAACCTCAAGCACACAGCAAATGCTCTCCTTTTACTTGTGATCGCATATCGCAGCCCTCAATCGGAATGGTGGCGGGCGGCGCACCCGTCCACACCACCCAAGTGAACGATTAGCTTTTGCGGGTGACGGGCTGGCCGCCGGCGAGGGTGGGGGTTTAGACCGTTCGCTACCGAGCTGAGCAACCAAACAGCTCGTTCACGTGCAGTGAGCGTCGCCTTCGCGGTCACTCCGAGTCAGATGGCGTTGCGTCCGCAACACACGCTCCAGCGCGCCCGAGCAGCAGCTGACGTTCTCGCGCGTTGCGCGTCAGCGCTGCCGCGCGTTCGAACTCCGCGCGAGCTTCCTCCAGCCGGCCGAGCTTCTTGAGCAGATCGCCGCGCACGCTCGGCAGCAGATGGTAATTCTCCAACGCGCCTTCAGCAGTCAACGCGTCCACCACCTCCAACCCCGCGGCCGGACCAAACGCCATCGAAACCGCGACGGCGCGATTCAAATCAATCACAGGAGACGGCGCAATCTGCGAGAGCGCTTCGTACAGCGTCACAATGCGCGGCCAATCCGTTTCTTCCGCCGTGCGCGCCCGCGCATGGCACGCCGCGATCTCCGCCTGCAACACGTATGAGCCTTGCGCCACAGGGCCCAATGACCGGGCCTGTGCCAGTGCCGCGAGCCCGCGACGAATCAGAAGCTGGTCCCAACCCGCGCGGTTTTGCTCCAGCAACAATATCGGCGCGCCTGATTCATCCACGCGCGCCCGCGCCCGCGACGCCTGTATCTCCATCAACGCCACCAGGCCGTGCACCTCCGGTTCTTGCGGCGCCAGTTCCGCCAGGATGCGCCCCAGCCGCAGCGCATCTTCGCACAGCGCCGGCCGCAGCCAATCGTCACCGGCGGTCGCCGCGTAGCCCTCATTGAAGATGAGATAAATGACCGCGAGCACCGACGACAGACGAGCCGCCAGCTCCTCCCCTCGAGGCACCTCGAACGGGACATGCTTTTCGGCGAGAGTGCGCTTGGCCCGCACAATCCGCTGCGCGACGGTCGGCTCAGGAACCAGAAACGCGCGCGCGATTTCCTCAGTCGTCAGCCCGCCGAGCAAGCGCAGCGTAAGCGCCACACGCCCCTCGCTCGGAAGCACTGGATGGCAGGAGATGAAAACGAGGCGCAGCAGATCGTCGCCGACATTGTCATCCAGCGCCGCTGCAAAATCCGGCACG
>Ga0210393_10000934_pt1 | contig 25158 bp, 30 predicted proteins | sample IncBWC27OmetaG_FD_160068 | JGI IMG/M metagenome (GOLD analysis project Ga0210393, IMG submission 160068) | Forest soil microbial communities from Barre Woods Harvard Forest LTER site, Petersham, Massachusetts, United States - Inc-BW-C-27-O ... | reverse complement strand
TACGCTTTCAGAGCTTCGAGTGAGGACGTGGTGGCCTCGTAGAGCGGAACATCAAACCTCTTGACGGTAGCCAGTGATTCGCCCAGTTCGCTGCGCAGCTTGGATGCCGCTTCGCCGAGCGTGTCCAGCACCTTTTCTTTGGACGAAGCCGTCGCTTGGTCCTCGGCCAGTGTGTCTCCGCTCTGACAGTTCACCGCCTTTAATTCCAGCACATATTTGCTGCCCAAGCTGCCAATCGCACCGGCAATGTAGGCTTTGCTGCCTGCTCGCTGACAAAGCTCTCGGGCCACGTCGGGCGCGAGTTTCGTACTTGGCGGAAGGGTCATCGATCGCAAAGTCTCAGCGACTTTGCCGTCGGAGAGGACATTCAGGAAAGGCGATTGCCGCAAGGAAACGGTGAGCGCCGTTTTCAGCGTGTCGTCGAATACGACGTCGCCTGTGCTGTTGGCAAAATCGGTGAGAACGATGGTGTCCTTGTCGGTCAAGCGCTTGCTCTGATGCCGACGATAGTAAAAACCGCCCGCGACGAGCACGGCGACGAGCACGAACGGAACCGCGATTTTCCAGACCTTTCTAACCGGAGCCGGAGGGGGGTCTAGCACGACCGCTGGGCCCGAGATTGCCGCAGAATTGCGTCCGCTCTCGGAGTCCCGCTTCAGCCGTTGCAAATCCGTTCGCACGTCGGTTACGTGCTGATAGCGCAGATTGCGGTCTTTTTCCAGCGCCTTGTTGATGATCTCTTCAACCTTGGGCGGAAGTACCGGATTCAACTCCCGTGCCGGTACGGCAGTGCGACGCAGAATCGCCTCGTGCAGTGCCGCTGCCGTATCCCCGCTAAATGCTTGCTGCCCTGTTGCCATCTCATAGAGCACCACACCGAAAGAAAACAGGTCGGTGCGTGCATCCAGTTTCTCGCCGCGAACCTGCTCCGGCGACATGTAAGGCACCGTGCCCATAGTCACACCGGTCAGCGAGAGCCGAATATCAAGGGCCATTGCGGTCGTGGCGTCTTGGGATTGGCCTTCGTGGCGTTGGAGGTCTTCGCGATCACCTCCATAGGTCATCTTCGCCAAACCGAAGTCCAAAATCTTAGCTTCGCCCCGTTGCGTGATGAAGATATTCGCCGGCTTGATGTCGCGATGGATAATTCCTTTTTCGTGCGCCGCAGCCAGGCCTTCCGCGATCTGAATCGCCAGGTTCAACAATTCGTCGGTCGTAAATGGGTCTGCTTTCGCGGCAATCCGCTCTCGCAGGTTCTGGCCCTGCAATAATGACATGGCGATGAAGGGTCGGCCTTCGTGTTCGCCGAATTCGTGAATGGCGCAGATGTTGGGATGGTCAAGCGCGGAAGCGGCTCGCGCTTCGCGCTCGAAGCGCTCTAAGACTTTCGCGTCGCTGGCTATCTCCTCGGGCAGGAACTTCAAAGCTACGAAACGGCCCAGCTTCAGGTCCTCCGCTTTGTACACCACGCCCATACCCCCGCCGCCCAGCACTTCCAGCACGCGATAGTGGGAGACCTTCTTCCCGGTCAGGTTTGCGCCGGGAATGGCTTGAGGTTGAGAGCCAGCCTCTGGCTCCGCTACTTTCTTCACGTCCACCACAAATCGGTAGCCGCGTTTGGGGACGGTTTCGATGTACTCGCGCCCGTTTGTCGCCTCGCTCAATATCCTTCTTAATAAGGAGACGTGCTTGGCAACATTCGCCTCCTCCACGAAGGTACCGGGCCAGAGTCGCTTCATGAGGTCATCCTTGTCCACCAACCTACCGGCGTTCTCTACCAGTACAAGCAGGACTTCGAAGGCTTTAGGCGCGAGCGGCACGGATTTGCCGTCGAGAATCAACAAGCACTCCCCCGGATCGAGGCGAAACGGACCGAAGCAGTAGAAGTATCTTGTTTTCTCGTTCATAGCCCTAGGAAGGAATTCTTCAAGATTTCTTCGCGATTTCGGAAGGACTTCTAAACCGCAGCTGAATTACGGTTCACATCGAGCGGGCAAGGATGCGGCTTGGTAAGCCATTCGCAGCACATTTTACGGTGGCTTGGAACTAAGCGCAACTGCCAAGTGGAAATGAAGTTGGGCGGTCAATTACCTATGGCCGCCTTATGCATTAAGAACCTACGCTTCCCAGTCCCGTCGCAAGCAAGTGAACGGGCTGAGGAAGAATAGCGAAAATCCGATCGAAGAAGGAGAGAGTTATGAAGAAACAGCCGGTAACACACGCAGCCGCGCTAGTCATGTTGACGCTCGCGGCTTTAGGGTCAGGATACGCACAAAACAATTCCAATGGCTGCAATAACAAACTCATCGCCGGCAACTATGGATTCACGGTTCAGGGAACGAAATTGGGAGGCGCAGGACCCACTGGCCCCATGGTGGGCGTGGCTATGACCCAATTTGATGGCAAAGGCAACCTCAGTCAGATTGACACCGTCACCATTGACGGCACCGTCGTCGCCGATTGGACCCACACCCGAGCCACCGGCACTTACGCGGTGAACGCCGATTGTACCGGAACCTTCACCATCAACTTCACCGATGGCCGGCCAACGGTGGTGACAAACTTCGTCGTTGCGGCGAACGGCGACGAAATCGACACCGTCGTGACCAGTGCAGGTGGCGACCAGGGGATACTAGCCACTGGCAGCATCGGAAAAAGGCGCTTTTCCAAACGCTAGCTCTCGGCCACCCGCCCGCCGTCTTTCGGCGGGCGGAGGTTTTGAGTCTGGTGCGTTCCACGTGCTGTGTGGTATGGGGCGAACTCGCTTTGGCTTCAAAACTACAAACTAAGGAGAACTACGATGAAACGCAACATTACAGGGGCGACGCTTGTGATCGTTTCCGTCGCAGCGATGTGGTCGGCTATGGCGGTTCCTGCCACGGCCCAACGGTTCCCCGGCATCGGCACTGTGATGACGTACAACGTCAACGAAGGAACCGATTTCCTGCAGGCGGTGAACGCCCCAAATTTCCCACAATTCCTGCTCGATGTCGGCCAGATACTTACTCAAGTCCAAGGTACCAATCCTCCAGAACGGATGCAGGCAGTTGCGAAACAGATCCTCGCGGTTGGGCCAGAGCTGCTAAGTCTACAGGAAGTAGATCAGTGGTATACCGGAACTTTCGACCCGAATGCGGGCACATGTGGCAACATGACGCTCGAATACGACATGCTCCAGGAACTCCTCAGTGCCTTGGCCGAACAAGGCGGGCACTACGAAGTTGCGGTGCAAGTCACCCAAAATTCATTTCCGCCTGTTCCCGGACTGATTCCCCCCGCCAATTACTTTTGTGTTGCGTTGAATGACTACAACATTATCCTGGCCCGGACGGATCTTCCTTCCTGGGTCTTCCAATGGAGCAACTCGCAATCCGGACAATTCGTGAATGAACTCGTTTTTCAAACTCCGGTCGGCTCCCTACCGTACCCAAGGGCGTGGGCATCGGTCGATGCCCAGTTCTTCGGGCACTCTTTCCTCTACATCAACACTCATCTTGAGTCCTTCGACCCCACTATCCGGGAGTTGCAAGGTGGTGAATTGCGGGCGGGCCCGGCAAACACTTTCTTGCCGTTGATTGTCGCGATGGATTCAAACGCGCAGGCTTTCCCCCTGCCACAAGATCCCACCTATACGGATTTTGTCACGGCTGGCTATAACGACGTTTGGTCCGCGCTGTTTCCGGGGATCGCGGGGCTAACATGCTGTCAGGATGAAGCGGACAACAATCCTGTCTCGCAACTTTATCAACGAATAGACCTGGTGCTAACGCATGGTAGAGTTGCGCCTTGGGAAGCATTGTTAATCGGGGCCAATTCGCGAAGTCGGCTGCCCGACGGACTCTGGCCCTCGGATCACGCTGCTCTCGAGGCTGGTGTAGTTATCGGCAACTAATGCGCTGGCGTATATAAGGAGTGAGCATGAGTTCAAAGTACGCGTGGTGTGGAGTTCTGATCGTCGCCCTCGGCGTGGCCCTAGCCAAGCCTGCCGAGGCGCAATTCATAAATGGGCAGATAGGCCCCTCCGCTGGGCCAATCGTAGCGGGAATCGTGGGGACAGCCGCGGCCGTGGTAGTCGTGACTGTTCTAGTCATTCACTATTCGAAAAAGAGAGCGATCACAGGCTGCGTGGTCTCGGGACAAAGCGGGATGACCCTCGTTGACGAAAAGGACAACCAGACCTACATGCTCTCCGGCGACACGACAGGTATCAAACCGGGTGATCGAATGAAGTTGAAGGGCAAGAAAGTAAAGCCGAAGCCCCCCGACAAGGCGCTTGTCTGGGAAGCAAGGCAGGTGAGCAAGAACTATGGCGCTTGTTCACCCTAGGTGTGATCTCGACCCGCCGTCGAGCAGACGTGTGCTAGATAAGAGCAAGCAGACAGTGGTACAAGTATCCTCCAGGTCCAAAGATCAGAGGCGCAGCTGGACTCTGGCCGTCGCCGTTGCCATAGGTGAAGGTATGGAGCACTTTCTCCGTCAATTCCCGTAGTTGTTGGAGTCACATCCGGACTGGGAAGCGATCGTGAGGGTCGAACGTCACGGCGAAACCTGCCGCTGACGCTGACCCAGATCGCTGGTCGAAGCGTGCGGATCCCTAAACTAGCGCGACTGTTCGTCGAGCGCAATACAGTTGATACGGTAGTCATGGTCCGTGACATCCCACCCTAACGACCTGCAGCCGAAGTCGGTATTTATCCTCGGCCGGTCGTGAAACACTTGTTGTCATGATTAGTGACAACCTCACACCGGCACGGCGTAAGGATCTCAAGGACGAACTGTCACGGCTGTGGGAGCTGCACGCAAATGTGACCAGAGACGCGGGATATATCGGGATGTCGCGACCGACATTCTGGATCAACAGCAGGCCGCAGACGGAATGAGTCGAGCGAAAATAAATATCGGCAAATGGGGTTCCTTTTCCGCTGGTTTACGAATAGGGATGGTGAACAAGAAAACCTGGAACTGCACGACGAGATTATAAGAGCCACATCGAAGAAATTCTCAGCAAGGCTGGTTCGTCCGGATTGAAGCAGACAAACCAACTCGATTTGACGAATGTTCAGAGGGTCTCCGTATCTCAAGCCGTTCCTACTAGGCGTTCCGATCAACACTTACGCGAGACCTGATTAGGCCTCATCGAAGTAAGCGAATCCCGCCATATCCCAAGACCCAGTGGGCCAACTCTCCTCGCTCACGAGAAGCCGACACAGTCATCTCATCACTTGCGGGTTATTCGCGACCAAAGAAACGAGCCGCAACAGATTGGGTGCTAATTTGCACCTTTTCCTTGCGGCTCCGATCTAGTTCGAGCACTTGGCCATAGCCTTGTGTGCTTTTCTAATTGGGGTTCCAGTTGATGTCGGCAATGCCGCTGACCCCATTGCTGGCCTTCGCAGGGACGTTACAGATCAGCTGAATAGTCCCTCCCGCCACGGCGCTGATGTTGACTGACTCCGTTTGGTGCGCCCCGCCTGACCCTAAAAATTGGAACGTCGCCTTTTCGTAGCCAATGCTTCCGTTCCCGGTGTACGAGCCCACCGTGCAGTTGAAGGTGTTCTGAGAGTCAAACGACAGATTCTGCACGGAAACTCGAAAGCTTCCATCGGTATCGATTGGCAAATCGAATTCCATGTAGACGTTATAGGGGCAGTAATTGACTACCTCGCCATAGAATTCGGTGATGCAGCTGTACGGATTGTTTGTGCCGTACTGGTTCGGCTTCCCTTGCTGAACCTTGAATGCACTGTATCCCGTGGTCGATCGTGCGTAGGCAGGGCTGGCTGACCCGGCCAGAATCGCCAGAGAGATTCCTAGAAAAAGTGATGTGAGTTTGCCTTTCATTGTAGTCTCCTTTTTTCGGCAACTATGTGCCGATGGTTGAAATGGTTGATGCTGTCGATTTGCTGATATCCGAGACGAATACATTCCCGGCTAGTCGACGAAATCGCCAAAGATCATGGCCAGCAGGAACCCGGCAATAGACTGAATCCCGCCGCCTGTACAGAAAGGCGGAAAGCGCGAGCCAATCGCCTCATCACCCGAAAAAAATCTCGAAGTAGAAGGCCGCAAGCGCGGCCCAAAGGCAATTGACGGCCACGGAGTGCGCGAATATGCTGTTGCTCTTTGCCAGAAAGGGGCTGGCAAAGCATCGTGCCCGAAGATCTGTCCGGCCAGGTCACCGAACTTTTGCATCAGTGGACGCAGGGCGACGAAAAAGCCCTACGCGCTCTCGCGCCGCTCGTCTACAAAGAGCTGCGGCGCCTCGCTCACTACCATCTGCAATCCGAACGCCCCGATCACACTCTGCAGAGCACGGCCCTGGTTCACGAGGCCTACCTCCGGCTTCTGGGAGGCCAACCGCCGGAGTTGCAGAACCGCGCGCATTTCGTTGCAGTGGCCTCGCGGCTCATGCGTCAGATCCTGGTTGACTACGCCCGTGAACGCCGAGCCTCAAAGCGGGATGGAGGATGCAGAATCGCCTTCGAGTATCTGGACGCCCTGCCCGCCACCGGTGATACCGAACTCTTGGCTTTGAACGACGCCCTGGATGAGCTTGCTCGCATCGATGAACGCCAAGGAAGAATCGTGGAAATGAAATTCTTCGGGGGTTTGTCGGCTCCCGAAATCTCCCAGGCGCTGGGAATCTCGCGCGCAACCGTCGACCGCGACTGGGCCACTGCACGCGTCTGGTTACATCGTCAGATGAGCAGGACGGCGCTGCCATGACCATCAAGACTTGGGAGACCGTCAAAGAGTTGCTGCATCAGGCCATGCAGCTTTCTCCCGAACAGCGGCCGCAATTCCTCGACGAGGTCTGCTCTTTCGACAACGCGCTACGCGCCGAACTCGAGTCCCTGTTGTCAGCCGACGATGCCGTCCGCTCCAGCTTTCTGCAATCGGCGTCGCGCGATGGATTGGGTGCCGACAGAGTCGGCATCGACGCTGCCGGCATCCTGGAAGCCGGACAGACCTTCGCGCAGCGCTTTCAACTCATCCGCAAGCTTGGTGAAGGCGGTATGGGACAAGTCTGGCTAGCCGAGCAGACTTCTCCAGTGCGGCGGCACGTCGCCTTGAAACTGATCAAAGCCGGAATGTACGACGAAGCCGTCGTGCAGCGCTTCCAATCGGAGCGGCAATCGCTCGCGATCATGGATCATCCAGCCATCGCCAAAGTGTTCGACGCTGGGACGACGCCGCAAGGCCAACCCTATTTCGTAATGGAGTACGTCCCCGGATTACCCATCACGGAGTATTGCGATCAGAAGAAGCTCAAAATCAGAGACCGCATCGAACTCTTCATCCAGGCCTGCGACGGCGTACAACACGCGCACCAAAAAGCCATCATCCATCGCGACCTGAAACCGGCAAACATTCTGGTGGTGGAAGTGGACGGAAAGCCGGCACCGCGAATTATCGATTTCGGGTTGGCGAAAGCCACGAAGTCCCAGGCCGCGAGCGACACTCAGTTCACCCGGCTGGGTGATTTTCTCGGAACGCCCGCATACATGAGCCCCGAGCAGGCCGATCCCAAGGCGCAGGACATCGACACCCGCACCGACGTCTATTCGCTAGGAGTCGTTCTCTATGTGCTGCTGGCCGGATCGCGCCCCTTCGACACCAATCAGGCACAAAAGCTGCCGCTCGACGAGCTGCTGAGAAAATTGCGTGAGGAAGAGCCGCCACTCCCAAGCACCAAAGTCAGCTCGGATCCGGACACATCGATGGCAACCGCCGCAGCACGCGACACCGAGCCCGGACAACTACTGAGCCTGCTGCGTGGCGATCTCGACTGGATCACCATGAAGGCGCTCGAAAAAGATCGCGCTCGCCGCTACGGTGCGCCGTCTGAGTTGGCTGCCGATCTTCGGCGGTATCTGAACCATGAGCCAGTGATCGCGCGTCCGGCAAGCGCCCCCTATCGCTTGCGAAAGTACATCCGGCGCCACCGTGTGGCCGTGAGTGTGGCAACTGCCCTGTTACTGTTGCTGGCTGCATTCTCCATCGTGCAAGCCGTGCAACTCCGCCGCATTACACGCGAGCGCGACCGCGCCACCCGCATAACCGATTTCATGACCGGGATGTTCAAAGTTTCCGATCCGAGCGAAGCCCGCGGCAACAGCATCACCGCCCGCGAAATTCTTGATAAGGCTTCAAAAGACATCAAGACCGGCCTGGCCAAGGATCCCGAAGTTCAATCCCAGATGATGTCGGTCATGTCGCGCACCTACGCGGGTCTCGGCTTGTACGCTCAGGCTTATGATTTAGCCAAGGGCGCCCTTGACTCTCGTCTTAGCCGGCTTGGGCCGAATGATCCGAAAACGCTCGACTCGACAGGCCAGGTCGGCGTTGATTTGGCCTACCAGGGCCATTATCCGGAAGCGGAGAAAATGCTTCGCCAGGCAATGGAAGGCGAGCGCCGTGTTCTGGGAGCCGACGACGCGCTTACGCTTGAGACCAAGGATCGCTTAGCCGTTATCCGCGGATACCAGGGGCATTACGAGGAACAGGAGAAACTCGACCGCGAGGTCATCGAGCGTGGAACTCCCAAGCTGGGACCAGAGAGTGAGCAACTATTGCGCGCCAGAAGCAACCTGGTTGCCGCACTCTGGAATCTCGCGCTCTACGCCGAGGCTGAACAAGAGGGTCGCCAGCTGGTCGCTCTCGACCGCCGCGTCCTCGGACCGGATAACCCAAGGACTCTTCTGGCCACAGGGAATCTGGTATTGGTCATCAAGGCGCAAGGCCGCTTGGCTGAAGCGGAGTCGCAGTCCCGCGAACTCCTGGCCGCGGACCTGAGAGTAATGGGTCCCGATCATCCAGCGACGGCGAACACGATGGAAAATCTCTCCTCGCTTCTTATCGACGAAGGTCATTTGCCCGAGGCCGAAAAGCTGTCCCGCGAAGCGCTGGCGGTTCGCTCGCGAAGCCTTGGACCCGATCATCCCAGCACATTGAGCTCGAAATTAAATGTCTCGATTGCGCTCTTTAGGGAAGGCCACATCGAAGACGCAGAGAAACTGCAAAGAGAGGCGTTGGCGACTGAAACTCGTGTTCAAGGATCGGAACATCCCAGCACCCTGGAAATGCAAACCGACCTCGCCGCAACCCTGAATGCAGAGGGACGCTACGCGGAAGCCGAAAAACTCGCGCACCAGACCTACGATGCTGAGCTTCGCATCCACGGACCGCAACATACCCACACCGTAAACGCGCTGCGCCAACTCGGCATCGCAATGGCGCACACCCAACGCCATGCTGAAGCAAGCGCCCTGTTCCGCGAGGCCATCGCAAAACAAAACAACTCCCCCAATCAAGGAGACACCTTTTCCCTCTGGTACGCCTTTGCCTGCGTGGCCGCTGCTGCCGACCGTCCCGATGACGCGCTCCAGTATTTGCAGGAAGCCGTCAACCGCGGATACAAGAATGCCGATGGCCTGATGGCCGACCCCGAACTGAAGAACCTGCACTCCAGTCCGAAGTTCCAACAACTAATCGCCGAACTAAAAAGCCCAGCCGTAAGAACGCAAACAGCCCCATAGTGGGAGGCCCGCTGAACAGACCGAGTGGATTCGGGCGATGTTAGTCAGGTGTGCTCGCTTCAGTCTTCTATGGGCAAGTAGCGGTTATTCTAACGAGACATTGTGGCTTTCACCTGATTCTGGATGTGATAGTTGACAGGCCCTTAATTCCCCAAGTGCCCGGACTTAGCTCTGTGCAGATGAACGGGCAGACTCCTGTGCATGTTGAAGTGCCGCTGCCCGGAGGCGGTCTGATAGACTATCCCTCTGGATATTACGCTCACCGAGACTGGAATGGCGCGATAAGACTGGTGACCACACTCGACGCGAGGGTTGTTTGCGCAGCCGGAATATTCTCCGTTTGGTCAATCCTTTTTCAAGTCTTCTAATAGTTGTCTGGGGTTCGACTTTGCCGGAAACACAGGCATTTCTAACGAGTACGACACCCCTAACCGGCAGCTTGACGTTGTCCAAGGCCGCTGGATTCAGCCCGACCCGGCGGGGTTGGCGGCGGCAGACCCCAGCAATCCGCAGAGCTGGAACCGCTATGCCTACGTCCTCAACAACCCACTGAGCTACGTGGACCCGACCGGCCTCGAATGCGTTTGGGACGACGGCAGTTTCGATTCTGCTGACGATCCCCATACTGGTAGCGCAAGCGGCTGTGGCGCTGCTGGCGGGACTTGGTTCGATTCCAGCGACTTCGCGAATCGGGGCCTGGGCGATTGGAACCCAAACGGCAACGCGGGGTTGGCAGCCGAGTTGGGGCAGCAAGCGGACTATCCCTTCCAAACTCAGGTCAACGCTCCTATGCCGAGCGACAGCGAAATCTGGTGGGGATCGTTTGGCAGCAACCTTTTCTCAAACTGGAGCTTTGGCGTCAGGGGACCAAACCAGACGTACCGGCAGTGCCTAGCAGGAAATTCCGGTAATTACAGCCTCGCTGGCGCGTTCAACCAGGATAGCAGTACCGCCAAACTCGCCGGTGGCAACGATGTCGCAGGTCTGCTTTTCGGGGATGCCAGCGAAGGCCAGGCAGGCTTACTCATGTGGGAAGGAGGATCGGTTCCCTTGCGGCTGGAGTCGGCACAGTGGGAACAATGGGACGGAGAACTGCGTCAATCTGTGATCTCAATCTTTCCGGCGTAGCTGGTCCCGCTCCAGCGATTCTGGCTAAGACCGGTGCAGAAAAGATCGCGGGTGTGGTTTCGGGTCTGGCGGAAGCCAAATTCGCTGGTGACGTGGGCGCGACAGGCGCGCTGATGCTTGGCTGCATTACTCATCCTTAGGTGGTTTCGGAAGCGATGACTTATGAGCAGGTCTGTGAAGGAACAGGTTAAGAGCGGGCTGCGCTTGGGCGGCGGCTTGGCCGTGTTCTTAGTTGCGATGGCTCCGCTGGTTGACGGATTGCGCAGGGTAGTGTGGGCGGCACCGTCACATCAGCTGCTGTGGTCGCCGATTGGGCTGGCGGAACTCATCGTGGCGGCGGGGCTCCTGGTTTCTACAGCACAGGTGTGCACTACTTTGGGAGATGTATGCTGTTCGGAACCATCAAGGGTGTTTTTGCCCTAGTAGCGGGAGGCCCAACTCCTCGACTGGAGTTGGCGTGGGCTGTAATTATCTTCTCGGTGACGCTTGTGCTGATCGTGGGGGTTATCTTAAGAGGCACACCGCTTCTAGATCGGATCGCCTTAACCCTGTATGTGTTCTCCCTTGGGTGGAGTGCAGACAAGGGCCTGTTTATGCCGTCCCCGTCCCTCGCAGTTGGCTTGGCTGCTTTGCTGGCTTCGTGGTGCGTCTACTACTGGAGGCAGGACGGCACTGGGAAAGTTTGGCCGCGACCGGGCCACGCTTCGCATGGGGAGTAGGGTGACACGTCTTCTGGTCTCGAGAGGACTCACATTCTAGATGCCCAGTTTTCGGGGGGCTAAGGTAAGGTTAGTTCACGAGTCTTAGCGTCTTAGCGCGGCGGAAAAAGACTGTTGACACTGAGCACCCGAAGGGTAGAATCCCTGCCTTGAGTTAGGGAGTTGCAATCATGATGAAGACAGTGCGATATCGTGGTTGGATTTCGGGGATACATCTGCGAGCGGCGAATATTGTCCTTTCACTGGCCACCCTGCTTGTCCTAGTGGTCATTGCGACCTCAACCGCTCAAGCGCGGGCTTATAAAGTGCTCCACAGGTTCCACGGAGCCGCAGACGGAGGGTATCCCGTGGCGGGCTTGGCTCAGGATGGCCCCAGCTTGCAGTTAACTTGTGATGACTCTAAGTGAGATTGGCTTCTAAGCTGTAGAAAAGGCTGGTAGGCGCGGCAGGAATTGAACCTGCAACCCTCGGATTAGAAATCCGATGCTCTATCCGTTTGAGCTACGCGCCCTCAATAACTTACGGAAGATTTTCCCTCAACTGTCACTAAACTGTCACCAAAACGCTTTGCGCCCTGACCGAGATGCTTGGCAACTTTCTTCGGTGGCAGCGTGTGCACGACGACTTTCTGCATCGCCTCAACCACGTCGCCGGTGCTCACGATATGGTATCTGTCGAACACCGAGCGTGTTTTGTGGCCGCTGATTTTCATGGCGATGCGTTCAGGCACTCCCGCGTTCACGAGGTTGCGTACGGCAGACCTGCGCAGGTCGTGGACGATGAGCCCTTCATAAGCGTACCAGATGTTTCCCGATTCGCTGGTCTGCTTCACGCGCTTGCCGAGGCCGACTGCTTCACACGCTTTGCTCCATTCGGTGCGAAGATTCGTGGCGTCGAAGACCCGGCCTGTATGCGGCTCCACGGCCTTCAAGATTTTTACTAACACAGGCGGTAGAGGCACAATACGCGCTTCATCGTTCTTCGTCTGGTCTTCTTCCAGCCGAATGCAGGGAACCGTCAGATCAACCTGCGACCATTCGATGGCTTCTGCTTCGCCGAGCCGCACTCCACACCAATACAGAAACAGAATCAACGGCTGCAAATGCTTGGGGAGTTTGCGGAGCAACTTCTCGAACGTTTTAATTTCCAAGAAGCCCTTGCGTGCAGGCGGCTCTTTCAGCAACCGAATCTTCGGCACATGCTGAATCTTGGAGTCTTCGTGCGCGATCTGGAGCATACGTCGGAGACATGCAAGTGAGCGATTCACCGTGGCCGTGCTGAAGCCTTCTTTGACGCGCTGCTTCGCAAAGCGCCGCGCTGCATCCGTCGTGATTTGCGTGAAAGGTACGCCCGGATTATCCGCGCTGAATCCGAAGAACGCATCCAGTGCTTTCAGTCCGCCGATGTTCTCTTCTCCATCATCGGTCTGGTAGAGACTGGCGTTGCCCTTCTCTTGATAGTTCGCAATCAGGGCTGCACGTAGATCGCCGTACGTGATCTTCTTCAACTCGGTCAAGCTCACCAACCCCTTGTCGTTGTCGCCCATCAAACGACGGAGCACACTCAACGCTTCCTGCTTCACTGGCGTGCCTGAACTCGTACGAATCTGCTTGCCAGTCGCATCGTAATACTGGAGCCGCCAGTTCTTTGAACCCTTGACCCTGAACAGCCCGCCCTCACCCTTCGCCCGCTTTGCCATGCTCTCTCCTATTTCTTCAGTTCGGTCAATTTCTTCGCAAATGATCGCATCGACGGTTTTTTACCGACAATGTATGCTGTCGCGTCCGTGATGTCCTGCCCCGTCAAAACCTGTCGCTGCAAGAGTTGTTCAGCAACGATCCGAATAGCGAGTTGAACGTTGTCCTGCTGCACAATCTTCATAACTCGCTTCCTCGCGTCCGCCATGTACGCGGGCAGAGCGTCGGAAGGAATTTGTAAGCAGTCCCGTGCTATTCCTTCTGCCTGCCTAACATCATCGCTGCACCCGTCGTCATCCATTCGCTCAAACCAAATTTGTTGCAGTGCTTCGGGAGCCAGTTTGATGAGTATTTGTTTTGCCCATTGCTTGCTGCTGCACGCACGCGGGAAGAATTTCAAACGGCAGCCGCCTGCGATATTCGTCCCTTGGATACCGGAGATGTCCACAGATTCAATCGGAACACGAAGATGAACCGCCACGACGGCATGAGTGGCTTCGTGCAGGGCGACGAATTCAGAGGTTGTGGCGGTAGTGTTCATATCTCTCAACTGTCACCAATTATCTCATGCTTGGTGACAGTTGTCAAGCGCAAAACGCTGAGACGCCGCGTCCATGGCCGTGTTTCAAGGTATGCCGTACGCTGTGGGCTCCACGGGATCGCGACTGGACAACGGCAGACCCAGTGACCGACTCACTCGCGGCGGCACCATTTCATCCGCCGTTCAGAAGTTTCTCGGTCGCTGAAAAACATATATATGCCTATGCAGAATTTGCAGACACCGTCTTCGTTCACAACGGTGTACTCGTTGTCACTCGAAGCATCAACCCATTCCCACACTCTAGCCCAACCGTCATAATGAAAATCAACGGCAAATCCGTGTAAAACTTTTTCAGAAAGTTGAGTAACCTCCGCTTGCACGTAATCATCAGTGACTTCTGTCACAGTGGCTTCGTTCAACGTAGAGGCTATTTCTATGCGGACTTTTTGGCCAACCTTCAATGCCCTCATATCCATTGTGCATCTCCTATATCTCTAATCAGGGTTGATGATGTTCGGCGCGGCGATCTTCAGTCACAAGAGTTAAGGATTTTCAGGTCGGGTATAGGGCACGTCGAACACCAATCCCAACATGGCGTCGAGGCATCGATCCAACCGTAGAACATGGCCACGTTGCCGTCGTAATCGAAATGTACGCAATAATCACCGTCCTCACCTTCGATTCGGGCAGCTAGCCTGTCTTGTCGTAATCGAACAGTACGATGTCCTTGTAATCGTCAACGCCAATGTCACTGCTCACAGGCTGAGCAAGCCATGTGAAAGCTCTCTGCGCACGTATGGTGATACGGACTGCGTCTCTCACCAAAGTTATTTTCCACGGGCTCACCTAATTCCGGGGTCTAGCAGTAGTAATCCCTTCGTCACCCGTGGCGCAAGTTACCAAGGGATTAAATGAATCCATGCGCTGGCTGCGTACGACATACCGCGATGGCCCGCTCCGATCCACAGGGCGGGCTTTCAGGATCGCGGCCAGACAAGGGCGAGTCCAGAAGGGACGAGAGAAGGGAATGCTATGGCTCCCGAGGCGCGTGTAATCCCGAGTTCCGAGGCGTCTGTCTCGATCAACCAAGGGTGCGTGTAATCATCCAGCATCGTCTCTCCAACCCCATTTGGCTAGGCTACACAAGCCCTGACGTTTCAATGCGTTGAAATCAACTAAATGATTAATAGTTAACTGGATTGGTGACAGTCTAGTGACAGCAACACGGGATTATACAACTAACACATTGATTACACACAACATGTTGCAACTAAGCACGAGATATTTAGTCTGATGATTGCCACGGGGAGGTGGGTAAGCTACTTTTCCCCGCGTCTCGGATCAGAACAGGGTACGCGATACACCCCAGCGCAGGCCCGAATAGAATCGGGTGAACAGGCAGAGCAACTCATGTGGAATCAATGATATGGGTGGGAGATAAGGGGGTCTTTAAGACCATCCGTTTGACCCCGTCGCCACCGACCCCACCACCCTATCGAGGGTGACCAGCCGCTTGGCCTCGCCAAAAACGACGCCTTTGGAACATGGTGTCGCTGAAAAGGGTGTCTAACCATCCCTGCCGTTAATAGGCTTTGCTTACATAGGGATAAGGTGGTCCGAGATATACACGGCCCTGTAGATTATAGCCGTATTCATTCTAAAGGACTTAATGCGGGAGAATGCCCGGAAAATAGAAATGCCTGCCTAATGTTTCCAATGACTTGCAGAAACGAATGCTGAGAAAATGTACTTTTCTTCCCCCGTTACGGCTGAGTTGGAGCGGCATAATGGGTTCCGCCGTCTAGCCAGACGCAGGAGTCCCAATTAGGGTGTCACCTCCCTACCCGGCGCAGGGGAACATTGTTCCCTTGGCTTTCGATTACCCTTCGCCCCACGGCGTATACAGCCCTCTGTGGCAGCGCGGAGCCTCGGGATGGCAGTTTGGCCCCATGGAGCCCGAGAAACGCTTGCCACGGGGCTGCCGTGAGCGGCATTCCGCCCTATAGAGGCAGAGCGAACAGATAGCGAACCATGGCCCATGCATCCTCCAGATGGGCCGTCCAGCGCGGGGTTGACAATCTTTGTCATTGACAAGCGGTCTGCCGCTTTGGTAGGGTTAGCCCTACACATGAGGGAATACCCGAATGTCAAGACCCGCCTTCATCGGCGGGTTTCGAAGTTTAAGGGTACGAAATGTGCGTAAGCACAAAGTGTGTCAAAGGAGACACGATGGCAACAGAGAATGCATTTTTTGATGGAGGCTCAAGTCCTCCGTCAACCACAACTATTGACCGCGAAGTCCTCGCGCAGCGAGTCATCACCGCTGTTGGTTCCATCGCCACCAAGTTAACTGAATTGGAGGCCGACATCCGCGCCCTATGGGTGGAGTTCGAGAACCTGCCCGCTGGCGAGACCATCCTTGGCTGCTCCACCAAAAAACAGTTCTGTGAGACGAAGCTGCATCGGACCCCACGGGCAGTTCGTTATCTGCTCAACGGCGATTCCAATCCTGATTACGTTCCAGTCGCGCAACGAGAGGAAATAATTTCCCCTGCGCCTGAGCCGACCGCAGCACCAGCCGTCGAAGACGACCCAGAGTTGGCCGAGACCGAGGTCAATGCCCGTTTCACGACCATCGGGTTGTACCGAAAACGAACCTTCGACGAATTGCCACAAGAAACCGCAGAAAAAGAATTACTAAAAAGCGCGGAGGATTTTCTGGAACAAAGTGCTTCGATACCAAACAACCTCCGTGAAGAACTCCAGAGTCGGAATTTATTGACGCCGGAACTGGATACCAAGTTAACCCGCGTGGCTCAGGCTGCGAAACAGACCAACCAGCCGACGCGACTGCAAGCAGAGTTCCATCAGTTGAAGCCGCTGTTCAGTGGGACGGGTGCCAGCCTGCAATTTTCTGAGACAGGCTATGCCATCGTTGGATTGACTGCTACGCAAGTCGAGAAAATTGCGAAGGTGTTGCTACGCGCAGTGGGAGTGAACACATTGCAGACACAACTCGCGAAGGCACCCAATGCAACTTAAGAAAGCATTTTTTGTGGAGCCCGACAATGCCTCGGGACTTATCGCAGAAGCGTTTGGAATCGGAGCAGGCTGGGAAAAGAAAATCCTCGATATTGAAATAGAAATGCCCCTGCCACAAATCGTGTTCATTACTGGAGAATCCGGTTGCGGAAAAACTACGCTATTGAAGGAACTTGGAACGCCTACGGTCATCGAAATTCCCGAGGACAAGCCTCTGCATCGTTGGTGCGCAACCGATGAAGAATCCTTGAAGCTCTTGTCTGCTGTCGGGCTTAACGATGCGTCTCTTTTCTGTTTAAGATTTTCGGCATTGTCAGATTCTCAGCAAGCGCGCGCTCGACTCTACGCTGCTTTGGCTGCGGGCATCAAGCACCTTGTCGTTGATGAGTTGTTCTCAACACTTGACCGCGAAGCAGCCAAAGCCTTGGCGTACAGTTTTCAAAAAACATTGCGGCGTGAGGGCATCAGCTTGATAGCCGCATCTCCGCACGACGACATCGTGGAGTATTTGAGACCTGACCTGTTGTTTCGGGGCACCGCGTTTCCATCGCGCTGGGCAGCACCGCAAGAGTGGTTTAACGACAATTCTGCAATCGTGCAGAGCAATCCAATCGTTGACAACCTTACCCTAACGTATCGGGAAGATAAGGTCGCGGGCCGCATAGTGAGCACCTCGGGAAAATCGCTCGGCTATTCGGCGGGCAGAATTATTGACGGCAAAACGCTTTATCGCAAGAGCCAACTTGCAGAGTTGCATTACAAAGGCAAGTATTCTGGAGGGGTCTGCGCATATCTTTTCGCAGCCTTCAAAGGCCGCGAAATCGGCGTACTTGTCGGGGCTAAAACAAGACACTACGCGAAAGATGGCGGCATGTCCATTGCCCGCGTTGTTGTTCATCCATCATATCGAGGATGCGGTGTTGGTAAGCGTCTAATTGAAGAGTTTCTGAAGCACCACGAGAATTGTCCCGTTGAAACTACCGCCGCAATGGCAAGATTTAATCCTGTCTTTGAACGTGCGGGAATGCACCGAGTAGCAGACTCCAAAATTGTCCCGCCATCTGCGCTTCGCAAAGAGTTTCCTGAAGTACGCGATGTCGATTGGCAATCTAAAGAATTTTGTGAAGCATTCTTTAGCGTCGGTGCGCATCGAAGGAGGCTGGCAAAACATGCTTCGCTACTCGCGTCGATGTACGACAAGGGCGGCATGAAATCAATCTACAAAACGCAACACGGCTCTTCAATGCCCGCCGACGTGGCTGCGGCAATGACGGAAACCGCAATCACGGATGATGTGCTGGTAGCGGCACGCTTATTCTGGCGACTGCGTCCGCACACAATGGCCCGGTACACAAGACCTGCCAGACTTCAGTCTGGGAGCATCAACGATGACGTGGAGACGCGGGAGTTGGAGCCATCCGTTCTCGGGTCTGATTTAACGGGTTGGCGTGTAGGCAAACCTCTTTTCTGAAACTGATCGGTGGCCCGCCTACGTTAATGGTGGAGAAAGAGGCTGTAATGACGAAGGAGAAAAACATGAAAAAATTAGAAACTATTCGCAAAAAGCAAGAAATCAACATGGATGTGCTGGGCTCCGGCACACGCAAGCAAGCGACACCGGAGCAAATCCTGAAACACTGGGGCGAAGTTAACTATTGGGTGGAAGCGCACCTACTGCTGTTGTCCCCAAAGGGCTGCGAGATAGAGTTGTGGAAAGGCGGGGACTCGGAATTTGGGGACTCGGAATTTGGGCAATACGGTGAACACGAAGAGTTTGTGCCCAACCAGAAACACGTCACGATTATTGCAGGACGCATCGCCGAGGGGTACGTGCCCATCGGTGTTGTCGGCGTAGACCTTTTGCATCCGCACCGGGAGCGACGGGCTCAACTCGGGTACCTACCTACTGCCGAAGCCGAACGACTCATGACCGTCTGGCGCTTCGGCTACATCGCAGGACTGCGTCTGGCGTCCGAGCGGAGTCAGGAGGCAGCATAGTGCGCGACGGCGGTCGATTCGCGGCGAGGCCGGGTGACGGTCGGAACGGGGACACTATGAAAGGGGTGGGTCAGGACACAAGGAACCGGGTACAAGGTCCGAATGAGTTGTGTCCTCTACACCCTCCCAAATGTGGGTACATGGGACACAAGGAGTTGTGTCTGTGTCCTGTAAATACCCCCGTAGAGAAGGGAGGGGCGGGTTCAGGGGTGCCGGATTCGAAGATTGGCGTGTGCAGCGAGACGATGTGCATGACGCAGAAGCAGCCCAACCCGGTCACAGGGGGTATTTAGTGGACACAGGACACAACGTCCCCGGCCACAGCATGGTGGAGGTGGCTCAGGATGCGTGGGCTCGGGGCTTCAGCGTCACCGTGGTCAACGCCGTCGAGAAGAAGGCTGAGATGTACGAATGGAACGAGCGTCCATTGATTGGCACGAACCCGGACCACATCGACATCATCAAGCACTACGCGAATCAGGGTCCAGACTATAGGGTCGGGCTCTTCCTGATGAATCCGAACAATCCGAAGTTCGGTGGTTACCCGGCGTTCGCGCCGTTCGTCTGGGACGTGGACATGCCGGGTGAAATCGCGCGGATGAAGAAGGAAACCGGCAAGACGCTGCCGCACACTCTTGTGGTCCAGACCCGTCCGCAGACCGCGAAGCATAAGCGGCACATCGTCCTTCTGCACACACCGGAGACGATTGAACAGGTCACACTCAATTCGTACATCGAGGACTTCGCAATCACCACCAAGACCGACCCGTACTTTCGTAAGGTTCATCCCCACAAGTCCGATTTGAAGGGCATTGGTGGAGCCGCGTATGTCGTAGCTTTCGGTTCCCCACGAATTGATGACGGTGTGGTCGATTACTACACGATAGAGCACGACTTTCGACCAGCACCATGCCCCCCATGGTTGCTCGAATGGTTCCTTGCAGATTTGAAGCGTGCCCAGCAAGAGCGTGCGAAGGAGGCCGCAGAAGCGAAGCGTCTCCGCGAAGAGCGCAAAGCCAAACTGAAGAATGGCGACCTTGGGACCGATAAGTACGCAATTATGTATGGGGTCAGTTCGCACCTAGCAGGACTCGGTTTCGACCGCGACAAAATTGAAATCGCAACGACATGGCAGGTTGAGAAGCAGTGCGGCACGGCGGTAGCAAACGACCCGAAGACGCAAGCGCACCTCCGTCGCTTCGTCAAGAAACTCCGGCTGGGTGAGTTGAGTTGCAGCAGTACGAAGATGGTCCGCAACCCAGAGAAGCCGCTGGCGTGGGTGGAGCGCAAGCATCGCAAGTTGGTCTTGGTCGAAATGATGGTCGAGTTGCCCGATGATGTCTCGTTTGAGGAGATGGTGAAGCAGGTCAAGACCGTCTGGCCCGATTACAAAGAGGACAACGCGACCCATCGCAGCCAAGTGTCGAAGGCTGCCAAGCGGGCCGGTTTCACAGCGTACCGGACGCTGAAGATGTGGAAGCGAGGAGAAGAGTGATGCAACTAGAAGAATGCATCACTGCAACGGAGAACGTCGTGAACGACGCCGAGTTCGCCGACCTGAAGCGCCGAATGGACGAAGATTGTCACCGTGTAGCACACGTTGCGCGGACCCGTGAAAAGAAAGCGGCCACACCAAAAGAAGGCGTGCAAGATGTCGTTGCAGGCGTACATGGACAGGGAACGTGGCTGCGTCAAGCAGGACGCGCGATGAAGTTTTCCGAAGCCGACATCTACAGCATCCCGGCCATCAACTATGCCATCGAGATTGCATGTCTCCGCAGTCTCCCATGGAAAGCCCGTGTCAAAAAGAAAGCCGACGAGCATTTGGGAACACAACTCATCGATGACATTCAGCAGGACGTGTGGGTCGAGATGCTGGAAAGCAGCGAACAACCCAATGCGAGAATGGCTTATAAATTTGCAAGGCACCGCTGCTCGAAATGGATTCGTAAAGATTCGAAGACGATGCCCGTGTCGCAGATGGATTTGCCGACCGCAGACCCCGATGATGCCGACTCGGAACTCAAAATGCCGTGGGACGGAATCCAGCAGGCCGTAGAGCCCGCATGGTTTGTGGCGGACGCATGGGAGACAATCCTTGATGACAGCCTGCATGATTACACACGCGATGCGCTGCGGGCTCTGGACAAGAAGGACCAGCGATTCCTGACCCGATATTTGGCAAATAAACAGGCGCACAGTCCAGCGCAACGTAAACGCTATCAACGACTTGTTGACAAGATGCGCGCGCATTACGCGCAATTTATGTCACAAGCGGCCTGATTCTGCGTATAGGAAGTAGAAGGACAAATACGGCAGCAACCTGCCCCACTCGATTAACTGGCTATCTGGCGATACCCAAGCACATCTTAAAAAGCCGAGCAACGCTTCCGCCAGAGGCGTTCGCTCAATCGAGTCGGGCATCCTGCCATAACGGGATGCCCGTATTTTTTATTGCTCGAAAGGAGCACTGATGGACTACCAAACCTTTCTTGAAAGTATCGGTTGTGCGCCCGCACAGGCAAAGCGCATGGTCGAGAATCGACCACGTCATACGTTCGGAGACTTCGCAGTCGAGTACAACCCGGCCACTGACGAAGACGAAGAGACTGCAACAGAAGATTGAGTTTCGGCAGGAGTGATTTCCCTCGCCGAAAGAAAGAACTCCTCCCGCTGACTTAGTTCCCCACACTCGTCCAAGGTGTGGCTTTCAAAGTCTGCAAACCAAGTGGGCTGGTTTACGCGGCCAGTCCACAACGGTTCACGAAAGGAAATTTATGAGTGGAAGACCCGGCGACATTTTCTTGACCAGTGATAAAGCGCGGGTACCAATACCGCCCTGTGCACCCCATGTCCGAAACCATGCCACAGTTTTGTTCTCGGCGGGCGATGACGTAATACGCGGTCGAGCGTTGTCCGAACTCAAGAAATTGATGGACGACACCGATTCAAACGGAGCCGTGGCCGTACTCATGGCATTCGAGGCGTCAAAGAAAGCGTAAAGAGACTGGACTGTCGTCGCGCTCTGTCCAAGTGCGCGTACCTCGCCAAGGTTCCCGACAGTCCTAAAGTTTGGCGCGGAGTGTTGTGGTGCGCAAGCGAGACGCTGCGACGGGTTAGATCGTTCTCCAACCCCATGAAACAGAGCCCGCGCCAGAAGATTCGGGAGGATCAAGTTATGACGATGTCGAAAACCATGCAGAGGGCGTTGAGTCTGCAAACCCGGCTGGAAAAACTGGCCGACAGTAAGGACGAGAAAATCGCAAGCAGCTCTCTTGCTGAACTGACGAAGCTGCACATCAGCGAGATTGAAATCGAGGCACGCGAAGACCGCATCATGCCGCTCCGCGAAGAGATTGCCGAACTTAAGCGGAAGTTGGCAACAGCGGAAGAGTCTTTGAGCCCGGTGACCACCGAGCGCGACGTTCTCTTGGCAGAAGTGTCTGGCCTACGCGAACAGGCCGCGAAGTTCGCCCCCATGGAAACGGAGTACGTCGATTTGAAGACGAACTTCGACGCAAGAATATTGGATGCCCGCAAAGAGTTGGTAGCCGAAGCGGAACGTCATTCGTGGGACGCCCAGCGCGCACGCAACGAAATGAAGTTTCAGTTGGATGAAGCCCGTGAGAAATTCGGGCAAGCGGGTTTGCAACTGCTCCTTGACGAAACAAAGAAAATCATCGAGCAGTACAAAGTTCCCGAACCTGACCCAGCGAGTCTGCCGCATGGAATCTCCAATCTCTATTTGACGCTCTGGGGTCGCACTCCACGATACGCCAGCGTTGCGATGGCCTTCGCACATATCACCGAGCCCACGCCAGCGTTCAAAGAACAGGTTTACAAAGTGCTGTCGGTCGGCCTACCCATATCTCCGACTCTCATCATGCCATCCGTTGATGAGCAGTTAAGAAATGAGAACGCGCAGCCGCATTACGTGTATCCGAAGCGGGACCCAGTTCCAGATTTGGCCGAGCGCAGAGAAGTTTTGACTGCGATGGCGATTAAGTTCAACTGTCTTGACGAAGTACAAGCGCGCGTAGACCAAAAGCACGCGGAAATTATCGGCCAACAACGTCAGGAAAACACCGCATCATTGCAGCGCCAGCAAACAGATTTGGCGCGCATGGGATATGGTCGCAGCGAAATAGCTGCGCCAGTGCCCGTGTCCAATGTCCCATTGTCGGAGCACGGCCTTGCGTGTAGCTGCCCGCTGTGTGGTGGGCCATCCCCAGAATCGAAGTGGGATGGTTTTATTCCAGCCGACCCAGCGCTGCCAAGAAATGTTTTCAGCGGCAACCCGACTGAAAACTCAGACGACAAATAGGAGGAGCAATGTTTGAAATCAAACTTTTCGTAGAAGACTCGCTGGGAGAAATTTACAACCAAGTGGGCGCGAAGCAGCAGGTCGAAGGCGCGGCACTGAGAAAGCTGTTTGAGCTACGCGATGCTTGGCAAGACCGCACATCACGCCAGTCAGTTCTTAGTCGAGGCTTCATCGGCACTGCCAAAGAACAACCGAAGTAAAAGGAGGATTTTTATATGGGTTCAGTTAGAGACAGAATGACAGTTGAAGCAGGCCAGACCCGTGGCCTGAACACCGACCACAGCACCGACACGTTCGGCAGCTTAGTGGTCACCAACCGCGTCGAGAACGCCAAAGAAATTTCGTACTTAGTACGATGTTCCGTTTGTGGCACAACCGGGCAGAGAATTTTCCAGCGGCAATTGGAAGACCCGAATTTCGTGGTCAAGTGCGCCAACGCGGGATGCGGCCAGACATCAGCGCCCCGAGTTTATGACGCCAGCGTGCAACAGCGCGTGCGTGAAGACATCGTGTTCTCGCCCAGACAGCGCGCCGAAGCCGCAGCACGCGCTAAGGAAATCGCGAAGGACGGCCAGCAATGAATTCCATGAATCGCGTCAACAGAGATGGAAGACCAATCTCTGCCAGAGACCATCACGCTAACGACCCCGATTATATTCAATGGCAGAAAGAATATGAAGCCGAGCAGAAGGCTGCGCAGGCTGCCGACCCCGAGTTTCAATTTAAGCAGGCCGCGAACGCGGAAGCCGAAGCAAAGCGCAAAGGCGTTCTGACTACACCGCTGAATGAAGCGTACTTGGCGACCTTCGGCACAATCGTTCGTCCGCCGTACGACGAGTCCAAAGTTGAATACTTCATGGACAGGTTCAAGAACGAATCAGACTACGTACGGTCGCGCGGCAACGCCATCGTGCTTGTTGACTTCCTTGACCGCAATAATTTGAGTCCTGCATCACTCGAATCGTTCAAACTTGCTCACGCGATTTTGAAATTGTGGGCAGCGTACCCGGACGAAGTCACGCCAGTCGAGGTAGAACAACAACCCGCGCAGTCCGTTCTTTCGCGCAGTGACCAAGCCATCGTTGAGCATCAGAACTATATCGAGTTGATTGTCGGCACCGATGAGTACGGAAAATCTTGGACGGCAGCGGAACTTGACCGTCTTCCAGCCAAAGACGAACTTCGCCTGCGACGGTTGTTCGAGAAAGGTCATCGCGGCAGCAATTTATACGATGTCTACCGAGAAATTAAGGACATTCAACAACAGCAGGAAGCCGAGCGAAACCGAATCGCTGCGGAAGAAAATCGCTGATGCCTGCGCTATCGGCATAGGAGGAGATTTATGAACATCGCAGAAATCAATCAGTTAACACGTGTCAGCCTCAACAAGTTGACGAGCGAAGATTATTTGGCCGCGCACAACGACCCAACTACGGGCAAGCAGTTCGCCGCGAAGGTGAATGAACTGGAAAACGCTCCGCGCCCAGCAGCAACACGGCCAGCAGGAAACACAGGTACGCCGCCAACACCCGGAATGTCGTCGTTCGACCCATCGTATGATGAAAATCCGAACGACGGTCCATCCGCAGCCCCAGTAGTAGAGCGTGCCCGTGGCGTGCGCGGACGCACGGAGCAACCTGCATCTGCGCAACCAGCAGCCGCATCAGAACCAGCAGCGCAACCAGCAGCAGAACCCGGCACGCTTTTAGTCTGGGAGTACCAGCCAACTGACAGTGCGAATCGACCACTGGGCGGGCTTCAGCGTTTCAAGTATGACCCGACACTTCCTAACGAGCACCCGCAATCGCTGGCATCGCAGTTGACGAAGTCGAACATACACGCTGTGCGCATCGCAAAAGAACGGAAGATTCAAGACGTGCTCGATGGCGTGAAGCGCGATGCCACTGCGTATGTCGAACCAACATTGTTGACAGTAAGCGACCACCCAGAATACGCCGCGCTCAATGAGTTAACGCGGAATGCCGTCCAAAACGCGACGATGTCTGCTCTGAACGTATTCAAGCAAAATCACCCGGAGTTTGTGCTTTCGGAAACAAACGCGGCTGCCATGGTCGGTTGGGTTTCGAAGGCGGGTCTCAATCCCGGTGACGCTGCAAGCTGGGAACGTGCATGGAAGGCGCTGAAGCCGTACATTGGTGAAGCCACTGAA
>Ga0210393_10000933_pt1 | contig 25169 bp, 23 predicted proteins | sample IncBWC27OmetaG_FD_160068 | JGI IMG/M metagenome (GOLD analysis project Ga0210393, IMG submission 160068) | Forest soil microbial communities from Barre Woods Harvard Forest LTER site, Petersham, Massachusetts, United States - Inc-BW-C-27-O ... | reverse complement strand
GAATGCGATCCATATCGGCATTCGACGGGTGGTGGCGAAGTGGCGCGCTATGTCGCAAAGTATGGCGAGCCTCAGGGCCGCGTAGCCAAGGCCGTGCTAATCGCCGCTGTTCCCCCGCTCATGCTCAAGACCGAGAAGAACCCGGGCGGCACTCCGATCGAAGTATTCGACGGCTTCCGCAAGGCGCTGGCTGCGAGCCGGGCTCAGTTCTTTCTCGATGTCCCTTCCGGTCCGTTTTACGGATTCAATAGACCCGGAGCGAAGTCCTCGCAGGGAGTCATCCAGAACTGGTGGCGCCAGGGGATGATGGGCAGCGCACTCGCTCATTACGAAGGCATCAAGGCTTTCTCCGAGACCGACCAAACGGGCGATCTGAAAGCGATCACGGTGCCGACTCTCGTGCTGCAGGGTGACGATGACCAAATCGTGCCCTACAAAGACGCTTCAGTGCTACAGGCCAAGCTGCTCAAGCATGGCACGCTCAAGATTTACCCGGGCTTCCCACACGGCATGATGACCACGAATGCCGACGTGATCAATGCGGACATCCTCGCATTCATCAAAGGGGCGGCAGTCAAGGCTGCGTGATGCTTCACCGCACTAGAGTCCGTATCTCCACCACGAACCGAGTCACGAGAGCGTGGCCCGTAGCTAAGGCCAGGTTGGCAAGAGCGCGACTCCCTCTCCGCATGCTCGGAGCCGTCCTTGGCATTCTGCTATTCGTCCATCTGATCCACCGGGCCGGTCCCGCCAAGCTCCTCGCGAGCATGGTCGCTTTGGGTTGGGGACTGGCGTTGGTAATCGCCTGGGGTGGAGTCGCCCACATTCTTAAGACTTGGGCTTGGCGGCTTACCCTGCTCGATGAGAAGTATCAGGTATCGTTCGCGCGCATGCTTGGGTTGCGGCTCAGCTCTGAGGCGGTCGGGCAGTTTGGCGGCCTCGCACAGTTGTTCGGCGATGGTCTGCGCGTGTCGCTGCTGGGCCCCGCGATTCCACTCTCACACGGTATCGCTTCAGTGACGATTGACCGTTCGTTCTTCATCGGCAGCGCTGCCGTCGTGAGCTTCGTCGGGCTCTCCGCGGTCCTAACGGTGTTACCACTGCCTCACAAGCTCATTCTTTATCCGATTGTCTTTGCCTGCCTTCTTCTGGCCTTTGTTCTTCTCAGTGCGATTGCCATCAGAAACCGCTGGCTGTTGTTTTCGCGAACCGGTGAGTTCTTAGGTCGGATTCGCTATCTGAGGCCGTTCATCGACCGTAAGCGCGCACTGATTCACTCGGTCGAGGAGACTCTTCTCGACTTCTATCACCGTACGCCCAAAGCGTTTTGGGCAAGCTTCCTGCTGAACCTTGCATGCCACGCCGCCGCGATCGTCGAGGTCTATCTGATCGTGCGGCTCATGGGCACCAAACTCAACTTGTTCGGCGCACTCGCAATTGAGGCCTTGACCAAGGTGGTGAACATTGCTGGCACATTCAATCCAGGGAACATTGGAACCTATGAAGGCGGGAACATGCTTATTACGAAAATGTTCGGCCTCACAGCCGCGGCGGGTTTGACACTGGCTTTTGCCCGTCGACTGCGCGCTCTATTCTGGACTGGTGCGGGTATTCTCTCTCTGATCATCTTGTCGAACCGTACAAAGCGAGAAAAGATCAGTGAAACGAACGAGGACATTATGCAGGTTGCACGCGAACGGATATTTTCAGAAGAACTTCAGAGTACTCCTGCATCGCAGCGCCGCCCCTCTCACCTGGCCATTGTTCTTGCCAACGATCGGGGCTTCGGCTCTCCGCTGCCCAAAGTCGGCGCAGTACCGGTTTTGCTTCGAAGCATCCTGGGGGCGGCAAAAGCCGGTGCTGCGCGCATCGTAGTTGTTATTGATCGTGTGAAGGGTCTGCCGGTGCAACAAGAGCTGCTGAAAACCGGGCGTATGCCCAATCATGTTGAGTGGTGTCGAGTGACTTCCGGAGAGGATTCTGTTCCGTCCCTGATCGGGCAGCTCGCTTCCGAGATTGATGGACATCTCGTTCTGATCGCCGGCGACCGGGTCTACCACCCCTCATTGCATAAGCGAGTCGCTGAATGGGATGGAATACAGGACGTTTTGACACTTGTGAGCGACCGCGAAGCCGTGGGCATCTGTTCGCTGTCTCGGAAGGCGTCGATCGGCCTCGCAGGCCGTTACATAGTCGCCGGCTCTTCCGAGGATATCCTGTCCGAGCTCAGCATGACTCATTCCGCGATGTCCGAAGAGGTGGCGGAGGACAAATGGCAGCGGGTTGGCAACAAGCGCCAACGTCAACTGGCAGAACGGAAGTTAGATGGCTGGCTCGTCAAGCCAACCGACGGGATTTTTGCCAGAGCGAACCGTAGGATCTCCATACCGATCAGCCGCCAGATCATTCCATTCCAGATCACGCCCAACATGGTCAGTCTGTTTACGCTCGGAGTGAGCTTCGCCGCCGGCGTCTTCCTGGCTCTCGGAGGGTACTGGAACATGTTGACTGGAGCAATGCTTTCCTGGTTCTCGAGCGTGCTCGACGGATGCGACGGGGAAGTTGCCCGCCTGAAATTGCAGGAATCTGCGTTCGGCTGCTGGTTGGAGACGGCTTGCGACGATCTCTATTACTTGTTCATCCTCGGTGGCATGACGATCGGGTTGGTAAGAAGCTCAGGCAATCGGAGCTATCTGGTATGGGGAGGTCTCTTGGTTTTCGGCGCGACGATGAGTTTTATCATGACTGGACTCCAACGTCATCAGCTGTCCAGCGGGCGGCCGGAACGGTATCTGCTGGAGTGGCATAAGAAAGCGGACAGTCGGAGCTCGAATCCTCTCTTGTATCTCGGGCGCCATACGGAATTCATCATTCGGCGCTGCTTCTTGCCCTATGTCATCCTGCTTTTTGCCCTTTTCGGCCTCATGAACTGGTTTTTGATTGGCGCGACAGTGGGTGCGAACATCGTTTGGATCGTCGCTCTTTATTCTTATAGGACTTTCACTCCGTCCCGGACGACAGCGCTGCGAAGCTCCACCTCCCTCGGTTAGGGCCAACCGCGAATGCGTATCGACCGCTCGCCCTATCGGCTACAGTGTGGATATGGAAATGCCCGACATCGTAACCGGTAACTTTGCGCCACACCGGTCGATCGTTTCGGCCCCGAAGTCGCTGCGGATTGTGGATTGGAACATTGAGAGAGGCCAGCAGCTCCAAGGTGTCACAGACTTCCTCGTCGGCGTGAATGCTGACATTTTGATCCTGCAGGAGGTGGATCTCAACGCGCGACGCACGCACCGCCTGAATATCGCCGAGACGATCGCTCGCAAGCTGGAAATGAATTATGTGTTCGGCTGCGAGTTTCAGGAGTTAGTCCAGGGATCCAAAGACTCTCCGGCGTACCACGGCCAGGCGACCCTCTCGAAGTGGCCTATTTCAAAACCGCGCCTGATCCGCTTCTCTCGACAGTCACGCTTCTGGCAGCCTCACTGGTTTCTGCCGAATATCGAGCCCTTTCAGGAGCGACTCGGAGGAAGAATCGCATTGGCAGCGCAGATCAACGTCGCTGGCAGAAAATTCGTGACCTACAACCTTCATCTGGAGAGCCGGGGAAGTACTGGACTGCGCATCTCACAGTTGGGGGAAGTCTTGTCAGATGCGACTGGCTACGGCGCGGAATGTCCGGTCATAGTGGCAGGCGACCTCAATACGGATGCTTCGAAAGGGGCAGTGGCGCTCGAACTTGCGAGGGCTGGGTTTCAAGACGCAGTGGCCTCCCCTCGCACCCCTACCACTCCAGCACACGGCCTGTTTGAAGGTCGTCGCCGGATTGATTGGGCTTTCATTCGCGGACCACTACGGGCGAGTTCGGGCCAAGTGCACGGTCATGTCAAAGCGTCGGACCACTACCCGGTCTCCTTCATCCTGACTGCATAGATGGTGCCAAGGGCCCCGGCTCCCTTGGAGCTGCGATACAACACCCGCATTTCGTCAGCTTGCTCTACAGGCAGCGTCTTCACTATCGAAAACGACGTACGATTAATCGGGTTTGGATTGCGCCAGACGATCTTCATGACAGCCAGCCTTGCCTCAAAAAGGGCAGTACTTGCGAAACTCGTTCTTCCCCAAGTGTCAATGCAGTGACACTCTGCCGCCAGAGAGTCACTTAGTGATCTCTCTGGCGTTGACCGTGGCGTGCGCCAGGTTCACGCATCAACACCCGTCTGCATTGCTCTCGACCTTCCATTCAATCTTCTGCAGCACGGAAGTCGAAGCGTGGAGCGTTCGTTCCGTGCAAAGGATTTGGCGACTCAGTTGCTCTTACGTTTGAATCCGAAGCGAGAGGCCGCAGCCTCTATCCACCGCGCGCCCTCCCCAAATCGCGCCTGCGGCCCCGCGCTTAAGGTTCTGTGCATCGGCGGTGAAGAACCGCCACAACAGGGAGAGACATTATGGCTTCGCTTGCTGTGGTTACAAACACCAACTCGAGCTTGATCTCCGCTATACGTAACCTGGTCTGCCCGCTCTGTGGAGCAAGCATGTTGGAATTTCGATGTCTCGGATACTGTCGCAGCGACTGGCGTCAGGACTGGGAGCGGGCGATCTGCGCTGGATCAAACAGTGAAGGACCGCGTTCTGGGAAATCGCGCGTAAAACATCGAGTGTAAAGAAAACTCCTTCCCTGGTGATCTCTTATGGATATCCTCAGGACAGCTTGTCGCACGATGACTCTTCGACCGCCCCACAGCTCGTCAAGAAATAGCTGGTCAACGGAAACGCATTTCGCCTGGGTAAAACTATCGGTCCAGGCGCTGGGGCCTGCGCGATCTTGGTACGAGCGCTGACGGCATGTGCCGCGCAATCTTTTTTCGAGCGCGCGCCAGTTGAGCCTTGACCGTTCCCTGTGGCAATCCAAGAATTCGAGCCGTCTCCGAGATTGAGAGCCCCCTCAAGACACGCAGCTGAAATGTTCTCCGCAAAGTAGGCGACAACCGTACGGCACATTTTGCCGCGCGGCGCAATCGTTGCGAACGCTGCCAGAGGTGGCATGGTGGTCGATGAGGATCTGATTGCTGCCCTCAAGAGTGGCCAGGTCGCAGCCGCCGGCCTGGACACGTACGAGGGAGAGCCGAAGCTGAATCCGTGATATCTGTCACTGCAGAACACATTCCTGCTGCCACACATTAGCGCAGCTACGATCGAGACGCGAACGGCCATGGGAATGCTCGCGCTGGACAACATTGATGCAGTCCTGGGAGGAAGGCCCGCTCCTTCTCTTGTGACTTAGCTCAGGATTTCCGTCGCTCCGGATGTTGAGGGTCTCGTCAACCCTGTGCTCAACAAAATTGACGCGCTATTGACACTGACAGCACTTTGACTGCGGGCCCATGGAACCGTTCTCCGGTTGTGAATTCCGCCGTTCAATTTGAAGCATTTACGGATGGATTCAGCAGAAAGACTGATTGGCACGATTCTTGCACATTCGTGGGAAAGGCTGTCTGAGGAATCGGTTCGAACGGAGAAGGAGCCAATTGTGCCATACCGCAGCGTCAATCCAGCGACGGGAGAAGTACTCAAGATCTTACCTGAGCATACCGATGAGCAGGTGTGGAATGCCTTGGCCACCGCGGACAAGGCGTTTCGAACCTGGGCGTCTCGCCCGTTCAGCGAGCGTTCGAAAATTATTGCGAGGTCCGCTCAGATTCTTCTCGAACAGAAGGAAGAACTCGCACGGCTCGCCACCTTGGAGATGGGAAAGAGAATTGCCGAGAGCCGAGGCGAAGTGGAACTGAGCGCTTCTATCATGCAGTACTTCGCGGATAGGGCCGAAGCGTTCCTCGCACCGAAGAAGCTCGACTCTGCCATGGGTGACGCTCGCCTCGAATATTCACCCTTCGGCGTCCTCCTCAGCATTCAGCCGTGGAACTATCCTTATTATCAACTGGCTCGCTTTGCCGGTCCCCATTTGATGTCCGGCAACGTGATCCTTCTCAAGCACGCGCCTGGCGTTCCCCAATGTGCATTGGCCTTTGAACAGGTACTTCGGCAGGCCGGCGTACCCGAAGGTGTCTACACCAATCTATTCCTCAGCAATGATCAAGCTGGGGCCCTGATCGACGACCCGCGGGTGAAGGGTATCGCCCTCACCGGATCCGAGCGCGCAGGAGAGGCACTTGCATCACGCGCGGGAAAAAATCTGAAAAAGTCGACGATGGAGCTCGGCGGGAGTGATGCGTTCGTTGTTTTGGACGATGCTGACCTTGAACATACCGTGGCCATGGCGATCCTGGGCCGGTTTGGAAACAACGGGCAGACGTGCATCGGCGCAAAGAGATTCATCGTAGTCAAATCGATTCTGGACAAATTCCTTCCCCGATTCATCGCCGCAGCCGAGAAGCTGAAGCTAGGGAACCCGTTCGATGAAACGGTAACCTTGGGACCACTCTCTTCCGATGCAGCTCTTCAGCTCATCCTAAAACAAATTCAGGAGGCGACAAGTCATGGAGCGCAGATAGCCCTTGGCGGTCGCCGCGCCGGCGAAGTCGGCTCCTTCCTGGAGCCAACGGTTTTGACGAACATAACTCCGGACAACCCAGCCTACAAGCAGGAGTTCTTTGGGCCCGCCGCTCTTGTGTTTCCGGCCAAGGATGAGGAAGAAGCCATTGCGATTGCCAACGATTCGCCATTTGGCCTCGGCGGATCGGTCTACAGCTCAAACATCGAAAGGGCCAAGCGAGTGGCGAGCCGGATGGAGACGGGCATGGTCTTCATTAACTATCCCGATGTCAGCCTTCCGGAGCTGCCATTCGGAGGCGTCAAGCGCTCTGGGTATGGAAAAGAGCTCTCCAGCCTTGGCATTGAAGAGTTTGTGAACACGAAGCTGATCTTTGTTCCGAACGGGCACTCGCAAGCTTGCAGACAAGCTTGACCGGATATCTTCGCAAACTTCTCAACAGGAGGGTAAAAACGAATGCCTATGTATACCGCGATCACCGAAGATGGATTTGTATCCGACGGGAAGAAGGCGAAGATCGCGAAGGAAATCACGCGGATACACACCACAGTGATGAAAGTCCCCAGCAATTTCGTTCGAGTGGTTTTTCTCTCCTATCCCAAGGGTTCGGGATTTACGGCGGGTGAACAGGCTCGCACCGCGGCGCTGAACTGTGTCCTGCGAAGCGGCCACACCGATGAGGACAAGACCGAGATGCTGAAGCAACTGTGGTCGATGTTCCAGGACCTGACCGGTATCCCCACTGATCAGCTGGCCATATCCGTCCAGGAAATCCCCTCGAGCAATGCGATGGAGATGGGGCAGATCATGCAAGCCGTCGGCCACAAGTAGCGTCGGGGGCGAAGGCGTCATGCGCGCATCACGACTCGGAGAAGATCATGCATAAACTACTGTCAGCAGACCCCTCACGCCTCGGCCGTCCGGATGTACCCCCCTGCTCGGACGCTGTAGACGAAGAGCTTGCTGGTGGAACTCCGGAAGAGCTTAGGACAGATCTGATCGAGATACTTGGCGAGGATGTTGTCCGGCATCGTATCAGCGACCTGGTGCGCTATGCATCGGATGCTAGCCCTTACCGATATATCCCGAAAGTGATCGTGCAACCAAGGAACATCGATCACGTAGCGGCCATTTTTCAATATTGCATTCACAAAGGCCGCCACGCGACCTTCCGTGCCGGCGGGACCAGCTTGAATGGCCAATCGCAAGGCGACGACATCTTGATCGATGTGAGACAGCACTGGAGCGGCTGGAGAGTCGAGGACAATGGGTCGCGGATTCGTTGCAATGTTGGCACCACGCTTGGACGGATCAACGAAGTGTTGAAACCGTACGCCCGCCGCATGGGACCGGATCCTGCGAGCATTAACGCCGCAACAATCGGTGGCATACTGGCCAATAACGCGGGTGGTATGCGTTGCCGGCCAGCGATCGATTCGTACCATTCGATCCTCGCCATGAAAATCGTCCTTACGACCGGCACGGTTATCGATACCGAAGACCCGCACGCTGAGGAACGCTTTGCTGCATCCGAGCCAGAGATGGCAGCGGGACTGTTGAAGATCCGTGAGGAGATTCTTGCAGACCAGGAACTCTCTGACCGAGTTACTCGGAAGTATGGCATCCGCAACACCAATGGATATGCTATGCATGCGTTTCTGGACGGTGAAACGCCGGTAGAAATCCTGCGCCGCTTGATGGTTGGGTCGGAGGGCACGCTTGGCTTCGTGGCCGAGGCCGTCTACAAGACTTATCACCTGCCCGCAAGAACGACGGTGGCCTGGCTGCCATTCGCAACCATCGACGCGGCGGTCGAGCAGGTCGGAAAGTTGGTCGCACTGGGAGCGCAGGCAGTCGAACTGATGGTCGCTTCATCCCTGACTGCAGCCTCTAAAATATGGAAAACTACGCCACGGTATTGGAAAGATCTCGACCCGAAGAATGCGGCGCTACTGGTTGAATTCGGCTTTGACAGCGACCAAGAGCTTGAGGCGACCGAGAAGAGGGTCGGGGACACCCTGCGCGATGTGAACATGCTGCAGCCGCTGGAATTCATTCGCGAAACCGAAGCTATTGGGCTTGCATCGAATGTTCGCGACGGCCTGCTCGGCATCATCGGTGAAATGCGCCCGCAAGGCACAAACCTCATCATCGAAGACGTTTGCTTTCCACCCGCCCAACTTGCGCATGCTACTCGTGATTTGCTCGGTCTTCTTGCCAAACACGGATATGAGCCCTCGGCCGCGGGGCACGCTGCCTACGGAAACCTGCATTTCGTGATGATTGCGCAACTGAGCGAAGACGCGAGCCGTCAGCGCTACGACGGTTTCATGCATGACCTGGTCGAGATGGTGGTGGATAAGTATGACGGCTCCTTGAAGGCGGAGCATGGAACGGGAATCAACATGGCTCCCTTCGTCCGGCGCGAATGGGGCGACAAGCTCACGGACGCGATGTGGCGCGTAAAACACCTCCTTGATCCGCACGAAATCCTGGCTCCAAATATCTTGCTGAGCCACGATCCGCTGATTCACCTGAAGAATCTCAAGACCACTCCAGGGATCGAAGACGTTCATTCCGCTTCTCATTGCATTGAGTGCGGCTTCTGCGAACCGGTGTGCCCCAGCCGTAACGTGACGGTCACCCCGAGACAGCGCATCGTTCTTCGTCGTGAGATGTCACGGCAGCCCGAATGGTCGAAGCTGCTCACGCAACTGCAGCGTGAGTACGAATACGACGCTGTCGAGATGTGCGCTGGCGACGGCATCTGCGCCGATGTCTGTCCGATCGGAATCAATACAGGCGCCCTGATCAAACACTTCAGGAAGATGGAGCACTCCGCGGGTGCCGAGGAACTTGCGCTCGACGTGGCCAGGAAGTGGGCCGAAGTGGAAAAGCTGGCGCGTCATGGCGTCAAGGCAGCCGACATCGCGCAAACAATAACCAGCCCCCATCTGCTTGGGGCCCTGACTGATGTGGCTCGCAGCATTGTCAGCAAGGATCTGGTTCCCGCCGTAGCTGGCCCCATGCCGCACGCGGCTCCACCCGACCTTCCCCAAACGAGGCGCGAGGGTGCAGCCGCCGCGTATTTCCCGGCGTGCATCAATCGCATCTTCGGCAGGGACAACACCAAGCCCGCATCGCCGGCTCTTCCGGAGACGTTCGTGGCTCTTTCTGAACGCGCGGGCAAGCCTCTCTGGATTCCCGACGACGTGAGAGGTCTTTGCTGCTCAACGCCGTGGAGTTCCAAGGGCTACAAGCGCGGGCAGACATGGATGTCCGAACAGATGAGCGATGCACTGTGGCGCTGGAGTGACGGAGGAAAGCTGCCGGTAGTGGTGGACGCGGCTTCGTGCACGCTCGGCCTCAAAGACGACATATTAGAGCATCTCGACGATGACCGTAAGAATCGACTAAAACTTATCACCATTATCGATTCGATCGCGTGGTGCAAAGACCTTCTGCCCGCACTGAACATTCACAAAACGATTCCCAAGATTCTCGTCCATCCCACCTGTTCGACGACGCACCTCGGTCTCAGTGAGACCCTGCTCGAAATCGCCAGCGCGCTAGCTGCCAGCGCTGAAATTCCTTTGGGAACGACTTGTTGCGGCACTGCTGGCGACCGCGGCCTGCTGCATCCAGAGTTAGTTCACTCCGCCACACGCGACACAATCGTACAAATCCAGAGCTCCGGGGACGACACCTGCTTCGTTTCTGCAAATCGGACCTGCGAGTTGGGTATGCGCCAAACTACAGGCAAAGTGTATGAGTCCTTCATTTACGCGCTGGAAGAGTTGACGCGACCTTAAAAGATGCCGCAGGTAAATCGTCCGGGCGGCCCTATGAGTCGTTTATTTTCCTGCTCGAAGAACTGAGTCGTCCGCAGGTGAGCTAAAGGATTACCGTATGCGCATCGCCAATTTTGAAACACGTGGAGTCGCGGGAATTGCCGCGGATGAAGGCTCGGGCTGGCACGGCCTCTCGCGGTCAGACAGTGGATTTCCAGGCACTCTGCCGGAGCTGATCGCGCAAGGCGCAGACCTGTTGCGCATCGGCAAAAACCTCGGGCAATCCCCGGCAGTCGACCTGAAGGCTGTCCGGTTGCTGCCGCCGGTGCCCGCACCGCCGAAAATTCTATGCGTCGGTCTCAACTACGACGATCACCTGCAGGAGACCGGGCTGAAGAAGCCGGAGTATCCGGAGATTTTTGCCCGCTTCGCATCGAGTCTGATCGCTCATCAAGAGCCGATCCGGCGGCCCCGCGAATCAACTGCGCTCGACTATGAAGCCGAGCTGGCCGTGGTGATCGGCAAGCCGGGGCGCCGCATCTCCCAGGAGCAGGCCCTCGATCACGTGGCGGGCTACTCCCTGTTCAACGACGCGACCATGCGTGATTTTCAGGTCCGCACACCGCAATGGACGATGGGCAAGAATTTCGATGGCACCGGATCGTTCGGCCCGTGGCTGGTGACGCCTGATGCCGTGCCACCTGGGGCCCACGGATTGCGCATCCAGGGCCGTTTAAATGGCCGCGTGATGCAGGATTCGCGCACCGACCTGCTCATCTTCAGTGTCCCGGTGCTGATTGCAACGATCAGTGTCGCGATGACCCTGGAGCGGGGCGATGTGATTATCACCGGCACGCCGGGCGGCGTCGGAGCGGCGCGTAAGCCACCCGTCTTCATGAAGGCCGGAGATATCTACGAAGTGGAGATCGAAGGGCTCGGTCTCCTGACTAACCCCGTGGAGAACGGCTGAGAAAGCGAAATCGAGCCACTCCCATGCAATATTCTGACTACAAGTGTTTCCGGTTCAGGTTTGATTCTGGAGTCGCATTCGTCAGCATCAATCACCCGCCGATTAATCTTCTTGATGAAGTTCTGTCGCAGGAATTCGACAAACTCGGCAGAGAACTCGAGACCGATGAGAGCGTCCGGGTTGTGGTCGTGCAGAGCGCGCTTCCTGATTTCTTTATAGCCCACTCTGGCTTGGGCCGGGTTGGAGCCGCTTCCAAAGTGGTGTCTCATACGCGGAGCTTTCGTCTCACGCAGACGATCGGCGAACGATTCAGGAACATGCCCAAGGCAACTATCGCCAAAGTCGAAGGTCGGGCCCGGGGCGGAGGGAGTGAGATCGCGCTGGCCATGGACATGTGTTTTGCTGCCGTTGACGAAGCGATCTTCTGTCAACCAGAGGTGGCGATTGGGCTGGTTCCGGGTGGAGGCTCTACGCAGAGATTGCCTCGGCTCATGGGGCGCGGACGCGCCTTGGAGGTTCTCCTGGGCTGCAATGATTTCTCGGCGGACTTGGCGGAACGTTACGGCTATATCAATCGCGCGCTGCCGGCGGATGAGCTGACTCCTTTTGTCGAGAAACTGGCTCGTCGCATCGCCTCATTTCCCGCGCATGCCATCGCTCACGCCAAGGCGGCCGTAGATACTGGAGCATTTAGGTCCGTGGCAGAGGGGCTTCTGGTGGAAGCCCATGAGTCCGATTTGAGTGTTGCTAGCGAGGTGACGCAAGCGCGTGTGACGGAAGTATTGAAGGCCGGCGCCGAAACTTATGAAGGCGAGCTGGAGATGGATTACTTGTCGAGACTCTCGCCGATAAGATAACCCCGCGATTGGTGATAGCTCACGAATGGGCACACTGGCGCCTACTGTTCGGCGCTCCTGGGACCATATCCAGGAGTCCTTTCTTCTTTGTCACGGGACAAAGAATCCTCTACCGGAGCAAGTTCACTTTCGCGAGATCGATGATTTCATCGCCGCGTCCACTCAGCACGGCCTTCAGCATGAAAATTCCAAAGCCCTTGACTTGCTCGTACGTGATGGTTGGAGGCATCGAAAGTTCCTGATGTGATACCTGGACCTCGACTAATGCCGGCCCGTCATGTTTGAGAGCTTGTGCGATCGCCGGTTCTACCTGGTCTGCAGTTTCGGCTCGCAGACCGAGGAGACCCGCTCCCTCTGCAATCTTTGTGAAATCGGGATTCTTGAGGGTGGTTGCAAAATCGAGAAAGCCGCTGGCCTTCATTTCCAGCTCAACGAAGGAGAGTGCATCATTTTTGAAAACGACCAGCTTCACCGGCAAATCGTGCTGCCGCAACGTAAGCAGTTCGCCCATGAGCATCGCCAAGCCGCCATCGCCGGACATCGAGATTACCTGCCGGCCGGGGTGGCTGACTTGTGCGCCAATGGCTTGCGGTAATGCGTTGGCCATGGAGCCGTGGGTGAGAGAACCAACGAGCCGGCGCTTGCCATTCATCCGGAGATAGCGCGCCGCCCAGATCACGGGCGTTCCCACGTCGAAGGTGAAGACCGCATCCTGAGATGCGAGTTGATCAATCACGCTTGCGACATACTGTGGATGGATAGGTTTTGCTCCGGAATCGCCGCTTGCCAGCTTGTCCAGACCCTGGCGTGCCTTACGATAGTGCTCGAGTGATTCTTTCAAATGTGCTTCATGTTGATTCTGCTGCAGCCTTGGCAACAGCGCTCGCAGCGTGGCCTTTGTGTCCCCCACATAGCCAAAATCCACTTTGCTGCGACGCCCTATTTGCTCGCCTCGAATGTCTATCTGCACGATGGTCGCGTTCTTCGGAAAGAACTGCTGATAGGGGAAGTCGGTGCCGATCAGCACCAACGTATCGCAGCTCATCATGGCATGGTAGCCAGATGAGAAGCCGAGCAGGCCGGTCATGCCTACATCGAACGGGTTGTCATACTCGATGAACTCCTTGCCCCGGTAAGCGTGCACGATTGGAGCCTGCAGCTTGCCCGCAAGTTCAACCAGTTCGCCGTGAGCTCCAGCGCACCCTGCACCCCCAAAGATGGTTGTCTTCTTTGAGCGATTGAGAACTTCGGCAAGTTCGCGTAGTTCGTCATCAGACGGGCACACCGTCGGTTTCGGCGGGGCAAAAAGCAACCGCGGTTGTTGCTCAACCGCATCCCGCAAGGCCACATCCCCTGGAATCACAATGACGGCAACGCCACGCCGTGAAATCGCAGTCTGGATGGCAATCTCGAGCACACGCGGCATCTGCTCGGGCTGCGAGATCAGCTCGCAATAATGGCTGCACCCGGCGAAAATCTGTTCTGGATTCGTCTCCTGAAAATACCCACTCCCGATTTCAGCGCTCGGAACTTGCGCCGCGATGGCTAGAACCGGGACGCGGCTGCGCTGGCAATCGTAAAGACCATTGATCAAGTGCATGTTTCCAGGCCCGCAGCTTCCGGCGCATACCGCCAGCTTGCCGGTGAGATGCGCCTCTGCGCCGGCCGCGAACGCTGCTGCCTCCTCATGGCGCATGCCAATCCATTGGATGTTTTCGCGAGTGCGAATCGAATCCGTGATGCCATTGAGCGAATCACCCGGGACTCCGTAAATTCGCTGAACGTCCGCTTTCACCAGGACGTCTACCAGCAGATCAGCCACTCTCTTTGCCATTGTCATTCCTTCCCCGAAACTTTATTTCTCGAACCCGGTTGAAGCCCTTACCCTTCCTTCTCGTGGAAAGTAGAGGCGACAACTTATAAGGGTTCAGACCCGCATCGCTGAAAAAAGAGGCAGAAAATTATGCCACTCGCAGCATTACCTTCTCAAATCCTTCAGCGTCTTTAGATCATCGACGACGTATGCCAGGGAAGCCCGTACACCTTTTCCACAACGGACGGGCGACAGGTCCGAGAGTTCTTCGCCTGTGGCGACCGGCAGAGTCAAAGAACCTTCGCCGATCCATGCTTGCTCAATCTTCACGTCGTGGGGAATGTTCTCAACCAGTTCATGAACCGCCGGGTGGTCCTGCTTGTCAGCTGCGAGACGCGGAGTGTGAAGGAGGTTGACGACGGGCTTCTGTTTCAGCAGGGACATGTCCGTCACCGGTTCTCTCAGCGTGACGATAGCTTCAGCCAGCCGGTGCCCGGCCGACGTCGCAGACCCGGCGAACTTGGATCCCGGGGCGAGTGCAGGTCCCGCCTTCCCTGTCGCAGCGTAATAGCGGGTCTGAAAAACCTGGCCGAGGCGTTTGGGATAACCCTGCGTCCAACCGCGGGCGATCGCCGCGTCGTTGTCCACGAAAATATATGGACAGTAAGCAACCGGTTTGCCCTGGAACAATGCATCTACGAGGATGAAGAACTCACGGTACTGATAACGGGCCGGGTCAAGATATTCGTCGTCGTTGCCGCTGAACTGCCAATCGTAGAAAAGAGCATTGGCGTGACCATTGGCGGAGCGATCGGGGTCGAGACCGGGAGGCAACAGATCCGCCACGGCAGCGGGTTCCGACCAGAATTCAATGTTGAGGAAGTCTGAAGAGTAGTACCAGGGGGGAGCTGGATTCAGCGTCGATTTGCCTTTTGGAGTAAGTGGATAATTGAAGCCTTTGAGCACTTGTATCTCCTTCCTTATTTTCTGTTTAGGGTTCCGGGTTGCGAAAATTTCAGCAAATCGTCTGTATATCCATGACTTTGCATTCACCCACTGCGCTGTCCGGCGTGCTGAGCGGGAAAGAGAATGACTGTCAGCGTCTTCACGCCCTGAGCCGGATGGACAGTAATCCCACTGATATCTCCGGAACCAGAAGGACCGGTCATCAGCACGCTGTATGGCCTCAGTTTGAAGTAGGGATGTTCGTATGCGTCGTGGATATTTTCGACGATCTGCTTTGGGTCAAGCAGGACAACGAGATCATGCGCCAGGAACGCGATGGTGTTTACTTGCAATTCGATGTCGGAGAGCAGTATGGAGCCGGTTTCGGCCACACCCATCGGTGACCGCAAAATGCAGATGTCGATGGTGCTCGCCTCCGACCAATGGTTGAGGCTTGCCGGCTTGATCGTCCCGGCATATTCCGGAATCGCCGAACAGAAGACCTTGGCATCCGGAAACTTTGCGCGCAGGAACGAATCCAGATCAGGCACATCTTCATTAAGCAAATCGGTGACAACGACCCCGGCCATGCGAGCGATGGACTCGCAAAAGGTGGTCACAAGGTCGGCGGGCTGATTCGTGTGGAAATGAGGGATCGTGGGCATCGGCTGCGTGGCCGGTTGGTTCGCTCGAACTGAGTCCAGAATCGTGTTCCTCGAAAGCGCCTGAGTCGAGTTCATGATCTAGCTAACCTCGTCTAACTTCCTCGTTCGTGTGGAGGCGATTATTTCTATACCATTCATGAAATGTTTCCGTGGCGGCCTCCGGGACGTCCCGGTGCTTGGCCCATGAATTCAGGCGGTTGTAAACGGCGAAGTGGGGAAGGACTTCCAGGGCGGTTGACAGTGCGGTCGTCGCGATTCGATAGAGGGTGGGATGGCTGAGCACCTCGTCGGCGACCCGCATGGCCTCTTTTTTAACGACCTGGATCTGGCCGTTCTCCTCCATGACTTCGCGCCACCCGTAGATCTGCTCATGTATGTCGATCTTGACCGGACACACATTCGTGCAGCTGCCATTCAGAGTCGAGGCGAAAGGAAGCTCGCTGTACTTTCTAATCTCAAAGGTAGGCATCATAATGATGCCGATTGGCCCCATATAGGTGGAGCCGTAACTCAGGCCACCACTTCTGCGATACACCGGACATGTGTTCATGCAGGCCGCGCAGCGAATGCATTTCAGGGAATGCCAGAACCGCTTCATCCCGAGACGCGAAGACCTTCCGTTATCGACCAGGATGACATGCATGACCGCGCCTTTACGCGGCCCGCGGAACATCGAAGTGTACTGAGTTATCTTGTCTCCGGTAGCGCTTCGGGTGAGCAGCCGAATGAAGACTGCAAGGCTTTCGGTGGTAGGAATGATCTTTTCGATGCCGACCGAGCAAATATGTAGCGGCGGCGTGTGCGCCGAAAGATCGGCATTCCCCTCGTTGGTAGCCACAACAATGGCTCCCGTTTCTGCAACGACGAAATTTGCCCCCGTCATGCCGGCGGGCGCGTTGAGGATGTCCGGCCGCGTGTTCTCGCGCATCACTCCCGCGAGGTACGCGGCATCCAAATTCCTGGGATCTGATCCATACTTTTGAGAGAACAGGGTGGCAACGTCCTGCGTCGTCTTGTGGATCGCGGGACCGACGATGTGCCCTGGAGGCTGATCGTCCAGTTGCTGGATGCGCTCGCCGAGGTCTGTCTCCGTGACGCGAACGCCTCGCCTCTCAAGAAACGGACGCAATTCACATTCCTCCGTCAGCATGGATTTGGACTTGACCAGCGAGTTCGCTCCCTGTTCGGCAAGAATGTCATAGACAATTTGGTTGTGCTCGTGAGCATCCCGGGCCCAATGCACGATCATGCCGTTGGCGGTAGCCCTGGCCTCAAACTGAATTAGGTACTGGGAGAGGTTTGACAGCGTGTGTTCTTTGATTTCAGACGCTAATGTCCGGAGTTCCTCCCACTCGGGTACCTGGCGGGCCGCTGCATCTCGCCTCAGTCTCATCGCCCAGAGCAGCTTATCGAGCCGTTCCTCGTGGACGGTATCGGCCAGAAACGTCTCGGCATTCCTGGCTTGGTCGACTACCCCACTCATAGAGACACTCCATTCAGTATTTCTGCGAGGTGATAGAAGGGAATATCTTGCTTTTGTCGGCGCGCACACCCTTGAAGGTGCATCAGGCAGGACATGTCCGAGGAGACAATGCACTCCGGCGACGCCTTCTGCATGAACGCGAGCTTGTCGTATCCCATCTTCGCGGAGACTGCCTCCTCGGTCACCGCAAAGGTGCCACCGAAGCCACAACACTCGTCCACGCGCTCAAACTCGACGAACTCAATGCCAGGAACGCCGCTGAGTAGAGCCTTCGGCTTCGAGAAGACCGGGTCGTGTACACGTTCGGACATCGAGGCCATGTTCAGTCCACGAATCGCAGAGCAGCTGGTGTGCAGTGCCACCTTATGCTCGAATATCGCCCACGGGAATTCCCGGATCTTTAGAACGTCGTGGAGGAACTCAACCAGGTCGTAAGTATTTCGAACCAGATTTTGCTTTTCCGGTGTATCTGCGCCAGCAGTGAACTTGTTCCGGATATGGTGAGTGCAACTGCCGGACGCGGTGACCACGCAATCAAAGGAGCCGAAGACTCTGGCGCAGTGCTCTTCAGTCGCTTGCGCCTCTGCATAGCAGCCGCTGTTGGCCATGGGCTGGCCACAGCACGTCTGCTCCGTCGGGTATACCACGTCGACTCCTAATCGTTCGAGCAGTTCGAGGGTGGCTATGCCGACGTGTGGGTAGAACATGTCAATGTAACAGGGGACCATGAGCGCCACTTGCATCGTCATCTCACCTCATAAGCCCGAGAGTGCTCGATCAGAGCCGGAAGCTTGCGGGCGTTCCAGCATGCCACGCCTCGTCTAAGCAAGCTCAGTGCCATAGCGAAGTACTGGTACCTGAGCCGTCGATCGGCATCAGGGCGCAAACTGAAACCAGGATTTACGGGGAATCGTCTCGGGAGAGACGTAAGCGATCAAGTGCCGGCGCAAAACGGGCGGTGTCATGATCGTGACAGGAAAGCCAAAGTCAATCGAATGACGTTGCCGGTCCCCATGTTCAGCGCCCTGAGCCGAATCTCTAGCTCCAGTCACCCGCAACCGAAACGCGCTCGTCTGCCTGCGGCGAGGTTCTCTCCGGAGCAGAATCAAATCTCAGCAGACCCGTGGCTGGAGATACAAAAACCAGCGAATTGGAAAAAGTTGCCACATGACCGGTGTATCTTCCGTTCTCTAAGTCAAATTCTCTCAACTGGAATTGCAGCAGGCCCATATCGATGACATCGCCGGTGACCCCTGAGACCCGCACACGGTCGCCAATTCTGATTCCGCGCTTCCCAACCAAAAGGAGAGAGCCGAGAGTGGCAAGAATTACGTTTTCGAGCGCGAGCAGGAGTCCGGCGCTCAGAAGCCCAAAGTAGGTTGCGACCGATCTCAAGTCCGAGGCAAGCACGAACACGATGACGACCGTAATGGCGAACAGAGTCAGAAATTGGTGGCTCATACTGATGAACCGTCGCCGATTTGGATCGTTCACATGCCGCAGTGTGAAACGTCGTGAAAGCTGGCCGATTACGAGTATCAGAGCCATGATCGCCGAGACGACGATCAGGCGGACCAATAGTTGTTTCCACGCCTGCCTGTACTGGGTGGCCACCGTCATTCGCCACGGCAGCACGTGTGACTTGTACTCGGCCAGCAGGACTTTTTGCTTATCGAGCGCGACGATGACTGGAGACAACTCCTTGAGGTTGACAGCAATGGCATCGAGATGCGACTTCTGTTCGCGTAGCGACAAAAGATCGCTGGTCTGCGAATTGCTTATGGCCGCACTCTGAATGAGGTGAGTAATGAAATCTGCCAGCGGGATGCGCAGATTATTCGCGGATAGCATTAAGCTATCGGTGAGGCGTATCTTTTCGTCAACCACGTGAAGCTTGCGCTTCATCGCTGAGACATCCGACACCAACCCGAGGATGCCGGCCTCACGGCCCGCCGTTCCGGAATTTGCCGCGTGCAAGGGCACTGTCGCCGAGGAAACTGACGGGCCCGTCACTTCCGGTATCGATTGTTCGAGGTCGTCGATGGTTGAATCCAAATGTCCTCTGTGGCTTTGTCCTCCATCGGGACTCTGGACAAACTCGACTAGATCATTGAGGCCCTGCGCGACTGCGTCCAGGAGCTGCAATCGAGTTTGAACGTCTTCCTCAGCGGCCCTCAATTTCCTGCGGTCGGCCCCCTTGGTCCGGTTCAGTGTGTTGTCGAGGCTCTTCATCTCCTCGATTGCTTGCTGGCTCAGTTGATCATTTCGGTTCTTTAATTCCATAAAGTGCGCAAGATCAGCGGGAGGAGGTTCTGAGGAGGGAGGTCGGCCATGCGAAAAAGCGGCGCCCGTTTCCAGCATCGCGTCCGCCTTGGCGAACTCGAACGAGAGCGTCACAATCTGTCGTTCGATCGCTTGATCGTCATCGAGAAACACTAAGTCGGCCGGTTCGTTTGCAACCTGCCGTTCGGTGTACACGTGGCGATACCAGTTCACCGATTGAAGGAGGTAGCCAATGACTTCTGAGTTCGAGGGAAGCTGATATGTACCTGGCTGGGTGTCGGCGGTGACTCCCCCGGCCATCGCAGCTGCGACAATTGCGCAACCGGCAGCCACCTTCGCACCTTGCTGCAAGGACCATCGTTGCGGCTTGAGCGCCATCTGCGTGTCAGTCACTTTGACAGAAGCGTCATTGCTCGTGACATCAGACTACCGGTTTCCAGCTGACGCTGGTCGACGAGAGTGCGGTGTCCACGCGCTATCTAAAGCACTTGTCTTGCCAACCGCCAGGACCGTCACTCTCGCGCCCGCTGCGCTGCCTTCTTGCGGTGATGATTTTGGAAGGCCGCATGCAAGCACCCGAGCGTAAATGCCACAGGTGTAAATCAGGATCGGCCTATTTAAATCGTGGAGAACGACCGGAGTAACCGTGACGCGGGTTGCAATTCCTTCAAGCACCAACCTAGAGATCGCAGTAGATCAAGTGGGTAAGGACGCCGTGGTCCGGCTGACCGGCCGAGTCGATGTCGACTCCTCGCCCGATCTTCGCGATCGCCTGCGGAGTCTTTTGTCGCAAGAGGCATTGCCTGAGATCATCGTCGACTTAGCCGGCGTTTCCTACATTGAGACGTCTGGGATCGCGACTCTGATTGAAGCTCTGAGAATCGCTCGCCATCGCCAGACCAACTTCCGTTTGCAGGGGCTTAGTGGCGCTGGGCTTCGGCTCTTCGAGGTCACTGGAATGCTGGCCCTGTTCGAGGCGAGCGGTTCGGGACAAAAGGTGTCTTGATGGCGAATGTTCTCGAAAGTGTCGGCGAAAGCACAATCGAACATCTCGACTACGTCGGAAGTCTGAACATTCAGTGGTGGGCGACGCTCCGGGCGATGGGGCAGGCACTCCCGTTTGTGGGAAATCGTTACCGCTGGCGGACCACCGTGAGGCAAATGCTGGAAATCGGCGTGGACGCGATGCCTATGGTGTCATTGATGGCGATCTGCACGGGATTCATTCTGGCCATGCAGGGAGCCTCGGAGCTCCGCCGTTTTGGAGCGTTGCACTATGTCATTGAGTTGGTCGCGGTTGGCTTCACACGCGAACTTGGGCCGCTACTCACCGCGATTGCGGTGAGTGGGCGCTCGGGGTCGGCGTTCGCGGCGGAGATCGGGACGATGAAGGTGACTGAGGAACTCGATTCCCTCCGCGTTATGGCGCTCGAGCCAGTAGAGTTCGTCCTCGCACCCAAGTATCTGGCCGCTTTGATTTCCGTTCCTTGCCTCAGCGTCATTGCGAATCTCTTCGGCATATTGGCCGGCGGGCTGTTTATGTTCTTCAGCACTCGCCTGTCGCCACTGCTTTACATCCATTATGTGCTCACGTCCATTACTTTGCGCGACGTAGTCACGGGACTCATCAAGAGCGTGGTGTTCGCAACGATAATTGCTAACGTCGGATGCCTGGAAGGATTCCGTGTCCGCGGGGGCCCTGATTCTGTAGGTCGCTCCACGACGAGTGCGGTAGTGAAGTCGACTTTCCTCGTCATCGTTGCCGACGCGGTGTTTACCGCGATTTTCTATTTCACGGTGAAACACTGATGCCCATCATTTCTGTCCGCGATCTTGTGGTTGAGTACGACGGGCGTCGCGTGCTGAATGGGCTGAATCTCGATATCGAGCACGGAGAAACGATGGTGTTGCTCGGTGGAAGCGGTTCCGGAAAGAGCACCTTGTTGCGCCAGATCATCGGGCTGGAGCGCCCGAAGTCGGGCAGCATCCACGTGAAAGGAACGGATATTACTCGTTGCTCAAAGTCCGAGCTCAAAAAAGTCCTTCGCTCGATTGGTGTGGCTTTCCAAAGTGCGGCGTTATTCAATTCGTTGACGGTGGAAGAAAACGTCGCCTTACCGCTGCGGGAACATACCCGGCTCGCACCCTCAATCGTCGACCTTATGGTCTGGATGAAGCTGGCCGCGGTTGGTCTGGCCGACTTTGGCAAGTTGCTCCCTCAGGAACTCTCCGGCGGGATGAAGAAGCGTGCGGCCGTGGCGCGGGCGCTAGCGCTCGGCCCCGAGATTCTTGTGCTCGATGAGCCATCGGCTGGGCTTGATCCCATCGTTGCCGCGGAGCTCGATGAACTGATTTTGCTCGTCAAGGAAGCAATGCAAATGACGGTCATCGTCGTTACCCACGAACTGCCGAGTGCGTTCCGGATCGCGGACCGCATCGCCATGCTTTATCAGGGCTCATTCAGCTCAGTCGGCACAAAGGACGAGATCAAGGCGAGCCAGAATCCGCGGGTGCGGCAATTTCTAGATCGCATACCCGAAAACATAGCGAAGATGCCCGGCGTAACGGCTTATTTCGAAAAATACATGCAGTCGGCGGAGGTCTACCAGTGACCACGGAAGCGAAAGTCGGAGCGTTCGTCCTGGGATGCTTCTCGGTCCTGGCATTTACGGTCATCTACCTTATCAACGCGCAGCTTGGCGTACACACCATTCCATACCGCACATATCTCCGTTACGCGGGCGGGCTCGAAGCCGGGGCGTCGGTGTTGTTCGGCGGAATCGATGTGGGAAAGGTGACGGCGGTACGGCCCGCCGCCTCTGACCCTACCAAGATTGAGATTCTGCTGGACGTGAAGGAACACACCCCGTTGAACGAGAAATCCGTGGCCAAGCTGGGGCTGGTCAGCGTGATGAGTAGCGCGGCATTATCCATCACCACGGGCAGCAACGATGCGAAGCGGCTACTCCCAGGCTCCACGATTCCATCGCAGGAGGCCGCGAGCCTTGACGAGATCAGTGGCAAGTTGACGGTGGTAGCCGACAACGCCAACGGACTGATCACCGAGGTGCGAGGCGAACTGCATGGAATCAGCGGAGATGCCCGCACGCTGCTCGCAAACCTGAATACTGTGACGGGCCAACCGAATCAGCGGAAGATACGAGATTTGCTTGATAACGTCGACGCAATGCTCGCGACCGAGCGGCCCAAGATTGACCGGCTTACCGATCGGTTGAATGTGCTCAGCCAGCATGCCGACGAAACAATCCAAAACGTGAATGGCACCGTCAGCGACGTGCGCGAGCCCGTACGCAAAGATCTGGCCGAACTGCAGGAGACTTTGCTCGAAACCAAGCGTTTGCTGGCTGACATGCAGGTACTCGTGAAAGCAAATGATTACAAGGTTGAGGACACAATCGACAACCTGCGGACTGCTACCGAAAACCTGGATGACTTGACCGAATCGGTGAAACAGCGTCCGTGGAGCCTGATTCGGATCAGGCACCCGGAGGATCGGAAAGTTCCGAAATAATGCGAATCGAACGAAAAAAGCGGGACCGAGCCTGCTCCGACACGAGGTCTAGCGGATGGCTATCATGAAAAAAACTCTGACGACGATTGTCTTCAGTCTGGCAGCGTTGGCGATGCTGGCCGGCTGCGCGGGAAGAGTGAAATACCCAAACTATTACACTCTTAACCTGCCTGCGCCGCCTGATCCGCCCGCTGCGGCGACGGCGCACGCGACTCTAGCGATCCGTGAATTCCGCGCGCCCACCTACCTGCGTCAGACAGCGATTGTCTATAGGACATCTCCAGAGCAGATCGGCTTCTATGCCTACAACCGCTGGGCGATGGACCCGCGTGATTTCGTGACCAACGCGATCATCGAACGCCTGCGTGCCAGCGGAGCCTTCTCCCATGTGCAGTCCTATGACGGAGGCCGGGATGTCGACTACGTGCTCAGTGGACATTTGGAGAAACTCGAGGAACTCGACTACCAGGGCGGCGTCAAAGTCCAGGTTGCCATGTCCGCCGAAGTCACCAGCATCGCCACCGGAAAGCCCGTTTGGAGCAACGAGGTTTCAGAGACTGGAGACGTCGACAAGCGCGATGTGCCAGCCGTGGTCTCGGAAATGAACCGCACGATGGAACGAGCGATTGAAAAACTAGTAACTTCGTTGTCCGCGGGCTGGGCGGAGCGTCGTGCGCAAATTGAAGTGCCCAGCCCGAAATGACCGACGCAGCGCACTGCGGATAGGGCACGCCGACCGGCCTTATGTACTGGCTCACAAACTACGGCTTCGGTTCCCACTTGGTTGATTGGCTGGCGTTAGCAGTCGTGGTTGTACTTACCCTCGCTCTGAGTGTCGGCACACGACGATTTATATTCTGGGTGCTTGCACATAAACGCGACTCGGACAAAAGTGAGAGAGAATATTGGCGCAGGCATGGAGGATAACCTTTCTAAGGGGACCGGCGCGAGACGCTTGCTTACCCGAAACGGCATCCGACCAACTGTCCAATTTTGTTTTACCGTAACAGCATCTTCGGCTTAATTCGCGATTTCTCACCGAATTGAGATAAACCCAGGTGGTGGCCGCCAGTTGGTCCGTGGAGTGTTCGGATTCCGCTAAGATTGGGCGTCCGCCGACAACTGGGCCTCGTTTCCGATCAGCCGCGTTGCAATGGCGAACAACACGCTCACGGAAATTCCACACATCAAGACACCCATGATGGCCTCTAGCGGTCCAAGCAGGCGCCAGATTGGCGGAAGAACAATATCGCCGTATCCGACGGTGGAGTAGCTGGTCGCCGAGAAATAGAAGCACGCCTCCCACGATCTGAGGCATTGGAGCCGATAAAAGGCTGCCCATAGCAGGATCTGTAGAAGGTGTAAGAGAATCGCCACGCTTGTGACCCGAATCATGAGCACGGCAGTATGCCCAAGGCTTCGTGTCTTGTTCCCACGCGCAAAGTAAGCTCGCACCCAATGGATGAGGACGGCCATTCCTGCACACTCTATGGCGAGGGTCAGGGTGCTGAGGATGGTCGCCGCAAGAGCTTGGCTGAGAAATTCCACAGGTCTCGGCAGTGAGTTCGCTATACGCGGAATCCGTCCGGTTACGACAACCGGCGAGTTGACCAGCATTCAAGGGCCAAAAGATTGCGAGTGCAACCACTGCCATTCCGTGCGAGACGCTTCAGCACCCGAAATGCCCTCACGCTGGTGGCGATTACTGAGTGATGAGCGGCACTTGTATCAGCTGCACGTCGATTGCGAGACCCAGCCGCCAGTCGAGCTGATAGAACAGCGCGGTTTCCCTGCCCGAAAGCACTTTGCGGAATGCGGGAATGTATTTCAATCGCAGTTGCATGATTGAATGTTCTACGTCAGCACGTTTGCGGATGTAATTTTCGGCTTGGTCATCTGTCATGCTGCTGTAGTTGGCGGCGTAGTCCTTCAGCAACGCAAGTTTCCCGTCGTAGATACTGGAGAGATCCGCGGCGTATTGATCGTAGACGGGCCAAAACTTCTGGGCCTCGGCATCGCTCAAGTCCATATTCTGAGCGATGATCTGTTTCTTTTGGGATCTTATATCCTTGCGCAAGAGGTCAACGAAGTCATCAGGATTCGCCTCAGACGGATCGCTTGAGACCGAGGGTTTGACCGTGTCCTTCTTGGCAGGCGTCGAATTCTGTGCCAATGCCGAATTTGCCGCCGCGAACACGACGAACGTCAGAGTGATTACAAGAAGTTTCTTCTGGTTCACTGGGATTCCTTTCAACTATGGCGAAATTTGAGTTGGGTGCGACTGTCTCAACGACAAGGCTCTTGAGCAAGCATGGT
>Ga0210393_10000932_pt1 | contig 25198 bp, 29 predicted proteins | sample IncBWC27OmetaG_FD_160068 | JGI IMG/M metagenome (GOLD analysis project Ga0210393, IMG submission 160068) | Forest soil microbial communities from Barre Woods Harvard Forest LTER site, Petersham, Massachusetts, United States - Inc-BW-C-27-O ... | reverse complement strand
GCGTCTATGGCGTGCCCGAAACCTTCATCGTCGGCCGCGAAGGCACCATCGTCTACAAGCTGGTCGGCCCGGTAACGCCGGACAACATCAACACCGTCCTTCGCGCCGAGATCGACAAGGCGCTGAAGGCAGGATCCTGACCAAGCATGATCCGGAAAAGTGTGTAGCGGTTTTCCCTCGCGACAAACGCGAAGCGGTTACGCAGAGATCATGCTCTATCAAAGAGCTAACCCGACTGGCCGGGCGGTTGCGATACCAGCGACAAATTGTGGAACAGCCGCTTGCTCACAAGGTGCAGAAAATAAAACCCGAATTTGGGATCCTGTACATAAAGCTGCATGACATGGTCATAGCTGATCCGCAGCAATTCACCGCTCGCCAAACATTCGACCGTCGCCGTTCGAGCCTGGCCCGCGTTCAAAAATCCAAGCTCGCCGAACACCTCGCCGGCTTCGAGATCGACGCTGAGTTCCCTCACCCGGAAACGCCCAGACACAATGAAGTACATTTCACTTGCCGGGTCGCCACGACGAAACAGCACGTCGCCAACGGCAGCCACCTGCGTAGAGCTGAAAGGCTTGACCCAGTTCAGATTCATGTCGTCTCGGGTCGCTTCCTCGATCTGTTTGATCAGCCGCAGCATCTGGCGCAACCGGACGATGTTGAGCGGCAACAAAACCAGGTGAAGGATCAGCACCGGGTAGGCATCGACGGCGTAGCCGTAGCCGATAAAAAGGAAATTGCTGACAATGCCCGCGATCCGAAGCGGCACCATGGTTTTCATGTAGAACGTCACGAAAACGCATGCTGCAGCGGCGTAACCTAGCAATTCCGCGTGAGTCATTGATCGACTTCTTGATGCGAGCAACCGGATTTTGAAACGGACGCAACCTTGCCAGCGATTCCTGGAATTGCAAGGCGGTCTCGCAAACCACGAGCCAACGGAACCGTGCGTTGTTCGCAGCCGGCGGCTTCTGCCAATTCTCGACTAACTCGAAACTGAGTTACCCTCGGAGAGAAATGCGAGATTCCGCAATGCGGCTAACCTCGCCCTAGCTTCTATCCGTGCTGACGTCTCCCTCCGCCGCGTCGCTGGTTTGCAGCGAGACCGGGTCAATATGGAAGCGCTTGATCAGCGGCATCTGGGTGATCGCAAACAGCATCGTCAGCGGAATCACACCGAAGGCCTTGAAGCCGACCCAGAAATCGGTGCTCTGCGTGCGCCAGATGACTTCGTTCAGAGCGGCCATCGCGAGAAAGAACAGCGCCCAGCGCAACGTGAGAATTCGCCAGCCCTGCGGGGTCAGATTGAACATCTGGTCGAACAGAATGGCGATGAAGGAGCGGCCGAACAAAAGTCCGCCGCCAAGCACAAACGCAAACAAGCCATAGATGATGGTGGGCTTGACCTTGATGAAGGTCTCATCATGCAGCACGAGCGTCAGCGTTCCGAACACCAGCACGACGATGCCGGTGACGAGCGCCATCAGCGGCACGTGTCGTGTCACGACATAAGAGGCGATCATCGCCGCGACAATCGCCACCATGAAAGCGCCAGTGGCGACAAACAAATGAAACTTTGCGTTCGCGACAAAGAATACGAGAAGCGGCCCCAATTCGGTGGCGAGCTTGAACATCGGATGCGGCTGGGTCTTGTCCATCATTGTTCCATTAGAAGGAGCGGCGCAGCCGCGTCTCGAAGGATAACGCCTACTCTATTCCGGCGATGGCTTGCGCGAAATCCCGTGCGGTAAAGGGCGCGAGATCGTCAACGCCTTCGCCGACGCCGATGAAATGCACCGGCAGCTTATATTTCTCGGCCAGCGCCACCAGAATTCCTCCGCGGGCGGTGCCGTCGAGCTTGGTCATCACCAGGCCGGTGACGCCAGCGATACGATGAAATGCCTCGACTTGCGAGAGTGCGTTTTGTCCCACCGTGGCATCCAGCACCAGCAGCACTGCGTGCGGCGCGGTGTCATCCACCTTTCGAATGACGCGAACGACCTTTTCGAGTTCGTTCATGAGCTCGGCCTTGTTTTGCAGCCGTCCAGCGGTATCGATCAGGAGCACGTCACGCTTCTCATCGCGTGCCGCCGACAGCGCGTTGAAGGCAAGGCTGGCGGAGTCCGAGCCTTGCGTTCCCGCAATGACCGGCGACTTCGTTCGTTCGCCCCAGACTTTCAGCTGCTCGATCGCGGCGGCGCGGAAAGTGTCTCCGGCGGCCAGCATCACCTTGCGGCCTTCGGCCGAAAACTTCGCCGCCAGTTTGCCGATGGTGGTGGTCTTGCCGGAGCCGTTGACGCCGACGACCAAGATGACGAACGGTTTTTTGGTCTCGTCAATGACCAAGGACTTGGCGACCGGCGCCAGCACTTTTTCGACTTCGGTTGCGACCACCGCTTTGACTTCATCGGCCGAAATCGATTTGTCGTAGCGGCCGACGCCGACGGCCGTGGATATTCGCGCCGCGACCTCGGTTCCGAGATCGGCGCGCAGCAGCACATCCTCGATGTCGTCGAGCATGGCACGGTCGAGCTTGCGCTTGGTCACGAGATCGGCAACCGCGGTGCCGAGCGAACTCGATGTCCGCTTCAACCCGCTGGACAGCCGCCGCCACCAGCTCTGTTTAGGTGCTTCCTCAGTCATGGCGGGGTGTGTTAGCGGTTTAAAGCGATGAGCGAAAGTCTTGACCGCCCGATTGACGTTCCCCAACTGACCGCGGAGGAAATCCTCGCCCGCGTGCTTCATCGCGACGGGCTGATGCTGGTGATCGACAAGCCGGCAGGCCTTCCGGTCCATCGCGGTCCAAAGGGCGGTCCCAATCTCGAAGCCTCCTTCGATGCGTTAAGGTTTGGCCTGCCCCGCCCGCCGGTGCTGGCGCATCGGCTCGACAAGGATACGTCGGGCTGCCTGGTGCTGGGACGGCACCGCAAGGCGACGGCCTCGCTGGGGCTTCTGTTCAAGCACGGCAAGATTTCGAAAACCTATTGGGCCGTCGTCGAGGGCGGCCCGGCTGGGGATGAGGGGGCGATCGACATGCCGCTCGGCCGGCTCAACGCCGAGCGCGGCTGGTGGCAAAAGGTCGACCCAGAAGGACAACAGGCCGTGACCAACTGGAAAGTGATGGGGCGCGGGGAAGGCCTGACCTGGCTCGCGCTGGAACCCGTCACCGGCCGTACCCATCAATTGCGCGTGCACTCATCAGCTCAGGGCTGGCCGATTTTCGGTGACAATATCTACGGCAACGGGCCTCGTTTTGGCGAACCGCGCCTGCATCTGCATTCCCGCGAGATCGGAATTCCGATTTCCAAAAACAAAGAGCCGGTGCGCGTGGTGGCGCCAGCGCCGGAACATATGCGCGAGCGACTACGTGCCTGTGGTTGGAATGGCGAATAACGCGGAACCAGCCGCTCAATAATGAATTTGTGCGAGTTTGCGCAATTCGTCCGGCGTCGCCGTGCCAAGGCCGAGGAATTCAAGGTAGGCCGGGATCTGTTCGAACAGCATATCGAGACCCACTTGAACCTCGCATCCTTTCGCGCGCGCCGCGGCCAGAAACGGCGTCATTTCCTCTTTCATGACGACTTCGCCGACAAAGGCCGAAGGGGAAATGCCGTCCATTCGCATCGGAAGCGGATCGTCCTTTTTCATGCCAAGCGGCGTAGCGTTGACGACGATGTCATATCCGGCGGAATCAGTTGAACCCGCGATCACTTCAAGATTCGGATAATGGGATTTGAGACGCTTGGCGAGCGCATCGAGCGCAGGCGCCGACACGTCGTAGAGGCCGAGCCTGGAAACGCCGGCCTTTGCGATGGACGCCGCAATCGCGCTGCCAACCCCGCCGCAACCGGCGATAAAGGCACTTGCTCCGGCGATCCGCCGGCCTTTCCTCTCAACACCGCGTACAAACCCCTCGCCGTCAAACATATCGCCGATCAGGCGGCCACGTTCGTCCATCTTCACGGCGTTGCAGGCGCCCGCGATCCTCGCCGATACCGAGGCTTCGTCAACGAGCGCAAGCGTTGCGACCTTGTGCGGCATGGTGATGAGCGCGCCAAGAATGTTCGTGAGCTTGAACAGCGGCTTCAGAAAGAGTGCGTAGTCCTCGCTCTTGCAGCCCAAGGGCATAACGACCGCGTTGATCTTTCGCGCCTCGAACAACGGATTGTAGATCATCGGAGATTTGAACGTTTCCGTCGGATCGCCGATGTGGGCGATCAGCTTCGTTCGTCCATCGATCATCTTCGGCTACCCGCTATCAACAGCTACGCCGGCGCGGCACCGGCGAGTGAGGCCGCTCGCTGCCGGTCGTAATCCTGCTTCTCGATCGGCGCGGCGTTCGGATTGCCGAGGTCGTTTGCCGCAACCCGATAGGTTTCCCGCGCCGAGTAGGCGGCGATGGCCGAGATCATGGTGACCGCAAAGGCGATCGCGCCAACCGTGAACCAGACATCGCTTGATCCCGGAGGCGCGACGGTAGCAAAAAGCGCCGGCAGCAGCGCCGTAATCATGGTGCCGATGTTCTGTGCGATTGCCATCGCCGAGACGCGGTACCGGGTCTGGAACAGCTCGGGATAGAAGCTCGGGAACACGGCATTGTAGCCCTGATAGACGATGCCCCACATCAGAATGGAAAGCGCAATCGCCATCGGAACGTTCTTGATGCTGATTGCATAAAGATAGGCAAAAGCGAGCAGGCCGGAACCCAGCGCGCCGGCGATCATCGGCGGTCGTCTGCCGATCTTGTCGGACAAATTGCCGACCAGCGGGATTACAAGCACGGCGGCAATATTGCCGAGCACGGGAATCCAGAGATAGACATCCGGCTTGAAGCCGATTCCGTAAGCGGGCTGCACGGCGTAAGCCGCGCCAAAGATCGTCGCCACGACAGGAATGGTGTTCATCAGCGCCATGAAGATCACGCGCAACATGTCGGCCCAGCTGGTTTTGAAAGCCTGAACGACGGGCGCCCTCGGCACTGCGCCCTGCTGGCTTTCTTTGGCAAAGGCCGGCGACTCCTCCACTTCCCGCCGGATGAGATAAGCAACGATGAGCACGAGGAAGCTCAACAAGAACGGGATGCGCCATCCCCAGGCGTTGAAATCTTCCTTTGGCATGTAAGCGGCGATGGGGAGGAAGACGGCGGCGGCGAGAATTTGCCCGGTCTGAACGCCCTGCAACGCAAAGCTTGCAAAGAATCCCCGTCGTCCGAAAGGCGCATGCTCGAGCACCATCGAACTTGCGCCTGAAATTTCACCCGCGACCGCGAAACCCTGCATCAGCCGCAGCGCGACAAGAAGGACCGGCGCCCATATTCCGATGTGCTGATACGTCGGAAGCAGGCCGACGAGCACCGTCGAGCAGCCCATCAAGAACAGGCAGAGCACCAGAACGCTTTTCCGCCCATGCGTATCACCATAGTGACCGAGCACGAAGGCGCCGATCGGCCGGGCAACGTAGCCGACGCCGTAGGTCGCCAGCGAGGCGACGATTGCAACTGTCGGATTCTGCGAGGGGAAAAACACCTGCGGAAACACAAGTGACGCTGCGGTCGCATAGATGAAGAAGTCGTAGTATTCGAGCGCCGATCCGATCCAGCCGCTCGCCGCCGCGATTTTCGACTGGCGCGAAATCCTCTCGCTATCGCCTGACGTCATGATGAGTTTCCCCCGGTCATTGCTGAAAGCCGTTGTCCGGCATTTTTGTTGGGAGACGCCCGTCACATGATTTTTGCGGCCGTTTGCTCCCTTGGAGCGAAAGGATATCGCCTGATGGCGAGAACACAATTGCGAATTTTCGCGGGAGAGACTTAAGAGCGCGGAACGCATTATATGGTTAGACGCGTGCCATCGTGGCCCGCAATCGTCAATCGCCGCACCGTGCCCGCCGTCTCGCTGCTGATCGCGACGGGCAGGAAGTGCTCGGTGCGCCCCTGCGTGCCGCTTTCGATCAGGACCTCTCGCGTCTTGCCGATTTCCAATTGAAGCCGCCGCCGCAACGCAGCATCACCCGCAGCCCGCAAACGTTTGGCACGCTCCTTGATCAGACTGCCTTCGACCTGCGGCATGCGCGAGGCCGGCGTGCCCGGGCGTGGCGAATAGGGAAAGACGTGAAGGAAGCTCAGACCACATTCGTCCACGAGGTCGAGCGAACGCGCGAACATATCTTCGGTCTCGGTCGGAAAGCCCGCGATGACGTCCGCGCCGAACGCGATATCGGGCCGCAAGCGCCGCACGTCGACGCAGAAATCAACCGCCTGTTGCCGGGAATGACGGCGCTTCATCCGCTTCAGGATCAGATCATCGCCGGACTGCAGCGACAAATGCAGATGCGGCATCAGCCGCTCCTCGCCCGCGATCACATCCAGGAGATCGTGATCGACCTCGATCGAATCGACGGAAGAAATCCGCAAGCGTTTCAATTCCGGCACTTCCCGCAGGATCCGCCGGGTCAGCTGACCCAGTTTCGGCGCGCCTTCGAGATCGGCGCCATAGCTCGTCAAATCGACGCCAGTCAGCACGATCTCGGGATGACCGCGCTCGACCAGCGCGCGGACCTGCGCGATCGCGGCCTCCACCGGCACCGAGCGTGAATTGCCGCGGCCGAACGGAATGATGCAGAAGGTGCAGCGGTGATCGCAGCCGTTCTGCACCTGAACAAAGGCGCGCGGCAGGCCCTTCTGCAACGCGTCCAAACGAGGCGGCGCCATCTGACGGACCGTCATGATATCGCTGACCGCGATCTTGTCGCGTGCTGCAATATTAACTCTGCGCGCGCCATCCAGCGCCGAGCGTGCGTTCAGCCACGCGTTACTCCGCATCTTGTCGTCATTGCCGACGACCCGATCGACTTCCGCCATGTCGGCAAACATCTGCGCTTGGGTCTGCGCCGCGCAGCCGGTGACGACGATGCGCGCCGAGGGACGTTCGCGCTTCAGCCGGCGGATCGATTGACGCGCCTGCGCCACCGCCTCGTTGGTGACGGCACAGCTATTGATGACGATTGTATCGGCAAGTCCGGCGCGCTCGGCCTCGAGCCGCACCGCCTCGGATTCGAAAGCATTGAGGCGGCAACCGAAAGTGATGACCTCGACGCTCATGTGATTGGGGCAAACAGCGCCGGATCGAACTGGCCCTCATATTCGAAGGCCGCCGGGCCCGTCATCAGGACGTGATCGTCACGGTCGCGCCATTCGATGGTGAGGTCGCCGCCCGGCAGCGTGATCTCTACGGTGCGGTTGGTGCGCTTCAACCGTGCGGCCGCGACCGCCGTGGCGCAGGCCGCCGATCCGCAGGCCTTGGTCAGTCCCGCGCCCCGCTCCCAGGTGCGGATCGTGATGTGGTCGCGATCGACGATATGGGCGAGCGTGATGTTGGCGCGTTCGGGAAAGATCGGATGGTTTTCAAGCAGCGGGCCGAAGCGGTCGAGGTCGTAGGCATCGACGTCGTCGACCCAGAAAATTGCATGCGGATTGCCCATGCTGACGACGGAGGGCGTATGCAGGATCGGCGCATCGATCGGGCCGATTTGCAGTTCGATGCCGCGCGTATCGCGAAACTCCTCGGCGAGCGGAATATCCCGCCAGCCGAACTTCGGCGCTCCCATATCCACCGTGTAGAGATCGGCCGACGGTCCCTGCCAGCAATTCAATAGCCCGGCGCTGGTCTCGAAGGTGGCGGTGTTTTGGCCCGAGGCCTCGAACACGCGGCGCGCCACGCAGCGCATGCCGTTGCCGCAGGCGCCCGCTTCCGAGCCGTCATTGTTATAGATACGGATAAAAGCCTCCGTGCCTGAGAACCGCGGCGGTTGCAGCACCATCAGCTGGTCGTAGGGCACCCCCTTGGGCGAAGCGACTGCACGTGCGTCATCGGCGGTGACGGCGCCCGGCCGGTCGCGCAAATCGACCACGACGATCTCGTTGCCGACCCCGTTCATTTTGACATAGCTGTGGTTGGCGAGCGCGCTCATCGACCCTATCCGTTAGGCCAGCTTTATATGGCCAATGCGGGCGGCTTAGCTAGATGGTGGTTTATCTGTGTCGGTGGTCCTCACCCGGCGAGGGGGCCCATGAAATATCCGTAAATATCTGACATGGGACGAACGGCGCGCCGGCATGTTAGATAGCGAGAATCCGCAAATGCCGACCGAACAAGGCCATGGAGAAGACCCTGATGAACTGCCCTCGCTTTTTCCGCATTGCCCTGTTCGCCTTGCTCCCCGTGATTGCCGGTGCACTCCCAGCCGCCCGCGCGCAGGCCCCCACGCCTCCCACCCCTGCGCCTTCCGCAACCCCGGCTCCGCCGCCCGCCGAAACCAAATCTCCCGGAGATCTGCCGTCGACCGCGCCAAAGGCGCCGGCTCCCGCCCCGGTTCAGGCCGCCGACCCCTTTGGCGAGCAAATTACGCTGACCCAGAAAACCGTCATCGCCACCAAGGGTACGGCAAACTGGGACACCGCATTCGAGACGCTGCTCGCGTCGTTGAAGACGCTTTCGGCCGCGATCGAGAAAGACGGCGGCAAGGCCGCCGGCAATTCGATGATCGTCTACACCTCCACCGACGACACCGGTTTCAGCTATCTGGCGGAAATACCGGTCGAGCAGGAACCGAAAAACCTCCCCAAGACCATCAGTGTCGCCAAGTCGCCCGACGGCAAGGCACTCAAATTCGTCCACCGCGGCTCGTATGAGAATATGGATAACACCTACGAGGCCATCACCAACCACCTCGACGACAAGAAGCTCGAGGCCAAAGACACCTTCATCGAGGAGTACATCACCGACCCTCTGAAAACCGAGGAGGACAAGCTGGTGATCAATGTCTATGTGCCGCTGAAGTGAGCGTCATGCGAAAGCGTATTTTCCTTCACGCTTTCCTTCTTGCCGGCTTGGCCGTTGCCGCGCCCGCCTATGCCGAGACGGATCAACCGCCCGCCTTGATTTCCGTCACCGGCGAGGCCCACGTTTCGGTGCCGCCTGATCTGGCGCAAATCGATGCCGGCGTGACTTCCGAGGCCAAGACGGCCCGCGAGGCGTCGGACGCCAACAATGCCGCGATGGGCAAGGTGCTGCTGGCGCTGAAAGGCGCCGGCATCGACGAAAAGGATTTTCAGACTTCGCGGCTGTCATTGCAGGCGGAGAATTCGATCCCCAAACAGGGCGCACCTTCCACGATCATCGGCTACCGCGCCAGCAACCGGGTCACGATCCGCCTGCGCGATGTCACGAAAGTGGCTGGTGTGATCGACACGCTGGTCTCGGCCGGCGCCAACGATATCGGCGGCATCAATTTCATGGTGTCGCAGGCCTCGAAACTGCTCGACGACGCGCGCGAGCAGGCGGTCGCCGATGCCCGCCGCAAGGCGGAGATCTACGCCAAGGCCGCCGGCGTCACGCTCGGCGCGCCCATCAGCATTTCCGAGGGCGGCGCGGTGCAACCGCTGTTCCGCGCGGGGAAAATGGCCGCACCGATGGCTGCGGTTCCGATCGCGCAAGGCGAAGAGACGCTGTCGATTACGGTCGGCATGACCTGGGCGATCAAGCAGACACCGTAACTTACCGTCATTGCGAGCGAAGCGAAGCAATCCAGAAATTTCAAACGCTGGATTGCTTCGTCGCTAACGCTCCTCGCAATGACGGCTAAATCTCCACCACCTGCCCCGGCTTGAGCGCGACAAACCGCTCGCGCGGGATCTTCGCTTCGTCCAACGCCTCGGCCAGCGCGACCGCAGGCGCGTCGATCGCCTCGTCCGTGAGCTGGAACGTGCCGTGATGATGGGCGAGCGCCTGCGCCGCGCCGCAATCCGCGAGCGCCTTCACCGCGTCAAAAGGATTCATGTGCTGGTCCTTCATGAACCAGCGCGGCTCATAGGCGCCGATCGGCAACAACGCCAGCCGCAAGGGCCCGTGCACGCGTCCGACGTCGCGGAAATGCCCGCCTTCGCCGTAGCCGGAATCGCCGACGGCATAAATTTTCCCTGCCGGTGTTTCCAGCACAAAGCTCGCCCACAGGGATTGATTGCGATCGAACAGCCCGCGCGCCGACCAGTGCCGGGTTGGCACCAGCGTCACCGCGGCGCCGGTGCCGAGTTCGACGCGTTGATGCCAATCGAGCGCTTCGACACGAATGTTGGCATCGGCGCGGGTCATCGTCAGGTCGTTGCCGAGCGGCGTGATCACGCGCGGCGAGAATTTTGCCGCCAGCTTGGAGAGCGTCGCGATATCGAGGTGATCGTAATGGCCGTGCGAAACCAGCACGACATCGATCTTCGGCAGGGCGTCGAAGGCGATACCGGGATCGTTGTGACGTTTCGGCCCCGCAAAGGCAAAAGGCGAGGCGCGTTCCGACCAGACGGGATCGACCAGAATATTGAGGCCCGCAGTCTGGATCATCCAGCTGGCGTGCCCGACGAAGCTAACCCGAGCCTTGTTCCCTTCGACGCGCGCGGGCGGGGTATCGGCGAAAGGACTTGGCGCCCATTCCGGCCATACTGCGCGCTTCCGAGCGCCACCGAATTGCCAGCGCAGGACCTCGCGAAGCGATTTCGGCGGTACACCGTCGGGATCAAAGAAAACCCGGCCATCGAAGTGATCCGAGACCGGTCGTTTGCGGGAACCATGCATAAGGGGATTGGCAGCAAAAAGGGGCGACCGTGCAAGGGGCAAGCAACGCCGCCTGGTTCACGAAACCGCCATTCGGCTGCGTGACTTTCCTTGACTTTTCGCGCCTGGAGGCGTTTAAACCGCCGCAATTCATCGGAAAGATTGATCTTTTCGACCCGCCGACCGGCCCTGGGGACCGGAGGCCAACGCCCGACAGCGCGATGCGCCCTCGGGCGCAAACATGTTTGGAGCAGCGGCATTGTTCGACAATCTGTCGGAAAAGCTGGGTGGTATTCTCGATCGGCTGACGCGGCGCGGCGCGCTGACGGAAGCCGACGTCGATGCGGCGATGCGCGAGGTACGCCGCGCGCTGCTCGAGGCCGACGTCTCGCTCGATGTGGTCCGCAGCTTTACCGAGAGAGTCCGCGAGCAGGCGATCGGCGCCACAGTAGTAAAGTCGGTCACCCCCGGCCAGATGGTGGTGAAGATCGTCCATGACGAACTGGTCGCGACGCTCGGTTCCGACGGCCAGGGCATCGACCTCAATGCGGTGCCGCCGGTGGCGATTATGATGGTCGGCCTGCAAGGCTCCGGCAAAACCACCACCACGGCGAAGCTCGCCCGCCGCATGGTCCAGCGCGACAAGCGCAAGGTACTGATGGCCTCGCTCGACATCTACCGCCCGGCGGCAATGGAGCAACTCGCCGTGCTCGGGCGCGACCTCGATATCCCGACGCTGCCGATCGTTGCCGGGCAAAAGCCGGCGCAAATCGCCAAACGCGCGCTCGAAGCCGCCAAGCTCGGCGGCTATGACATCGTGCTGCTCGACACCGCCGGCCGCACCACGCTCGACGAAGAGATGATGAGCGAGGCGACTGAGATCAAAGCCGTCGCCAATCCGCATGAAGTGCTGCTGGTGGCGGATTCGCTCACCGGCCAGGACGCGGTCAACCTCGCGCGGGCATTCGACCAGCGCGTCGGACTGACCGGCATCGCGCTGACCCGCGTCGATGGCGATGGCCGCGGCGGTGCCGCGCTGTCGATGCGCGCGGTCACCGGCAAGCCGATCAAGCTGATGGGCACCGGCGAAAAGACCGACGCGTTGGAAGATTTCCATCCCAGCCGCATCGCTGGCCGCATTCTCGGCATGGGCGACGTGGTGTCGCTGGTCGAAAAGGCCGCCGCCAATATCGACGCCGAAAAGGCCGCGCGCACCGCCGAGCGGATGCGCAAGGGCCAGTTCGATCTCTCGGACATGCGCGAGCAGCTGCTGCAAATGGCCAACATGGGCGGTATCTCGGGCCTGATGGGGATGATGCCCGGCGTTGCGAAAATGAAAAACCAGATCGCCAATGCCGGAATCGACGACAGGATTCTGAAGCGCCAGGTCGCGCTGATCGATTCGATGACGCGGCAGGAACGAAAAAGCCCGGACATTCTGAAAGCGAGCCGCAAGAAGCGCATTGCGGCCGGCGCCGGCGGCAAGGTCGAAGACCTCAACAAGCTTTTAAAAATGCACCGGAACATGGCCGACATGATGAAGGCAATGGGCTCGGGCAAGCGCGGCCCACTGGCCGGCATCGCGCAAGCCATGGGCTTTGGCGGCGGCATGCCGACACCAGAACAGATGAAGGCGATGGCGGAGAAGATGCCGCAAGGCGGCGCTCCCGGCGGCATGCCCGCGCTACCGAAGGAACTGCCCGCGGGCCTTCGCACCGGCCTGCCGAATTTGCCGGGGCTCACCGGCCTGCCCAACAAACCGACGCTGCCCGGCCTCGGCGGCTTTCCCGGATTAGGGAAGAAGAAATGACCCTATCCGTCATTGCGATCGCAGCGAAGCAATCCAGAGAACGCAGACAAGGCTGGATTGCTTCGTCACTTCGTTCCTCGCAATGACGTCCACTCACATCCTTCAGTCACTCGATTTTCGAATTTAAAAGGAGAACTCAATGTCAGTCGTTATCCGCCTTGCTCGCGCAGGCACCAAGAAGCGTCCCGTCTATCACGTCGTCGTTGCCGACTCGCGCTTTCCGCGCGACGGACGCTTCATCGAGCGGCTCGGCCACTTCAATCCGCTCTTGCCGAAGGACAACGCCGAGCGGCTCAAGCTCGACATGGACAAGGTCAAGGCCTGGCTCGCCAAGGGCGCGCAGCCGTCGGACCGCGTGACGCGTTTCCTCGACGCTGCCGGCGTGATGAAGCGTGAAAAGCGCAACAATCCGGAAAAGGCGGTGCCGCGCAAGGAACGCAAGGCGCAGGCCGAAGCCGCCGCGAAGTCGTAAGCCGTTCGGCGCGCGGCGGTGCCCGCCAATATCTGCGTCGCCCGGATCGGGGCCGCGCATGGCGTGCGTGGCGCGGTAAAACTATGGACCTTCACCGAAGACCCGTTCGCGGTGAAGGCGTATGGTCCACTATCGACCAAAGACGGCGCTCGTCATTTTGAACTGACGAGCGCCCGCGAGGCCAAGGATCATCTGGTCGCCACGTTCAAGGGCATAGAGACCCGCGATGACGCCGAGCGCCTCAACGGCGTCGAGCTCTATATCGCGCGCGACAAACTGCCGGCGACCGAGGACGACGAATACTACCACGCCGACCTGATCGGGCTTGCCGCCGTGACGACGGCCGACGAGCCGCTCGGCCGTGTCGTTGCTATCCATAATTTCGGCGCGGGCGATATCATCGAGATCGCGCCGCCGAGCGGCACGACGATGTTGCTGCCGTTTACGAACGCTGTGGTGCCGACGGTCGATCTTGCCAATGGGCGCGTCGTGATCGCGCTGCCTGAGGAGATCGAGGGCGACGAGCCGGGACGCTCGGCCGAATGACACGGCCATGACACGCGGCTGAACAAAGTATCTTGCCTTTTGCATTCGGTTCATTCACGCTTGGGTTGCATCCCCGCCGAAGCGACCGCCGAATTCCCGGAGATATAAATGTTTCGCTGCAGTTTCCTGGCCGCTGTCGGCCTGCTCTTGTCTGCAAGCGCCCTGACCGCCCAAACCCCGACTCCATCCCCCGCGCCAGCGGCGGCCGAATCTGCCCCGCCGCAGGAAACGATGGAAGATCCGCAGGTCGGCGATCACTGGACCTACGAGTACCGCGATGACATCACCGGCGATATCAAATCGACGTTCACGGCCACCATCACCGACATCTCGGAGAGCGAGATCAGTCTCCGTACCAACGTGATCGCCAATTCCAACTATGGCTACGCGAGCTACGACCACTCCTGGAATCGGACAATCAATGGTAACTGGCGATATTCGCCAAATGACGGGACCGGCATTAGAGCACCGCTCGCGGTCGGCAAGACGTGGTCCAACAAATCCAACGACTCCAATACGACCACCGGAGCCGCCATCAAGCGTTCGGTAACATCGAAGGTCGTTGCACAGGAAAGTGTCACCACTAGAGCCGGCACCTTCGACACTTACAAGATCGAAACGTCTTTTACATTTCAGAGTTCCAAGGATCTGACGAAGAAAGCTCAGGAGACATGGCAAACTTGGTACGCGCCGTCCGTCGATCATTGGGTGAAGCAGACGTCGACCGTCCGATCGGATGGCCGCGTCCGCACCAAGACCACCTCGGAACTGGTCGAGTACGGTCGCCGCTAGGCGATCGAGGCGACTAAAATTCCCTGAAGAAAATCTCGAGCAAGCCGTGAAGAAACTTCAGACGCTCCGTTGCACCCTTGTCGGGATCGTCAGCCTTCTTGCCACTGGCGCGTCGGCAGAAGAGTCTCCGGCCGCGGCGCCGGGAAAAAACCAGGTGGAACCGGCGCAAGCCGCGGTCGCGATGGAAGATCCGCGCGCCGGTGATTATTGGACCTATGAGATCAAGGATGAGATTTCAGGGTCCCTGACGGCTACGCGAACCGACACGATCACAGAGGTCACACCGAGCCAGATCGGCGTAAGCTATTCCAATCGTGAAAAAGGCACCACCGGCTTCTCCGTCTACGACCACGACTGGAACACGAAAAACGCAGACGCGATGAAATATACGCCCCACAGCGGGCTTGGAATCGTTTCGCCACTCAAGGTGGGAGCGCTCTGGAATTTCAAGGTTGAGCAGGTCAACACCGAAAAGGGCTTGGCATGGAAATGGTCCGGACAATCCAAAGTCAGCGGACAGGAGCAGATCACCACCAAGATTGGCGTATTCGACACGTTCAAGATCGAGACCAAATACACGTTCTATCCGGTCGGCAATCCAGGTCGGAAAGGCGAAAACACCGTGCAAACCTGGTACGCCCCGTCAGTTGACCATTGGGTTCGACGCACCATCACCAGTCGTATCGACAATCTCCTGCGCTCCAGCCAGAATATCGAGCTGGTTGCCTACGGCCGCAAACAATGATGGGTTGCCGGTTGGCGCGCGACGCAGGCAATCGGCATTACCCCGCGCAAGCCGGTCGCCCTCCATATTGATTTCTCGAGGCCGACGAGCGATGCAAAGCCATGGCCTCACCCTGGCGCGCGACCGTCCTAACGCTGTTTCCGGAGATGTTCCCCGGTCCGCTCGGCGTGAGCCTCGCCGGCAAGGCGCTCGCCTCGGGCGTTTGGCAGCTCGAAGCACGCGACATCAGGGATTTCGCCACAGACCGCCATCGCAGCGTCGATGACACGCCGGCCGGCGGCGGCCCCGGTATGGTGCTGCGCGCCGATGTGCTCGCGGCCGCCATTGACGCCGCCGATATCGCGTCGGACCGGCCAAAGGAAAGACCAAGGCTTTTGATGAGCCCGCGCGGTCGGCCATTGACCCAATCGCGGGTGCGCCAGCTCGCCGAAGGGCCAGGCCCGCTGATCGCCTGCGGCCGCTTTGAGGGGGTCGACCAGCGGGTGATCGAGGCGCGCCAGCTCGAGGAAATATCGGTCGGCGACTATGTGCTGTCGGGCGGGGAAATTGCCGCCATGGCCCTGATCGATGCCTGCGTACGGCTGCTGCCGGGGGTGATGGGCAAGGCGGAATCGGCCTCGGAGGAGAGTTTTTCCGAATCCTTACTGGAATACCCGCAATATACGCGCCCTCAGACCTTCGAAGGGCGCCAGATCCCCGAAATCCTCACCTCGGGCGACCATGCCAAGGTCGCTGCTTGGCGGCGGGCCGAGGCGGAGGCGCTGACTCAGGCGCGGCGGCCGGATTTATGGGGGGTCCACGAAAGCGCAGCAAAAAGCGCGACAAAGGAGTGACAAAGCTCACCCTTTGCCTTATACGAGCGCCAATTCCGCGAAGTGACGGCATGGATCGCGAGCCCCCCGGGTTGGCAGGGCGCGCCGCCGATGGAGATTACCAATGAACCTCATCCAACAGCTCGAAAAAGAGCAATTCGAAAAGTTGTCCGCCAGCAAGACGATTCCCGACTTCGGGCCCGGCGATACCTTGATCGTCAACGTCAAGGTGGTGGAAGGCGATCGCACCCGCGTGCAGGCCTATGAAGGCGTCTGCATCGGCCGCTCCGGCGGCGGGCTCAACGAGAGCTTCACCGTGCGCAAGATTTCCTACGGCGAAGGCGTCGAACGCGTGTTCCCGGTGATGTCGCCGATGATCGACTCGATCAAGGTAGTGCGCCGCGGCAAGGTGCGCCGCGCCAAGCTTTATTACCTGCGCAATCTGCGCGGCAAGTCGGCCCGCATCGTCGAGAAGTCCGAGCGCCAGACCGCCGTCAACGAGTAACAAAGGTCCTTTGGATCGAACGAAAAGCGCGGGGCGTTCGGCCCTGCGCTTTTTTGTTGCCGGCAAGCGATCGTCTTTCGCAGGGCCGCCAACCGTGAAGATGGCTCGCGCTGACGCGCGCGCGTGCTATATATCGTCTCAAATGGTTCCAGATCGCACCAGCACGGCCCATCGACGCATCGTCATCGACGATCATGCGCGCCTGCCCGGCCGTTTCTTCGGGCGGTTTGCGACTTCGGCGACCTCGGAACTTACGCGCGCCCTTTGATGCTGCGCTAGTGGTCCGATTCTAACATTTGCATCCCGACGCGGCTGGCTCTTCTGCAAATGTTAGAATCAAAGGACCACTAGCAAACATAGGTTTCTAGTGGAGCTTTGGATTTGACATTCGCTTTGCACGTTCCCGGCTAAGGGGTCGCGAATGTCAAATCCGCTCTACTAGCCGCCGGTCTTCGGCGCGATTCCGTCTCTCACGATTTCTGTTTTAGGAGCTGAAGCTCATGTCCAAACCGACAACCCTGTACGACAAGATCTGGAACGACCATCTGGTTCACGAAGCCGATGACGGCACCTGCCTGCTCTATGTCGATCGCCATCTGGTCCACGAAGTGACTTCACCGCAGGCCTTCGAAGGTTTGCGCGCCGCGGGACGAAAGGTCCATGCGCCGGAGAAGACGCTCGCGGTCGTCGATCACAACGTGCCGACGTCCGATCGCACCAAACCCAATCCCGATCCCGAAAGCGCCGAGCAGATCGCCGTGCTGGCGGAGAACGCCAAACATTTCGGCGTCGAATATTATAACGAGTTCGATCGCCGCCAGGGCATCGTCCACGTGATCGGCCCCGAGCAGGGTTTTACGCTGCCGGGCACCACGATCGTCTGCGGCGACAGCCACACCTCGACCCACGGCGCGTTCGGCGCGCTGGCGCATGGCATCGGCACCTCCGAGGTCGAGCACGTGCTGGCGACGCAAACCCTGATCCAGAAGAAGGCAAAGAACATGCGCGCCGTCGTCGACGGCAAATTGCCCGACGGGGTCACCGGCAAGGACATCATTCTGGCGATCATCGGCGAGATCGGCACTGCCGGCGGCACCGGCTACGTGATCGAATACGCCGGCGAGGCCATCCGCTCGCTCTCGATGGAGGGCCGCATGACCGTCTGCAACATGTCGATCGAAGGCGGCGCGCGCGCCGGAATGATCGCACCCGACGAGAAATCGTATGAATTTCTGAAAGGCCGCCCGAAATCTCCGAAGGGCGAAGCCTGGGATGCCGCGATCCGCTATTGGGAAAGCCTGCGCAGCGACGAAGGCGCACATTTCGACCATGAGATCCGGCTCGACGCCGGCAAGCTGCCGCCGATCGTGACCTGGGGCACGTCGCCGGAAGACGTGATCGCGATCACCGGCGTCGTGCCCGACCCCGACAAGATCGCGGACGAGGCCCAGCGGATTTCGAAGCATCGCGCGCTGAACTACATGGGGCTGAAGGCCGGAACGAAGATCACCGACATCAAGCTCGACCGCGTTTTCATCGGCTCCTGCACCAACGGCCGGATCGAGGATTTGCGCGCAGCCGCCAAGATCGCCGCCGGCAAAACGGTGAACGCCAATGTCTACGCGATGATCGTTCCCGGTTCGGGGATCGTGAAGGAACAGGCGGAAGCCGAAGGCCTCGACAAGATCTTCGTCAAGGCCGGCTTTGACTGGCGCGAGCCCGGTTGCTCGATGTGTCTGGCGATGAACCCGGACAAGCTCAAGCCCGAGGAGCGCTGCGCCTCGACCTCGAACCGCAATTTCGAGGGCCGTCAGGGTTTCAAGGGCCGCACGCATCTGGTCTCGCCGGCCATGGCGGCAGCCGCGGCGATTGCCGGCCACTTCGTCGATATCCGGGATTGGCGGTAAATCGCCCGTCCCCTCAACATCGAGGCATCGTCGAAGGAAGTCGTTAAGCAGTTGGGCGCAGACTTGCCGGCCTGAAGAAGGCATTCGCGTATCGCGAGGAAAGCCCGTCATGGCCGACAAGTCCGAATTCGTCGATATGATCAGCGAGGCGACGCGGCAGGTCCGGCGGCGCGTAGTGGCGCGCACCAAGGAGCCCGTCGCCAAGGAAGCATCGCGGATGGGCCATTGGCCGCCCGATCGCCTCGAGCAATGGCGGATGGAAAATCTGACGCCCTGGAAGATCAAACCCTGGAAACTCAAAGACTGGATTTGAAGCCACGCGCGAATTCGTGGTGAGCCGTGGCGCGTCCAACCAGGCAGACTTCCTCCGTCGCTAAAGGATCAGGCGCCCCTTAAGGGCGCCTGACTCACCTCACCTCACGTGTCTCGAACCTCAACGTTAGGCACGGTGATGTCTGCGGTGATGGTGGCGCCGGTGACCACGATAATGCCGCGCGGCCCGATGGTGGCAGACGACGCGCGGGCCATGTACGGTCAACACCCTGCGGCAACCTCCTCCAGCGACAAAGACGGGAGCAGAATAGACGGTGGGATCATCGTAGGTGTCGGGATAGTCATACGGATAATCGTCGTAATAGACGCCGCCGACAAAAGCCCATCCGAAGTGACGACGGTGACCGAAGCCGTGACCGGCAAACCGAGGCACTCCTGCGAGGGCCGCGGGCGCCGCGCCGATCGCGCCGCCGCGAACGAAAGCACCACTCACGCCGCCAACGCTGCGGCCGCCGCCCCAACCACCGCTTCGTCCACCACCACCACCGCCGCCATGCCCGCCACGGACCTCGACCATCAAGCCATTGGCAACCGTCTTGCTCGTACTTGCGCTTGCCGGATTGATTGGCGACATCGCCTCGGTAGGCTGGCTGGCGAAGATCGACACCATCATGAGCGCCGCGGCTGCGCCCAATGACAGCGATGAGCGATCTGAAATCTTCATTATCGGTGTAGTCCTTTTTGGATTCGCAAAAAGCCGCAAACAATGCTCCGCATCGGCGCTTTCGACGCGTCGGCTTCAATCTCTCGATGTTTTCGCTGGATGGTGTTCTTGATCTGAAATTTAGAGGTCGCAACCTGAACGCGCCATGAATGTGCAGCCACAGATTCGAGCGAAAAGACTGCGCATCGCCGGCGTCAAACACATGATCGTCATCATAAGCGAGGCACGGATCACGGTGCTGCCAATAAAAAACGAGCCCGCGGTGGCGGGCCCGTTAAAATCGTGTCGCTCGGATTTACCAGTGACGGTGATGCCAATGGTGGTGCCAATGCCGATGCCACCGCACTTCCGTCGTCGAGGCCTTCGAATCTTCCTGGATCGCAGTGGCGGTGGCGGGATTTGCCAACGACAGCGCCTGGGCTTGCTGAGCCGGAGCGGCGAGAACCAATACCGCACCAATTGCAGCGAGGCCCAGAACTCTCGTCATCTTCATTGATAGCTCCCTTCGGTGATCGGATGCCATGCCAGCGCCAAGCGGCCGATTCTAATCAGCCGCTCACCGCAGCGCAGACCGAAAGCTGGGAGGGAGCGACGTCAATTGCTGGTGAGTATCTGCGCCGGGGTTATCAATGCATGGCTTACGGACAGGTTCCATCGTCCGCGCAAGATTTAATTTGCGTGTCATAAAAACTCTCCGGCCGCGCCGTCGTAGCTTCTGGCAAGCGCAAGAGGAGATCGCGATGGCCTTCCATCTTCGATGGCGGTCGTGCCGTTCGATTGCGGCAGGACCGTTGCTGACCTTGATATCCGCACCGATAGCGTTGGCCTCTCAAGGTCCCGGCGGAGGCCCGGGCACCGCCAGCGCTTTAACGCAGCTTGTGATGGCGATTGTCATCTATGGAGGCGTGGCCTTGCTCTTGGCCGCAGGCCTCATCGGGCTGCTGAAGCGAAGGCTCTAAAACAGCACTCAGCCGCGGCGCCACACGCAGGTCATGTGCGGCACGATCACCGTGCCGCTCGGCCGGTATTCCTGCACATAGGATGCGTTGCAAACCCGAACCGCATTGAGGCCAGGATAGTAGCGCGGATAAACCCCATCGTCCGGCTCGGCCTGATAGCGGGGATAGACTCGAATCCGCCGCGGCGGACGGGCCGGACGAGCGAGCGGCTCTGCGGTTGTGGCCTGCGCGGTTTGCGTGCCCTGCGACGCCGTCTGCGCTTCGGCGCTGGATGCCAACAACGAACACGCCGCCATCAGGCTTACTGACAGCGCCACCGAAACAACCCATTTCCCGTTGTGCATTTTCACGCCCGCCCATACCCGTTAGCGACCCTACGGTCTCCGATTGCGGCGGCAACGTCAACCGCTTCACAATCCGATCCCGGCATTCCCCGTTCCCACTGTGGCTATTCGGCCAAACACCGGTTCGCCTATCGTCGCGAAGATGCTCTATAACGGCGCCATGTGGACATCAGCCAAAGCGCCGTCGCTTGCCGAAATGGAGACCCTGGCGCACGAGGTCCTGGCGCGGCTGCCGAAAACCTTCCGCGATTTGTGCGAGGGCGTCATTGTCCGGGTGGAAGACTTCCCGACCGAAGAAATTCTCGACGAAATGGGCGCGGAAAGCGAGTTCGACCTGCTCGGCCTGTTTCAGGGAATCGGCCTGCCGCAGCAAAGCCAGGGCGACATCGCCCGGCTGCCCAATCTGATCTGGCTTTACCGGCGGCCGATCCTGGACTACTGGGCCGAACATGATGAAACATTGGGACGCATCGTTCGTCATGTGCTGATCCACGAGATCGGGCATCATTTCGGCCTCTCCGACGACGACATGGCCGCCATCGAGATGTCGGCGACATGAAGCGGTTTTTGTCCTTTTATGAGCGCGTCATTCGCGATAAACCACGCATCCAAATCGCTTTTGTCCATTCCAACCCGGAAGTACTCCGATGGAAAAGTTCACCACGCTGCAAGGCGTTGCGGCACCGCTGAAGATCATCAATGTCGATACCGACATGATCATTCCCAAGCAGTATCTGAAGACCATCAAGCGGACCGGCCTTGGCAAGGGATTGTTCTCGGAGCAGCGTTACAACGACGACGGCAGCGAGAACCCCGATTTCATCCTCAACAAGCCCGCCTATCGCAACTCCAAGGTGCTGGTTGCCGGCGACAATTTCGGCTGCGGTTCGAGCCGCGAGCATGCGCCATGGGCGCTGCTCGATTTCGGCATCCGCTGCGTCATCTCGACCTCGTTCGGTGACATCTTCTACAACAACTGTTTCAAGAACGGCATTCTGCCGATCCGCGTTGCCCAGGAAGACCTCGACAAATTGTTCGACGATGCCGAGCGCGGCGCGAACGCGACCCTGACCATCGATCTGGCCAATCAGGAAATCCGCGGCCCCGACGGCGGCACGGTGAAATTCGAGATCGATGCGTTCCGCAAGCGCTGTCTGATGAACGGGCTCGACGATATCAGCCTGACGTTGGAGAAGAAGTCGTCGATCGATGCCTATGAGGCCAAGCTGAAAGAGCGCGCTTGGGCTTGAGACGTGGCTTGAGACGCATTTTCATCACGCGAACCAGTATTGCTTGAAAACGCTATGTGGGTGATGCGTGCGGCCTGAGATCGTCACCTTCTGGCACGGCCCGCTCGATGGTTTGCGAAGGTTGTGCCTGCGCTCGCAGGTCGCGGCCGGCCACAAAGTAACCGTCTATAGCTTTGAGCCGATCGCGCAGTTGCCGGATGGCGTCGGCAATGCGGAAGCCGAAGCGATCCTGCCGCACACCTTCGCCGAACGGTTGCGCCCCACGGGACCCGATGGCGTCTGGCGCGACCGGACCACGCTACAGTTCTCGGATTTTTTCCGGATGCGGCTGATGGCCAAGAATACGTCCACGAATACGTCAGAGAGCGCGGGCCTGTGGCTCGATGCCGACATTCTGCTGCTCAAAAGCATCGAGATCGATCCGACCAAACCTTATTTCGCCTGGGAGCGGCCGCGCCAGTTGGGCAATTCGGTTTTGTATCTGCCGCCGAACGATCCGATCGTCGCAGCTTTTACCGCGTTGATGGCCCAGGACGAGTTGACGCCGGACTGGCTGTCGCTGCGCCATCGCCTGACGTTCCTGATGCACAGGTTACGCGGGACCAAGCGCGTCTCCGATGTCCGGCTGGCGATTTTCGGCCCGGCGGCGCTTACCGCGCTCGCCCATCGCTTCGGCGAACTGGGCGATGCGCTGCCGAAGAAGTCGTTCTATGCCGTGCACGCCGAACCCAAACTGTTCTTCGAGCCGCGGGATTTTTCGGCGCTGATCCGCGATCCCGACATCATTGGATTTCACATCTCGCCAAAGGGCCGCGGCAACCAGCAACCGGTGCCTGGCAGCCTGCATGCCTGGGCGGCGGAAAAATTTCGTTGACCTCATCCTGAGGAGCCGCAAAGCGGCGTCTCGAAGGATGAAGCCTCGCTGCGTCATGGTTCGAGATGGCGGCGCAGCCAAGTCTACGCAGACTGCGTAAACTTGCCTGCGAAGCGCCTCCTCACCATGAGGTCTTTTAATGCGCCATCGCTTTGATTGAATCCGCGATGGCAATCGTGCGGCGTGCCATATCGGCATGCAGCCGCTCCACCATCTGGCCTTCGAGCGAGATGGCGCCGCGCGCGGCATTCTCCGGCAGCTCGAATGCGGCGATGATCTTGCGGGCGCGCTCTACTTCCTCCGCCGGCGGCGTGAAGATGACATTGCAGGCTTCGATCTGGCCGGGATGGATCAGCGTCTTGCCGTCAAAGCCGAGATCGCGCGCCTGCGTGCACTCCAGATTGAAACCGTCGACATTGCTGAAATCGCTATAGGGACCGTCGAGGATCTCGAGGCCATAGGCGCGGGCGGCGAGAATGCAGTGGATGAACATCGGCAGCATGATCGCCCGTCCCGGCTGCATGCGGATCCGCGTTTCGCGCGAGATGTCATTGGGTCCGAACACAAAACCGGAAAGCCTCGGTTCGACATCGCGCGAGGCCGCCGCCAGTTCCTCCGCATGCAGCACCCCGCGCGCGGTCTCGATCATGGCCCAGACCCGCACCGACGGATCGGCATTCGCCTCGCGCAGGCCCGCGGCGATGGTGGCGAGATCGGCCACGCTGGAAACTTTTGGAACCAGGATGGCATCGGGCCTGGCTTTGGCCGCCATCTTCACGTCATCGGCCCAAAACGGCGTATCCAGCGCGTTGGTCCGGACCCAGATCTCGCGCTTGCCGAACCCACCGGCGGCGATCGCCTTCGCGATCTGGTCGCGGGCCAGCCCCTTGGCTTCCGGCGCCACCGAGTCCTCGAGGTCGAGGATGATGACGTCGGCGGCAAGAATGCGGGCTTTCTCCAGCGCGCGCGCGTTCGAGCCGGGCATGAACAGAGGGCTGCGGCGCGGACGGACCATGTTTCCACTCCTATCGATTTCAAGCCGACGACAGATCCGTCACAGGCCTATTGTTTGAGCGTGATATTTTCGGGCCACGGCTTAACATCTCAAGCCTTGCTTCGAAAGGCTTGTTCCCGCCCATGTCATATGGTTAGCAACTTAGCGTGGCGACACTGACGTTCGTAGAGTGCCCGCCGAGATATGAAACGAATGTCAGAACCGGAACACTAGCCATGTCACCGTTCCCGCAGCACCTGATCGACGGCTACCGCACCTTCGCCTCGGAGCGCCTGCCGACCGAGCAATCGCGTTACCGCGAACTGTCCGAGCGCGGCCAGTCTCCCGAAGTCATGGTGATCGGCTGCTGCGATTCCCGCGTCTCGCCGGAAGCGATCTTCGATGCCGGCCCCGGTGAATTGTTTGTGGTGCGCAACATCGCCAACCTCGTGCCGGTCTACCAACCCGATGAGGGCGCCCACGGCGTTTCAGCCGCGCTCGAATATGCGGTCAATGTGCTGCGGGTGAAGCACATTGTGGTGCTCGGCCACGCGCAATGTGGTGGCATCCGCGCCTTCATCGACAAGATCGAACCGCTGTCGCCGGGTGATTTCATCGGTAAATGGATGGCGATGTTCATCAAGCCCGGCGAGGTCGTCGAGCAACGCGACCACGAGACCATGCAAAAATTCGTCGAGCGAATCGAGAAAGCAGCCGTGTTCCGCAGCCTAGAAAACCTGATGACGTTTCCCTTCGTGAAGATGCAGGTCGCAAGCGGCGCATTACAGCTGCATGGAGCTTATTTCGGCGTGTCCGAAGGCTCGCTGTTCGTGCTCGATCAGGCGACCAAGGAATTCCGCAGTGCGCGAGAGGGCAAATAATCTGGCGGATACCTATTCGCTAGCGTGATCGCTGCCCCAGCGATCGGACAGCGCCAGTATCAGCGTCGAGATCACGAATACCAGATGGACTCCGACCAGCCAGGCCAGTTTCTGGGGTTCAAAGACCGTGTCGATGCTCATGAACGCCTTCAACACCTGGATCGCCGAAATCGCCACGATCGAAGCGAGCATCTTTTGCTTTAACCCCGCGAAATCGACCTTGGTCATCCATTCCGGCCAGTCCGGGTGGTCGCCGGGGTCGATCCGCGAGACGAAATTCTCGTAACCGGAAAACACCACGATCAGGATCAGATTGCCGACCAGCGAGACGTCGATCAGGCTGAGCGCACCGAGGATAACATCCTCTTCTGTGGCGGCCGGCACATGGATGATGAACTCCCACAGCTTCGTGAAGAATTTGAACAACATCACCGCGAGACAGATGACAAGGCCGAGATAGAACGGCGCCATCAACCACCTGCTGTTGAACAGCAAGCTCTCGAGCCCGCGCTCGACCGGATTGGGCCGGTGGGGAGCTGGTTGTTCGGTCATCGCAATCCCGCCCCCGTTATTTCTATCTCTTGAGCATGACCTCCGAGCAAACGCTTCGCGTTTGTCCGAGGGAAAAACGCTTCACACTTTTCCAGGCCATGCGCTTGCGTCTTACGCGGCCTTTTTCTTGGCGCTGAGCAGTTTACGGTTGATC
>Ga0210393_10000930_pt1 | contig 25200 bp, 19 predicted proteins | sample IncBWC27OmetaG_FD_160068 | JGI IMG/M metagenome (GOLD analysis project Ga0210393, IMG submission 160068) | Forest soil microbial communities from Barre Woods Harvard Forest LTER site, Petersham, Massachusetts, United States - Inc-BW-C-27-O ... | reverse complement strand
AGATAGAAGCAGCCAAACAGATTAGTTTCGACGGCGCGAATCCATTCTTCCGGGTCCACCGTCTGCGCGGGACCAATCGGACCCTGGATACCGCTGCAGTTGACAACCACATCGAGCGACCCCAGGCCCTCGCGCACTCTCCGAAGCGCATGGTGCACTTCGTTCCGGCTACTGATATCGAGCTTAAGGCGTAAGATCTCCGCTCTTTCTGCAAGGGCTTGCGGGATTGCAGCACGCCCGGTGAGGGCAAGGCGCGCTCCCGCTTGGGCAAAACTTTCGGCCACGGCCGCGCCAAGCGTTCCTGAAGCGCCTACGATCAGGCAAACTTTGTTTTGCAGTTCGCCCGGAGCGGGGGAATGGCTCAATAGGCACCTTTCGCGCGAGCTACTTCCCAAAACGTCTTGCCGATAATTACGAGGTCGAGCCAAATCGACCACTGGTCCACGTAAAACATGTCCATCTGAATCTTGTCTTCATAGGAGGTCGTTTGGCGCCCCATGACTTGCCAAAAACCTGTAAGGCCAGGCTTCATCGACAAGAGCTTGGGTAGCAGCTCACCGTATCGCTCGCACGCTTCGGGAGTAATTGCGCGAGGACCGACGAAGGTAAGCTGACCGGTAAGCACGCTGAAGAACTGTGGAAACTCATCGAGGCTGTATTTCCGCAGAACACGGCCAACTCGCAAGACACGCGGATCATTCTTGAGCTTGAAGGAGCAATTAAACTCGGCCTTGAGCGCCACATCGTTTTCCAGGATGGATTCGGCGTCCTCAACCATGGTGCGAAACTTTAGGAAATGATGCACCTGTCCGTCGGTGCCGATATATTGGCGGCGGTGGAAGATCGCCCCACCGTCTTCCCATTTCAGAAGCAGGGCGATGAAAGGAGTAAGTATCAGTGTAGCGATGCTGCCAGCTAGCCCGATGCATATATCGATCAAAGCCTTCATCGCGCGTTGGACAGCGCGCGACCATCGAGGCGGCGTATAAAAACGGAAGTAGCCGGAGAATTCATCACGCTCGTAGCGCACATCGGCTGCGCCGAATAGCGTGGAGTAGATTGCGACTTCGATTCCCTTTTCATGGCAGCGCCGAACGATATCGAGCACCGACGGATGACCTGGTGCCACGGTTTGTTCCAGATGAACAACAACCAGCCGCGCACCCTCGGTTTCAGCAATCTCTTCCCAGTTGACAAGGCTTCCGAGCAAGGGCGGCTGGAATCGTCCAACTTTCGCCGTCGGGCGATCATCGACACCTATGAGCACGCCGACCATGTCGTAGCCATGGTGTTGCTGAATGGACAAGCGCCGTTGCAGATCCATCAGTCCTTTGGCAGAACCAAGCAACAGGGCCTTCTGGCGGGCACGTCCCCGGCGCCATAGAGCCGCATACATCGCACGGAGGCCAAACCGCGCAAGCAATACGAACACCAATGTGAGGGCATACCATTCAAATGCGATGTATCGAGAAAATATCAGCGCCTTGAAGAAAATGAAATTCGCGCACGTCAGCCCGACGAACGAGACGGAAATACTCTTAAAGACAAGCTCTAGTTCCTTCTCCGGCCGGCGTAACTCCAGCGACTTGTACCCTTCGAACACGTACAGTAGGGCGATGAAAAAGGGCACGTAGAAGAAAACATAACCTGGGGGGTTCAATGCTGCGGTTGGCATCTTGATCCAACGGACGGCCAGGATTTGCGCCAGGTGGTGCGCGGAGACGATGGCAATGGCGTCAGCGGACAGGAACAGCAGCTTCTTTAGCCAGGCCTGACTCATCAGGTCGGTGATCTGGGCCGGCTGCTGAGCCACGGCACGCAGACGAACCGTCTGACTGCGATCTATGTCTGCGCCGTGATGGAGAATTGGTTCTGTAGCCATGCCGTGTCCTCAGACGGATGCGCTGGTTGAAAGCGACCGGTCGCTAATCGATGGCACCACCACTCCCGGGGTATTGTCCGAAGCCTGGTAGATTGCCTGCACCAATTGCAGGGTTCTCAGGCTCTCTTCTCCACTGCTCGCCGGTTGGCGTCCCGTGGCGATACAGTCCAGAAAATCCTTCCATTCCTTTCCGAGAGATTCGTCGGGGCCTTCGTAGTCAAACCATTGCTCTTCGGGCTTGACGCCAATGGTGTGCCGCAAACCGAGGCAGAGGCGTTCCGTACCATAGTGACCACCTAGACCAGTAACGGACAGAAAACCGGTCTCGCCGAAGATATCGAACGTAAAGACATTTTTCCAGTTTGTCCAGCTCGCGTGCAACGCGGCCACTTGACCATGGTCGGTGCGAAGCAGGGCAAATACATTGTCTTCAGCGGGAGCAATCGGCCAGCAGGAAGTCGTGTTGAAGGCTTTGACCTCACTGAAGTCGCCGAGGAACCACCGAAAGAGGTCTAGTGCGTGAACACCTTGATCCAACAACTGGCCACCGCCGGACTTGGGGTCGGATCGCCATTCCCGTTCATAGCCCTGCCGCCCTCCGTGCCCATAGAGACAACGAAGGAACTGTATATCTCCAATCAACCCCTGTTCGAAGAGTTCACGCGCCTTCGCAATGGCCGGGTGGTAGCGATGATTGTACCCAACTTTCAGTAACAAGCTCCTTTTCGCTGCTTCTTCAACGCTAATTCGAGCTTCTTCGGCAGTTCTCGCAAAAGGTTTTTCGCACAGGACATGTTTCCCGGCGACTAGCGCAGCATGCGTGACTTCGGAAAGAAACTGCGTTGACGTTGCAACCACGACGACATCAATGTCTTTTCGCGCTACCGTCTCTTCCCAATGGGTCGAGTGCTCGCAACCGACATTTTTCGCGAGACTGCGGGCGCTCTCCAATGCTGTGTCGGTAACGACTCTTATCTCACTCGCAGGGTTTCTAGCAATCGCCGTGGCACGTTTGGTTCCGAACTTCCCGGCGCCCACTACTGCCACGCGAATTCGATTCTCGACGGACACTAATTTTGTCTCCTTCTCCCAGGGCTGCGGACTCAACATTCCAGGTCCGCTCGGTATAAACGACGGCCAGGCTCCGAACGAACTTATTTCGGGTTGAGCAGGAGGCGGTCTCCTGCGTCCGATATTCCAGGCTACGCTACGGACGCCTTTGCTTTCTTCATGCTCTTGATGGTCTTCTCGGCATCCTGCACGAACTGCCTGACAGTTTCCCGCGTATATCGATGATCGACCATTTTGGGCAGGAATTGAGGCGGAACCGTGATGATGTGCGCACCAGCCAACGCTGCGTTCTGGATGTCCATCACGGTGCGAATGCTCCCTACGATAATTCGGGACGAGAGATCCCAATCATCGAGCCAGTGACGAACATTGCGAATTGTCACCGCGGGATCGTTTCCTTCGTCGGCTACCCGACCAGCGAAGATGCTGACGTAGGTGGCTCCGGCTTTTGCCGCCAGCATTGCCTGATTGAACGAAAGGAGGGCCGTTGCGTTTACTCCAATACCTTCCTGGGAAAGCTTGTGCATCACGCCCAGGCAGGATTCCCCGTGTTCATTCACAATCGGGATCTTCACGACGATGTTCCGGGCCCAAGTCGCGAACGTACGCGCCTGTTCGATCATGACCTCGCAATCGTTGGAGGTCACTTCGACGCTCAGTGGCCGCTCACCCAGAAGGGCCGCAAGCCTGCGCGCGCATTCCTCCAGGTCGGTCGCACCGTCTTTGAACATGATGCTGGGGTTCGTGGTGACTCCGTCGACGATGCCCTGATCGAGCCAATGCTCGATTTGCTTCTGATCTGCAGAATCAACGAACACTCGCATGCTTCCTCCTATTTTCCGGACAAGTTCGGAAACTCAATTCGCTGCAACAGCCTTCTTGGACGCTTCCGCGCCTGGCCGAACTTCGTTTTCATAACGGCTAAAAAGCAGTTCGTATTCCCGCAATATCTTGTTTTTGGTGAAGTGCTCCAGAACGTACGCTCTGCCGTTCGTTCCCAGTTTCTCCCGAAGAGCGCCGTCTGCCCGAAGCGACAGCGCCCCTTCCACCAGCGCCATCGGATCCTCAGAATGAATGATTCGTCCGCATTTCGCACGCTCAACGTAACGGGCTGTTTCACTTTTGTTACTTACCGCTGCGAGTATTGGCCGCCCGGCAGCCATGTAAGTCAGAAGCTTGGACGGGATGACCGACTCGACGACGGCAGCTTTCTGATTAAGAAGAAGCACATCGGCAGCGGAATACATTTCGGCGAGCGCATCAGCGGGCTGGAGTGGCAAGAGTCTGATATTTTTCAGCCGGCGCTGTCTGATGGCTTCCTCGAGCGCGGCCAGTTCTTCTCCCTGGCCGACTAGGAGCCACTCCACATCTTCCCGATCCTTGGACAGCTCCGCCGCCCGAACTACATTCATTAAGTCCTGCTTCCTTCCCATGTTTCCTGTATGCATGATCAAAAACTGCTGGTCAGTGATTCCGTTCGCCTGACGGAACTTTGTCGCGCCCGTGATTGGATACACGTTCTCGGTGTCGCCCCAAAGTGGAATCAACTTTAGACGATCAGGCGCAATCCCCCGTTCGGTCAGCTTCTCCACAAACCCGTCACAGATACAAACTACTCGGTCCGCCTGCCGATACCCAAACCCCTCGATCGCCCGTGCCATTCGCACGGCGAGTCCGTCCTTCAGGATCCCAGTGGCTATGGCGGCGTCTGAGGCGAGGTCCGTAAGTATGATGACGTAGGGCTTCCGATGGACTTTTGAAAGCAGATAGGCAGCCAGGGCCACAGTGGGAGGCGGACAAACACAGCAAATGACATCAAGTCCACCGCTGAACAGCCCTGACAGCAACACGCTTAACGTAAAGGTCAGGTCGTGGGCGAGGCGCTGGAACAACCCACTGGGACGCTTCGGTACAAAGTGCCACGTTCGGCGAACCCTGACGTTATTGATGTGCTCGGTTTGAGACAGCCGCCCCCTGTAGCCGTCCCAAACGCGCCAGGCCGGATAATAGGGAAAGGCGACGATTGCCGTCACTTCGTGCCCCTGCTTGGCGAAACGTTCGCACAAACCAGTGGCAAACGGGGCCATCCCGTTCTTTTCCGGCGTGTAATTTGTGCACAGTAACCGCACCCGCATCGGGGTCTCCAAGCCAACAATGTGGAAATTAATGTCGCTGCGACTACTGTAAGGGTGGCACTTGTATGCGACGGTTTCGAAATTTGTATTAGCTCACCGAACGCGACGTACGACGGCCGAACTCCAAGCTTAGTCGCTCGGTATCACCGACCGGAATACCTTCAGGCTTTGGTTGCCGTAACCTGCAAGCAGTCACCTTTTCCTCGAAGATTGCCTAGCCACAATACCGGAAATGCCAAAAATCTTGCCGTGATCATAAATAGCAGAGTCAGGAACGGATTTCGCAGTTGCCAAGTCTTTCTGCCTGGTTTCGCAAACAGGTAGGCGATCAACGACTGGGACACCCACAATGCGGGGGTAATGTCCTTGATCTCGATATTAACGAAGCCTATCTGCTCCAATAGCTGGTGCATGGTTTTCGCGGAAAAGTGCGAAATGTGAAAGGGAACGTGCCAATTGATCCAGGACCTCCCGAATGCTCCGCGCAGCCAACTCTGGCTGTTCGGGCAGCTGATCCAGACCTGGCCTCCTCGTCCTAGGATTCGATACACATCGCCTAACATTCGTCGCGGTTCCAGCGAGTGCTCGAGCACGTTGGAGAGTACCGCCACTTCGAAAGCCTCTTCCGGGCGAAAATCTTCCAACAAGCAGGTTTGCACCTCAAAACCCGCATCGCGGGCTACCCGGGCTGCCTTTTCGTTTAGCTCCAGGCCTTCCGCCCGAAAACCATTGGACGCGTGAATTCGTAGTCCTCGCCCCTCATTGCAGCCAATATCCAACAGCCGACCGGTTCCGCTGCGTAGATGAAAGGCCACGTCGCCGTCGAGCCAAACCCACAAACGGTTGGCGAAGGAAAATAGGAACCATTCTCTCAACTTGGTATAGAGCGAGTCTGTCTGTCCGCCGAAATTGTAATACGTCGTGTAGAGTTCGGTCAGCTCCGCCTGCGTTGGCAGCGGATAGGTTTGCTCGAATCCGCACGCGACGCATCGCCAGATTTCATAAGATCCCGGCGACCCCAGGCGATTGTCGGTCACGCCAGTGAGAACCTGTTCCAACGGCTCGCCGCAGAGCAGGCATCCTGTCGCCTTTCTTGCTTCCAGAGCGGGTCCGATGCTGGAAGCCGGCGCGAAATCGTCTCGCTCGCCGATGCTATGGACTGTTTGTTGCGGCACGCTTTCTCTTTTCTCAGGATCTTCCGAAGTCGATCTGCGCTCGACGTAGTCCGATCGATTAAACAAGACCCGCCGATATTCGAGCTGGGCAGGGCGTTACTTTGTGCTCTTCGAGAAAGTGTCGATAGGTTATGGCGAGGCCTTCTTGCAGGGAAATACGCGGTTTCCATCCCAAAGCCGATAACCGGGAAATATCCATGAGCTTACGAGGCGTGCCCTCGGGTTTCGATGGGTCAAAAATAATCTCTCCTCGATAGCCAACGACGCTCGCGATGAGTTCGGACAAATCCCGGATGGTCAGGTCCTCGCCGCATCCCACGTTGATCACGGCATGCGTCAACTTGTCCGCTAGAATGGCATCTGCTGCATTGTCCTTCAGATTCATCAGGAAAATACAGGCGTCAGCCGCGTCGTCGCTATAGAGGAATTCGCGCCGCGCTGTTCCCGTTCCCCACAGAACAACCTTGCCGGCGCCGGTTACCTTGGCCTCGTGAAATTTCCGAATCATCGCGGGGATCACATGGGAGTTTTGCAGGTCATAGCGATCGCCTTCGCCATACAGATTTGTAGGCATCGCAGCGATAAAGCGCGTCCCATATTGCTTGTTGTACGACCAGCACATTTCGATCCCGGCGATTTTTGCCACCGCATAGGCTCGATTCGTTTCTTCCAGCGGACCGGTCAACAGGTATTCTTCCTTGATGGGTTGCTGCGCGAATTTCGGATAGATGCAACTCGAGCCCAGGAAGAGCAGCCGATTCACTCCGGCACGGTAGGCTTCATGGATCACGTTGGTTTGAATCTGGATATTCTGTCCAAAAAAGTCCGCCGGGTATGTATCGTTCGCCAGGATGCCGCCGACTTTTGCCGCCGCGAGGAAAACATACTCGGGGCGCTCGACATTAGAAAACTGCTGAACGTCGCGCTGGTCCGTCAAATCGAGCTGCCGATGCGAGCGCAGCAGTAAGTTCGAATATCCGAGCACCTTTAATCGTCGCACAATGGCCGAACCCACCAAGCCACTGTGACCCGCGACGTAAATTTTAGAGGTTTGTTCCATGGTTTAGTCGAACTGGCTGTGAACCCGGTAGCCCGAGTTATGCACGAGCAGGTCCTTTTGAGCAGATTCCAAATCCGCAGCCACCATCTCGGCGACGAGTTCGCGAAATGTCGTCTTAGCTTTCCACCCAAGCTTTCTGATCGCCTTACTGGAATCCCCCATCAGGGTGTCCACTTCGGCGGGCCGAAAGTAGTGCGGGTCGACTGCAACGACGCATCTCCCGTCGCGATCGAACGCCTTCTCTTCAGGACCAACTCCTCGCCAAGTCAATTCCATCCCTAAGTCTTCTGCAGCCGCCTTTACGAATTCGCGTACGGGGTATTGGTGACCCGTCGCTATGACGTAGTCGTCTGGCGCGTCTTGCTGCAGCATAAGCCACTGCATTTCCACATAGTCGCGAGCGTGTCCCCAATCGCGCTTTGCGTCCAGGTTGCCGAGGAAAAGACACTCCTGCAGGCCGACCTTGACGCGCGCCAAGCCCCGCGTGATTTTACGGGTCACGAACGTCTCACCACGCACCGGCGATTCGTGATTAAAGAGAATTCCATTGCACGCATACATCCCGTACGCTTCGCGGTAGTTGACCGTGATCCAGTAGCCGTACAGCTTAGCGACTCCGTAGGGCGAGCGCGGATGGAACGGAGTGGTCTCTTTCTGCGGGACCTCCTGCGCAAGACCAAAAAGTTCGGAAGTGGAAGCCTGATAGAACCGTACGGTTTCTGTCATTCCCAGGACTCTGATCGCGTCCAACACTCGCAGCGTGCCCAGCGCGTCGACGTTGGCGGTGTATTCGGGCGACTCAAACGAAACTCCCACATGGCTCTGGGCTGCCAGGTTGTAAATCTCGTCCGGCTGAACCTTTTGGATCACGTGGAGCAAGCTGCTCGCATCGGTCATGTCCCCATAGTGCAGGCGAAAATGCACGTCCGGATCATGTGGATCCTGATAGAGATGATCGATACGGCCGGTATTGAACAGCGAGGACCGCCGCTTGATTCCATGCACCTCGTACCCTTTGGAGAGCAGGAATTCTGCCAGGTACGCGCCGTCTTGCCCCGTGATTCCCGTAATCAAAGCCTTCTTCATCTCAGCCTTCTTAAGAGTTTCCCAGAGCGCCATTGCAGACTCAAGGTGTAGCCTTTATATTCGCCATTCGCAAGGGTGCGCTGGGCTGGCCAACCACCTTGCGCGAAATCGCGGGCGCCAGCGTGCGCGTCACATAACCGGCAAAAACGAACATTGGTACGTAAAGATATCGATTGTAGAAGTACGGACCTAGATTCGAAACGATGAAGAAGAACACATAGCAAGCCAGGATCAAGCGTACTGCGTCTATTGATTTGTCCGTAGGCTTTTTTCTCAAGGACTGTAGAATCCGTCTTACGGGAACCACAAACAGCGTTAGGAAGCCGATAGCTCCCAGCAAACCTGCGGCATACCAGTAGCGCAGGAACGTGTTGTGCGCACTCGCAATCTCACCAGTCTCTGGAATCTCGAGAACGCCGCCTTCATCGAAGTGGTTGACGCCCCATCCCCAGAACGGCTTCTCATAGATCTCCATCAGCGCTTGCGCCGACGTAGCTAGGCGTCCGTAGTCTATAAGCCCCATGTCACCGAACCTCTCCGAGTACTCCGACACCACGCGCGGCGCCAAGTAGGTTATTGATCCCCACAAGATCGCCAACGCCGCCAATGCGACGAGGATCCCTCGACGGTGCTGTTTTTGGAGCAGCGCAAAGATCGCGATGCCGGGGATCAAGGATGCTAGAAATATTCTCGAACCGCTGAGTAGTGCGGCGATGCTGCAGATCAAGATCGGAATCGACAAACACCACCGGATCAGCACACTCTTTGCCAAAGAAAATAATCCGATCCCGAGCAACACAGCGAATGCCGCCGAAAGGCCCAGCGTGACTGGAAATTCCGTCAAGCCTTGATATCGTCCTGAAAATCCAACGTCCACCTGCGGAGGGCTAACGGACAAAACATCCACGATACCCGGGAATATCCAGGCTTGGACTAAAGTCACCGCGCAGTTCACCGAGATTCCGGCGAGTAGAAAGAACATACTCTTGTAGACGTCTTTGGAATGACACAAGGACAAAGGAGCGATCAACCCAAACAGAATAAATAGTCTTGCGAGCGACCCTGCCCCATCCCCCAGACTTCCGGGTTCACGCAGGGACAGCAGTCCTCCTGCCAAGATTAACGCACCCCCCAGCAGAATACCGGATCCGGTCAACTTGAACAGACGCGATTTCGGTACAAAAAAAACAAGCGACAGGAAGAAGCAGTAGTCCGACAGCATGATTCCAAGAGGCCGCACCTGCTCGAACGTTACGAACAAAAGGCCTACCTGAAAAAGGAACCCGGAGCAGTACAGCCAAAGAGCTTGCAGTTGAAGCTCAGACCGATTCGATCGCTCGGAGTCCGTCGGGCGAATTGGCGGGCTTATCATTTCTGTCTTTTTAACAGTCTCTCACTTTGACTCAACGACACAGAAAGCCACGGAACTGCCCGGCACGGCGTAGACGCGATGCTGCTTCGAGAACTCCACTAGCCACTTGGACACGCCATTGATTGGGCCACGTCCAAAATCGTGCCACGCGATTACGCTTCCGGGATGACAGCACTTCAAGGCGTTTAAAGTATCGGAGCGAACGTAGTCATATGAGTGCGCGCCATCGATGAAGAACAGATCGACGCGCCCATAGTAAGGTGAATAGTCGAAGGTTCCACTATCGCCGAAATGCGCTTGTATCTTGCGGTCGGCATCGGTGCCTTCCCACACATACCGTTTCCGTTCTTTGTTGAGGCCGATGTGAATGCTGTCAGTTCCTCCGGTACGAAGAACGGGTTCGGTGCCCGGCGGCAGGTCCAAGGTGTGAACTTTGCAACCTTCAGGAGAGTTCAGGGCCAAATGCGCCGTGGTGTAACCGATAAGCGTGCCGATTTCAAACACGACTTTCGGCTTTATCGCCCGGCACAGCATACACAAGCTCACTATGTCGGCTGTAAAGGACGTGACAGTGTGGAGCCAGGTTTCATCATTCTCCCGGTTAAGCAGAGAAATATCGGTGAACCGTGCCTGCGGGAAAACGTCGAATACCGTCCTTTCCGGTAACCCGCGCCGCCTCGTGAAAGTGCGGAAGAAGAACATGCTCTCGTTGGCATAGGCCACCATTTCGCGAGGCTTCGCGAGCAGCGACAGACTGCTGACGTTTCCGCCAACCAAAAGGTTGCGCGCTGCAATGGCGGATAGTCGAAGAAGCTGACTGGTCATCTCTGGATGTTCCTTTCACATATCCTCAGAAAAGTTGTACTGCCTACGGCAGCGGTCCGTGGATGCTGTAGGTGCTTCAGGGTACAACGGCAACTTTCGCATGGCCCTGCTGGTAGGTGCGATGGTCGCGGACAGTTTCTTCGTACGCGTGTGCCATCTGCGCTGCTACTACGCCCCATGGAAGGTGCTCGGCCGCCCAGGCTCGGCCGTTGACTCCCATATGCCTGCCACGGACTGGATCGTCGAGTATGTTGCGAAGCGCCAGTGCTGTAGCCTCCGCATCGCAGTGAACCACCAATCCCGCGTTCGCTTTCTCGACTTCCGGCCAAATATTTACTTGATCGGAGATCACCACTGGCACACCGCTGGCCATCGCCTCCGCCACGACTTGGCCGAAATTTTCGGTGTAAGAAGGTAGTGCGAACACTTCAGCTTGTTGCAGTGCTGCGAAACGATATTCACCTTCGAGCAGGCCGGTGAAAGTGGCCTTTTCCAGAGCGTTGCCCTCGGTCAGCCAGCGGCGAACTTTACGCCCATAGCCCTCTGTGTCCGGTCCCGCTAAAACCAAGTGGACATCCTCGCGGCCGTGCGCCAGCAATGCAAAGGCTCGCGCTAAAATGTCGAGGCCCTTTTTGAAATTGATGCGCCCGAAATACACCACCAAGCGTCGGCCTCTAAGGCCGGGAAACCTGCTCCGAAGACGCTCCCCCGCTTTGGCATCTGGCTCTAAGAACCATCTCGGGTCGAGACCTACGGGCACCACAAATCTCTTGGGAGTTCTCCCACTACGCGGCGTTTTCAGGCCCGGCCAGTCGGAGGCTAGACGCATCTCCTCAGCACTATTGAATAGTACAGCGGTGGCCTTCCGGTAGTCGCGCTCCGCCAACAGTCTGGCGTGTAGCCATTTTCGGGGGCGATGCCGGCGCCGAAGAAACGGATCAAGTGAGCCATGCGGATGCACCATATGAGGCACGCCGCGCTTGCGACACCAATACGCTGCGGCGCTGCTGGAGAACCCATACACGGAATAGATGTGGACGACGTCGAAATCCGCGACCGTATCCCGAAGAGCACGCCACATAGCTGGCGAAAACATGTACCTCGATGGTTCACTCCATCCACGGAAATATCGAATTTCGACTCCCTCATCCAAAACCGGCCGGTCGAGTGGAACTTCCAGATGCCCAAGGCCGTCCACATCGCTGGCATAAATCGAGACCTGGTGCCCTTGCCGCACGAGTTCCCTCGAGAGTTCCGGACACGCAACCGATGGTCCGCCCTGACGAGACGCTAGTGTGGCTACAACTTGCAGTATCCGCATCTTCGTTCTCTATCGAACTGCTATGAGATGAACGGCGTCTGACCGGACGCTCTCACTCTGCACATTCAATCCCCGGTCTCGAAGAAACGACACTATGTGCGCTTGGTTAATACCGGATGGTAGCAAGCCGGGATGAATCTCTAAACCTACTCGGCGACATGTGGTGTCAGATAAGGTCTGCTGGAGCCCCTCTAGCACGGCAAACTCGTGGCCCTCGACATCAATTTTCACTGCGTTGGGGACTGGCTTGTTCCGCAATGCTTCGTCGCCAGCCATGCCTCGTGCTGTGTGCACTGACACCTTCGGGTCCGATTCGCGAGCCAAGACCGCAAAGTTCACATCATAGGCGAGAGACAATGGGCCTGTCTTATCACTAAATGCGACATCCAGTACTTCCACGTTCTGGCAGGAGTTGGCTGAGAGGTTCTCGCGAAGAACCTGAAGAGATTCGGAGTGCGGTTCTATGGCAATCACTCGCCCGGTAGGTCCGACCAACTTCGAGGCAAGCACGGAAAAAATCCCATAATGGCAGCCTACATCCAGGAAGGTGTCGCCCGGTTTGAGAGCGCACAGGGTGGCTTCAATCATGTTTCGTTCAGTCGTAAGAATATAATCCACAAAAGCTAACTGCTTGCTGTTGCTATTCCTGAAAACCGCGTCGACGCCCAGCCACGAAACCTTGAGCTCGCCACTACTCGAAAGTAGCCGGCAGTACAAACGGCGCGCAAAATGCGCAACGTGAAGTCGGCTGGCGATGCTGCGAACCGTCGGATTACAGGACAATCTTCGAATGGAGGAAGGAAGCATAACGTCAACGGGCTCCTGATTTCTCCGGCATGCCAACGCGCCAGAGCAGTGCTTCATAGCGTAAGCAAATAACCTCTTTGGCTAATCGATGAAGCCGACCTTACGCTTGAAGAATGCCAAGTCCTCGGCAAGGCGTTTCACCGGCCGCGCAGGAGTTCCGGCGTATAACCAATACGGCTCCAAATAGTGTGAGTTAAGAAGTGATTTCGCGCCGAGCACAGAATTGTTCGGCAAGGAACTACCTCCTAAAAGTACGCAATCGGTTCCTACAAAGCAATAGTCCCCGATCGTGATCGGCGCGGAAGATTGACGGCAATGTTCGAAATCAACGCTGTGGGTCAGAATCTGGGATCGCAGACCCGCGAACACGCTGAAAGCGCCAATAGTCACACTGCTGGTGCAGTCGATGAAGTGGCGGTTTGTAACCGACGAGTGCTTACCCAAGATCAATTCAGGCCGTCGCTCTTGCTGGTGCGCGAAGTGTTTGGACTCGCAAGACGGGTGGCCTGTCACCCAGTTCGCTTTGCCAATAATCGCGTGGCTCCCCAAATGCACCAACCCCAGCCCCTTGCATACAGTGAACGTCCCGATCGTTGAATGCGCGTCCATAACTAATCGATCCGGCATGACCCAAGCGAGTCCGATGCGGCTTGTCGGATCGAGTGTGTATCCAAACACAGCGGCCAAAATTCGGCGGCGCAGTGCCCACGGCAACAACAACGCGAACAAGTACAGGAGTTTCTTCATCGCCCTCTACATGATGTTTTTGGCGATCAACCAAAGCGTCGCAAAACAACATGTGTTCCCAACTCATCGCTCTGAACCGTACCTTCACTCGACGAACATCTTAACGAAGCCGGGAAAACGTTCAATCTGTCCGGCTCATCTCCGCCCCTACGTTATAAAACGTAAACCAGAAGCAAATCGCAAGGGCCAGGCTATAGGTTCCCGCGGAAACAAGCATGCCGTAAACGGCGCCCCAGAGACCGAAGTGAATCACCAGAGGAATTCCCACGAGGAAAGTGGTAGCGCCACTTATTCCGTATGCCCAGAAAACGAAATGCGGTCTCTCCATTGCGTTTAAAGCATGACCCATGCTGCTCCCAATCCACATGACGAGCGGCACAAGCGTCAAAGCAAAAAGATAGGCAGCTAGGCCATCGTACTTCCCCGCGTAAAGAAGATGCACCATCGGCCGGCCGAAGATTCGCATCGCCAACGCGTAGAGTCCCGACACTCCTAACGTCGCGAGGCCGTACCGTTTCCAAAGTGAAAGAAAACTTCCCATATTCTGCGCCGCGTAATGTGCGGACAACGCTGGCACGATCACGTAGGATAGCGCGATGAACACCTGCTCCACGGGGCCCACAAGAAGATACATGGCCCTAAGGTTGGCTACCTCGGCTGCGGAAAGAAATCCCCCAACCAGCCAGTAGTATCCCTGATGGGTGAATTGAAAGACAAACGCAGTCGCGAGGACCCATTTCGAGTAGTTCCAATGCTCTCGCCAGTATTCGGGTTCGGATGCGAGAAAAGACTGCGTAGGCCTTCCGAACTGGAGCTTTCGCGCAAGCGCCGCGCCCGCCGCAATCCATCCCACCGCCAGGGCCAGGAAGACCGTGAAGCTATCAATCCGTTGTCCTTTGGACAGTATCCAAAGACTGCAACTTACGACGATCAGAAATACTAAAGAACTCATCGCCGCGAACAATGGCTGGCGTTGCACGTAAAAAATGCGCCGCAAGAAATAGCCGGAAAGAAGGATACCGGCCGTCAGTGCGAGTCCAAATGAAGCTCGCGAGAGCAGCTGCGGCGCGATCCATCGGAGCAACAAACAGATCGACAGCAAAATTCCCGTCAGAAGCGCGCATAGGATCGCATTGCTGCGGACCATGAGCCGCAAATATTCAGAGAAACGCTCGCGATACCGCCCCGAGGCGTACACCGTAAACGGCTCGAGTATCGCTGCATAGTAGAGCCCTAGGAGAAACGCGAACACCGAGTAAGTAAGCGCGAACAGGCCATATTCCTCTTTGGTCTGCGTGCGAGCCAGAGCCACGTTAACAAGAAATCCGCCGCCAACCGCAAGCCCTTGATCCGCGAAGCTATAAACGATCGACAATAATTTCGATTTGGACGGGATCGCCAACCACCGGGATTCCAGCGGACAGTCTTTCTGTTGCGAAGACTCCGTCGATTCTCCAACGGCGTCGCGAATCATTTCGTCCGTGGGCGCTCGGGAAGTTTCGCGCATTTACTGTTCGCACTAGGCACGCGCTTGGCTTGGCTTGATGGCGTTCATTTGGCAATTACAATCCGCGGAGATATGTCGCATCACTCGATCGTCTCATCTTATGGCCTCACGGCCGGGCGTCTCGTCCAACACTCTCCACATCGTCAGCTTCCACCTCGACAGCGGCCGACCGCATCAGCAGGGCAATAGACAACACCAAGCGGCAAGCGTTTTTCTTGCGAACCAGAATCCCTTCTACTCCTTCAAGAGCCCCGCGCTTGATTCGGACGCGCCGGCCCACCGTCAAATAAGGGTGTGGCTCAGCACGAAGCTGCGCCGAAGTGCTGGTCCGGAGTGCCTCGATCTCTCGATCCGGCAAAGCAGCGGGTTGCCCATTGAACCCAACCAAACGCGCCACACCCGGCACTTGCAATACCTGCAGGCGGTCGCGTAATGCCAAATGAACGAATACATATCCCGGAAAAAGTGGCAATTGCAGTTTCATCCGCCGGTCCTTCCATCGCCGCACGGATTCATATTGTGGCAAGAAATACTCAACGCCTCTTTGCAGGAACTGTTCGGACACGCGCCTCTCGTGATTCGCACTTGTATGCACAACGTACCAGTGCGGCGTTAGCACCTCGGCGGGCGGCACGTACGCTGTTGCGGTCTCGTGAGCTTGAATGCTACTGGTCATGTTGATTCCGGTAATTTTCAACCGGCAGATATAGCTCCGCCCCGTCAGCCACAAGGGCGATTTCGTCCTAACCCGTTTAATTGCTACAGCTTACAAGACAATACTGCCACGCTTCTACTTCTTGCCCACGTCTGGCTGACCTGCCTGCCCGATGTTCTCTTCGTGCGCCATTGTCCCCGAGTTCGAGCCGTTTCTCGTCGCCCAAGGCATGCGCGCGTTCACAGTTTGAAAGACCTCCTGGGCAAACACTTTTCCGGGATCTTTGTCATCCGTCTGATTCCACTGCACGCGCATGAAAACGCCCAAAATCGCGGCCCCCAAAAACAAGAACCCAACCAAAAACGTGATCAGCGTGCGCGGAGGAAACGATTTACGCTCGGACACTTGAGCAGGATCCAACTCTTTCACGCTCGGTATTTCCTTGGCCTCCTGCACTTTTGCCAATTCATATTGCTGGGTCAGAGTTTCAAAAACCGCTTCCTGAATCCGAGTACGCCGATAAAGATCTCCCCAGGTGACGCCCAAGAGAGGAAGTTCACGAATGGATGGGTACGGCGAATCCGAGGACGTGCCCGTCGGATTCATCTGTCCATTCGAGTTACCCCCAAGTTTCGCGAGTTGGCTCTGCAGTTCGGAAATCCGCGCCTGCACGGCGCGCACCCGGACGTTATCCGGCATATAGATTTGCTCCAACCCTTTCAACTCCGACTGTGCCGCGATCATTTCGCCTTGCAGCTTGGCCGCAGCTTCCACCATAGCTTCCCCTTGCGCTTTGATATCGATCGCCGCGTTTTTGCTCGCGAATTGACTGAAATTCTTCGACGCATCGTCCAGGTCGTGCTTTACAGCGCTCAGCCGTTCCTCTAGAAAGACGCGTTCGCGGTGAGCGGATGAAGTCGACAGCTCTGCAACGAGTTGATTGAGTTCCTGGACGTATGCCTCCGCGATCGCCGCTGCGCGCCGTGGATCCCGGTCGGTAACGGTGATCGAAATGATTCCGCTCTTGTGGTCTTCGTTGAGCGCTGTCCGGTCGGCAAGCTTTTTGCGAGCGTCTTCGTCAAGGCTTTTCCAATAGACTTTTTTCAACTGAAACCGCTGCACGATGCGCTCTTGGACTGTCCTGCTTCCCAAGACTCCAATAAAGAGCGCCCCGGAGGTCTTGACACCCAACAGATCGCCCGCAAGTCCCCCCAGGTTGCTGTTCCCGCTCCCGCCCTTAGACGTCAGCGCCGCCAGCATCGCCATGCCAGAGGTCGACTGGCTGTCGGGCGGCATCAACTGAACGGTAGACTCGTACCTCGCGGGAATTAAGAAGGCCACCAGCAAACCAGCTACCAGACCCGCCAGCAACGCTTTTCCAAGGAATTCCCGGTGTCCCCAATAAAGGCGTAGTTGCTCGACCGCCCGCATTCGAAGCTCGACAGCGGACACCCCTTCTGCGCCTGATTCTTCTAGTAGTGACTCGAGCGGTTCCTCGATTTGCGGCCTTGTACCGGTCTGCGCCACCTTAGTATTCTCTCCTCGTTACAACTCTGCTCCACTCTAGCTTCGCTTACCGCTCGCCTGTTTCGCGATTGCTCTCTCCAGCTCGATTTCGCACTTTGGGAGCCATCCCGCAGAGGCGACCACTTCACATATGACCTCCCACACCAGATGCCAAGGCAGTGTCGTTACCAACAGAACGCTTCAACAACTTCTGCGGCTGAAACAGGATTTCAATCGTCGCCGACACAGGCTTCTCGACGTTCGGCTGGATCACCGGAAACAACCAGCGCTCATATTGCACGGACGCGGAGAAGCTGATGTTGGAACGCCACCAGTAATCGCCACGCACGCCGAAATCGGTCACCGTGCCACCTCCCGGGACAAACACCTGACTGACCTTCAGATGGCGAAAATTGACCTGAATGCGATTGCGAGCATTGAACCAATAATTGCTCCAGGCCTGTGCTCCTTGGCCGCCCCTGCCAACCCAACTCCCGATAATATTCCCGTCGTTCGTATACCCACTTCTCCAGGTCGCATTGAAATAGAAGTCACCCGGCGTGATGGGGCCTCCTCCCGGCGGAACATCGGTGTACACACCCTCCGCCCGAAGATCCATTTTGTTAAGCCAAGGAACGTGAGAAAGATAGAGCCCCGACTGCCACGCGGACCGATCGGCGTAGGCGACGGGCGAGAATTGGTCGTCAGTATAGCCATCGGCGTACCACGTCAGCCAATTTCGAACCCACGGGAGACGATAAATGAGACTCATGGCCGACGTTCGATTGCCCGGCTTGTCTGGCGCTCCCAGATGTTCGTTCTCCCTGTCGACTAAACTGCGGATGAACGTGTGCCAAGTGAGTGGATATCCAGGCCCGCCGTAAATCGTGGTCCGAAAGAAGCCAAATTCAAAATTTCGGGTCGGCTTGAAACCGATATACTGTCCATTGATAGTCGGTTGTGGATTCAACGTCTGTCCATATTGCCCGACGAAACCCGCCGGGTTCAGGAGAAACATTTGCCCGTTCAGCTGCCCCAGGAAGAACTCCGTCCGCATCGGCCCCAGCCAACCGAGAAAGCTGGGCAATTTGAGCGGCGTGGTCCGATTGATTCGGAACATATTGATCGGCTGAACGTTGTCGCTGAAATCTAAGGGGCCACCATTGCCCGGACCCCACCAAATACTCTGCTTCCCGTAGGTGAACTGCCAGTTCGAAAGCATGAGACCCACATAAGCATCCAACAGGCGGAAATCGGTCTGCGCTGGTTGGGCCGTCCCCGGCGCCAGCTGGGGAAATAGATCGATTTGCTGCGCGGCTTGTCGCGTCGCCAGCGAGTAAGCCGGAATGCTCTGCGCGGTTTCCATCTCGCCGCGCACATATGCGACCCAAGGGCCTTTGGTCGCGTACGCGGAAACACCATTCACCGTGCTCCACCCTTCACTGTACGGACGCCCGAAGTCGTTGTACTGCGTCTGCGCGAACGTATAGCCATCCGTCAGCGGCGCCCCTGAAATGTGCTCCGTGCGCGAGTAGACCGACTCCAGCCTGAATCCTGCACCATCGCTTCCATCTCCCAGAGCTTCCGTCTCCGGTCGAAATTCACGTTGGAGTGCCTCGATTAGTTTACCGGCTTCTGTGTTCTCTCCCGGATCCACCGCCTTTTCTTCTGCTTCCGTCAGCTGCCGCATGCATTCACGGCGCGTCCAGGGGCGCATACTCGAAAACGCGCTATCAATCAGTCCCAATCCTGCCAAACGGTCTAAAGCCGGATATATCCAACTATCCAACGGCACATACGGCGTGCCCAGATTCTGTGGTCCCCCAGATTCCCATGCCCGCGCGAGCGCCGTGAACGATCGCCACTCGCCTCCGCCCAATTCCGGATCGTGGCGCCGACTGTATATATCCTGAGAAATCATCTGGCCCATCGTGCTGCCCACGAACACATCAGACGGGAAATGCTGCTTCCCCTTGATGCGTTCATAGCTGACGAATGAAGCGAGTCCATATGCCAAAATTTTGGGTATAGGTCCCGGATATTCGTGTGCGATTACTCCCGCCACCGCCCACGCCGCCGCCGCATGCTCTGACGGAAACGATGTCCCTCCGCTAAAAAACGGGCCGGTGCCATCACCCTGATAGGGCCGCTCTCTCTGTGTCGTGTATTTCAACGCTTCCACCGCAACCAGGCTGCTAATCGCCGCCTCACCCGCGAGAAATCCGGTTTCTCGCCAATGCACGCGGTGCGAAGGGTAGCTTAACAACCACATGGCTCCTGCGCCCCCGATCAGCGCCGCAACACCTGCGTCCGAACGCGTCTTGGCCTCGCTCAAGGTTTGCGGATGGTTCGACAGGTGCCTGCTATAGTCGCTATCCGTGGTGAAAAGACCGGCGGTAAAACCAGCCATCGGTACCAGCCAGTCAGCATCGACAAACCGCAGACGCACCGGACTTGTCCAAATTTGCTTCTGATCGTCCAAAAAGGCCTTTCCTAAGCCTTTGAAGCCCTGTTGTGAAACGGCTGTCCAGTCTTGGTCCGAGTTATCCGGATCGGCCGGCGTCTCCTTCTTGCTCTTCTCTTCGTCCTTCTTGTTCTTCTCTTCGTCCTCCTTCTCCTGACTCTGCGCGGGTTGCGCGGTGCTCTGCGCCTCCGGTTCTTGTGGCTTCGCCGCACCCCTGGTGCCCTCGCCCAGACTAAGGCTTGCCACAGTGCACATCCAGCCAAGCACCAGCACCCTGACCCGAAATGTATGTCCTCGCATCACGGATGAATGTAGGCAACGGCCAGCGCGGCTGACGCAGCCAATTGTCCTGCTTGGAAAAGGGTCTGCCAGTTACGAGTTCCAATTTTCGGCGCCGCCTCCGGCACCACAATCGAGTCCCCGGCTTTCAGCGTTCCACCCATCGGATCGCCCGACCACCAACCCGAACTATTATTTTTGGCCGACAGCACGGAGCCGTCCCCCCGAATTACAAAGACTGCCTTCTTGTCCGCGAGTGGCGTCATCCCTCCCGCTTGACTCAAATACCATTTCGCACTTTGCCCGGGCTTGTAGCTGACGGCCGTGGGGTTGAACACCTGTCCGTTCACCATTACATAGTCCGCCTTCTTCGGAATCAGCAGCACATCGCCATCGCGCACGGGCACGTCGGCAGGAGTATTTCGGTATGTGCTCAGGTTTGCCGGAATGCGCACCACCACTCGGCCGACCGGAGGAGTTGCTTGAAGCTGCTGTATAGTTGTCTCCGTTCGTGAAATCGCCGTGAGTTTCGCATTCTTCTGATCGACATCCGCCTCAGGCAGCGCCTTCAGGTTCGTCTCCTCCTCCTTCAACCGTCGTATCATCTCCGTTCGTGCGCTCAGTTCGATCTCGCGAACGTCACGCCTCATCAGTACCGCGCCGTACGGGTACGCCTGCGGTCCAAACCCGCCAGCACGCTCAAGCACGGAGCTCAACTTTTCGCCGGGCCGGATTCCGTAAGCTCCCGGATGTTTTACCTCGCCTTTCACGCTAATCGAGGAGCCGATATCATTCCAGTTGGGAAGCTGTCGTATCGTCAGTACATCGCCATTGCTCAGCGGCACATTTGCGGTTGGATCCCCCGCGAGTGCTTCGGCAATCGTGACCGATTGATGCTGCCCCGTAAGCTCTCCTTGGTTAGCCCCCTGGCTCGCCCATGCGTAGTGCGTCAGGTCTGCGGCGTGTGTGTCCGCACTCGGCTTCAATCCGCCTCCTATGCGAATCAAGTCAGCCACCGTCATGTTTGTTGTGAGCGGATACCGGCCAGGCTTGCCTACATCCCCTTGCACGTAAACGCTAGCCGGCTGGATTGAGTCCGGGCTTCGGTGAATGAGAAGGCGGTCCCGCGGTTGCAGCCAAATGTTGGCTGTCGGGTCACCCTCCAGCGCCAAGTTCAAGCTAACGCTGAAAATCTTCATCTTGCCATCGGGTAAATACCGGAACACCTGCGCATCATCAATTTGCGCGTCAGGCGCGATTCCTCCTGCCAGATGCACCGCGTCACTCAGGTGAATCTGTCCAGCGGTTCTGTACGTCCCGGGTGCACGCACGTCACCCCACACAGACACGGCTGGCGGATTCTCAAAATCAAACCGGCTAAAAATTCGTACCGTATCCATTGCATGCAGGACCGGCGCTTGCGTTGGATTTGCCAACGCATCGGTCAGATCAAAACTCTCTACCGTCGGGTGAAAATCAGGCGCGTTCAGGCGAATGATTTCCGCATATTGCCCCGATGGTTCCGGCAAAAGGTCCTTATACGAGGTGATCACATCGGTCACGCGCATGCCCTGGCGATAGGAATATCTGCCTGGCCGGATCACGTGCCCTTCCACGTACACGGCATCCTGGTTGTATGGTGCGATCGGAAAAACTCTTATCCGATCGCCATCATAAATCTCGAATGCTTCCAGTTTCTTCGTGACCTCGGAATCGCTGTCAACCTCGGGAATGTCCAGGCTCATCATCGTCTGGCTCTGATGTGCCACCAGTCGTTGCACTTCAACGTGGCGCAGCGTGGCTGTCGGAAGCAGTCCGCCCGCCAATTCCAGAACGGACGCGAGATTTTTCTCGTCTTTTAATTCATAGATCGCCGGACGCCGCACCATTCCTTCAACAGTGACCTGTGGCCCAACGGGCGGCACCAGCACGCTGTCGCCGTTCTCAAGCTGCTGTAGTCCCGATTTCACCCCATGCAATAAGAGATCGTACAAATCAACTACTTGCACCAGTTGATTCCCACGATAGTGCTTCACAATTCGCAGCGATCCTTTTGGCGTCGGCCCGCCGGCGACAAACAACGCGTTCAACGGCGTAGAAAGCGAGCTGATGTCGTACGCCCCTGGGTTTGCGATGTCTCCGACTTCATACACGCGAATCGTGCGCAACCGTGTGAGCGACACTTCCGCAGACACTTGGCGGAACTGCGTCCGCAGCGTTTGCTGCAAATTCGCCTGAACCTCAGCGAGACTCTTGCCGCTCACCAACAACGGCCCCACCTCGGGCAAGCTGACGCGCCCTTCACGATCCACCACGCGATAAATCCGCTGGCTCACCCCGCCCCACAAATCAATAGAGAGGCCATCTCCTGGCCCCACGACGTAGTCCGGCCCCGCGGGAACGTCCATCGGAATCAATTGCGAATCGCGCGTCCCGTTTTCAAATACCTCGGCACCGAATCGCTTTGGCACCGTCGGACGCGGTATCGCTTGTACATACATATCGTAAAGGGATGGAATGTCGTTGTAAGGGCTCGCGGCTCGAACTAATTCAGGCGCCGGTGGCTGCGGTTTCGGCTGATACCGCCGGTCAAATGGCTGTCTCGTCGAGTAGGGTTGCGTAGTACCGTTCGCAGGCGGGTTCACGTCACTCCGGTTTGAACGACTCAAATCCGTCGCGTTTCCACTCGGCCTGTTCGACCCAACCCCATAGACTGCGAACGAATCCACAATATTCCGGTTCTCAGGATTCGCCACGGCTTGTAAGCCGCCGGACTGTCCGTCCGTGTCTCTATTTCCGCGAAGCGACGAGCCACCCGTCAAGCTGGAACTCCCTCCCCCGGGCGATAAAGTCGAATCCAATCCGCTTCCCAGCGGCAGCTCGGGAAAACCACCATCACCCTGATCTACGCCTTGTCCGAACTGATCCAACTGCGCCCGCAGAACCTGGTCATTTCGAGGAGAATTCTGAGGACTCGATCCTCCCGGCCCCATCTGCGACGGCGGGTTCCCCTGCTCAAATTCCGGCTCGCGCTGCTGGCCCGGGTTCTGCTCTTCATTTGTTCCCTGGCGTTCGGCGCACTGCGGGTCCAGCGCGTTGCAATTCACTGTACTCTGCTGCCCGGTGCGTGCCCGTCGCAGCCGCATTCGCTCTTGCTCTTCCTCTTGTTCATTCTGCGCGATCAACTTCGCGCGTTCTTTCACCAGCAGCTCCTGCTCTTTTCCCGCCGCCGAGTCTGGATTCAGTTGCGGAACCAGATACCCATACCGCTGCACAAGCTGCGTCGCAACCGACCGGAACTGCACGTCCATCTGCAACCGATCAAAAATCGCATCGTCCGTTAAATCCGACTCGCTGATGATTTGCCCCTGCGACGTCGCATCCTTGGCAACCCACCGTTTCAACTCCACCATCAGACCGGTGTCTTTAACCAAAATCGTTTTGATTTCCGCCGCGGAGGCCGCCACTCGGCTCAAATTCTCTCTTCCCAGTTCCGAGCTGGGCATCACCGGCCGCTGCCGATCTTGCGCCTCTTGCGCGCGCATCGCCGTCCCGTAAAGAAACAACACTGTAAGGACACAAAAGTTAAGCTTTAATGTTCGCATTTCGGAAGTCACTCGATTTCGTCCACCCTGCCTTTTCATCTTTATTCGCCACAATCCCCGCGCGTCCCAAACTTCCGCGCACTAAACACGCTCCCCGGCGCCCGCCGGAGTAATGTTGCGCACCGCGTTCAAAATCCCTTGCTCGGATGGTTCGATCTGGCTGGAATGAATGTCGAACGACGCCCAGTAGAAAACACTGCAATTCTGCTGTGACGCAACCGCGATGATCCGCAGTCCTGGCTGGTCTCGAAGCAGCGTATCGCAGATGTCAGGTCTTTTTGCCGGCTCATCCAGGGCAATCACCAAAACGTCCGGCGACGTCTGACGCACCCGCTGGCGAATTTCCGCTTCGTCGGATACTTCCCCAACTATCTCGATGCCGGGTTCGTCTGACAGGGTTGCCAGCATCAGCTCGCGCATCAACTTCGGCCGGTTGGCCACCAGAATGCGAATCGACCTGCCCATATCGTTGACTCCTCGTACGGCTAAGTATTGGCGAATGAGCGAGAAAGAGAAGACTCAAAGAAGGCCTGTTGTGCTTGCCAACCTAGCATTGGGCTCAAGCATCAGAAATAGGCAGCCCGCAGTACCGAAAAGTACTAAGAATTTCCCAAGGCTGGACGAGCGAGTACTACCTGACCCTTGAGACATTTCGTTTCCGCAAAATCCGTTGACGCTCATCTAGCTGCCAATTAACTTTGCCGCAACAACTTTTTGAGGGATACTAAGCACACATTCAAATGTATACTCCTTACAGGTCCCGAAATATAACTAGGTCATATTCAAGGAGTTGAAGCCGGCGGAGAAGACTCCCATTTACTATGAAGAGGGCTCTGAGGGCTCCGAATGACACAAATTAACGATAAGCAGTGGTCGTCATCGACGAATGTCTTCGTTGTCGCCGAAAATCGTCTCCTGCGGGAATCGCTTGTCCGCCTGTTCCGCAAGCGCGGGGATCTGAGTATAGTTGGCGAGGCTTCATACTCCGACGCTACGCCTGAGTCGGTCGCCTCCACCCAAGCCGACTTGCTGCTCCTGGATTGCCTTAGCCCCAACCACAAGTCCGACGATCTCATCTGCGACCTCCGCGAATCGGTCCCGCACATCCGCGTCGTTCTATTTGGAATGGATGAGGACCCCGACATCTTCTTGCAAGCGGTAAGGCTAGGCGTGCATGGCTACGTGCTAAAAAGCGCCTCGGCCTCTGAACTGGTTGACGCCGTCCGCAGCGTTGCGCAGGGCGAAGCTGTCTGTCCCTCAAAATTCTGCAAAGTGCTGTTCCAAGCTTTAGCGAGCGAGGCCAATCAACAAACCGCCATCGCCGAACAGCGCGCCGGTATGCGCTTCGAACTGACCCAGCGCCAGCGCCAACTCATGTCCCTCGTCGCTATGGGTCTCAGCAACAAGGAAATCGCCGCTAACCTCAACCTCTCCGAATTCACTGTGAAAAATCACATCTACCGCGTCATGAAGCAGGTCGACGCACAAAATCGCCACGAAGCCTGCCATCTGATCCGTGCCGGCGAATCTCACGAAGAAAACTGGCAGACCCTACCTCTGCGCTAACGTACAAGCGCCAAGTAACACAGACACTCCTGTCCGTGCTCGGACGGCCACCGCATTAAGATCGCGGCCCGCCGCCGGACCTCGAACGTGCCGACTTAAGATTTTGCTTTTGACGGCGCGCCGCGCTCCACGGAACG
>Ga0210393_10000929_pt1 | contig 25211 bp, 25 predicted proteins | sample IncBWC27OmetaG_FD_160068 | JGI IMG/M metagenome (GOLD analysis project Ga0210393, IMG submission 160068) | Forest soil microbial communities from Barre Woods Harvard Forest LTER site, Petersham, Massachusetts, United States - Inc-BW-C-27-O ... | reverse complement strand
GGACGCGTCCGGACTCCGCCGGGGAAAAACTCCACGTCTCCCAGGCTCGGCGACATTCCCGCCGGCACGTCTGAGGGATCGAGGAGAGTCACCCAGGTGCCGAAGACGTTCAACGGCAATGGAGAAAAGGATTCAATGGACATGGCTTGTTGAGCCTTCGTGGCACTGCCCTTCCGGACAACGCATAGCTGGTCTCATCGAACGAGCGGCGGGAAAAAAGCAAGCGGCTATTGCAATTTCTTAAAGATCCCGTAGAACGTGATCGTATCCGAGGTGATCGTTTCCGGATGGGCTCCCGCCGCGAGTTCTGGAAACGCGCCGGCGGCGCTTCCCTGCTGAAATATTTTTACTTTGTTGGAATTCATCGCTGCACCGGGATAAAACACGTAATCGTAGCCGGCCAGCCCGTCCAGCCACGCCGTGCCTTGAACGGGCGGCTGATCCGAAGCAATTAGCGGAACTTGCGAGAGATCGAGCATGTCTCCGCTGCTGGTGTAATTTCCCGTCGCTGCAACCGTGCCGCTTACGTGGATGCGCTTCCCGTCATCCCAAGTGTCTACAACCGAGAATGTCAGTGCCATGTTTCCTCCAATTAGTCCGGCGCCGCGCTGAGCCTCTGGAGCTGTCTGCGTTCGGCCTGGGCTCCGGCGGTTGAAGAATCTTGCGTTTGACTGACGTCTAGCGTGTCCCCGCGACCTGCCTGTTTCAGGTTTAGTCGCACGACGGTCTTTAGACACTCGCTACAAAACCTCGCTGTTCACTGCTATGATGTTCAATTCGTGACGCAACCCTAAAGCCTGCAGTTGAATCCTAAGCGTCGAAGTTCTATCCAAAGTCCAAGAGGGGGAACCTGGTGCGGTTACTGAGAATTCTCTGTGTGCTGGTGGTGATTGGATTTGCGGCGCTCGCGCTGGGCATGGCGCTTAGAGACCCTGCGAATCGCTCCCACGCCCAAAACCAGATCGAAATTCACGCGAGTACCGCCGCGCCCGCACGATCTAATTCTTCGGCGGCGGCGTCAACCGCCAATCCGGTGTCGTCCAGCGGCGCGCCCGCGACCCTGGTGGCATCGAATGTCGGCATCCGCACCTTGGCAGTTGCGGCGCAACCTTCTGAGACCGCGGTCGCGAGCGGCGCGGCGGCGTCATTTACGCAGTTGTACGTCACTGATATTGACCGCCCCGATCAGGTGTTTTCGTACATCGTTCACGCTGCGCCGAATGTGGCGCCTGCCAATGCTGCCAAACTCCTCGCCACGACAGCCGCCGGAGTGGGCGCGGTCGGCTCGATCGGCGACGGTGGCGCAGCCAGTGCCGCCGAGCTCGATCTCACCCTGAATGACTTCAGCATGCGCAGCGAAGTCGCAGTAGCTTCCGACGGCACGCTCTTCATTGCGGACACTGGCAACGCCACGGTCCGCACCGTCGCCGGAGCCGCGACCAGTGAGCCGTTCATCATCCGCAGCGTCGCAGGACGTTGGGCACCACGCCAAAACGTCGAGCTCACCGAGCCATTGGGAGTGACGCTCGATCGCGCTGGAAATTTATATATCGCGGACCATGGCGCAAATGCGGTCGTTGAACTCTTTGGTGCCGCTTCTCCCAAGGCCGGCCAGCTAGAAGTGCTCGCGCACATGGTTTCGCCCGCCGACGTCGCGGTCACGCCCGATGGCAACACTGTTTTCGCCGCCTCGCCTGACACCGGCGTGATCGTGGCGATCAACACGCAAACGCATGCGCTGCGCGGCGCCGGAGTAAACGCCGCGCCGCTGTTCGCTGCCTCGCTCGCGCGCTCGAACGGTGCGCGCATCGTGCCCCAGGGCCTAGCCGCGGACGGCGGCGGCAACCTATTCATCGCCTACACTGCGGCAGGGGGCAATTCCGACCAGATTTTGCGTCTCGATGCTATCTCGTCCAAATTGACTGTCGCCGCACGGGGCTTGAGCGCCCCTGGCAATATTTCCTTCGACGCACACGGCGACTTGTTCGTCGCCAACCAGGGTATGCGCGAAGTTTTGAAATTCAACGCGATGGGAGTTCCGGCCACCGGTGTGACACTGCTGCCGCCGACACCGTGTACCACGGCGACGGTATTTTGCGACCAAGTAATCGGCGGCACCAGCCCGACGCTCGCCTACGAGCTATTCAACAACAACAGCAGCGCGATCACGGGAATCACCGCGGGCTTGACTGCCGGCAACACCACCGACTTCACGATTGCCAATTCGTCCTGCGCCACTTCACTGGCCGCGAACGGCAGCTGCGCGTATAACGTCGCATTTACGCCTGCCGCAAACGTTGTCTCCGGGTGCCCTGGCGGAGCCGGGTCGAACATTCGCTGCGCGACGTTTACGGTCAACTATACCGGCGCAACAGCGCCGCTCTCTGCCGAAGCCACCGGTGTCGCCGATGATTTCGAAATTACGTGCATGACCACTATGACGTTCACCTGCCCGCCGCCATCGAATGGCGCACCGTATGAAATTACGATCTCGCAAGGCTTCCCCGCGACGTTTCAACTGCAGATTGTGCCCGACGACACGTTTAGCGGTTCCGTGACGCTGAACTGCCCGACAAATCTGCCTTCCGCGCCGGCGGGTAGTGCAGGAAATCCCACCACTTGCGGCATTTCGGCCGGCACCACTGTCAGCCTGCCGCTAGCCAACACGCTGACGTTGCCGGTGACCGCCGGAACTGCGGTACCCTTCAATGTCACATTCCAAACAACAACAACCAGCGGTAAACAGTTCCCCGCCGCTGCGGCTGCCGCGGCGAGACGGCTGAGCGCCATCGCCGGGTTTTTCTCCTCGACATCCGGCGGATCTGCTGGCTCGGGAGGTTCTCGCGGCCCGCGAAATCAAGACGCAGGTGAGTTAGCGGCGGCTTTGTTACTTGCCGCAATATTCTGCATACTGGTTTGGCTCGCCCGTCAAACGCGTTTACGGCGCGTGGTCCCAGTTCTCGCGGTCACGCTGGCCATCGCGATTAGCGCCATTCTGGGCGGCTGCCATAGCTACAACTCAGCCGCCAGCGTCACCCCCTTCACCCCAACGGGCACGTTCACGCTCACTGTGCACGGTTTTGTACAAAATGCCTCACGTGGTTTTACGATGACACTCGTCGTCGACAACTAGGCTTCGGTGTCTTTACGTCACGCTAGCGTGACGCGCGTAATCCCTGGTGACGATCCGGACGATTCTATACGCATACGATTCCCCGCCGGTATCCATAGGGCTTTCGTCGCCGGCCGGTCGTCTGCTCCGGACGCACATAACGATTGATCAAATTCTCGATAGCCGGCTGCGCCGCGCCCAGCAGATCCACGGCGAGCGCCCTCGCCCCGCGCGACCGCGCCGCCAGGGCCGCTGTCGGGTATCCCGGCGCATCGGTGGCGGAGCGGATCTGCACCGGAGCAGTGCCTGGTGAGAGTTGGATGCACCTTTTGGTAACGGACACGCACGGTAATAGATTGCGTGGCGCCACCCAGATTGATCTTGTCTTCTCGCCATTCCCACAGTCGCATGTACGAACTGGGCTGCAGGTTCAACATGCTACCGCCACTGGTGAATTTCTCCATGAGCACGCTGACGCCGTTTTCCGCGAGCTCGCGCTGCAATCCCCGGTACGCCGATTTCAGCAGCGGCATCAACAGCGTATCGGTGAACGCCGCGCCCGAGGTGTCATTCACCAGCGCGCGCGCCAGCGTCAGTGCGTCTTCCGCTTGCGAATACGCCGTTGTGGGTAGAACGGGCATGGTTCCTCCCGTGTTTCAACTCGCAGGTTCCGATCGCTGTGATTTGCGTTAGGATGATTCGCAATACCTTGAGCAGACGTGCAAGAAAGGAGAACCAATGGCAGCAAACGACAAACGCCAGTACATTTCGCCGCCCGGTGGCATGGGTGATCTGCCGTTCAGCAACGCGGTGATCGCCGGTAACACCGTTTATCTCGCCGGACACATTGGCTTCGATCCTGCCACGCGAAAACTTCCGGATGATATCGAACACGAGGCGCGCTTCGTGCTCGAAGCGCTACGCGACACGCTCACCCGCTGCGGCTTGACTATGCAGGATCTGGTTTCGCTGACAATATTTTGCCCCGAGCTTTCGCTGTACGAGCGATTCAACTCGGTCTATCGTACATACGTGCGCGCGCCATTCCCGGCCCGCGCGTTCATTGGCTCCGGCCCACTACTCTTTGGCGCGCACTTCGAAATTCAGGCCATCGCCGTGAAACCTGAGGCCTAATTGAGCCGCGCGTAAACTCGCTCGCGCGATCGCTCGAGTCGGCGCACTGGGAGCCTGAGTCGCGAGTTCGATTTCAAGAGCGGGATTTCTTTCTGCAAGAATGGGATCTTCGCGGCGGCCCAGTCCGCCAGGCTATCGCCGGACGGGCCGAACATCGCCGCGGTGGCGTGTCCCGGGTCGAGCGTGAAATTCGCGGCTATTCCCAACGAGCCGATCGCGTGCGTCGCCGCGTCGGGATGTGCCAGCCAATAGGAAAATGCCGCTGCATTTATGAAGAATCGAATCGTCAGATTTATCGCATTCGTGCGCAACCACTCCGTGCGCGTTTTGCTGTCCGATAAAACGGATTGCGCCGGCAAACTGGCGCGCTTCAGCACGTGGAGTCCGTGCCCAGCCACAAACAAAGCCCAGAAATGCGCGGATTCGGGTATGTGCATGGGTCCACGGTGCGGCGTAACTACTAACCGCTTCGAGCCGTACGAATTCGGATTTCCAACGCAGATATACGCAATCGTGTCCGTACCACGCGATTGCGATAGCGTCAATGCGGTCGCGGTGGCCTGCACGCGCACCGTGGCGATGGCGGATGTATCATTCGCCGCGCACACCGGGGCGGAATTGTAAGCCGTGGGATACGTCACGGTGGCCGTTCCGGATGCCAGGGCCACCGCGCCAGCGATGCAAACGCCTCAGGATCCAATTTCGCAACCGCGCGCGCCAATTCCGCGTGGTCTTCCGGACGCCGCAAAAAAAAAGCGCATCCATCCGGTTCCTATCTCCGACCAACGCTGTCGCCGCGCGCGCCGCTTCGGGCGTCGCAAATGTTTCGCGGTAAGCACTCGCTTCTTGTCACGCATCGCGCAATTCGGGATTCGCATCCAGCGCCGCGCGCAAATGTTCCGATTCGAGTTGCCCCGTGGCGCTCACGCCCGACGCTCCCGCGTCCGTCGCGGAAGCTCGGCGTGCGCCCCGCTGAACTTCCTCATGGCCAAATTCCATGGCCAATTGTTCGTTCGTCCGCGCCGCCGAATCCTGCGCGCTCGGATCGCGCCGTTCGCCATTCGCCTCACGACGAGCAGTTCTGCGCGGCGCCTGCGTCAGCAGTCCAAGTATTTCGTCGTCGCTCGAATTGCGATTCAAAACCGGCGGCGGAGTAATCGTGTTTGAGCCCATACCCTGTTCGCCGCCCTAGTTTCCAATCGTGTGCCGATATGCACCTGGCCTATCCACAATCACCCCACTCTATTCTGCTGTACCTAAGGCACTTACGCGATTCCGACGCCTGTTCTCCTTGGAGTTTTCCGCAATGAAACTACAGTACTATTCCCGCTTCGGCATCTGTCATGTACATCTACAAGCAGCAGGGGGAGCTGTACGTTAGTCCAGGAGGACGCGGCAGGCCCTGCAAATAACTGAGGTAACACCGATGAGCGCGCCGCCGATCGCCTCCGCACTAGCTAGCACAAACTCTGGATCGTCTAACTCACCGGTGGGCATTGAACGCCGGCGCCGCAAGCGCGCAAAAATCACCGCGCAAGTTCACATGCGCGGAGTGAATACGCCCGAACCCTTCGAAGAGATCTGCAAGAGTGTGGACGTGTCGCGTGACGGACTTCTGGTCACCGCTGCGCGCGCAGGATACTGGAAGGGCCAGCGACTCGACGTTACATTCCCGTATTCCACAGCAGCCGCCGCGCTCAATTCCTCGCAAGCCGCCGAAGTGGTGCGCGTCGCCGAACAAGACGGCCGCTACGCGGTCGCATTGCAATTCATCAATGCGAAGTCCGATTCCGCCGCAAAGGACGCCGCCGGGCGCGATCCCTCAGTTGCCGGTGATTCCGCGCCGCCCACGTCTACGCAAACCAAACAGCAGTCGATCGTGCTCGCAGTCGAATCCGACCCGAAGACCGCCGAAATCATGCGCAGTGTTCTTTCAAATGACGGCTACACCGTCATCATCGTCCCCACGGCACAGCAGGCTCTGGACATCCTACGCAACACCGTCCCGGCCGTGTTTCTCGCTGAAGTGGAGGCGACAGACATGAGCGGCCACGACCTCTGCCTGATTATCAAGCGCAACGAACGGCTGCAGCGGGTGCCTGTAATCCTGTTAACGAAATCGGCGCGCCCCACCGACTACTCCGCCAGCCACCAGCTCGGCGCAGTCGTCTGTATGGCAAAACCCTTCAAACCAGAGCGGCTACTGCATGTCGTCCGCTTGGTCGCTCCACCGCCAAGCGCCAGAAGCGCCTACGGCGCCTCGCGTTACTCCAGCGGCTCAATCGAACGCGCGATATGACCGTTCGCTACATCCGCCCGTAGCATTACCGAGAGTTAATTTCGAGCGAAACCGCAGCATGAACTAGAAGTACCAGTTGTTCGGACCGTAGGGATTGGTCTGTGCCGACGCCCGCGACCCCCGCTTGCCTTCCCAGTCGGACGTCGCGTTTCCTTTGCTCAACATCGGTCCTTCCACGGGCACAATCGCCGGATCGGCTTGTGAAGATGATTTCTGCGTGGGCATGCACTGTCCTCGCTTGCGCTGCTGATGATGGTGGTCTTTAGCCGGCCACGGACGGCATCCGCGACGACACACGCACAACTACGCACACACCAACCGAAAACGCGTTCACGGCATTGAATCGGGCCGAGAAAAACGGGTCGACTACAGAAATTACATCGTCACGCGTGAAACAGCGGCCGTCAGCTATTGCAGTACGAACGATCGCTGGCCCAACGCGATCGCGTCAGCCAGTCGTGCTCCACGCTCGTCGGCCGAAAATCCAAAAGTGCAATTCGTGAAGCGCACATTTTGCAGCGAAACCTCGCCGCCTTCGTAGCGCAGCCGCGAACCAATAAACGTCACGTTCTTCCAACGAATGCCATCCAGCGTCTGCGCAGCCCCCGCGATCGTCAATCCATCTACGCGCACGCCATCCGCCATCACCCGCGTCGAGGGCGGCAGCAGGATTTCCGAAGCATCCGGCATCAGCGTCGCATCGATGTAGTTTCCGCGCAACGCCGTAGGATCCAGCAATTCGTTGGCGCCCAGCGCCCGCGGCGCCGCCAAAATCACGTGCCCTGGAATATTCACGGCGTGGGCCGCCTGGACTCCCGGTCCTACATCAGGCCCGGAATTCTGCGTCCCGATCTGAGCGGCATTTTCAGTCTTTGGCGCTGCACCCTCACCCCCGCCACCCGCTTCAGGCATAACCGGTTGCGCGGAGCGCAATTGCGCCAGTTCAATCCGTGCCAGCGTCACATGCTCGACCAATCGCGCGTTGTCAGGATGCGTCTGCAGGACACGATCCAGCTCGCGAACCGTGTGCTCAAAAAATTCAGGCGCGGCCGTTTCCGCCCGCATTCGCGCGGTCATCAGTATCGTCGCCGCGCGATCCGCCTGCATTTCGGCCGCCGTGATGTTGCCGCCTACTCCCTGCGCGACCGCCTGTTCCAAAGCGTTCAACAAAGCCGTTTGCCACGCCGCCACCCCCGGCCTGTCGCTCGGCGGCCTTGCCAAAAAATGAGGCGCGTCGTTGCCCGCCATCCGCGCCGGATCCAACAATCGCTGCGCGCCTTGCCATGCTAGTGTCGCCATCAGCGCCATCGCCAGCGACACCACCGCCACGCGCGCGTACATTGGCGCCGGCGTATACCCGCTCTTGCGTCTTAACCAGCGGCGATCCCGCCCGCTCGGCGTATCCCAAATCGTCAATCCCATCCTCGCTTCACAACCGCTAACTGCTGACCATTATTCTAGACCAGCCCGCGCGCCCGCGCGAATCTCCGCATTAGATCCACTGATCGGACCCCAATAAAATCGCGGCGGTGCCGCGCACTGGTCCTCCCTAATCGCATCTGCAAGATTTCGCAAACTCATCATGTAAGAAGTTGACCAAATCATGATGGTCGGCGAACACGTCTGTCTCCGGACGTGACGCATTCCCCGCCGTCGGCACCTGCCCTGCTCGCGGCGATCGCCACGACGCGAACCGCGCTCGTTGCGCCTCACCGGACCCGATGGAGTTTCCGCTTGCTGCGCTCTGCACGAATCTGTGCCCGCCTTGGTCAGGCTGAACCGCCTCCCGGTGATCGCGCGCGACGAACGCAACCGTCACCGGAGCGACACCTTCATCCGCAAGCACCACAATCGGAGGCACACCCGCAATGCGCAAAATCGAATTCAACAGCGCGCGATTCTCAGTGAGAGGCGGGTGGGTTCGGCGGATTATCCGCCTTAATTTCGATGATTACCTTGCAATCGCGCGGCGGCGATTTCTCGCCATTGGGCATCTGCGCTGAAACCCCAATGCGATGCCTTCCAATCGCGAACAACATCCGCGGACTGGTAGCCGTAATTCCCTTCATCACGCCTTGCGCATTCTGCGGCACGGGAATGGAAAACAGGAGATACGGTTTGTCGCCGGAAATGTCGTACACATCAAATGTCTTCGCGCACGCGGTCGTTACTTTCGTCGAGCACGCCGGGGTCTTTGTGAAGTCATAATCGAACTGGACGGTGATGCTGTGCATCGCCGATCCGCTCGGCGCCGGATTCGGCCCCTGTTGCGTGCCGGACGATTGTGGCGCTGCGCTCGATTGCCCCGCCGTTGCTTGCTGCTGCCAGACTACGCCGCCTGCCGCCGCACCGCGAATCACTCCGGCGCTGGCAACTGCTGCGCCAACGGAAGTCCCTCGTGCCGCCAAAAGCAACACGACCGCGAGAATGATTCGGTACTCCCGACGATTCCTCAACGATACTTCCCCTTGGCGGCGGCGAAATTACCGCACGGTAGCCAGGCACGCATATCTCTCACGTTATCATCGCGGGTGTACAGTCCGGAAGCCCCGCGCGGAAAATTCTCGCGCGACGCCGATTGCAGCACTCCGCCCCGCAATCCTAGCCGAGAATTTGCACCGTAACGCCCGACCTCCCAGATATCGCGATGACCTTCGCCCGCACAAAATTCGCACGCACACCGGTAGCTACTAGAGTGTCTCCCGTCGTCAGCGTGGAGATCAAATTTGCGGCGCCCGTAGGCAGCGCGTACTGTGCGTCCGCGTCGTTGATTGCGGTTTGCAACTGGATGTTCACCGAAGTCAGAGCCCAAGCGAAACTGATCCGCCAGCGAATTGTGCGGCCATTCTCCCAAAAAACTGGCATAGCTGGGCAACGCAAACTGCTGGCTCGCCTGCCCCCGGAGCTTCATTGTTGAATGCAAGAGCAACATCGCCAGGAAAGATCGAGTACGGAGGGACCTGCGCGTTATCGTGCGGCATCGTCGGGCGTCTCCTGAAGGACCTGCGTTTCTGGCTGTCCTAGCCGCGCATGCGGCGCGGTACGAATTATAAACCGTCACGAATGGGAATTAATCTATCTTCGGCATTTAGTCAGCGTTAGCATACGCGCACCCATGACCGCGGCCGCCTATCACCAGGCACACCACTACCTGTGCGTAAGTCATGGAGAGACGGGAGGGTTACGAATCGCCTGGGACTAAAAAGCGCAGGCGAACCTCTCGCTGCGCTCTACACTTTTCGAGGTTAACGACTGGGTTTAGACGCTCACTTCATAACTTTGTCAAGTCGTTGTGTGTATACATGAAAATAATCCAAGCCATGCACACTCTGGCGAACCAAAAAGCGCGAACAGGAACCAGGCTCTCGAAAGCAAGTTGCCCACCCGAATACCCTAACGGCTGCGTCTCCTCTCGTCACGGTTTCTGCGGTTCAGGATTCTGTGTAGCCGCGTCGCCAGTCCGTTCCCGCTCTGGACGCAAACTAAAGTCCACGCCTCGCGCAGCATTCTCATTTACAGTGCGTTGCAGGTCGATCTGGCCTTCATCAACCGCATTCTCACCACCGTATGACGTGAGGTAGTGAAGCTTCCCGCCCGTCATCCAGTAATCGCTCACTGCGAAACTTGAGCCGTCCTTGAGATACAGCAAAACATACGGCTGTTGCGGAGCCAAATCAGCAGGCGTCGCCTGCATCGCGTCCGAGGAATCCGGTGCTTGCGCGCTGCCCGTGCCGGGCACCGCATACAAATACGAATTGACGTTATCGGGAGACGTCACGTTTGCCGACCCTTCCGATGACGCGTCCGTCCAGCCCGGTCCGTAACCGCTCGAATAGCCGCCGTAGGACCCAACTCCGCCGAAATACCCGAGGCCTCCGCCGAAGCCGTAGCCAAATCCGTACCCGTAGCATCCCCAGAAAGGATCACACGGCCCGAAGCCGCCAAACCCGAAACCAAATCCCCCGAAAAAAGGGTTGTAACCGAAATTCGGGAAGAAGGGAAAGAAGGGACCACCCGGACGTCGTGGCTGAAATGGATGCTGCGCAGCAGCAACCACCGCCGCGCCATGCGCCGAAGTAATCGGCGCGCGCGTCGTAGTTGCAAGGGGCACGAACGGCCGCGACGCATTCACGTTCGCAGGCGCGTAGTAATTTACGCGTGCCGCTGCCCGCGCCGATGCGCTTGGCGGCTCCTCCCAGGTGTTGTTCCCCGCTGCAAATCGTTCTGAAGCCGCGCTCGCGCTGGACTCCGACTTGATGTTTCCTGCAGCCACTGAATTCGCGCCTTTGGCAGGCGCTGCCGAATTCGTGGAACCGCTGTGGAACGGATTCCACCAATGTCCGCCGCTGCTACCACTATTGCTTCTACCAGCGCCGCTGCCGCCATTCGCGTGAGATCCGCCGCCACCAGACGACGGCGCGCTCCCGCCACCGCCGCCAAAACTGCCATGTGACCCGCCGCCCCCGCCTCCTCCGTGCGAACCGCCGCCCCCACCGCCGCCACCATGTTGAGCGAGTAGGGGAACAGGCGCCAGAACTAACCCAAAGGCAAACACCACGGCCGCGGCAACTCTGCAAATCGTCGGACCATGAGAACGAATGATTGCCGTCTTGCTTTCCTGCGGAACTCGAAACTGCTGAGAAGTCTTGGTCATTTTGTATCCCTCCACCCGGGCGGGCGACTGAAGGGTGCTGCTACGTCTACCGCTGCTTCGATTACTACCGCTCCGTCCACCACTTTACTGTGCATTCTACACAATTGGACGCCCTTCTGCTCGCTGGGGTTTCCCCAAGTTACAATCATGTTACAAATCACCCTCGGCCAGCCGCCTAACCGCGCATCACATTGACGTTATACTGTCTCCGATGATCCCGTTCCTTCACATCGGTCCTTTCGCTATACCTACCTTCGGCCTGATGGTCGCTTGCGCGATGCTCACCGCGTATTTTGTGCTGCGCGCCGACTTGGCTCGTCGCAGTATCGCAGCTAAACATTCGGGCGAGGCCGAAGCCCTGATTTCCTTTCCTTGCCTGGCCGGGTTTGTTGGCGCGAAGTTGTACCATTTGCTGGAATCTCCCGCGGACTTCTTCGCCGACCCGGTGCATTTGCTCTTCAGTCCTTATGGATTTGCATGGTTCGGCGGTCTGCTCGCGGGGTTCGCCGCCTTCGCGTTTGTCGCCTGGCGCATCATCAGGCATAATGCAGCCGCCGGTCGTCCCGTCTCTCTCCTCTCAATTTTCGACGCAGGCTCTTCTGCCGCCGCCCTCGGATACGGGATTGGCCGCATCGGCTGCCTCCTTTCCGGCGACGGTGATTACGGCATTCCAACTTCCCTACCCTGGGGCATGAGCTTTCCGAACGGGCTGGTCCCCACCGTCGAGCGCGTTCACCCCACTCCCATCTATGAGTTCATCGTAGCGTGCGCCATAGCATGGTGGCTCTGGCACATGGGCGCGCCTGGTCGAGGCTGCGCCCGCGCTAAAGAACGCGTCTCCCAAAACATGGACAGTGGCAGGAACGCATTCGTCGCTTCCAGCAGACAGCCCGGCGAGGTTTTTGCGGCCTATCTGGTCCTAAGTGGCGCTGCTCGATTTCTCGTCGAGTTCATCCGCATCAATCCCCGCTCGTTCCTGGGAATGTCCAACGCGCAAACTGCCGCGGCGGCTTCAGTTATCGTGGGAGCAGTCTTGTGGGGATGGGTACGCAGAAAACAGTGAATGCCGATTGAGCAGATTTGGACAGGGTCAGGAGGAGATGACGAAACAACGGATCACGCGACGCGTGGCCGCCTTTGACGTGGCCTTCGGGAATCACGCGACTGGGCGGTTCAGCCTGAGATCCAGCGATGCGGGATCGAAGGGTAGCAACGCACTTCAGTGCGCCAACGGTGGCGTGGCAACACCCGATGGCGTTCTGAAACGCGCCACTCGCGCCGACGCGACGGCTAACTGGCCGGATCAGGATCCGCATCAACCGAAAAATTGTCCGCGCGCCGCAACGCCGGAAACCACCAAGCCCAGAGCGCCGTAACAACCAGCGTGCCGATGCCGCCCAGAATCACCGCGGGCACGGTTCCGAACCAGCCCGCCGTCAGACCCGATTCGAATTGCCCCAGCTCGTTCGACGCCCCGATAAAAATCATGTCCACCGCATTCACGCGTCCGCGCATCTGATCCGGCGTCGCCACCTGCACGAGCGTGACCCGAATCACCACGCTCACCATGTCTGCCGCGCCCGTGAGTGCCAGCGCTGCCAAAGACAGCGTCAAGCTGCGGGAAATTCCGAACACAATCGTGAAAATGCCGAACGCTGCGACGCACCATAACATCGTCCCGCCCACGCGCCGCCGCAACGGCCGATATGCCAGCAGAATGGCCATGGCGCCCGCGCCCACGGCCGGCGCGCTTCGCAGCAGCCCGAGCCCCCAAGGCCCCGTATGCAAAATATCCTGCGCATACGCCGGCAGCAGCGCCACCGCCCCGCCCAGCAGCACCGCAAACAAATCGAGCGAGATCGAACCCAGCACAACTTTTTGTTTCCAGATGTAGGCGAGTCCCGCCAGAACCGTCTTCAGACTGACCGGTTCGCGGTCCCGCGCTTTCGGCTGAAAATGGATGCCGATCGTGCACACTACCGCGGTGATGTAGCACGCGAGCGCCGTCGCGTACACCGCAGTCGGCCCGCGGAACAGTGCGTAGACCAGTCCGCCCACCGATGGACCCATAATTGTGCCCACCTGAAAGATGGTCGAGTGCCAGGCTACCGCATTCTGAAAGTGTTCCTCAGAAACCAGCTGCGGCAGCAACGCGCGGCTCACCGGGCCGTTCAGCGAGCGCACCACTCCCAGCAGCACCAGCACCGCGTAAATCGGCCCGATGGAATGGGAGTGGCGCAGCGACACCAGCAGGAAGAGCGCCGCACACACCCCAAATGCCGTGTAACAGAGCATCAAGAGTTTCTTGCGGTTGAAACGATCCGCGGCGTGCCCGGAAACCAAAAACAGCAGAATGCCCGGCAGGAACTGCGCTAGTCCTACGTAGCCCAAATCGAACTTACTGTGGGTGATTGCATAAATCTGCCAGCCGACCGCCACCGAGATCATTTCCATTGCGACCACAGTGAAAAGTCGCGCCGCTTCATACAGCCTGAACGCCGGATACCTAAACGCTGCTCGCCCCGCCAACCTCCCTTCCCCGGAATCAGCCGTCGCCAAGCCCTCCACCCTCCCCAATCGCGCCACGCGCGACACCAGCTTCAATCAAATTGTAACCGGATCCTGGGAACGCCAATCTCCTGATTGGCGCACTGCGCGTCAAATCCCACTTCCGCTCGTCAAGGTATAAACCAGCAGCGCCAGAACCAACAATGTCAAAACCACGTACATCCAGTCGTGTTCCAATGCGAAGCCCAGCACCGAAAACAACACCCGCGCCACCGGAGTCGCAATCAGCAGCAGCAATCCAAACTGAATCAGCCCCAACGGATCGAGTGCCATCGCCTGATGCACAATCTGCGGCACTCCCCGCAATTCCGCAGGCTCACCGCGAAAAGTTCGATAGTTCTGCTCCACAGCGTATGACTCAACCAAGAACCACATGCCACCCACGAAAACCACCAGCGCCGCCAGCAGCACTCCCCAACGCAGAAGTTTCCCCAAGAATACTTCAACGCTTTTGTCGTCCACTTTTCCGCCGACAGCAGCACCGCCGTCCGCGTCGGTCATCACAGTTTCCCCCGCACGCCCTGGAATATCATTTCGATCGCCAGTGCCGCGATCACCACGCCAAACACAATCCGCAAAGTTCGCACTTTCGCTCCCGGCAGAATCTTCGCACCCACCAGCGCCCCCGCCAGCACGCCCAACATCACGGGCATCGCCAATCCCGGATCAATGTAACCTCGCCGCAGATAAATTCCCGCGCTGGCCGCCGCAGTTACACCAATCATAAAATTGCTGGTGGTCGTCGAAACCTTGAACGGAATCTTCATCGCCTGATCCATCGCCAGCACTTTCACCGCGCCCGAACCTATCCCCAGCAATCCCGAGAGCACCCCGGCCACATACATCAATCCGAATCCCAGCGGTACGCGCCGTACATGGTAGGACTTCAGGCCATCCGAAGTGGGATAGGAACCGTCCAGCCGCAGAATCGTCGCAATTCGATCCGGCGCCATATCCGCCGGGGGATCAGCCAACGTGTGCGTCGAAGCGTAAGCTGAGTACAGCAGCACCACGCCAAAGACAATCGCAATAATCGAGGTATGCAAATATCCGGCGAGAAACGCACCGCAAACCGCCCCAACGGTGGTTGCAATTTCCAAAAACATTCCCACACGCATATTTGAGTACCCTTCTCGAAGATACGCCGCGGCCGCCCCCGAAGAAGTGGCAATCACCGAAACCAGTGACGCACCAATCGCATATCGGATATCCACGCCAAACACCAGTGTCAGCAGCGGCACAATTACCACTCCGCCGCCCAAGCCCGTCAGCGACCCAAGCATGCCCGCCAGAAACGATCCCAGCGCGACCACCAGTGTAAATTCCAGCGTGTTCAATGGGAGAAGCTCTCGATTCCGAACGCAACCGCGCGTCGGCGGCGAGATTCTATCATCTTAAGGTTTTTTTACAGGAAGGTTGCTCTCGCCAACGAGGTCATACACGAAGCGAATCTCTACAGGCCCGTTCGAGCGCGTCCTTTCCAGACGCACGATCTCATAAAGCTGTTTCCCACCAGGCGCCGGCTCGAACGAACGCGTTATCTGCGGCCCGTGACTGCCACCCTGATCCGCAACCAGGCGATAGTCTTCCCAGTGCGCGTCGAATTCCTGGTATTTATCATCCTTGGATTTCTGTACTTTGTGGCCATCGGTATAGAACGCGCGCTGCCGGCCCGAATCATCGGTCAACAGCACTTCACCGTTTTTGGCGTCCGGGGTGTCTTTCATCGCCAGCGTGATGGATCCTGCGGGGTTCATTAGTTCCTGCAACTGCTGCCGGTCATAATCGCTGTCCGCGTTCTTGCTCCCGCCGTTTCTAGGGTTGCCGCCGCCATTACCCCCACCATTGCCGCCTCCGCCGCCGGGGTACGGCGATCCGATTCCGCCCATGTGAATTCCGGTCCCGTTCCCACCACCGCCTCGCGGATTCGCCGGGTTGTCAGCGTTGGTTACGCGCGCTTCACGCATTTTGTCCTGCGCGTCGTCACTCTGCTCCAGGTCGAACTTCCACGACGCAAAAAGCTGCTTCTTATCTGGAACCACCATCTCCGGCTGCACGGCCGGCCCGGATGACCCCGCATGCGAGTCGCCGGAATCCGCGGCCGGCCGGATCGGCCCGGCGGGCGCCTGCGCCGCAGCACCACCTGAAAATGCCGCGCACGCGCCGCAAAGAATCACGCCAAGCGCGACAGTTCGCGTCAGAGTCCAGTTTGCGTTCCTGGTCGAATTCAATATCCTCGTCGTTCTCATCGCCTTACGCATCCTCGCGCTTTGAATTATCGGCCCGGACCGAATATTCGCCATAACCTCAAATGCACTCGGTCGCACTCCTTCACCAGCCTGCCAATACGGATGCAAAAAAATCCCACCGGGATGCAATGCCGAGCCTCACTCGGTGAATAACCCTATTGTGCGGCCCCGGAACCCGCACCCCGTGCCTGGACCTTCTGCAGCAAAGCCATAAATTCCGCGCGCTTGTTCCCGCCCAATCCAACGCCCGCGTAAGCCATGTGAATCAATTGCTGGTTCGCGCGCCCGCCATCGTACACCCACGGAAACGGACCCGCCGCGCCAATCGCCCAGTAAAACTCTGCCTGCGCTCCCTGCAGGTTCGCCGGCAAATTGAAATGCGCCGAGGCGCCCGGCGTGACGGGGCTCACGCGCTGCGCCGAGAACACGTACCAATTCATCCCCGGCGACGTGACGCGCTCCATCGGCGCCAAATAGAACTGCGCCGTCGTTCCATACGCGCGCGGCCCTTCGTTCGTCTGCACAAAGGTAATCCCGGAGCTCACCTGTGCTCCGAAAAATCCCTCCAGCGTCACTTCATGCCGGCAAGCGTAGGACACCTGTAATACCGGAGGTGCATCGCTCGAAGCACTATTGGGCGCCGGCGCGAAGCTGGCGCGCGTATTGTTCGCCATCGCTTCATTAATACAAGATGCCGACAGCGGAAAAAAATAATAGAACAGAAGATCGATCATGCTCATCCCCGAACCGCTGGGCATGTGCATCTGTCCGTCCAGCCAGTTGGCATCGTGGCCCAGCAGCGGATTGTCCGAAGTCGCAAACTGCATGATCGCGCTCGTTTGCAAATTCTGCAGTGCCAGTATTCCGCCCAGATGAAACGGCGGCGAATAAGGAGCCAGCGCCACGGGCGCGTCACCAGGTTTGAATTCAGTCCACGCCACTGGCAGCTCTACCGATACTCCATTGGTGATCCCGTGCTCGATCAACCGCGCCGCGCTTTCACCAGCTGCCGCGCCGGCCGATGCCTGCGCCCCGGTTGCCCGCGCCATCGTGCCCCAAGCCAACAGCACTCCCGCAGCCGCCAAAGCTCGCATCCATTCGCTTAGTCCAACCTTCATTTCGCCTGCACTCCTTACGCCTCGTCTCTCATCGAGTGTGCCAGCATCCCGCGCCAAAAAGAAGCCCTTAAGAATGCGCAACCGGCCTGGAGCTTGCCTTTCGCCTGGTATGATTAGGAGCGGCTATGAGAGAGACACTGTTCGCGGAATTCCAAGAAAGCGTTCGCGACGCCGCCGACTACCGTAAGGGCGCGAGGGTGTTGCGTGTAGATCGCGTTAGACGACCGAAGAAACTCACACCCGCCGAGATACGCAGTATCCGCGTCAAATGGGGCGTAAACCAACTGGTTTTCGCCAAACGAGTGGGCGCGAGGTTAGTGCAGTGCGGGGCTGGGAGCAAGCAAAGCGTCGTCTTCGCGGCATCGCTCTCCAACTTTTCAGCATCGCGAAGCACAGTCCTGCTGCGTTTCTCCAGAAGGGTTGATGCTTAGAAAAGCCCCAGAGCCCCTACAGCCTCTCGGCAAGCAAATTCACCAATCCTCCGAGCCCGCAAAACGCAACCGAATACACCACCGCCCCCGGGCCAATCGGCCCGGAAGCGATGTTCAAAGTTTTCTAATTTTATTAAGCCCTCTTGACGGACTTACGGCGTCCACGGCGCTTTGTAGGCGGCGTGGCGGGTGGCTCACCCACCAGCTCAGCGGACCAAATTGCAGTAACAAACTTCTTCACACCATGATCGTCAAAATCAATCGTAGTGCGCTCGGTGTTCGACTCGGTCACCACTCCCATTCCGTACTGCTCGTGACGTATGGACTGCCCTTCGACCAGTGTCTGCACAGCTCCCTCCGTGGATGATTATGACTTCGATGCAAAAAAAACCGCACCGTCGCGACGCGCTTCCGCCCGCCGCAACGTCCTACCAGAAGTTTGTCCTGCGATTGCTCCCGAAAAGGACAGCGGCTGGGTCCGCCCCTTTCAGAATCGTTTCACTACGCCAAGCGCGCCACGAGCTGCGTGCATGCGCATCCGGGCAAAAAAAGCAAAACACATCCAGCGACGGCGCGGGACTTGCGCTTCGTAGGCCCGGCAGCAGTCGGCAACCGTTGCGCTTCGCAGCCCACCAAACCAGCGCAGCGCCGGTTGTCCATCCCAGTGCCGTCCAAAACCCAAACCTCGATCTGAAGACTTCGGCAGACCTACAGGCCGACTACGTTCTCCGCCTGCAGACCCTTCGGCCCCTGCTTTACTTCAAACTCCACGGCCTGACCCTCGTTGAGGGACTTGTAGCCCTCGGACTGGATCGCGGAGAAATGCACGAATACATCCTCGCCCGATTGGCGCTGGATAAACCCATAGCCCTTGGCCGCATTGAACCACTTCACTGTACCTTGCTCTCTGCTCACGGAAACTGCTCCTAAATTATTCATAAGGTGGCTCTTAGCCACCCGGAAAGCTGCTTATCGCCCCGCTCGCATTGCCCCGCGCAAAAAAAAAGCCGTCGGACGTTTGCCCGGCAGCCATTCCTCGCGCGCGTCAAAAACGAATCATAGAGCAACAAACGCAACCCCATGCTACCACGTTTCACCCCTCCCCGCAATCCCCCCAGCATGACTCGATGTCGCGCGACCGCATCGTCGCCGCGACCCGCTTGACAACGCCGAAGCCTCAAGCGCAGGATGGCCACGCATTCCTGAGGAGTGACTCCCATGTTACTTGGTATCCCGGTTGTTACCTGGATCTTTGTCGGCATCGTTCTGACCGTCGCCTACATCTTGCTGTCCTTCCATCGTGTCGGACCGTCCGAAGTCGGCTTGGTCCTTAAGCGCGTCTCCGCGCGCAAACTGTCCGGAGACAACGTGATCGCTTTCCAGGGCGAAGCGGGATATCAAGCCGATTTGCTGCTGCCCGGCCTCCGCTGGAAACCTTGGCTGCTCTACGAAGTCCAAAAGTTTCCCTGGGTCCAGATTCCCGCCGGAGAAATCGGAGTCGTCATCGCGCAAGTAGGTTCGTCCTTGCCGATTGGCGCAAAGTCGGCGGTGTATAAAAAGTCCTTCGGAAATTTCGCGGACCTGCGCTCCTTCATCACGGGGGGCGGGCAAAAGGGTGTCCAGCGCCCCGTATTTTCTCCCGGGACGCTCGGGCCCATTCATCCCGTCGGTTTTCTCGTCGTCACCAAGAGTCAGGCGTACGGTCTCCCGATTTCACCCGAGCTACGCTCGCGCTCAAGCAAAATCGGGAGGCTGACTCCCGAGGCGTTCGGCCTCCGGCCCGAGCAACTCGAATTGCTGCGCATCGAGCCGAAACCCTGCGGCAAAGACGCCGCCCTGATGGACCTGGTCGGCATTGTCACCACTTACGAAGGAGATCCTCTGCCCTCCGGCGACATTGCCAGCCGCCTCGGCGGCTTCGCCGATATAGACAAAATGGAGAAGGACAAAGCCACCGACGGCGACGTCATCGAAGTGCTCCTCGGCAACAAAAATAATCTGCACAACAATTATCAGGATTTTCAGGCGTTCCTCGACAACGGCGGCCGCATCGGCTTGCAGCACGACCCGCTGCTCTACGGCGCCTACGCCCTCAATCCCTTCCTGGTCGGCGTCGAAATGGTTGGAATGTTGGTCGTACAACAGGGCCAGGTCGCCGTGATCAAAGCGTACGTCGGTCTGCCGACGCAGGATATGTCCGGCACCGATTTCAAATTCGGCTCGCTCGTGCGTCCCGGTCACCGCGGTATATGGGAGGAACCGCTGCGCACCGGAAAATATCCGCTCAATCCCCGTTGCTATCAGGCGGAGATCGTGCCGACGTCTATCCTCACGCTCAACTGGGCCGAGGCTGTTTCGCAAGCGCACAACCTCGATTCGCAGCTCTCGCAGATCGTTGCGAAAAGCAATGAAGGCTTCGTCTTCAAAATTGACCTCCAAGTCCAAATCCATGTCCCGGACACGAACGCCCCTCGCGTGATTTCCATGGTGGGCACCATGATCAACCTCGTGAATGAGGTACTGCAAGCCGCCGTGGGCAATCATTTCCGCGACAAGCTGCAAAGCATGCCCGCGGTTCGTTTCATCGAAACGCGACAGCAGGTGCAGGAAGAGGCGTTCAAGCACATCAAAGACCAGCTCGATCAATATCGCGTCGAAACGCGCGGCGTTTACATCCAAGACGTCATCCTGCCGGAAGATCTCGTCAAGGTCCTAACCCAACGCGAAATCGCCAACCAGGAAATTAACACCTACCGCATGCAACGCTCCGCCCAGGATGAACGCATCTCCATGGAAAACGCCAAAGGCACTGCCGAAATGCAGGCCGATCTCGCAAAATCCAAAGTAGGGGTGGACATCAAGACGAATAACGCCAATGCTCGCACCGAAGAAGCGCGCGGCGAGGCGGAATTCATTCGCCAGACGGGTACCGCGCGCGGCGCGGAGGTCGAAGCGGTCGGACTCGCACGCGCCCGCGGCTATGAAGCACAGGTGCGCGCGCTCGGATCGAATGCTACGGCGCTCGTCAACGTCATCGCCGCGCTCTCGGAAGGCACCTCGAAATTCGTTCCGGACATCCTCGTCACCAGCGGCTCGAATGGCGGTGGCGCTCTAGATGGCCTGGCGGCCACCGCGATGCGTTATCTCGCAGGAAACGGCGGCAATGGCGCCGCCACTGCGGCCGTCAAACCCACCGAGTCGAAGGGCGGCTCGTTGCCAGGCAGCCCGACAGCAAAGCCCGGGAAAGAGTAGCAGCCGTCTAATAAACGGCAGATCCGGACGGGCGGGGCTTCAGCCCCGCCGAGAAGCTCGCCAATTCAGGGGCTTCAGTCCCCTGAAGCTGCAGTTTTCTGTCGTGGCTCGATTTTCATGAGATGGCTTCGAGCAGTGCCAACGAGTCGCCAGAGCGGCCCAGCCGATCACTGTGCTACGCTCTCTGCTAAAATTGCGAACTGATCGTTCCGATCAGCACGCGCGTCGTGTCTGAATCAAAGAGCAGAATCGTATCCGCGCTCACGACATAGTAAGTCACATTGTAGGTCACGTTCGGGTTCATTCCCTGTATCACGGCCGTGCCGCGCCCGCTGGTCGTATCGGGCGCGCTATTGAGTTTCGTATTCGTCACAAAGATCGGATTAGTGCGGAACACCGCGCTGAAATTGTTGATATCAATCGTTCCTGAAACGGAAGCAAGTCCGTTCAACGTCAGCTGCCCCGATAAATTCTGCTGATATTTTGCCGTCGCGTCGTGAAAGATTCCCTGCCCCGCCAATGCAAACGCAAAACTTCCCGTCAAGCCGGTCGGTATCGTTGATTGGACGAAAGCCGAGCCCGTCGAAATCGCCGTCGCGTCCAGTTCCAGCATTACCGCGGGTCCTTGCTCCGACTGATACATCGCAAATTCCTGAGTCGTCGAACTCGGCCCCGCAACACACGTCCCGCTCGCGGTACTCAGCCGCAGATCAATCCGCCCGCTGGTCGGATCCACAGTGTAAGTGCAAGTGCCCAGCGTCGTGTCCGACGTCACCGTCCCGGCGTCGTTGCTGTCGATAACCCCGCTCGTCCCGCCACTGCCGCTCGAGACGAACACTCCCCCGGCCGCGTAGGCGCCGGTCGGCGATGTGCCGCCGGCCGTGAACGGATAGTTGCCGCTGGGAAGACTCGCAGCATTGAACGAGCTTCCCGCGGGCGCCGCGTACGCGTCGCCGCCCAGGTAGTTGTTGTTGTCGATTTCCACCAAATGCAACTGCGTGCTCTGCTCGGAAGCCGTCGTGTTCACGATGTAAAAAGCATACTGAATTGAACCCGTCGTCGTACTGGAAAGCGTCAGCGTTCCCCGTCCGCTCCCCGGAAAACTCGCGTCCATCGTGTATGTTCCCGCCAGACTCCGGTCTTCGGTCGAAACTCCGCCCGCCGGGTTGCTGCTGTTGTTGACGTCCAGAATCGGACTTCCGCCGGTGATTTGCCCCGCGCCATTCGCCGAGAACTTTCCCGCCATTCCCTGCGGGAAAAATGCCGCGTCAGCTCCGGCGACGCTGAATACGTAAGGACCATGGAGCGTCGTCAGCGCAGTAGTCAGACCATTCAGATTCTGCTGATCCACCGTTCCGCTTCCCGTGTTTCGGGCGTCGAAGCGCGTCAGCACGCCATGCTGGAAATTTGCCATCGCTAATTGCAACGTCTGCACCGTCCCCTGACCGGCCCCAGAGCCCGAACCCACATTGAGGTTCACCGTCGCGCGGCCATCCGGGCCTACCACGTATGTTCCGATGATCGGCACCTGCGTCGCCACGCCCGTCGAAAAACTGTCACTGTCTTCTACGCCACTCACGATATTGCCGTTCCCATCTGCCTGAAAACTTCCCGCCACCGCTACAAAACCCGCGCTGTTGTTGCCGGAATAAGAAAACGTAAACGGCCCGGTCAAGGATGCATTCGAAAACAGAATTGTCGCGGTAGCCGTCGCGGTTGTCGTTCCGTCGGTCGCAGTGATAGTAACCGTGTCACCCGGCGGCGGCGACGGCGGTGCCGTGTAAAGTCCAGTGGGACTGATCGTGCCGATGTTTCCACCCTCGCTCGAGGACACCGACCAGGTAACGCCCTGAGTGGTGGTCACGTTATTCAGAATCGCGGAAAATGGCTGAGCACCACCAGCTGGAACGGGCGCGGTCAGCGGACTCACGGACAGCCCCGTCCCGATGCCGATGGTCGCAATCGCCGTATTCGAGGTGACCAAGTTGACGTTCGTCGTCGAACCTGGAACCTGCGGAGTCGTCGCCGTAATGTTCACCTGCCCGCTGTTGATGTTCGGTACTATCGCCGGAGCGGTGTAAACTCCCACCAGCGCATCGATCGTCGAAGTCCCGATCGTTCCTGTAGTCGGACTCCCGCCCGCCACTCCGTTCACATACCACGTCACGATCGTCGTCGTAGTAGAAGTCGAAGAACTTGCTACCGACACCTGTGCCGTGAATTCCGCCGTCTCGTTAATTTGCACCGTCGCCGCGGCCGGCGAAATCGTTATCGCTGTCACAGTGCCCACGGCGGGGCCGCCGCAAGACGAAATGCCCAGCAGCCCCACAAGCGCCACGGACATTAGCAACAGTCCGCAAATTCCCTTCCGCATCGAGTTACCTTCCCTTCGTGCCTCAGTCCCGTATGATCCGTCTCTGCGCGCCAGTTCGTTTTCCGTCCGTGAGACTTCAACTCCCGCCGTTGTGTCCATCACGCGATTCCCGTTCCGTAGTCTGGTCATCTGCCTCGGCCCGCTCTTCCGCTCCGTCGCATCCAGCACATCGTTCCCGGACACACACGTCGATTCTATGATTCCCGTGCCGATAGAAAAAGTTCCAATGCTTAGAGGTAAGCGCGCAAGATTCGGTTGCACGTCAATTGCTTATTCCACGAGCCCCGTAAACCGGCAATCATCTTACATCAATCGCATCCGTTGTCACATCCGCAATCGCGGCCACAAACCGCGGCCTCGCTCGTTTTGTCTCATCCCACCACCCGGCTTGCCTCCGCCTCTATTGAGGCAATGCCGAACTCCCATAAAATGCTTTGAGCAGGATCACTCCCCCAGCCGTCGCCGCCGAGATGCTCAAAAGCGTGCCAATCAAAAAATATTCTGCGAACTGCTCGCGTTTGAACTCCGGATACCGCGCGATTGACTTCGCCGCCAGAATCAATCCCGCAGTTGCCGGCGAATGCAGAAATAAAGCGGTCATAACCAGGAACCGCTCCAACCACCCGATGTACATTCCCGCATTGCTCAATTCCGCTCGCGATTCGCCCGTCTGCAGATGCTTCAGCAGCGGCCTGGTCATGAACCGGATCAAGTATCCCCCGCCAAAAATCACCCCCACGTACACCACCAATGCCAACAGCACGCGATTGCTCGGTGTCTGCATCCGATTCAAACCGTGCAGCAAAATCCCGGAGGGCTCCACGCGCGCGATCCAGCACGCCGCCACCACAATCGTCAAGAAATGCATCACCTGATCCACCGCGAATGCCGCAGTCCCTTCCGCCAGCGGCGTTCGCCGCGCCAACCGTATCCTGCTCCCGTCAATCGCCAGGTGAAGCAGCGTCAATCCCAGCAGCACCCCCAGAAAACGCCACGAATACGCAATCGCTGGCACAAAGAATCCCGTCAACACCGCCGCGCACGCAAAATAAACCGCCCCGTGCTTCACATATCCCGCTGCGCGCCCGCTCTTTTTCTGCTGCACCAGCGTGTTTGTCTGAAACACAAAAGCCGCCAGCAAATGCCCCAGCAAGAGCGTCAGCACCGTTCTCGTCAGAATTTCCATCTCATTCCGCCACTTGCACGTTTTTATGCAACTTTCCTATCTTGCACGTTTTCGTACAAACTACCCCCAGCGTTCCTCCATCAATATCTTCATCCCCTTCATCGTCCGTCCCACTTGCCAGAAATATCCCCGCTTCAAATTCCGCGACACCGTCGACATATCCAAACCCATCGCCTTCGCGGTCGCCTGCAACCGACGATTCTTCCGAAACACAGCGATCGTTTGCCACTGCTTCTCCGTAATCCTCAGCAGCAACGTATCCTGCAAAGCATAAATCAGATTGGCCGTCGAATCGAACACCGCATCCTTTGTCTTAAACCCCGTCAAGACCTTGAATTTATTTCCTTCGCCTCTCTTCACCCCCTCCAGCGCCGTGCGTGCGAACTGGAATGCCTCCCCTCCCAGCCGGTTCACTGGCGCGCGCAGTCGCCCCGGCACTTTCCCGATGCCGATCCCCATCCGCAGCCGCAATGGCCACAGCCGCTCCCGCAAATCGAAAATCAGCTCCGGCAGCCGCGCATAGGATCGCACGATCGTTTGGAACTCATCTCCCGCCGTGATTGCGTACGGCAGCCGGATGTACTTCCCTCGCAAATGCGCGCGCGACGCCATCTCCAGTCGCTGCCCCAGCACCGCCCGCAAATTCCGCCGCGTCCTCGATCCCACCACATCCGCGATCAACACTGCGTACCGGTCCTGCTTCATTTTTCCCACCTTGCACGATTTCGTACAATTCTACTAATTTGTACGAATTCGTACAAGTACTAAAAACACTCGAATCACCGCGTCAGTACCGCGCCTCCTCACGATCAGCTCTCTTCTACCACCCTCCGC
>Ga0210393_10000928_pt1 | contig 25214 bp, 22 predicted proteins | sample IncBWC27OmetaG_FD_160068 | JGI IMG/M metagenome (GOLD analysis project Ga0210393, IMG submission 160068) | Forest soil microbial communities from Barre Woods Harvard Forest LTER site, Petersham, Massachusetts, United States - Inc-BW-C-27-O ... | reverse complement strand
CAAGAGCGAGCATAGAGGAGTTTGTGGCGCAGGTTTCAATACGATGGTGCAACCTGCCGCGATGGCGGGCGCTACTTTGTGCGCGACCAGATGCAGGGGAAAATTAAAAGGCGTGATGCCGGCAATAGGGCCAAGAGGAAAACGCTTCACGATCCCCCAGCGTCCGGCGGTAAACTCCTGCCAGTCGAGGGGAAGATATTCGCCGTAGATGCGCGTGGCTTCTTCGGCGGCTACGTTGAAGATGAAGACGGCACGGTCCACTTCATTGCGCGCCAGTTTGATGGGCTTGCCTGCCTCCTGCACGATGGTGCGGGAGAATTCTTCGCGGCGCTCGGCGATGGCCTGGGAGACGCGCCGAAGCACACGCTGGCGCTCGAATGCAGGCAGGCGGCGCGTGGTACCGAAAGCTTTTACGGCAGCGGTAATGGCAGCTTCGGCATGCTCACGGCGTGCCTGCGTAACTCGCCCCACCACGCTGCCATCGAACGGCGACCGGACTTCGACCACGTCGCCGTCTTCCATCCAACGGCCATCAACAAAGAAGCCGTGAGTCGCGACTGGTGTTTCCACGGGAACGGTCGTCATTTCGGCCATGATCTGCCTCCTGCTGCGCAACAGCGAATTTGATTATAGGCCCAGACGAGTGGTTGCTTTTTCTATCGAGCCGGATCCATCCGATGGTGCATTACACAGGGCACCATTACATCGTGCACTACAATGAAGGCCGCTAGCGCTCATGCATACTCTGGAAACCATCATTGAGCTTGCACCTCGACTAAGGCGCAAGGAAGTATCTCCGCTGGAACTGACGCGTGCTTGCCTGGATCGCATCGAAAAACTCAATCCCACGCTGAATGCATTTATTACGGTGACCGCAGAATCGGCGCTGGCGGAAGCGCGGGGTGCGGAAAATGAAATCGCTCGCGGGGATTGGCGCGGGCCGCTGCACGGGATTCCGATTGCCTTAAAAGATCTGATTGATACGGCGGGAGGACGCACCACGGCGGGCAGCGCGCTTTATCAGAAGCGAATGCCGGCTGAGGATGCAGAAGTTGTACGACGGCTGAGGCGGGTTGGCGCGGTGATTCTGGGAAAGAATAATCTGCACGAATTTGCTTATGGCGGAAGCTCGCTGGTCAGTTTTTTCGGCGACGTTCACAATCCGTGCAATGCGGCGAATATTGCTGGAGGATCATCCGGAGGGTCGGCGGCGGCCGTTGCCGCAGGGCTTTGTTATGCGGCGATTGGAACCGATACTGCCGGCTCCATTCGTGAACCCGCCGCGTTGTGCGGCTGTGTGGGTCTCAAGCCGACTTATGGACGGGTTTCGGCGCGTGGCGTGATTCCGCTTTCGTGGTCGCTCGACCATGTCGGTCCGTTGGCCGCGAGTGTCGGCGATGCGGCCGTGGTGCTGCAGGCGATTGCGGGATACGATTCGCTCGATACTTGCAGCGTTCATGTTCCTGTGGCTGACTATGTTTCCGCTTTTTCCTCTGGGCCCGAGGGCGCGAGGAGTCTTCGCATCGGAGTTCCCCGGCGGCATTTTTATGATGATCTTGACGCAGAGGTCAGCGCGGCAGTTGATCGTGCGCTGGCCGTGATTGGGACATTGGTTGCTGAGGTTCGCGACGTGCAGATCGAAGTACCTTCCGACCGTACCGTGCAGGCCGCCGAGTCTTACGCTTATCACGCCGAAAATGTTGCACAGACGCCGGAGCTGTACCAGGCGGAAACTTTGCGGCGGATCCGCTCCGGCGCGAATTTTACGGTGGCGGAATATATTCAGCGTCGCTTCGACCTGGATCGAGAGCGGCGCCGCGCGTCGGATTTCTTTGCCGAAGTGGATTTGCTGGTCACACCGACGACGCCCATTCCGGCACCTACGATCGCTGAGTTGAAGAGAGATCCGGCGGCGCTGCGTCCGGCCGAACTTACTTTGTTGCGCAATACGCGGCCGTTTAATGTCTGGGGGCTGCCGGGCATCTCGGTGCCTTGCGGCTTTACGAAAGGCGGGCTGCCTATCGGGCTGCAGATCGCGGGTCTGCACTGGCGTGAGGATCTGGTGCTGAGGCTGGCGAGTGCTTACGAGCAGGCAACGGAGTGGCGCAAGCAGCAGCGTAAGACCTAGAGGCCCGATCGCAATCGGGTCGAGACGACTGAGCTGCACAGTTTTCAAGAAACAATAGCCTTCCGGATCTCTCCAAGGCAAGGTAAACTTCCCGCCATGTGCAGGATTGGAGAGTTTCTCGCGTTGCTAGCTGCCGTCAGTTTCTTACAGGCACAGACCGGAACTGCCGACTTCAGGCTTGCATTGCCTGATCACCGCGGACAACTGCATTGGCCTGCGGAGGGATTCGAAATCATTGAATCTTCTGCCAAACCGAACCGCAGCGAGATCGGAATTCGCGGAAGGAACGAATCCGGTCGTCTCACTTTTCTCGGCTTCTTGTTCGTGGTGACCGGGCAAGCACCACTGACCAGCGCAAAATGCCGTGACGGTGCTCTCGAACCGGAGAAAAAGCGCAATCCAGCATTGAAGATTGCGGGAACGATGGACAATGTCCAGCCCGGCTCTTTGCCGGTTTCTGTTGTAACCTACACCACGCGAGGTCGCGGCGGTAAGACGGTCTACATGGTGCGCGGCTTCGTGGCAACCGCTGACACCTGCGGTGATCTGGAGTTCTACAGCGATTCACCTATCAGCGCTGAAGATGCCGATCTCAAAAGAATTTTCGCTAATTACCAGCTCGACCAGAGCTACGTCCCGAAATTCAACGACGTGTTGCTCTATGCGCAGATCCTCTACAAGGCGCGCATGTATAAGGCGGCGGGTCCGGTGTTTGAAATGGCGCTGGCTAAAGTGAACGAAAATCCCAGCCCCAGCGCGAAAACCATGCGACGAGTAGTAACCGACCAAGCGGGAATGTCGTACGGGATGTCCGGAGACGTACCTAAAGCTCGTGCTATCTTCCAGCGAGCCGTCGCCGAAGATCCCGACTATCCGATGTACTACTACAATCTTGCGTGCGCGGACGCTGAGGAGCAAAACCTAACTGACGCACGAAGCAATCTGCAAAGGGCGTTCGACCGGAAGGCAAACGTTGTACCCGGCGAAAGCATGCCGGACCCAAGGACAGACGATTCGTTCCTGCCTTATCGTAGCAACAAAGAGTTCTGGGCCTTCCTGGAGAGTCTCCACGAGAAGCAGTAGGGGGTCAGGCTGCCGGAACCTGGCGGTGCATCTCTAAGAGCAGGGGCTCTAGTCCACCGTCCGCACATCATCCGGCAGCATCAGCACGAACGAGCAAGTGCCTGTGGCTGTGGAGCAGGAGAGGGTTCCGCGGCGGAGGATTTTTACCGGGGTGTCGTCGGGGAAAGTGACACGGTATTCGGCGGTGCGGAGGGCGTCGGTGAAGCGTTTGAGCTTTTCGTCGCCGCTGGCGAAATTCACACCTTCCACGGTTGCGGCTGAACCTTTTCCGCGGCTCAGGAGCACGAAGAAGTCGGCGGTGGCGTCTTCTTTCGCGACTTTGCCGAGGTCGATGGTTCGGGCGCGCTGCAGGTCTTCTTTGTATTTCGCGACGGTGGCGTCGGCCTTGGCGTCTCCTCCACTTAGAGATGCGAGACGGCCGCGAGTTTCGGGGTCAGGGCGCATCGCGTTCAGGGAAAGGGCGTAGGTGCGCAGGGCCAAATCTTTGTTGCCGCGCTTTTCATAAATCTGTCCGAGGTGGTCGCCGACCTCTCCATGGTGGCCGAGTCCCCAGGCGGCGGAGACATATTTCTCGGCTTTGTCCAGATTGCCTTCACTGAAATAAACCCAGCCCAGCGTGTCCCAATAGGCCACAAGCGAGGGCACGAGTTGCAGTTCCTGAGGAGTGAGTCGGTCGAGCGACAGGTTGCGCAAGGCGGCAGTGGTCGCGGATACGGCGGATTCCGCGTACTGCTGGGCGCGGTCGAGATGAGATTTCTTCAGCGAAAGCTGGTAGGCGATGTTGTTCCAGACCAGCGGCGTGGCGGAAAGCTCGACGGCGTGGTCGAAGGTGGTAAGGGCCTTGTCGTCCTCGCCGAGGTTGAGATAAGCATCGCCGAGACTGACTTGCAATTCCGGGTTATCAGGAGTGAGAGATGCGGCTTTCTCCAGCTCGGAGGCGGCCAAGTCATACTTGTGCCACTCGGAATACATAGCGCCCAGTCCGGCGTGGGCGAACTTGTCGAGGGGATTAATCTCGATCTGTTTGTTGTAGGCGATGACGGCATCGTCGTACTTGCGCTCCTGCCCGTAGGCACGTCCGAGAGCGTTGTAGGCGTATTGGTCGTAGGGATTGATTTCGATTTGCTTCTTGAGTGCGGCGATGGCGTCGTCATTCTGGCGCAGGCCCATGTAGGCGAGGGCGAGGGCATACCAGGCGTATTTATTTTTTGCATCGACTTCCGTGGCGCGCTTGAGGAGTTCCACCGCCATGGTCAGGTTGTTGCTGGCGATGGCGGCACGACCGCTCTCCACGAGGTCGTCGGCCTTCATGTCGGCGGGAGCGGTGGGCGCGCCCGCAACTGTATTTTCGACGGAAAGAAACTGACCCAGGTCAGAACTGACGGCGCGGCGAAAGGCTTCATAATCCTCGGCGCGGGGAGCGGGGATCTCGTCTTCACGCAGGATAAGCGTGCGGCTGGCCGCAAACGCGCTTCCTTCCAGCTTGTAAGTGGCTTGATATTCCGCGTAGTCCCGCTTCAATGAGAATGGTAATGGGGCGCGGGCACTGTATTTGGCGGGAAGTTCGAGCTTGATCTTGTAGGTGTACTCAGCTTTGGGGCCCAGCTTGAGCGGCTCGGCGTCAGCATCGCTATCGTCATCACTGCTGCGAATGTCCGGAAGGTTGAACTGGCAGAGCGGCAACGTCAGGTCTGATTTTTTCTTGGACCAGTCGAGGAAGTTGGGACGGGCGACGTCATAAGACATGGTGAAAGGCTCGCGAGTGGCGGCGGGATCGCTGATCTTCAAGTTTGTAATGTCGCCGCCCATTCCGGCGTTGACATTCTCGACTACGCGCTGCCATTGCGCCTCGGGAACGCGGCGGAAGATCGAGCGCAGCAGCAGTTCTTCGTCCCCGCGAAATGTGTAATGGACGTGGGCCTCGAGTTTTCCTATCTGATTAATTTTCCCATCGACTTCGGAAATCTCGCTATCGGGCATGGGTGTGTCGGCAGGCGTCTCCTCCAGATGCGGCGTGCCGGAAGCGGGAATCACGAGCGCCTGCTTCTTGCGAAGACTGTAGGCCAGCAGGCGGAACGGAGCGACTTCGCTGGTGGTATCCATCCAGACTTCTTCGTGCGGCGTCGTCATCGGCAGCATGGTGATGACGTGATCGAACTGGGAGGGCGAAGGCACGTCGGGATCGAGCTTACGGCTGGAGTTGATTAGCACCGAAGAGGCGTGCATCCCTTCGGCTTCGAGCAGAGATGCGAGCAAGGTGTGCTTATCTTTGCAGTCACCGTACTGATTGTGGAGAACGTCGCCGGAAGCGTGGGGCTGGTAGCGGCCCACTCCCAGCGACAGGCTGACGTAGCGGAAATTCTTGGCGACGAAGTCATAGAGCGCCTCGACCTTGTCCAAATCGTTGTCGAGACCTTTGGTGAGTTCCCTGGCTTTGGCGCGAACTTCGGGCGAGGGGGCGCGGCGGTCCTTCTCCAGGCCCGCATACCAAAGCCCAATCTGTTCCCAACTGACGAAGGTGGTTAGCTGGATGTCGGGACGCTCGTCGTCGGGATTTCTCTTCTTTTTCTTTTTGTTCTTATCCCCGTCCTTGTCGTCTTTGTCTTTGTTTTTCTGATCGTCTTCGCGCTCCAGGTGGGAGCTGGTCCAGTGGTAGAGGCGGCGACCGTGCTCTTCGGAAATCTTCGGGTCCATGCCCGGTTTGTTTTTCAATTTGAGCGGACGGTCGGATGGAACATTTACATCGACTTCCTCATCGAGGGTGATGTTGCTCTTGTCGAATTCGTAATCGGCCCAGAACTCTCCCGGAGCCAGCGGCGTGTGAATCACGGTGACGATGTGGTATTCGAGCACTTCGCCGGGACGGAGTCCGGGGACGGTAATATGCTTCTGGCGGTAGTCGGTATAAACCGGGGCTTGCTGCTCCAGCGGGGCGCTCAAGTCCTGGACAGCATCTTCACCGGCCTTGACCACGCTGCCGTCCGCCTTGATGACGCGGACATAGTCCATTTCGACTCGCTCGTTGGCAGAGTTATAGCCGACTTGAATCTGGCCCCACTGCTGAACTCCGGCCTCACTCTGCACGCGGATACGGGCGATGGTTTCCTTGCGGCCGGTGCCGTCGTTTTCAAAATGATAGATCGAACGGTATTGCTCGATGACAAACGCTTCCTGGGAGTAATCACGTTTGGATTCCTCCGGCTTGGAGGGCGAGGTGCCCGAAGCGGGCGAATCTGGGGCCTTCGCGCCCTCTTTCGCCTTCGCGGGGACGGTAGAATTCGCGGGAGCCTGATCCGATTGTGCTGAAACATTGAAAGGAGCTGCAAGGGTGCAGACAAGAAGAAGCGGCAGAACAATACTACGCATTTATGAATAGTAAAGCCTTGGCGAGTAAATCCCAAGGGTGGCGTGGCGGTGGGGTCATCTGGATTTCAGGCCAATCTCCCTTTTCCTGCATTTTCATTCGTTCGAGCGGTTGTAACCGGAATCACATTTCCTTGTTCGCGGGTCACAAAACCGTAGTAGAATTCTGGCCAGATAGTCTTGTCCGGCCACGTCGCCGGACAGGCGTGACGCATAATGTAATTGCGCCACGATCCTTCCGTTCGGAGGTTTTCTGGCATGGAAGATCGGGCCCCAGCAGTCTCCCCTTCGGTTTCGCAGGAGTCTTCATCGTCCCAGCAGTCCGCCCTTGGCAGGCACCATGAAGGCCGCGGGGCGTGGGTTCTCACCGCTTACGGTATCTCTGGATTAGCTCTTTTCGGCACTTTGGCATACTTCTTCTCAGACTTTATCGCTCACTAGGAAGTGAGCCCGGCAGCGACGAGCGGGCGTGCGCGTCCGCGGAATAAGGTTAGAGTGTAGGCAGAATTTTCGGCCTCACAGTGCGCGACCTCTCTGAGGGACACTCTCTTCGAACGTGTTACAATGAGCGGCCTTAGAAGCTAAGGCTTCACGAGCAATCCAGCGTCTCCCCACAACTGAAGCACTGAGACAGAGAAGAAAAAGAGGTACCGCAGGAACCCGTGGCCAAGAAACCCACGCCCGCAGGAACGCCCATCACCTACGCCGACGCGGGGGTGAACATCGACCGCGCCAACCGAACCAAGCAGCGCATCAAGTATCTGGCGCACAAGACCTTTACGCGGGGCGTACTCAGCGAAATCGGCGGCTTTGGCGGGCTGTTCGCGGTGGACAAGACGAAGTATCTTGATCCGGTGCTGGTCTCCAGCGTGGATGGAGTGGGGACGAAGTTAAAGATAGCTTTCGAAATGGGTCTGCACTCAACCGTGGGAGCAGACCTGGTGAACCACTGCGTCAACGATATTGCGGTGCAGGGGGCGGCGCCGCTGTTTTTTATGGACTACCTTGCTGCGGGAACACTGGATCCCACGATCGCGGAACAAGTGGTGGAGGGAATTGCGGACGCGTGCAAGCACAATGGCTGCGCGCTGATCGGGGGAGAGACTGCCGAAATGCCCGGGTTTTATCCCGAAGGAGAATACGATCTGGCGGGCTTTATCGTCGGGGTGGTTGAACGCGACCGCATTATTACCGGCAAGGATGTGCAGATCGGCGACGTGGTTCTCGGGCTGGCCTCGAACGGCCTGCATACGAACGGATATTCGCTGGCTCGCAAATTGCTGTTCGAGGTCGCACACTACTCGCCCGACGATTACGTGAACGAGATCAAGAATAAAGTGGGCAACGAGCTGATGCGGACGCACAGGAGCTACTGGCCGGCACTGAGGAAGTTGATCGATGGGCAGTGCGTTTCCGCGCTGGCACACATTACGGGTGGCGGGATCACGGAAAATCTGCCGCGAGTTCTGCCTCGCGGCACCGCCGCGTTGATTGAACTTGGCTCCTGGCCTGTGCTGCCTTTGTTCGAGCACCTGCAACAACTGGGAAATGTTCCTCAGGAAGAGATGCTGCGCACATTCAATATGGGCCTGGGCATGCTCATGGTGGTTCCCCTGGCGAAATTCAAGAAGGCCCAGAGCGTGCTTGATCGCGTGGGAGAAAAGGCATACACCGTCGGCCGCATCGTCAAGGGCGAGCGTAAGGTAATTTATAGCTGAGTTACGCTGACTCCATGCATAATCTCGGCATCCTTCTCTCCGGACGCGGCTCGAATTTCGTCGCCATCGCCGACGGTATTGATGCGGGCCGCATTGCCGATGCTCAAATCGCGGTCGTCATTTCCAACAAAGCGGACGCGCCCGGGATTGAAACCGCGCGCCGGCGCGGGCTGAATGTCCTCGTAGTTCCATCGAAGGGCAGGGCTCGCGAACAACATGACCGCGAAGTCGTAGCCGCGCTCAAGCAGCACAACGTAGACCTCGTCTGCCTCGCGGGATATATGCGTCTGCTTTCGCCGTGGTTCGTGCAGCAGTTTCCACGTCGGATTCTCAACATTCATCCGTCGTTGCTGCCCGCATTTCCCGGACTTGAGGCACAAGAGCAGGCCTTCGCTTATGGAGTAAGAGTTTCCGGATGCACTGTGCATTTTGTCGATGAGGAACTGGATCATGGTCCCATCATCGTGCAGAAAGCGGTCCCGGTGCTCGATACGGATGACGAGCATACGCTAGCACTGCGCATTCTGGAGCAGGAGCACGTCGCGTATACGGAGGCCGTCAACATCGTGCTCGGAGGCAATTACCTGATCGTAGGCCGCCGACTCAAAACCACAAGAAGACAGCCGCTATAATCGACGTGCATGTCCAACTTCGCACCCGTCGACGAGCAACTGACTTATCTGAAGAAGGGCTCCGCGGAAATCATTCGTGAGTCTGACCTGCGCGCCAAGCTGGAGAAGTCGCGCGCCACAGGCAAACCCCTACGCGTGAAGCTCGGGATGGATCCGACCGCTCCCGATTTGCACCTGGGGCACACGGTGGTTCTGCGCAAGCTCAAACATTTTCAGGATCTCGGCCACACCGCGATTTTCCTGATCGGCGATTTCACTGGCATGATCGGCGATCCGACAGGGCGCTCGGTCACCCGGCCGCCGTTGACTCGCGAGCAGATTGAGCAGAACGCTGAGACCTATAAGACGCAGGTCTTCAAGATTCTCGATCCGCAGAAAACGGTAATTGACTTTAACCGGCGATGGATGGGAGCGTTTACCGCCGATGACTTTGTTCGATTGATGGCGAAGTACACGGTCTCGCAACTCCTGGAGCGCGAGGACTTTCACAAACGATTCAAGGATGAGAGGCCGATTTCGGTGCATGAATTGCTTTATCCGCTGGTGCAGGGATACGACTCGGTGGCGCTTGAGGCGGACGTGGAACTCGGTGGCACGGACCAGAAGTTTAATCTGCTGGTCGGCCGCGAGTTGCAACGGTCCTACGGGCAAGAGTCGCAGGTCGTGGTGACCACACCGATTCTCGAAGGCCTGGACGGCGTGCAGAAAATGTCGAAGTCGCTGGGAAATGCGATTGGGATTAACGAGCCGGCGCTGGAAATGTACGGCAAAATCATGAGCATCTCCGACGAAATGATGTGGAGGTACTACGAACTGCTGACGGATGTTTCACTCGCCGAGATTGGGAAGATGAAGCAGGAAACGCACCCGATGCAGGCGAAAAAAGACTTGGCAAAGAGGATTGTGCAGGACTTCCACTCGGCGGAGGCGGCGGCAAAGGCGGGGGAGGACTGGGCGAAGCAATTTCAGAAGAGTGAGGTGCCGGAAGAGCTCGGGCGTGTTGATGTCCGCTTGGCCGATATTGAGGTTGACCCCGTCGGCAGCCACCACGGAGCTTTGGTTGTGATTGGTCGAGGTGTGAACCCCGGCAGGAGGCACATCGTACGCCTCGACAAGTTGATTCGGCACGCCGGGCTTGCTAACTCGAACAGCGAAGCTAGCGGCATGCTAAGGAGTGGGGCCGTCGCTATAGAGGGCGAGGCGATCGGCGAGAGTAACTTCATTGCGGAAATGCCATTGGAGCACTGTGTCGTATTGCGTGTTGGTCGACGAATGAAGAAAGTGCGGTTAGTCGATTCGACTGACGGCGAATAGAAGGACCATGTGGGGACAGCCGCCCTCGGCTGTCCGGGCGAGCGACACCTCGCCGGGGTTTCCTCTCCAGCATTCCCACTCTGGAACCCGGGTTTGATTTACCTAGTGCAACGACCCATCCCTCCCGCAATTCCCAGTAGACTTCGAGAGAGCGGAGCTTCGCTCCGCTGGACAGCCGAGGGCGGCTGTCCCCACATTGAACCTATGCCGCAGGCTTTCTATCGCAGGCAGCTTCCGCATCTTCAGTGCGACGGCAGACAGCACTTTGTAACATTCTGTACTGACCGCCGGTGGATTCTTCCTGAGCGCGTCCGATCAATCGTGCTCGGATGTTGCCTCCACGACAATGCAGTTAAATTCGACCTCCGCGTCGCTGTGGTCATGCCGGACCATGTTCATGTGATTTTCACGCCATTAGTCAACCGACAGGCCATCGAGATTTGTTCGCTCGCCGAAATCATGGATGCCGTCAAGGGCGCTTCCGCGCATAAGGTCAACAAAGCGCTAGGCCGCAAGGGACGGGTTTGGCAGCCAGAATCGTTTGATCATGTGCTTCGATCTTCAGAGAGTCTGGACGCGAAAATTATCTACCTGCTCGAGAACCCTGTCCGGGCTGGGCTGGTCCGGGAGTGGACAAATTATCCTTGGTTATGGCGGCAGGCATTTGTAAATCCCTTTGATCCGGCTTTGCCCTGATGATTCGCGAAATGCGGCTGGGCTCCGCCCAGCCGAACAGCCGAGAGCGGCTGTCCCCACATGAGCATCTCTGCTACTCTCAACCGCGCACATGCGCGCGGCTGCCATCTTCGGGCTAGGATGCTCTCCTGATAATCTACGGCCGTTTCATACAGGCGAAAATATCGAATGGGGAATTGGTCTACCGTCCGCCGCCGATCAAGCCGATGTCATTCTGCTGTTCGGCGGCGATGGCACCATTCATCGGCACCTGAGCCAGTTGGTGAAACTCGGAGTGCCGGTGCTCATTGTTCCGGCCGGGAGTGGAAACGATTTTGCCCGCGCGCTCGGGCTGCGCCGTGTGCGCGATTCGCTAAAGGCTTGGCAGCGGTTCTGCGCCGCACAAGGCAATGTGCGAACCATCGATCTGGGAGTCATTACTCCACTGCTGAACCAGGACGCGGTCGAAGCCCCTTCGCCTGGCCCTCAGGGCAGGTCCGCGCCACATGAGCTTTCGCGATACTTCTGCAGCGTGGCCGGCGTGGGGCTCGATGCCGAAGTGGCCCGCCGCGCGAACACTCTGCCGCGCTGGCTGCGAGGACACGGCGGTTATGCGTTGACTCTGGCTCCGACAATTCTTCGCTTCGCTCCGTTTCCAATGAAGATCACGACTGCGGATAATGCTGGCCTGTGGAACACGCGCGGCGAGCGACCCACTATCCTGGCGGCTTTTGCCAATAGCTCGACTTACGGCGGCGGCATGAAGATCGCTCCCCGCGCGCAAATGGATGACGGGCTACTCGATATTTGTGTGATTGGCGGGATCGATCCCTTCAAACTGGCGTGCATGTTTCCCACTGTCTATTTTGGGTGTCACCTTCGTATCCGCGACGTGGATTATTTCCAGGCGGCGAGCCTGCGCGTGGAAAGCGAAGCGCCACGTGAAATCTACGCCGACGGCGAGTATGCTTGCCGTACTCCAGCCGAAGTTCGCGTCGAGTGTGGGGCGCTGAAAGTGGTCACTCCTTAGCGCCGGTGCTAAACTTTCCTCATGCCTGAACCACGTTCCCGCACCCTACTCTGGATATTGATTGGCGGAGGAGCATTCTTCCTCTTTGTGCTGGCCGTATTTTCGCTGGTTTATCTTACGCTGCATGCGGGCAGCAATGAGGCTTCTTTCGGAGGCTTTGGCGACCGCATCGGCGTGGTAGACCTTGACGGCGTGATTCTCTCGCCGCAGCCGGTTGTCAGCGAACTCAAGAAGTTTGCCGAGGACTCTTCCATCAAGGCCATCATCCTTCACGTCAATTCTCCCGGGGGCGGAGTGGCGGCGTCGGAGGAGATCTACCGCGAAGTGAAGAGAATTCGTGACGAGAAAAAGAAAAAAATTGTGGTGTCGATTGAAACCGTGGGAGCAAGCGGAGCTTACTACATTGCTTCGGGCTCGAACAAAATTTATGCGGACAACGGGAGTATTGTGGGATCGATCGGTGTGATCGCGGAATGGGTAAATTATGGCGATTTGCTGAAATGGGCGAAGCTGAAAAATATCGTTCTGAAGACCGGTGAGTTTAAGGACACAGGAAATCCGGCGCGGGACCTCACTCCGGCGGAACAGGCATACATGCAGTCGCTGATCGACAACATGTTCGGGCAGTTCGTGCAGGCGGTGGCCGATGGCCGCGGCATGAAGTTCGACGATGTGAAATCGATTGCGAACGGGAAAGTTTGGACCGGCGAACAAGCGCTCGGCATGAAACTGATAGACAACATCGGCGACTTTGAGGCGGTGGTGAAAGACACGGCCAAATCTGTTGGTATCTCGGGCGAGCCGACACTGGTGCATCCGGAAAAAGATCGCAAGACGCTCTTGGATTTATTAGTGGGCGACGTTTCGCAGTATCTGCCGAACACAGAGAAAATGCTGGAACAGCATGTCGGCTTCTACTATTTGTGGAAGTAAAACGTCTTGCTCGACAAGAGCGACGTCGGGGCTTCTCGGGTCGGCCCGCCCCAAGTCCGCGACTTGCATACAAGCCCTGAAATTTGAGAAGGTTATGGAGGTTGCCTGCATGACACCGAGGTCTTCGCCAGGGTTTGGCGATTCCTATCCGTGTGGGCCAGGAGCGAAGAGCCAATATGACGAAAGCCGACTTGATCGATGAAGTCTCGCGTTTAGCGGAACTTACGCGCAAAGACAGCGAAGTAATTGTGGAAACGATCTTTGATAGCGTAGTGCGTTCTTTGCGTGCGGGCGACAAGATCGAGATACGAGGTTTTGGCAGCTTCCGCACCCGCCAGCGTAAGCCTCGCCTCGGACGCAATCCAAAGACCGGGGAAAAAGTGGAGGTACCCGCCAAGAAGATCCCTTTCTTCAAGCCCAGCAAGGAGTTAAAAGACTTGGTGAACGAGGGGATTAGCGACCCGGCGGCGCCTGCGGCAGCCCCCGCCCCGCCCACGATGTAGAAAATGCGGCAGTCAGAAGTTGAAATGCAGCGCGCAAAAGCGAAGTTCGTTTTTACATCCTTCTGCATTCTGACTTCTAACTTTCGTTCACGCTCGTACCCCCGCCACACCCATCATGCGACCTGTTTTTCCCTTCTCAGCGCGGTAGGAGAACAGCAAGTCGGTTCGACAGTTGGTGCATAAGGGCGAGGCTTCGATGCTTTTTGCCGGGACCCCAACGGCCAATAGTTGTCGGCGATTTGCTTCCACCAGATCGAGAAAAATCCTCTTCGGCAACTCACTGTGGCCGGGGGCACGCGCCGTGAGAAATAACATGGGATATTTTTCGCGCACGGGATCGGATTCTTCGACTTCACGGAACAGCTTCGCTGCGTAGGCGAACTGGGACTCGAACTGGTCTCGAACCTCCTGGCCCACTTCATAACAGCAACCGTGAATGCTGGGACCAATCGCAGCTTTGAGATCTTTCGCGCGTGTACCAAAAATGCGGCGCATTTCACCCACGCCCTTTTCCACGATTCGTTTAACGGTCCCCCGCCAGCCGGCGTGAAACACGCCTACGGCATGCCGCTTCGGGTCGACCAGAATTATGGGTAAGCAATCGGCAGTTTGAATAGCCAATGCTAAACCCGGGGTAGTGGTGATCAGGCCATCTCCGACAAGCGGCGATTGTGGAGGTGAGTCGACGAAGCGAATGATGTCGGAGTGAACCTGGCGGAGCGTCACCAGGGGCCAAACGTCCGAGGCTTGACTCGGCTCGCCTTTAGCGGCGAGTTCATTCAAGAAAAGCATACGGTTGCGCTCGACGGCGGTTTTGGAGTCGTCTTTGGTGAAACCCAAGTTGAGCGCATTATTTCCATAGATGTGCGAGGATCCGCCGATGCGAGTCGAAAATCCGTGAATGAGCCAGGGGAATTTGTTCAGATGCTGGGCACACAGAACATCAATTCTTGTTTGTTCAGGAATGCGAGTCGGCACTCACTCATGTTACCCGATGAGCGGTTCAGGCCTCTAACGGCAGCCTCAAAGACGGTCAGTCCAGCGCTGCCGCACGCCCGCTAGAAATTTTTCTTTATCCTCGCGCATCTTGCGGACGAGCGCTTGATTGCCAGTGTTCTCGTGCGCGGCAGCCCACAGCACCATCTCCGTAAGCACTGGCGCCAGATCAATTCCCTTCGTGGTCAGCAGATAAGTCACCTTGCGCCCATCGGACGGATCCGGTTTGGTGGTGATGATTCCGTAATCAACCAGCTTGCGTAGACGATCGGCCAGGACGTTGGTTGCGATACCTTCATAACACTGCAGAAATGTTTTGTAGGTATGCGCACCGCCCAACATCATGTCGCGAATGATCAGCAGTGACCAGCGGTCGCCCAGCATTTCCACCGAAGCATTGAGTGGGCAACCCGACCGCCGCTTTGGATCTCTCTTCTGCCTCATCCTGCTCCATTGTAAAAATATCACTTGCATTTAACAAGTTAAATCTGAATACTGTTCTTCGTGAACGGGAAGCTCATAAATCTGGAATAGGCAACGCTTACAATCATCTCGGGTCTGGGCAGCCCGGACCTCTAGGGTAACGGGAGAACAGCAATGAAGCGAAAGATCGTCAGGACAACCGCAGTGGGAATCTTTACGCTGGCTGGGCTGATCGCAAAGCTGCCCGCACAAGCGCAGGACGCAAAAACACCGTATCCGAGCATGGCCCCTCCTGAGCAGTATTTGATGGCGGATCGCAACGCCGAGATAGCGCTGGCGCGGAGCGCAGCTCCGGAGTCCATCTCACGGGATGCCGAGGTCATGGTCCTCGGACGGCAGGGTTACGAAACCGCAGTCAAGGGCAAGAACGGTTTCGTGTGTATGGTGGAACGATCATGGACCGCCGGAATCGATGAACCCGATTTTTGGAATCCCAAGTTACGGGGTGCGATCTGCTTCAACCCCCCGGCCGCACGAACCGTCATTCCAATCACTCTCAAGAAAACTGAATTGGTTTTGGCTGGACGATCGAAAGCTCAAATGTCCGAGGGTCTCAAAAACGCATTTGATAAGAAGGAATTGCCGGCGGTCGAGTCTGGCGCGATGTGCTACATGATGTCAAAGCAGGCATACTTAGGCGATAGCGCCGGGCACTGGCATCCCCACCTAATGTTTTTCGTTCCGCAAACGGATGCTGTAACCTGGGGCGCAGATCTGCCAGGTTCCCCGGTTCTAACATTCGGGTACTCGCAGGATCGACTGACCGTGTTCCTGATTCCGGTCGGTCACTGGTCGGACGGGACCTCTGACGCAGATTAGCACTGCCGCGCGCATCTCCAAGCGCGATCGAGTCACAAGCAATAGGAACCAACGACAAGGAAGGTTGGTTGCGGAATAGTATGTGCTATCAGCGAAGTAAGGGCAGATGGCAGATCGTGCATGGGCACTGCTCCGTTCCCTTCGATCCGGAGACTTCAAGGGCTGTTTTTGATTTCGAATCCTAGTCGATGTTCTACTGAGCTATCAGGCGAATCTGAAAAAAGCAAGATACCTCGAGAGGAGACCATGAGCAGCGTAAGAGTTCTGGTAGGTACACGTAAAGGTGCGTTTGTCCTGACGTCGGATGGCAAGCGCGAAAAATGGGACGTCAGCGGCCCGCATTTTGCGGGCTGGGAAATGTATCACGTGAAGGGTTCTCCCGCGGACCCAAACCGGCTGTACGCGTCGCAATCCAGCGGATGGTTTGGCCAGATCATTCAGCGCTCGGATGACGGCGGCAAGACGTGGCATCAGCCGGGCACGCCGCCGGGCACCGCTCCCGTCCCGGGTCCGCCGAAGGCGGCGAGCAACAGGTTCGTTTACGACACGTCGGATGAGGGCGGTAAACCGTTGACCACGCATCAGTGGTACGACGGGACGCAGCATCCGTGGGAATTCAAGCGAGTGTGGCATCTGGAGCCGTCGCTGGAAGATCCCGAGACGGTTTATGCGGGCGTGGAAGATGCCGCCATTTTTCGCTCGACCGACGGCGGAGAGAACTGGAAGGAGCTTTCAGGATTGCGCGGGCACGGTACGGGGCCCAAGTGGCAACCCGGAGCGGGTGGTATGTGCCTGCATACCATCATCCTCGACCCGAGTAATCCCGAGCGTATCTATATCGCGATTTCTGCCGCGGGGGCATTTCGCACCGATGATGCAGGCAAGACTTGGAAACCGATCAATCGCGGGTTGTACTCCAAGTACATCCCAAACCCAACGGCGGAGGTCGGGCACTGCGTTCATCACATTGCGATGAACCCGTCGCGACCTGGCGTGCTTTTTATGCAAAAGCATTGGGACGTGATGCGCAGCGATGACGCGGGGGATTCCTGGCAGAAGATCAGCGGGAACCTGCCGACCGATTTTGGTTTCGTGATTGACGTGCATGCCCACGAGCCGGAGACGATTTACGTTCTGCCGATCAAGAGCGACTCCGAGCATTTTGTTCCGGATGGAAAGTTGCGCGTATTCCGCAGCCGCGCGGGCGGAAACGATTGGGAGGCTTTGACGAAAGGTTTGCCGCAGAGCAACTGCTACGTGAACGTTCTACGCGACGCCATGGCTGTGGATTCGCTGGACAAGTGCGGTGTCTATTTCGGCACCAGCGGCGGTCAGGTCTATTGCTCGGCCGACGCCGGGGATAGCTGGGCTCCGATTGTGAGGGATCTTCCGGCGGTGCTGTCGGTGGAGGTGCAGACGCTGCCGTGATCAAGCTCCGTGATGATGGAGTGATGTTCGAACTCACGACGCGCGATTCACGTTGGTTGCGAGATGGTCGGATTGCGGTTTCGAAGGAGAAAGGTCTTTAGCTTCTGGGACTACCGCCGGCTCAATCCGGCCCACCTCCTGCGAGAGCGGTACTACGGATCTGAGAGTCGTACCGTGGTTAGAAGAGTCAATTGTCAAATCGCCGCCAAGTTCCTTGACGCGTTCGCGGATTCCGGCGAGGCCTACGCCCGATCCAGTGCCGGTGCGGTGAAAGCGGTCCATGACGGCTTGCGGAACTCCGCGGCCAAAATCCCGGACTTCGAGAATGGCGCGATCCGGAAGGCGCTGGAATTTAACTTCCACATTCGGGCTCGCGGAGTGGCGATGCGCGTTGGTAAGACCTTCCTGCAGAGCGCGGAACAGAGCAAGTTCGACAACTTCAGGCATGCGAGGAGTTTTTGAAAGCCCCACTGGCGAGTCGTCGGGATGAGAAAAATTCGTGTTGATCGCCATGGCGGTACGGCGGGCAAAGCCGTCGATAAACCAGTGGGCTGCCGCTTCGAAACCGGCCTCATCGAGCAGTGGCGGATGCAGCAGATAGGACATGGTGCGAATGCTAGAGACAGCATGGTCGATGAGTTTGCGGGTTTCCTGCAGCATGGGAGACGATCGGCCGCCCTCGCGGAGCAGCACCATGTCGACATTGATCTGAGCCGCGGCCAGCCACTGGCCCAGGCCATCGTGTAATTCGCGGGCAATGCGCCGGCGCTCTTCGTCCTGCACGCGCATCAGCCTGGCGGAGAGTTTGCGCAAGGCCATGGTTCGCTTTTCCACCAGTGATTCCAGTTCATCATGGGCGCGGCGTAATTCTTCTTCGACTTGTTCGCGTTCTTCGAGATAATTGCGAATCTCATATTGCCGGAGCCGGGAGCGAATCGCGGTGCGGACGCTGCTGATCAGAGTCGCAGGGCGAAGCGGGCGCTCGATCAAATTGAGGTTTCCCATGGGAGTTCGCGAGCGGACCATCATTTCCGTATAAGGAGTGGTGGCGCCGCCTCCAGTGAGGACGATAATTGGAAAGTCAGACCATGCCGGCTGGGCGCTGACACTGCGGCCTAACAACTCGATGCCTTCATCACCGAGCGATTCCTCGGCGACGATAGCGGCTCCCGCACCACCGCCTACACAGCGGGCAATTGCGGCGACGTCGCCGACAACTCCGACAGAAATTCCAGAACGCTCCAGCACCTCGCGCACCAGCACGGCGTCCTTGCCAAAGGGCGCCAGTACCAGTACCCGGCAATCGTCGTGGAGGGAGGTTGCGGTCACTTTTTCTTGCATCTCTTTCTAGGTTTCACTGGTGCCGCCAAGAAACGTCGGGGTTCCAGTTAGCACCCCCTGAAACTCGTGCAGGGGGCGTCCAATACGAATGCGATCTGGTCCTAACCTCAGTTCCCGGATCGCGTGTTCGTGACTGCCGCTGCGTCGCTTAATGGTGGAGATAGCCTGGCAAACTTCGCCCTTATTTTCGAAATAACGAAGTAGCAAAATATTGTCCGCGAGATAGCTGACGTCGACGGCGCTTTGCAACGGCCAACCGATGGTGCCAGCCTGTGCCAGAACCATGAGCGTGAGCACACCGCGATTGCCCAGATACGCCAGCAGTTCATGGAGATGAACGGCGAGGAATTGTTCGCCAGGCATCGATTGCAGATATCCGTTCAGGCTATCGAGCACCACCATGCGGACATTCTCGTTCTCGACATGCTGCTGAAGACTCGCGACCAGCTCTCCGGGAGACATTTCCGCAGGATCGACTCGCTTGATAACGATCTTGCCGCTCGCCAGGTGGGGGCGAAGATCAATACCGAGCCCGGCGGCGCGAGTGATCATTGTGGCCGGAGCTTCCTCGAAGGAGAATATGGCACTGGATTCTCCTCGCTTCGCACTGGTTACTGCCCACTGAACCGCAATGCTCGTCTTGCCGCAACCTGCGGGACCAATTAACAAGGTGCTGGTGCCGCGATCGAGACCGCCTCCAGTGAGCGCGTCGAGTTCGGGGATGCCGCTGGAGACTGCCTCCGGCTGCTGATCAGAACGAGAATCCGCAGCGACCAGGCGTGGAAACACGACTACACCTCCGGTGACGATCGCATAATCATGGAATCCCTCACGGTAGGAGGTTCCGCGCAGCTTTACAATTTCGATCTGGCGGCGGGTCTTTCCGTATTCTCGTGGAACTTTGTCCATGCTGATGACACCGTGCACGATGCTATGCAGCTGAAGATCGGGATCGCGGGAGCTGCGGTCATCCAGCAAAATTACCGTGCATTCCTGACTGGCCATGAAATCTTTCAACGACAATATCTGGCGCCGGTAGCGCAGGGGATCTTTCGCCAGCATGCGGAGTTCGCTGAGGGCGTCGATGACCAGTCGGTCCGGGCGCACCCGTTGAATCTCTTTCACGATGCGCTGCATGCGGTCGTTCAGTTCCACTTCGGCAGGATGAAAAACCGTGTACTGCTGTTCGGGAAGCAGGTCGCCTTCATTGGGCAGCAGTTCGACGATCTCTATATTTTCGAGGGAGCGACCATGGGACTGTGCGGCGTGGCTGAGATCGGCGCGCGATTCAGAGAGCGTGATGTAAAGAGCGCGTTCGCCTTTGCTCACGCCATCCAGGGTAAATTGCAGAGCCAGTGTGGTCTTCCCCGCCCCGGGGTCACCTTCGATGAGATACAGGCGGCCGCGAGGGAAGCCACCACTTAAGATGTTGTCCAAGCCGGTGCAACCGGTGCTGACACGCGGATCAGTCTGCATTTCTAATTGCGCATTCTCTTCATGACTGGCGGTAGCCATTGTTTCTCCGGAGATGTGGGGTTCGGGGAGCACGGGATAGCTAGCGTCAAACGGAGACTTCTTCGATGATGATGACGAATATCGCGCACTTAAACCTCAATGATTTCTTTAAAATCGAACTTCGGCAATGCCAAGCGATTAACATGGCGGAATCCTGAAGCCGCTGGTATCGGTATGATTGCTGATAAGCCTAGAGGGTTTGCTGTAACCGGGAAAATTTCGCCGGAAGGTTTACTGAAGAAGCCGTCAGATAGACTGAGCCGCATAGCCGCATGGGAGGATATCAATGGCTCGCAACGTAATCCGAGTCATCTTGCCGCAACATTTGCGAACGCTGGCGGGCGTGGGCAGCGAGGTACAAATCGAGATCGAAGGTGTGGCCACGCAGCAATCCGTGCTGGACGCGATGGAGCTTCGTTATCCGATGTTGCGCGGCACGATTCGCGACCAGGTGACGCAACAGCGCCGGCCGTTCTTACGCTTCTTTGCTTGTGAGGAAGATTTATCCCACGAGGCTCCGGATGCGCCCTTGCCCGACTCGGTCGCGTCGGGATCGGAACCGTTGATTGTGCTGGGAGCGATTGCCGGGGGGTAGTCGCCCTTTCGCCGCATCGGATTTGCCCGAGCCGTCTACGTCCGCTATAGTTTTCCTATGTTTGGAGATTTCACGGCAACCGACCGTTGGACGAAGAAGCAGGTTCACTGCGTGTATCAGGCGCTGATCGTCGCCATCGCCACGCGGCATGCTGATGCCGTCGACATCAAGTTTCTGGTCGATGGAAAACCGGTGTGGGTCGCCCTTCCTCACCCCGCCTGGGTGGAGTATAAGAAGCGCACCGGCAAGGCCATCACAGATTCTCTGGCGGTAGAGATTGCCGGTCACTATCTGCAAGCCGCGCTCGCGGCCGGGGAAGGTTTGGGCCGTGAGATGTACTCTCTGACGGTTGAGGAAACGCTGGCTCATCTGGAAGCTGTGGTCTCAGCGATGCAGGCTCCCGTCATTGCTTAATAAGTCCCTGCAAGGCCGAGTGTTCAACTTCCACTCAGCGACGGATGAGTGCGCTGTTGCGGGTGACGGTTAGCGGTATTTGTTGCTTCGTGTTTCCGCCAGCCACGGACACGATGATGGAATAGGTACCGGCCCTGGCGCTGCTGGTCGCGCTCAGTTTTAGAACGCTGGTGCCTGAACCGGGCTCGCCCAGATTTGCGGGCGTGAAAGTGGCCGAGATTCCGGCGGGCAACCCGGCCACGGAAAAGGCGATGGCGGCATTAAAGCCTCCACTCACCGTGGTTGTGAATGTGACAGTGTTGTTCGATCCAGCAGTGACGGAGAGCGAATTCGCAGAAGGCGTGGCGTGGAATGCGGGCGTGGCGGTGCCGTCGCGCCAGTGGCTGACCAGGGCTAGCGCATCGATGGAGCCGAGGCCGGTAGCTTGATCGTACCCGGTGGTGGCGTTGGAACCGGTTTGTCCGGGAACGCTGTTGCTGCCCCTGGTGATGTCGTGAAAGACGGACGCTCCTCCCGCCCGCTGCTTGCTGGCCAGAGAATAAAACACGGTATTGGCGTTGCCCTGCCGGACTCCCGCGTTCTGTACGACGAGCGCCATCGCCCCGGCGAATGACGGCGCCGCGGCCGAAGTTCCACCGACCACATAAAGGCCGGCGTTCTGGTAGATGAGATACCCGTCATGGCCGGCGCTGGTCAGGGAAACGTCGGGAACATCCCGCTTGCCGTCGGCCGGAACTCCCGTTCCCATCTGCCACGAAGGCTTGGCGTAGACCGTGCTCATGCCCCCGCCCGTCGCCCACAAGCCGCCGGCGCTGCTTTCGTTCCATGCGACTTCCGGGATGTAACTTACTGCCGATGATTGCGTACCGGAAGCATTCGACGGCGACCAGTAGAGTGATGGATTCAAGGCGTCATTAAACTCGGTGCCACCGACACACACGCTGTATGGGGTGGAGCAGAGACCGTTGACCGCTCGACCGTGCGTGGCTCGTGAGGCGGATGCGGAATCGCAGCCGGCCGCCCCGTCATCTCCTGAAGACACAAACACGGTGATGCCTTGCGCCGCCGCTTGTTGCCACAGGCTGTTGATGAAGGTATTTCCCGAGGAACCGAGCGCGGCCTCGCACAGGCCGAAGCTCATGCTCATCACCGGCGCCAAGTTGTGGCTAACGATGTACTGCGCGGAGAGGTAGACGCCATCACTGGAATTGGTGGATTTCGACACCACAAGCTTGATAGCAGCATTGCGCGCAACAGCGCCGGACCATTCCACATCGAGATCAGCTTCGGTCTCTTCGCCAGAGCTGAAAATTCCGGGGTCGGATCCGTTGAGGATGATCTGCGGATCGTTTGCGGGCAGGCCGAACGATGTGCGGAACTCACGGACGTCGGCGACCTTGATGTTGGAGCGAGCCACGATGGCGATCGATTGTCCGGCGCCATTGATCGATTGCTGGTAGAGCGGGGTGAGATCGTAGATGGTGGCGAAATCCGCTGGGGCAAGATAGTACGAGCTACCGCTGGTAAAGTCCGGGGTCGGGATGCGGGCTTCGTTGTGCATGGGTGAACTGCGAAAATCGTGCAGGGAAACAACTCCTCCGACTACTCCGGCGAACGCTACGGGGATTTCAGGATCGCTGGCGTTGGCGTGATGAACCTCGGAGCCAATCCTGTAGGTATGAATCTGAGCATGGAAGGCGTCCGCCACCTGTTTCGCGGTGCCACTGAAGATAATGGACCTACGGCCAACCGTAACCTCTTCCACTTTCAGGCCATGCGATTGCAACCATCCCGTGACCTGCGCCACGTCGGCAGCGGAAACGCCAAAGCGTTCGCCATATTGGTCCGGAGTCAGCCATTCATGAAAGTCAGGCGACTCGGGATTATGCTGAGCGTCGAGCAGCTGGATGAGGGCTTCTTGCTGCGTGGCGTCGGGCAGCAGGGTGAGCAGCATGCGCTCCATGCGATAGCCCGGTGAGACGGCGCCGGTATCATTCTGCGGAATGGCCAGGGGATGGCGATTGCCGCGCAGAGATACGCGCTGCTCGTCGTCAATAAACGTCGTGACGCGATCTTGCGGTTGGGCGAAGAGCGGATTCGGAGGATCGGCTGGAGGCTGGGCGCGGGCGGGTATGTCCTGGGAAAGCAAGGTTAAGAAGATTGTTAGGACCAGCAATGAAAATGAGCGACGATGTGAGGGAGTTACGAAGAACAGAAGCATTCGACCTCCGAGGCGATTTGCGGCCCTAGCGTTTCATCGGCAGGATGCGCTCACACTTGAGGGATCAGACCCCGGTTTGAGGACGCTGGAGTAACCGCTGGAGAGGTACTATCGGGGCGAGCGGAACCCGCTTCGCGACGCTCCGCTTCGGGGCAATAATAATTCGTCGGGTCGCCTTCCTGCTAAATAAAATTCAGCAATCTAAGCCAGTGGGATCTAACGACGAAGCAAAGACCTAGGCCGGATTTCCGGCCTCGGTAAATAGGGATGGTCCGTTTTTAAACTGATTGGTCAGGGCTTAGCGTCGCTTGTTTGCTCGCGGCGCCAGAGGGACAGCCCATCGGCACCGCTAGCCAGCAAGCCTAAGCTTAGCGGTGTGGATGTGGGTGCGGACAAAATCGGCGGAGCGACCGCCGTGGCAGTCTCAGATCTCTGGCCGGCCCGAATGGGATGATTTGGAAGCGTCTCGTAGGCATAGCCGGTTACTAAGGAGGGAAGCACAAATAAGTTCGGCACTGTCAGACGCGCCCATCCGTAATGGATTTGCCCGTTGATGACAAACTTTAGGCCGAGGAATTTGTCCACTGCATTAGCGAAGATCCCCGAAAATCTGGATATCGTTCCATAAACGAAACCGCGCGCCAGAATCGGGCCGCCGTAAGCTGTACTCTTAGTGATGAAAGGCTGGCCCTGACCGATCAACACTCCCGCAGAAAGAGCTTCGTTAACGATTCCGTTGCCGGGAACATCCAGTTGAGCGCGAAATGAAAGGGAGTGACCACTTGCGCTAAAGCAGCGGCAGTGCAGCAATGTGAAATCAGCGATGCCGTCGTGGTTCAGATCGAGTGAGAAAGGCGAACCGATGCTCACGTTGGCCGGGGTATAAACGACTTCGGCAGTGGCGGAGGGAGGCAGCGCGACTAAGGCTACAGCCGTAGCGCTCGCAGCAGTGGCATAAGCGACTAATCTGGAGTTGAGTTTTGAGTTGAGCTGGAGTGTCATTCGATTTTTCGGATTTCTCGGGTTCGACTTACTTGAAATCATGGCAAAGTCCTTCCGTGAGGTGATCACTTGCGAGGGAGGGAGGGAGGAATTATTTCGCCAAATCTGGTGGAAGTCAATCACGGTAAACGGATTTCACTCCGATGAAACATTACTGCTTGGCCAGGATTTGTCGCCGAAAATTTCGGCGCTGAAAGCCTGGATGGACGCACCTTTCCGCCAGGCGTCGGGAGGGAGTCCGGCTTTGCGGCAGCCTTGCTCGAGGAAAGTTATGCGGTCCCATTGATGCTCGACGGCGACTTGGGGCAGCAGAAGTCCACGGCGGCCGTGCTGGCTGATGAGGAGACCGTGGCGTCCGACCTCGACGGCTTCAGCGAGAATAGGTTGCGGGGGCGAGAGGATGCTTAGCTCGATTTCGAGATGCGGAGCTTGGTCTTCAGTGACCGGCGAGAAGCGGTTGTCGTCGAAGGCTGCAGCACGGGCGGTTTCCGCCACGGCCCGATAGACCGACGAAGCGGGCAGGGCATAGCCTACACAGCCACGCAACTCGCCACGCAGATAGAGCGAAGTGAAAGCACCGCGGTGCTCGGCGAGGTGCGGAGTGGGAGGATCCAGAGAAAGCTCGCGGCGCTGCAGCGCAGAGGAAATAGAATCGTGCGCCAGTCGTAACAGGAGGTCTCTCTCTGTCGAAGAAAACTCCTGGCGGGAAACTTCCGCAGAACTAACCGCAGACGACGAATTATGCGGTGGGAGCGACATCGGCATCAGGGGCCGGCTGCGGCTTGCGGCGCCGGCTAAGAATGAAGGCGCGGCGGCGGCGTTTGGAGACGCGGCGGTCAATCTTCGACCAGAACGCTGCGAAATAATCAATCGCGGAAATCAGGGAAACACAGACCACGAACCAGATAGCGACATATGCGATCCAGTGCACGGGGAAGATAAAGTGGCCATACACCGGCCACTCCTTCCATCGATGGTCGAGAATAACTGCGACCACGGAGACGATCTGCACTACCATCTT